>Ga0182740_1001423_pt1 | contig 16259 bp, 14 predicted proteins | sample eDN5th37CKraftBY_FD_128872 | JGI IMG/M metagenome (GOLD analysis project Ga0182740, IMG submission 128872) | Enriched backyard soil microbial communities from Emeryville, California, USA - eDNA 5th pass 37_C Kraft BY (version 2) (version 2) | ecosystem: Environmental > Terrestrial > Soil >...
AGAGCAGAAGCTTCCCAAGCTTACGACGAGGGTTCGATTCCCTTCACCCGCTCCAAATCTTCTCAATGACTTACGCCGGAAATAAACGGCAATTTTCGGCTCGCTCCAACGGCCGGCCGTTGGAATTCCGGCGGGGGACGGCGGTCACTGCTCCGGGGAAGCGGATTCCGAGGGTGTCGCGGTGGCCATGCCCGGTCCGCGCTGCTGGAGCTTGACCGCCTGCGCCGAGACGTAGCCGCGAATCTCCTCGGCCTGGGCCTCGCTGAGATGCTGCTTCCAGCCGACCATGCCGCTGCCGGTGAGGGCGCCATCGATCACCACCGCGCGCCACGCGTCGCGGCTGGCAAGGAAGCCGGATCGGCGCAGGTCGGGGATGACATTGGACGAGACCGCCGCCGGCCCGTGGCAGCGTGAGCAGAAGATGCCGTAATTGACGCCGCCATGCGCGACCTGCTCCGCGGTGAACCGGTCGGTCGTCGGATTGGGCGGCGGCGGCGCCCCCGGCTCGGCCGGGAGTGTCGCTGTGCCGTTCAGACGGAAGGCGACCATACGGCCCGGCTGGCGGTCGCGCTCGTCCGCGTCGCCCTGCGCCGGGCTCGCGCCGTTGCCGGTGGTGATCGCGATATATTGCACACCGCCCACGCTGTAGGTGATCGGCGCGGCCTGAACGCCGTTGGGCATACGATAATCCCAGACCTCACGGCCGTTGTCCGCGCGGAAGGCCGAAAACCGGCCGGTCACGCCGCCCTGCCCCTGAAAGACGAGCCCGCCCGCCGTGGCGAGTACGCCGGCGCGATCCGCCCGGACCCGCCAGGCTTCGGTCTGGGTGACGGGATTCCAGGCCAGCAGATAGGTGGGGCCGCTCTTGAGCTTGCTTAGCAGGCCGGTGTTGAACGGCCCGCGCTGATACGGTTTGAAATCGGGATTGTCGCGCAGCAGGCTGCTGTTTTCGAAGGCGTTGAGATAGACCAGACCGGTCTTCGGATCGTAGGCCATGGCGTGCCAGTTATGCGCGCCCGAACTGTTGGGCTTCAGCAGGAACGGGCCTTCAGTATAGCGCGAATTCGGCGTTTCGATCGGGCGGCCGGTGGTCAGGTCGATACCCGATGCCCATGTCACCGGCACATAGGGCTTGGCGGAGATCACCTTGCCGTTGGTGCGGTCGAGCACGTAGAAGAAGCCATTCTTCGGCGCGTGCATCAGAACCTTGCGGACCTTGCCGTCGATCGTCAGATCCGTGAGGATCATCGGCTGCACCGAATTATAGTCCCAGGCCTCCTGCGGGTTTTCCTGATAGTGCCAGATATAGCGGCCAGTATCGGGATCGAGCGCGATCACCGAGCACAGGAAGAGATTGTCGCCTTTGCCGTCCGTCCGATATTTGGGGTTCCACGGCGAGCCGTTGCCGGTGCCGATATAGAGCTGGTTCAGCTCCTGATCGTACATGATGGTTTGCCAGACGGTGCCGCCGCCGCCATATTTGGCGTAGTCGCCCGCCCAGGTCGGGCGGACCAGCGTTTCCATCACCGAATCGGACGCGGCATGATCGGGCCCCTTCGCGGGATCGCCGGGCACGGTATAGAAGCGCCAGACCATCTTGCCGGTGGCGGCGTCATAGGCCGACACATAGCCTCTCACCCCGAAATCGGCGCCGGCATTGCCGATAATCACCTTGTCGTGGATCACGCGTGGCGCGCCGGTGATGGTGAGCGCGCTCTTGGGATCGACCGTCTGCGTGCTCCAGACCGGGGTGCCGGTCCGCGCGTCGAGCGCGATCAGCCGCCCGTCGAGCGTGCCGACATAGACCTTGCCCTTGTAGACGGCGACGCCGCGATTCACCGTGTCGCAGCAGACCTTGACCCCGGTATCGCCCGGCACCTCCGGGTCGAAGAACCAGATCTTGCGGCCGGTGGCGGCGTCGAGCGCGTAGACCTTGCTCCACGAGGTCGAGACATACATGACGCCGTCGACCACCAGAGGCTCGGCCTCCTGCCCGCGCACCGTGTCGAAATCGAAGCTCCAGGCCGGCTTCAGATCCTTTACCGTGTCGAGATTGATCTGATCGAGCGAGGAATAATGATCGCCGTTCAGCGTCCCGCCATTGACCAGCCAGTTCTGCGGCTCGGACGCGGCGGCCATCATCCGCGCATCGTCCACCGCGCCGGGGCGGGCGGGCGCCACGCCGGCCCCGCCGGTGGCCGCGAGCAGCGGCAGACACACCGCCGCCAGGCTGATCATCCGGGTTATGCGATTCATCGTCCTGCCAATCCTCCCCGCACGTTCCACACGGGATGTGTATCGCTATTAGACCTATGAGCTATAATATGAGGTTTTATCGGTAAAGAGCAAACTGCGGTAGCCGTGCGTGAAGCGCTTGATCCGCGTGGTCCACGGGGTCCGCGCGGCAGCGAGCCATGCCTCGCCAGCGGCGACATCGGCTGCCGCGAGTGCGAACAGGGCGAGGTAGCGCGGCGATTGCGTGGACCGGAAGCGCGCGATTCCCTCGACGCCGGGCAGCGCGCCGAGCCGGGGCAGGTGTTCGGTATCGTACCAGGCGTTGAATTCTTCCTCGGCGGAGTCGGCGACGTCGAGAAAGTTGCATAGCAGCGCGGCGGCTCGTTCGGGCCGAACCGTGCCGACCTGCGCGATGCGCGCGCCGCTCCAGCGCAGATCGTCCTCGGCGGCAGGGACGGAAATCGGCGTCGCGGCGAGCAACATGTGGACTCGCGGCGCATCGCGGAGGCTGGCCCCGCCGCCGAGCCGCGCGCGGCCGCTCCACTGCGCGCCATCGTGGGCGCGGACCGCCAGCGGCCCCGACCCGATCAGCAGATGGAGCGGGTCGGCGCTCACCCGGCGGTATCCTTGTTCTCAAGGCTTTGGCGGGTCAGGTGCGCGAGGGTGCGAATCGCGCGCTCCGGCGAGCGGCGGAAGGGAATCCCGGCCGCCCGCATCGCGGCGGCAAGTTCGGGCGCGAGCGGGCTATCGCCGCCCATCAGCACATAGGTGACGGGCTTGGTGGCGCCGGTCAGCGCCGGCAGGGTGGCGCGCGCGTTGCGCAGCCCGATGTCCGGCGGCCCGGGCATGATCGCGATCAGCAGGCTGCCGACCGCCGGATCGTCGAGCAGCACCCGCGCGGCGCGGCCATAGACGTGCCAGTCGGTGAGTCCGGCGCTCGAAAGGTCGATTGGATTGCCTTCGGGGATCGCGCGGCCGGCGGCTTCGCAGAGCCGGTCGGCCACCGCCGGCGACAGCGCGGCCAGCGGCAGACCCTCGCGCTCGCAAATATCCGCGATGATCCCTTTAACGCCGCCATCGGTGAGCAGGGCGGCGCCGGCGCCCGGCAGGCCGCCAAAGCGCAACAACAACTCGGCTGTGTCCCAGAACGTCTCCAGCGTTTCGGTCACGATGCAGCCGGCGGCGCGCGCGGCGGCGATCGTCGCGGCATGGTCGCCGGGCTCGGCGCCGCTGTTGGAGGCGGCGGCCTGACGCGCGCGCGCCGAACGGCCGGGATGGAGCAGGACGATCGGCTTGCCCGCGTCGCGGGCGCGACGGGCGGCGGCGAAGAAGCGATCGGGCTGGCGAATCTCCTCGGCGAAGACGAGGATCACGGCGGTCGCGGCGTCGGCGACCATGAAATCGAGGAAATCCGCCGCGCACAGCACCGCCTCATTGCCGGTGCAGACCGAATAGGAGACCGGTACACCGAGCGCCTCGAGCGCGAGCCGGGTCTGACCGCTGACGCCGCCGGTCTGAGTGATCAGGCCCACCGCGCGGCGGCCGTCGAGCGGAACCGGTTTGTGATTGCCGAACGACAGCGACAAGCCGTCCGCGAAATTGCTGAGCCCCACCGTGTTCGGCCCCAACACCGCAACGCCGGCACGCGCGGCGGCCTCCACGAGATCCCGCTGGCGTTGCCGGCCGGCGTCACCATCCTCCGCGAAGCCCGAGGCATAGACGATCGCCGCGCGGATACCGCGGGCGCCGCATTGCGCGATCGCTTGCGGAATCGCGGCGGCCTCCAGCGCGAGAAGGGCGATGTCGATGCCGTCCGGCAGGTCGGCGATCGTGGCATAAGCAGGGTGGCCGTCGATCGTCGCGGCGCGGCTGACGAAGTGCAGCGCGGCGGGGTCGAAGCCGAAACGGCGCAGGTTGGCGAGAACGCGCATGCCCATAATGTCCCAGTGGGTCTGCGGCTGACCTTCGTCGTCCGGCGGGGCGAGGCCGACGAGGGCGATGGTGCGCGGGCGGAGAAAGCGGCGCAGCAGGGCAGGGTCGGCCATGGTCAGTGGATATCCCTCGATGGTGTCGCGCGCTCTGCCGCGGACATGCGGGACCGCAGGCCCGCCAGCAGAATCGCCGCCGCCCCGATCACCGCGGCGACAGCATAAAGCGGATAATAAGCCGCCTTGTCGAAGCCGAGTCCGATCAGCACCCCGCCGGCATAGGGGCCGGCGATCGCGCCGAGCCGGCCCACGCCGACGGTGAAGCCGACGCCGGTGCTGCGCGCGCGGGCGGGGTAGAGCCGGTTGCTGCTGATCAGGACCCCGGTGAAGGCGGCTTCGATCGCGAACATGCTCAACATCGCGAACAGGATGAGCGGCACCGGTGTCGTCACCCAGGCAAAGCCGATCAGGGCCAATGCGCACAGCAGGAAGGTGCCGGCGGTGGCCCGCTGCGCGCCGAGCCGCGTCGCCAGTATCCCGATCGTGAGCACGCCGAGGATTGCGGCGAAGCTGGTCGCCATGCCGACCGCGATCGCCGCCTGCCCCGTGAAACCGGCGAGCACCAGCACCTGGGGCTTCCAGCTCGTCAGAAAATAGCTGACGAAATAGCGCATGAACGATGCCAGCCAGAGGAACAGCGTCGCCGCCCGCATCGGGGCGGACAGGATCGCGCCGATGGCGAGCGGCGACCGGCTCGGCGCCTCCGGCCGGGGAGGCAGCGCGGCGAGCGGCGGCTGACGGAGCCGGCGCAGGATCGTGTTGGCGCGCGACAAAGCGTTCGGCGGCTGCCGGGTCAGCAGGAAATGCAGCGATTCCGGGAGCAGGACGAAGGCCGCGACCGCGATCGCAGTGGTGATCAGCCCGGCGGTGAGATAGATTCCGCGCCAGCCATAACTTTCGATCAGCCCGGCGCCGACGGCGGCACCAAGGATCGCGCCGATCGCGAAGCCGATATGGACGAACGCCAGGAACAGGTTGCCGCGCGTCTCGTTCGAAAATTCGATGACGATCACGCTCAGCGACGGCACCAGCGCGCCAATCGCCAGACCCGACAGGAAGCGCAGGATCAGCAGCGCCTCCCAGCTGGTGCTGGCCGCAATCGCCAGCATCGCGAGCGCGCTGGCCGTGGTCGCCCAGAGGACGATCGGCCGTCGGCCGAAGCGGTCGGCGAGCGGCGCGATCAGGAGCGCCCCGAGCATCAGGCCCGCCGCGCCGGCGCTCAGGATCAGGCCCATCGTGCGCGGCGCGAGCGCCCAGTCCTCGATCAGCGCCGGCGCGGCATAAGCGGTCGCGGTGGTGTCGAGCCCGTCGCAGATGTTGATCAGCACGCACAGAGTGACGACCGCGATCTGGAAAAGCGACAGCGGCGCATCCGCCAGGAGGGGCTTCACTTTGGCGGACGGGTTCGCCATGACATCCTTCCTGTCGTTCCCGCCGCCGCGCCCGCCGCGTTATTCCGCGATCTGGACAGCGGGGGGTGGCCCTGTTTAAACCATAGAACTAGCTGAACGAAACTATTGGTAAGGGATAGGCGGATGGTGCGGACGCGACAAGCGGAATGTTCGGTGGACGGAAACGCGCAGCGATGAAGCTGTTCTGGTCGTCGCGCTCGCCATTTGCCCGCAAGGTTGTCGTAGTGGCGCATGAAGCCGGGCTGGCGGACCGGATCGAACGGATTGCGGTGCCGATTCCCAGCCCGGCCCCGGCCCTGCATCGCGCGAATCCGATCGCAAAGCTGCCGACGCTGATTACCGATGACGGCACCGCGCTCGCCGATTCGCCGGTTATCTGCGAGTATCTCGACGATGTCGGCGGCGCGGGCCTGTTTCCGGCGCCGGGCCCGTCCCGCTGGCGCGCGCTCGGCCGACAGGCGCTCGCCGATGGCGTGCTCGACCAGTTGCTGCTGTGGCGCGCTGAGTTGCGGCGGCCCGAACCGTGTCGTGCGGCGGCGCTGCTCGCGAGCTTTGCCGCCCGGCTCGATGCCGCGCTCGTCAGGCTCGAGGAGCATGCCGCCGCAGCCCACGGTGACGGCGTCGATATCGGCGATCTCGCGGTGGGCGTGATGCTCGCTTATCTCGATTTTCGATTTCCGGAGCGCGACTGGCGGCGTGGCAGGCCGGCGCTTGCCGAAGCCCAGGCGCGTTTTTCCGCCCGCCCCTCGGCGATCGCGACCGCCTTCACGGAGAATTAGGATGACGGACCCCGCGCCGCTTTCGATCTCGCCGCCGCGCAAGCCGCTTCCCGCGGGGGCGTGCGATACCCACGCCCATGTCTTTGGCCCGTTCGATCGCTTTCCGCTGCCCGAAAGCCGGACCTATACGCCCCCGCTCGCCGATGCGGCGATGCACGAGGCGATGCTGCGCCGGCTGGGTTTCGATCGCGCCGTTGTCGTCCAGGCCTCCGCTTACGGCCCCGACAATCGGTGTACGCTGGCGGCCATTGCCCGCGCCCCCGATGCCCGGCGCGGCGTTGGTGTCGCCGATGAGAGCTTCGACGAGACGCGGCTCGCGGCGCTTGGCGAGGGTGGCGTCCGGGGGCTGCGCTTCACCGAAATCGTCGGCAAGGACAGCGGCCAGCGACTGGCTGGCGCCAGCGGTTTCGACACGCTGCGCACCATCGCCCCCCGGATGCGGGCGATCGGGCTGCACGCGCAACTCTTTGCGCCGTTCGATTTGCTGATGGCGACGATCGACGACCTCCTCGCGCTCGGGATTCCGCTGGTGCTGGATCATCTGGCGCGGGTCGGCCCCTCGGACCGGACGGTGGCCGATCCGGGCTTCCAGCGATTGCTGGGGCTGGTCCGCGACGGGCGCGTCTGGGTGAAGCTCATCGTCTTCCGCAACAGCCGTGATCGCGGCGGGCCTTATGACGATGTGCGGGCGTTTCATGATGCGCTGGTCGAGGCCAATCCCGACCGTCTGGTCTGGGGCACCGACTGGCCGCTGCTCAACTTCGCGCCGCAACCCGATCCGGGCAGACTGCTCGATCTGCTCGACTCCTGGCTCGCTGGCGACGAGGCGCTGCGCAGGCGGATTCTCGTCGACAATCCGGCGCGGCTCTACGGATTTTCGCCGGCCGAATGATCCGGCGACGCCACAAATTTCGTGGATTGATAAAGTTCATTAAACTGTACTAATATATGTAATGTGGTTCGGGAGGATGTTCACCGATGACAGACGCCATGCCGTCTCCGGAATTGCGCCCGGTCCGAAGCGGCCTGCTGGCGGGTCCGCTCGACAATCTGGCCGCGCTGAAACTTGCTGGCAGTCGTTGCCGCGCCTGCGGCGAGACGACGCTGGGCACCAATGCGCTTTGTCCGAATTGCGGGCGTGACGATGTCGCGCCGATCCCTCTGTCGGACGAGGGCCATGTCTGGACTTACACCGTGATCCGTTATCGGCCGCCCGGCGCCTATAAGGGGCCGGAGCCGTTCGTGCCGTTCGCGGTCGGGCTGGTCGAACTGCCCGAGGGGTTGCGCGTCGTCGCCCCGATCGGCGGCGATCCGGAGGCGGTCCGCATCGGCATGGCGGTCCGGTTCGCGCCGCGGGTGCGCGACGACGGCGTCGTCGAATTTGTCTACCACCCTGCCGCGTAAGGATTTTCGATGAAGGACGTGGTGATCATCGGGGCGGGCATCCACCCGTTCGGCCGGTTCGACAAGACCGCGGAGGAGATCGGCTCGCACGCCGCGCGGATGGCGTTACAGGATGCCGGGCTCGCCTGGTCCGATATCGAGGCGTCCTATCTGTCGCGGATGTATCTGCCGGCAACCTCGGGCGCGCGCATCCTGCGTAAGCTGGGCGGCACTGATATGCCGATCGTGGATATCGAAGCGGCTTGCGCCAGCGGTGGAGCCGCGCTCCGTCAGGGCGTGCTCGCGATCAGGTCCGGCGAATGCGACGTCGTGATGGTGCTCGGCGCCGAGAAGATGCCGCGTGGCTTCATGGATCCCCGCATGATCTACGCCGACTGGCAGATCGAGATGGGGCTGTCGCTCAACCCCTCGTACTGGTCGATGCGCGCGATGCGCCACATGCACGAATATGGCACCACCGATCTTCAGATCGCCAAGATCGCGTACAAGAACCACCAGAACAGCGTCCATAATCCCTACGCGATGTACCGCAAGGAATTCAGTTTGGAGGAGATTTTGGGCTCGCCGCTGATCTGCGATCCGATCCGCCGGCTGGAAATTTGCGCGCCCGACGATGGGGCGGCGGCGGTGGTGATCGCGTCCGCCGACTATGCCCGCAGGATCGGCGCGCGCGCGCCGGTCCGGATCGCCGGCTGCGTGCATACCATTGCCCGCTATTCCGCCGATTTCCGTTGCCCCGCCGACAGCATGAGCGCCACCGTCGACAATGACGGCCCGACCGAGGTCACGGCGCGCAAGGCTTATGCTCAGGCCGGGCTCGGCCCGGAGGACGTCGATTGCTTCGAGGTGCAGGATACCGACGCCTTCTGCGAGTTGGAGATTTACGAGGAATTGCAGATGTGCCCGATCGGCGAAGGCGGCCGCCTGATCGATGAGGGCGTGACTGCGATCACCGGCAGGCATCCCGTGAACATGAGCGGCGGCCTGATCAGCAAAGGCGAGCCGGTCGGGGCGTCGCATCTCGGTCAGGTGGTCGAGATCGTCTCCCAGTTGCGCGGCGAGGCGGGCGCGCGGCAGGTGCAGAGCGCCAGGGTCGGCCTCGCCCATGTGCTCGGCGCCGGCGGTAATTGCGCCATCACCATCCTGCAGAACTGACGATATCCGGCGAGACGGCTCGGCCCCGAACCGGGGTCGGCCGCGCGTGCGGCGACATGCCGGGAATAGGCCGCCGGCGGTTACGCGAAGCGCCCGTCGGGCCTCCGTGCGACATGCTCCTCGACGTAGAGGATATGATGGGCATGGAAGAAGCCGAGCCGCGCGCCCACGGCGGCGCGGATCGCCCGGCGGGCCACTTCGAATGCGGGCCAGTCGGTCCACCATAAAGCGGCGTAACCGTCCCACGGCAGATCGGGCAGACGCAGGCCGGTGCGCAGGTTGAGGACGTAGCCGGTGAGCCCGGGTTGTTCGGCCGCCTCGGGGGCGTGGACGGTCTGCCACTCATGAAAGAACCGCTGCTCGCTCATGGCGGGATTTCGCCCCACCAGACCGATGCGCTTGGCCATGCCCGGCGGCGTGGCCGGCGCCCGGACCGGGTGTTCGCGCGTGAACAGGCCCATCGGGTCGCCTGTCGCGAAACGCGGCCAATCCTCCGCCAGCGCCGCGATCACTTTGTCGTCCGCTTGGCCGAATGCCTCGCGATAGGCGGCTTCGTCCGCGAACCACATCTCGATAACACCGTCATAGGCGGCGTCCGGTGAGCGGTCCGGGATCACGCGGTTGAAGCTCAGTCCGCGCAGACCCTTCAAGTCGAGCAGGAGCGGCGCGCGCTTGTTCAGCCAGTGCGCCAGAAACGCGTCCGGCGTCGCTCCCGGCGCGCGCCGCACGAATTCGGTGCATTTGAACAAGCCGGCGGGTGGAGAATCCGTCTCGGCACGCGCCGGCCGCGCCGAGACCATGCTTGCCGTCAGCGCGGCGCCGATCAGCGTTCGGCGCCCGATATTCGCCATGCCTGCTTCTCCACCTGTCAGTACCTGTCGTTGACTGACAATGAACTAATCTATAAGCCTATTCAAGTTCCGGTGCCGCCGACCCGACAGCTACGGAGTGTTTGATGGTTCAAAGGTTAGCGCGACGGGATGTTCTGGCGCTGGGAGCGGCCTCCTCGCTGGCGGCGGGCCTGCCGGGCGCCGGTTTGGCGCTGGCCGAGGATTCGGCGCCGTTGCTGAAGTCGATATCGCTGATCGTCCGCAAGCCCGGCACCACGGTCGATCAGTTCAAGGCGCGCTGGCTGGGCGAGCATGGCCCCGGTGCCCGCGCCATACCCGGCGTGCAAGGGTTTGTGTTGGGCGAGGTGGTGGCCGACCCGGCGCGCGCGGGCAGCGCGGCGGTGGAGAGTGTCGCGCTCGACGGCGTCGCAGCATCATGGCAGGCCCCGGGCATTGATCGTAAAGCGCAGGCCCGCACCGACCCGCATGTCCGCGAATGGCTCGCGGCCGCGCCGAGTTATATCGGCAATATCAATATCTTTGTGACCCGCGAGCATGTGTTCGTGCCGCCCCGGCGCGGCGGGCTGAAGATCATGACGCTGATTTCACGTAAGCCGGACATGACGCATGAGGCGTTCGTGCGCCATGTGCTCGATGTGCACGGTCCGCTGTCGCGGAACGTGCCCGGTCTCGGCGGTTATGTGATGTCGGAGATCCTGCGGTCGTCGTCGATGCCCGGCCTGCCGCCCGTTCCCGGCCTCGGCGAAATCGACATCATCGGCGAGAGCTGGCTCCCCGCAGATCCCGCGCAGCGGACCCCGGACACGTCAGAGCGCCGCGCCTGGCTGGCGGACGGCGCCGCCAGTTTCGGCTCGTTCCGGCGCTATTCGATGGTTGAGCATATTTTCGTTCCGCCGCCTGCCTGATCGGGCCGTCCAGGAACAAGCCGAGCGCCTCGCTCCCACTTTTCGAGAGGAACAACGATGGTTCAGCAACCCGCGCCCGGCGACCTTTCCATCAGACGGCGTGAGCTGATGCTGGGTGCGGCGGCGGCACTGGCGGTGCCCGCGATGGCGCGCGCGCAATATCGCCGGATGCCCGCGGGTATCGTCAAATCGATGACCTTCCTGATCCGCAAGCCCGGCGCGACGCATGAGGAGTTCATGCGCTACTGGCTGGGCGTCCATGCGCCGATGGCGCTCAAGATCCCCGGGATGCGGGGCATGGTCTGCAATGAGGTACTTGGTCCCAGCCGGGGGCGGGCAGACATCGCGGGTGGCGAGCCGATCCTGATCGATGGCGTCGCCGAATCATGGAAGCTCGCCAGCAACTCGCCGAGCAATCCCGACGCGCCGTCCGAAGCGCGCGCCTGGTACAGCGACGGGCCAATGTTCGTCGGGGAAATTCAGGGCTATCGCGTCGCGGAGACCGTGGTGATGCCGATCCGGCGCGGCGGCAAGGGCCTGCTGTCGCTCCTCGCCCGCAAGCCCGGCACGACCCACGACGCCTTCGTCGATCACTGGCTCCATGTTCATGGCGCGATGGCCCGTACGGTGCCCGAGGTCGCGGGCCTGATCCTGAACGAGGTCACGGTGCCGGCGCGCCGCAGCGATATCCCGCCGTTCAGCCGAGGTTTTGGCGAGGTCGACGGTATCGCCCAGTCCTGGCACAAGGATCAGAGTTATCCGGGCGTGACCTCGCCCGAGGCCAAAGCGTGGTATGCCGACGGTGCGGCGAGCATCGGTCTGGCGCGCGGCTATTATACGCAGGAGCATGTTATCATCGATCCGCACTGAGGCGGACCCGCAGCGCGCAAGCGGGGCGCCTTCAGCTTGTGCCCCAGACCTCGCGGGCGATGTCGACCACCAGCCGCAGCTTCGCGGCCTGACTCTCGGCGGCGATGGCGTTGCCCTGCACGGTCGAGGAGAAGCCGCACTGGGGGCTCAGGCAGAGCTGGTCGAGCGGGAGATAACGGCTGGCCTCGTCGATCCGGCGCAGAATCTCGTCGCGTGCCTCGAGCTGGTCAAGCTTGGTCGTGACGAGGCCGAGGACGACGGTCTTGTTCGGGGGAACGAAACGCAACGGCGCGAATCCGCCCGAGCGGGCATCGTCATATTCGAGGAAATAGGCGTCGATCTCCAACGCGTTGAACAATATCTCGGCAACCGGCTCATAGCCGCCCTCCGCCGCCCAGTTGGACCGGAAGTTGCCGCGGCAGAGATGGATCGCCGTCACCATCGTCGCCGGTCGATCCGCGATCGCCATGTTGATGAAGCGCGCATAATCGTGCGGCAGCCGATCGGGATCGAGCCCGCGTTCACGCGCCTGCGCGCGTTGCGCCGGATCGCACAGATAGGCCAGATTGGTATCGTCGAACTGGACATAGCGGGCGCCGGCCGCGGTCAGATGGGCGAGTTCGACCCGGTAAGCCGCCGCGACGTCCGCGTAGAATTGATCGAGATCAGGATAGATTGCGGCGTCGATCGCTTCGCGGCCGCCCCGGAAGTGAAGCATGGTGGGCGAGGGGATGGTTACCTTCGGGGTTCGCGACGTGGCTTTCGCGAGAAAGGCGAAATTGGCGACCTCGATATCCTGCACATGCTCGACCTTGCCGGTGATCCGCATCACGGGAGGCGAAAAGCCCTGACTGCTGCCGCCGCCGCTCTTGCGCGCGGGATGGGTGATGGTGACGCCGCCGAGGTGCCGGAGAAAGTCGGTATGGAATGCGCCCCGGCGGAATTCGCCGTCGGTGATGGAGCGCAGACCGAGATTCTCCTGAAAGTCCACGATCTCGAGGATCGCGCGATCCTCGATTTCACGCAAATCGTCCGCCCCGATCTCGCCCGCCTTGTGGCGCTCGCGCGCGGCGACGAGATAGGCCGGCCGCAGGAAGCTGCCGACATGATCGGCGCGAAACGGCGGGGACAGCCTGTTCTGCCGGGGCTCCTGCTTGTGCGTCGTCATGCCGAATCCTCCATCCTGCGCTAACACATTGACACACTAGGCTAGTCTAATGGATCAGTAAATCGGTGAAAATGTGCTGGAGGCGAGGGCGGCGCCCATCGCAAATATGATGTAATTTATTTATATAAATAGATAATTTATCGAAAATCGACCTGTTGCCGCAGCCGCAGGTTCCGTGCAACAGGTGATTGACATGAGCTTGAAAGGTCAATAACATAGTTCATTAGTAGCAAGGCTGATATCGCGAAAACATAACCGGCGGCTGCGGGATGTGACAGGGATTGGTCCTGCTCGACGGGCGGCGCATCCCGCTCACCGACCCCGCCGGCACGATCGACACCAATATCATCCCGACTGCGCTGATCAGCAATGTCGAGGTCGTTACCGGCGGCGCGTCGGCCGCCTATGGTTCGGACGCGGTCGCGGGCGTCGTCAACTTCACGCTGGAAAAGAATCTCGAAGGCTTCCGTGGCGACCTATCCTACGGGCAGACCAAATATGACGATTTCCATCGCCCCGCCGTATCGCTCGCCTACGGTCATGGCTTCATGGACGATCGGCTGCATGTCGAAGTCGCGTTCGATTATCTGCGGAATTCGGGCCAGACGTCACAGGCGTCGCGGCCGTGGGGTTCGCATCGGACGGCGTTGCTGACCAATCCTAATTACACGCCCACCAATGGCGAGCCGCGCCAGATCGTCTCGGACAATGCCAGCTTCTCGCAGATGACGCCGGGTGGCGCTCTCACCCGCGCGGCGGGGCTTGCGCTTGCCACCCAGCTAGGCTTCCCCACCGGCACCGGCGTGCAGTTCGGCCCGAATGGCGAGCCGCTGCCGTTTCACTACGGCACCAATATCGGCGGCACTTATATGACCGGCGGCGACGGCGGCAGTTTCGAGGATGGCGGCAATCTGCTGCCCATCATCAAGCGCTATACCGGCTATGGTCGCGTCGGTTTCGATGTGACGCCCGATATCCGGCTGTTCGGCGATTATCTCGAATCGCGGACGCGGACACGCGGCGATCTCACCGCCAATTACGACAATGGCACGCTGACGATCCAGAACGATAACGCCTATCCTCCCGATACGGTAAGGACGGCGATGGCGGCGGCCGGTCTCACGAGCTTTACCTTCGGGCGTCAAGAACTGGAGGACGGCACCGCCTTCTTCCCGACGCGGACGACGATGCGGCGCGGCGCGATCGGCGCGGAAGGTACGTTCGGAGGCTGGAAATGGAGTGTCTCGGGCCAGATCGGCAGCACCCATTATCGCCAGGACAGTACCAACAACCGCATCCAGAAGCGCTTCTTCAATGCCGTCGACGCGGTTGTCGATCCGGCGACGGGCCAGCCGGTCTGCCGTGTGACGCTGCAAAATCCAGGCAGCACCGATCCTGATATCAGCGGGTGCGTGCCGGTGAACCTGTTCGGTGCGGGGTCGATCAGCCCGGCGGCGCAGGCTTATTACCGGGGGGATTCCTGGCAGGAGTCGGTGCAACGCGAAAAGGTGTTCGACGTCAACCTGTCGGGCACGCCGCTACGGACCTGGGCCGGCGACGTTTCGCTGGCGGCGGGCGCGGAATATCGGACTGAGCAGACGGTGCTCACCGCCGATGCGGATTCGGCGGCTTCGCGCTGGCGTTCGATCAATGCCCAGCCATTTTCGGGCAAGTACAACGTTAAGGAGGTCTATGGCGAGATCGTCGTCCCGCTCGCGCGCGACACGAAGTTCGCCGACAATCTCGAACTGAACGGCGCCGTGCGGTATACGGATTATTCCACCAGCGGCAGCGTGGTGACGTGGAAGGTCGGCCTGAACTATTCGCCGGTGAGCGATGTCCGCTTCCGCGGCACGATCTCCCGCGACATCCGCGCGCCGAACAACTTTGAGCTGTTCTCGCGCGGCAATCAGGTCATCAGCCAGATTGTCGACCGGCCAAGCAATATCTCCCGCCAGGTGCGCCAGCTCACCAGCGGCAACCCTAACCTGAAGCCCGAAAAGGCGGATACCCGTGCCGTTGGTGTTGTGTTCCAGCCGCGATGGCTGTCGGGGCTTCGGATGTCGGTCGATTATTATTCGATCAAGATCAAGGATGCGATCTCGGTCGTCTCGGGGCAGAATATCGTCGATTTCTGCTATGGTGGGCAGACCGCCTACTGCTCCAGCGTGGTACGGAACGACGCAGGGGAATTGACGCAGGTTAATGTCGTGCCGTTCAATGCCCAGTCTCAAAAGACATCGGGTGTCGATTTTGAAACGACATATCAATTCCCGCTACGGACCATTGACGATGGCACGATGACCTTGAGGGTGCTTGCCAATTACGTGGCCGAACTCAAGACGATCGCCAACGGCGTGACCCAGAATTATGTCGGCCTCGCCGGGGTCTCGCCGCCGCCGCTGGGCGTGCCGCAATGGCGGGTGAACGCGGAGGCCCGCTACGAAATCGGGCGGCTGCGGCTCGGTGTGACCTACAGCTTCATCGATGGCGGGAAATACGATACCCGCTTCAACGTCACGACCATCGATATCAACAACAACTCGATTTCCAGCCGCAGTTATGTCGATCTCGACGCGACGTATAAGTTGACCGATCATTTCGATATTTATGGCCGGATCGACAATCTCTTCAACGTCGCGCCGCCGATCGCGCCCAATGCGATCGTTCAACCTTCAATCGCGAACTCGCCCTTCTATGACACGCGGGGGCTGTTCTGGACCGCCGGCATTCGCGCCCGGTTCTGAGGAGGGTCAGGATCGGCGTGGCGGACGGGCGCTGTCGGCGATGCGCTCGAACGCGCGGGCCTGTTGTTCGGTGTCGATCAGATGGTCGAGCCCGAGCCGGCGCGCGAGTTCGAGCCTGTCGCGGCCGCGCTCGACCAGCACCTTGTCGAGCACATGGCCCATCGCCCACAAGATGTCGCGCTTGGCCCGGGAGATCCGCCCCAGCGCCTTGAAGGTTCTTGCGCAGTGGAAGCGCCGGCAGATCGCCGGGGCGCGGGCATGGATCGAACAGCCTGCCTCGGTCAGATAGATGCAATGCCCGGTCGTCGGATCGCGCTTCAGCGCCGGAACCTGCTGGCCCGGATAGAGCGGTGTTTCGATATATTCCCAATCGAAGGTGTCGAGCACGTCGCCGGCTTCGGGACGCAGGATGACCTGCTCGTTGAAGCAGCAAAGTGTGCAGCCGTCGCAGGGTATCGCATTGGCGGCGAACTGCGGATCGGCGGGCGTCGTCATGGCGCGCTCGCGGCTCCATCGAGCGGGAGGGCGTAGATCGCGAAGGGGCCGGGATCCTGGCCCGCGAGCGCCGGGTCATGGCGGTAGCGCAGGTTGCCGGCCACGGCCCAGACGGTGCTGCCGATCGCGACTGCCGACGTCGTGCCGGCGCGCGCGCCGGCGAGCGGCGCGAGCGTCACGCTATCGTGATCGACGGTCATCAGCGTGACGCCGCCGCTCGCGCCGGCTTCGAGGCGGGGCGCAAAGCCCG
>Ga0182740_1001425_pt1 | contig 16236 bp, 13 predicted proteins | sample eDN5th37CKraftBY_FD_128872 | JGI IMG/M metagenome (GOLD analysis project Ga0182740, IMG submission 128872) | Enriched backyard soil microbial communities from Emeryville, California, USA - eDNA 5th pass 37_C Kraft BY (version 2) (version 2) | ecosystem: Environmental > Terrestrial > Soil >...
AAGCTGATCGTGCTGTTCGACGACAACGGCATCTCCATCGACGGGCCGCTGTCGCTGGCCGACTCGGTGGACCAGGTCAAACGCTTCGAAGCCTGCGGCTGGGCCGCCACCCGCGTGGACGGCCACGACCCGGAGGCCATCGCCGCCGCCATCGAGACCGCGAAAACATCCGACCGGCCGACGCTGATCGCCTGCCGCACCACCATCGGCTATGGCGCACCGACCAAGGCCGGCAGCGAGAAGTCCCACGGCTCGCCGCTCGGCGCCGACGAACTCAAGGGCGCGAAGGAAAAGCTCGGCTGGGCCTACGGCCCGTTCGAAGTGCCGCAGGACATTCTCGACGCCTGGCGCGCCACCACCGCGAAGGGCAGCAAGGCCCGCGGCGACTGGGAGCAGCGCATGGCCGGCCTGCCGGCGGAGCGGCGCGCCGAATTCGAGCGGCGCATGCGCGGCGATCTGCCGGAGGAAGCACTGGCGGGCGCCATGCGCGCCATCAAGGAAAGCCTCGCCGCCGAGCCGAAGGACATCGCCAGCCGCTCGGCGTCCGAATCCGCGTTGCACACCCTCGTGCCCGCCGTGCCCGAAATGGTCGGCGGCTCGGCGGACCTGACCGGCTCCAACAACACCCGCGCCAAGGGCATGACCGCTTTCGGTCCCAACAACCCGGCCGGCCGCTTCGTCCATTACGGCATCCGCGAACACGCCATGGCCGCCGCCATGAACGGCATGGCCCTGCACGGCGGCATCATCCCCTATTCCGGCACGTTCCTGGTGTTCTCGGACTACAGCCGCCCGGCCATCCGCCTCGCCGCGCTGATGGGCACGCGGGTGATCCATGTGCTGACCCATGATTCCATCGGTCTCGGCGAGGACGGGCCGACCCACCAGCCGGTCGAGCATCTGGCCGCGCTGCGGGCGATTCCCAATCTTCTGGTGTTCCGGCCCGCCGACGCGGTCGAGACCGCCGAATGCTGGCAGCTCGCGCTTCAGGCCAGGGACCGGCCGAGCGTGCTGGCGCTGTCGCGCCAGAACCTGCCGCAGCTTCGCCGCAGCCTCGATGCCGACAACCGCTGTTCCACGGGCGCTTACGAGATCGCAGCGGCGGAAGGCAAGGCCCAGGTGTCGATCTTCGCCACCGGCTCCGAGGTCGGCCTCGCCGTCGAGGCCAAGGCCCTGCTCGACCAGCGCGGCATCCCGGCCCGCGTCGTCTCGGTGCCGTCCTTCGAGCTGTTCCGGGACCTCGACCCCGCCGCCCGCAAGGCGATCATCGGCGACGCGCCGGTCCGGGTCGGCGTCGAAGCGGCGATCCGCATGGGCTGGGACGAGATCATCGGCTCGGACGGCGTCTTCGTCGGCATGACCGGCTTCGGCGCCAGCGCCCCGGCCAAGGATCTCTACCGGCATTTCGGCATCACTGCGGAGGCGGTGGCGGAAGCCGCGGAGGAACGGCTGAAAGGCTAACGCACGATCCCGGAAATGCCTGCCCTCGGGCTCGACCCGAGGAATCCTGCTTCAACAAAAAATATCGACGGGTCTGATTCAGCGAAGCTGGATCGGACCCCGGGACAGCCGAATGTCCGCGGGCGGTTTTGCAGGCTTGTCCGCGACACTTTGCGCTCGAACCAAAGGCCGCGCCGCACGTTGTCTCCCGTCGCTTCGTGCGAATAGCCGAATTCCGCATTTACCCTGCCCGAAACGGCGGCCACCCCTGCAGTTTCCGGACTTGTCCCCAACGGGCGGGTTTTCTATGTGAACCGGACTTCCCGAATTTCGCTGACACCGTCAGCCCTGAAGCCCTAAGGAAACCAGCCATGACAGTCCGGGTCGCCATCAACGGGTTCGGTCGGATCGGCCGCAACGTGCTCCGCGCCATCGCCGAGGCCGGCCGCAAGGACATCGAGGTGGTCGGCATCAACGACCTCGGCCCGGTCGAGACCAACGCCCACCTGCTGCGCTACGACTCGGTCCACGGCCGCTTCCCCGGCGAGGTGAAGGTCAGCGGCGACACCATCGACATCGGCTCCGGGCCGATCAAGGTGACGGCGGTGCGGGACCCCTCCACCCTGCCGTGGAAGGAGCTCGGCGTCGATATCGCGATGGAATGCACCGGCATCTTCACGTCCAAGGACAAGGCCTCGGCGCATCTCACCGCCGGCGCCAAGCGCGTCCTCGTCTCGGCCCCCGCCGACAATGCCGATCTCACGATCGTCTACGGCGTGAACCACGACAAGCTGACGAAGGATCACCTCGTCGTCTCCAACGGCTCCTGCACCACGAACTGCCTCGCCCCGGTCGCCAAGATCCTCAACGATCTCGTCGGCATCGAGACCGGCTTCATGACCACGATCCATGCCTATACCGGCGACCAGCCGACGCTGGACACCATGCACAAGGACCTCTATCGCGGCCGCGCCGCCGCGCTGTCCATGATCCCGACCTCCACCGGCGCTGCCAAGGCCATCGGCCTCGTGCTGCCGGAGCTGAACGGCAAGCTCGACGGCGTCTCGATCCGCGTGCCGACACCGAATGTCTCGGTCATCGATCTCAAGATCGTGGCCAAAAGGGACACCACCAAGGAGGAGGTCAACGCCGCCTTCCAGCGCGCGGCCGAGCAGGAGCTCAAGGGCATCCTGAGCTACACCACCGCGCCGAATGTCTCGATCGACTTCAACCACGACCCGCATTCGTCCACCTTCCACATGGACCAGACCAAGGTGCAGAACGGCACGCTGGTGCGCGTGCTGGCCTGGTACGACAACGAATGGGGCTTCTCGAACCGCATGGCCGACACCGCCGTCGCCATGAGCAAGCTGATCTGACGACATCTTCTGCGAGCCCGGCCCCGCCGGGCTCGCGTCTTTTCGACATCCCTGTTTCGAGGCCGTACGCACCATGACCTCATCCTTCCGCACCCTCGACGACGTGGACGTCTCCGGCAAGCGCGTGCTGGTGCGTGTCGATCTCAACGTGCCGATGGAAAATGGCCGCGTCAGCGACGCGACCCGGCTGGAGCGCATCGTGCCAGGCATCAGGGAACTGGCGGACAAAGGCGGCCGCGTCATCCTGCTCGCCCATTTCGGCCGGCCCAAGGGCGCGCACAGCGAGAAGGATTCGCTCAAACCCGTCGCGGCGGAACTGGCGAAGCTGATCCATAAGCCGGTCGCCTTCGCAGAGGACTGCGTCGGCGCGCCCGCCGAGGAAGCCGTCGCGAAGCTGAAGGACGGCGACATCCTCTGCCTCGAAAACACCCGCTTCCATGCCGGCGAGGAGAAGAACGACAAGGACTTCGTCGCGCAACTCGCGAAGCTCGGCGACATCTGGGTCAACGATGCCTTTTCGGCCGCGCACCGCGCCCATGCCTCGACGGAAGGGCTCGGCCATGTGCTGCCGGCCTATGCCGGGCGCACCATGCAGGCCGAACTCGACGCGCTGGAAAAGGCGCTCGGCAATCCGGCCCATCCGGTCATCGCCATCGTCGGCGGCGCCAAGGTCTCCACCAAGCTGGACCTGCTCGAAAACCTCGTGACAAAGGTGGACGCGCTGGTCATCGGCGGCGGCATGGCCAACACCTTCCTGCATGCGCAAGGCGTCGGCATCGGCAAGTCGCTGGCCGAGAAGGACCTCGCTCCCACCGCCCTGCGTATCCTCGAGAAGGCCGAGGCCGCCAACTGCGCCATCATCCTGCCGGTCGACGCCGTGGTCGCCTATCATTTCGAGGCGAATGCGCCGTCCCATGCCTATGGCCTCGACGCCATTCCCGAAGACAGCATGATCCTCGACATCGGCCCGCAATCGATCGAGCGCATCCATGCCGCCATCGACAATGCCGCGACGCTGGTCTGGAACGGGCCGGTCGGCGCCTTCGAGATGGAGCCCTTCGACCGTGGTACGATGGCGGCGGCGAAGCATGTCGCGGCGCGGACGGCGGCGGGCAATCTGGTCTCCGTGGCCGGCGGCGGCGACACCGTCGCGGCGCTGAATGCGGCCGGCGTCACGGACAAAATGACCTATGTTTCCACCGCCGGCGGGGCCTTCCTCGAATGGATGGAAGGCAAGCCGCTGCCGGGCGTGGACGTTCTAAAAGTCCAATGATGGCGCGCCGACGCGCCGACGAACCTTACCGACAGCCACAACGTTTCCGGGGAGAAACCATGAATCTCGCTGACCTCAACAAAATCGCCGTCGCCATGGTCGCGCCGGGCAAGGGCATCCTCGCCGCCGACGAATCCTCAGGCACCATCAAGAAGCGCTTCGACGCCATCGGCGTGGACTCCACCGAGGACAACCGCCGCGACTATCGCGAACTGCTGTTCCGCAGCGACAAGGCGATGTCCGAGAACATCTCCGGCGTCATCCTTTACGACGAGACCATCTGGCAGAAGGCCAAGGACGGCACGCCGCTGGTCGACCTCATCACCAAAGCCGGCTCGATCCCCGGCATCAAGGTGGACGAAGGCACGCAGCCCCTGCCCGGCTGCCCGGGCGAGCTGATCACCGTCGGCCTCGACAGGCTGGCCGAGCGGCTGAAGAAATATTACGCGCAGGGCGCGCGCTTCGCGAAGTGGCGCGCGGTGATCGACATCGGCGAGCGCAAGCCGAGCCACACCTGCATCAGCACCAACGCCCATGCCCTCGCCCGCTATGCCGCGCTCTGCCAGGAGGCGCAGATCGTGCCGATCGTCGAGCCGGAAGTGCTGATGGACGGCAGCCACGACATCGACACCTGCTACGAGGTGACGGAGTGGGTGCTGAAGGAGACCTTCCAGCAGCTCTATTACCAGAAGGTCGCGCTGGAAGGCATCATCCTGAAGCCGAACATGGCGATCGCCGGCAAGAAGAGCGCGAAGCAGGCGTCCGTGCAGGAAGTCGCGGAAAAGACCGTGAAGCTCCTGAAGAATTGCGTGCCGTCCGCCGTGCCGGGCATCGCCTTCCTCTCCGGCGGCCAGTCGGATGAGGTCGCAACCGCCCATCTCGACGCCATGAACCGGATCGGCAACCTCCCCTGGGGCCTCACCTTCTCGTACGGCCGCGCCCTTCAGGCCGCGCCGCAGAAGGCATGGGCCGGCAAGGCGGAAAATGTCGCCGCCGCACAGAAGGCTTTTTCCCATCGCGCCGCCATGAACGGCCTCGCCGCCAAGGGCGAATGGAGCGAGAAGCTGGAACAGGCGGCCTGATCCGGCGATCCGAACCCACACCCTGACCGGACGGCGGCCGGAGCGATCCGGCCGCCGCTGTTTCCGGGGCACCGCAGCAGCGCCGCCCGGCGGCGGCCTTTACCGTGCGTTTTTCTTTGCGGATGATCGTGGCCGCGCACCGCGTGCGACGGGGTCGCGGCGGCCGCTCAAAATTCCGCCGGATTGCGCTATCATCGAAACATCATGGCCAAATCCAAAAGCAAATCCGGAAAGTCCGCGGCAGCATCCCAGCCGCAACCCGCGCCACGGCTTTATCTTTTCGCGCCGCAGACTACGGAGACGGACGACGCTGCCGCCCTGCTGGCCGCAGCGCTGGGGGCCGGTGACGTCGCCGCGGTGCTGATGGCTCCGGCCGCCGCCGACGAGCGCAGCGCCATCAACGCCGCCAAGGCGCTGGCGGCCGTGGTGCAGCAGGCCGGCGCGGCCTTCCTTCTCAAAGACCGGCCAGAACTGGCGGCCCGCGCCGGGGCGGATGGCGCGCATCTGACCGGCATCGAGGCATTCGCCCAGCATGCCCCCGCCCTGCGCCCCGACCGCATCGCCGGCTGTGGCGGCCTGACGACGCGCCACGACGCCATGTCGGCGGCGGAGGCCGAAGCCGATTATGTGATGTTCGGCGAGCCGGACCCCGCCGCCGGCACACCGACCCTCGATACCGTGGTGGAGCGCGTGGCGTGGTGGGCGGAAGTGTTCGAGACGCCCTGCGTCGCCTATGCGGCGCGGCTGAGCGATATCGCGCCACTCGTCGCGGCGGGCGCTGATTTCATCGCGCTGGGGGACGCAATCTGGTCGGACGCGCGCGGCCCCGCCGCCGCGATCGCCGAGGCCATGACCCGGCTCGTGCGCGAAACGGTTCCGGCATGACCGGGCGCCGCCTGTTCGCACTCGCCATCGCCATTGCGATGCTGGCCGGCCCCGCTGCCGCGCAGTTGCAATTGAGCCCGCAGCCGGCCGCGCCCCAGCCGCCTGCGAAAGCGGCGCCAAAGACGGCACCCAAAGCCGCGCCGAAAGCAGCGCCAAAGCCGGCACCTAAGGCCGCGCCCGCCTCCCCGCCAGCCGCCAAGGCTCCTCCGACACCGGTTCCCGCGCCGGCAGCGGCGGACAGCGGCGACGACAGCACCGCCGACCTCGCCTATGGCGCCTATCAGCGCGGCCACTACCTCACAGCCTTCCATCATGCGACACGGCGCGCCAACGAGGAGGGCGACGTGAAGGCCATGGCGCTGCTGGGCGAGCTTTATGCCCAGGGTCTCGGCGTGCCCCAGAGCGACGCCAACGCCGCCGGCTGGTACAAGCTCGCCGCCGACCGTGGCGACCGGGAGGCCATGTTCGCGCTCGGCATCATGCGCCTCGCCGGCAAGGGCGGGCCGCAGAACCGGGAGGAAGGCGCACGCCTGCTGGCGGCCGCCGCCAAGCTCGGCCATGCCGTCGCGGCCTATGACCTCGGCCTGCTCTATATCGAAGGCAATCTGTTCCCGCAGGATCTCGTCCGCGCCACGGAACTGTTCCGCGTCGCCGCCGATGCCGGCAGCCCGGAGGCGCAATACGCGCTCGCCACCTTCTACAAGGAGGGCCGCGCCGTGCCGAAGGATGCGCGGATGGCGGCGCAGTTGCTTTCGCGCGCAGCGCTCGCCGGCAATACCGACGCCGAAATCGAATATGCCATCATGCTGTTCAACGGCGACGGCGTCGCCAAGGACGAAGCCGGCGCGGCCCGCCTGTTCCTCAAGGCGGCGCGCAAGGGCGCCCCGGTGGCGCAGAACCGCCTCGCCCGCATTCTGGCGTTCGGCCGCGGTATGGAGGCCGACCCGACCGAAGCCATCAAGTGGCACACCATCGCCAAGGCCGGCGGCGCATCGGACCTCTATCTCGACGATTACGCCGCCAAGCAGACCGACGACATCCGCAAGGCCGCGGAGACCGCCGCCAAGCCCTGGCTCGACCGCATCGCCGCCACGCGGAACTGAACGAAGGGACACTGGCGATCGCGGCCCAAGGCTGGTACGGGCACGGCGAAGCGTATAAGCACAGACATCGCGGCGGCCGGCTTCGCGCCCGTGCCCCACGCCGCCTTCACACGCCCTGATCGTTCGGCCGGCCGCGGCCGTTCTCTCGCATTCCGCCGGACTTCCGATGCTTCATTCCGCCACGCTCAATGTCATGATCAAGGCCGCCCGCAAGGCCGCCCGCGCCCTGTCGCGCGATTTCGGCGAGGTGGAGAAGCTTCAGGTCTCCCTGAAGGGGCCGGCGAATTTCGTCACCGCCGCCGACAAGCGCGCCGAGGAAACCATCTACGAGGAACTGGAGAAGGCCCGGCCGAACTACAGCTTCCTCGGCGAGGAAGGCGGCCGCCGCGACGGCACCGACACGAGCCATTGCTGGATCGTCGATCCGCTCGACGGCACCACGAATTTCCTGCACGGCATTCCGCATTTCGCCATCTCCATCGGCCTCAAGCGCGACGACCTGCTGGTCGCCGGCGTCATCTACAATCCGATCACGGACGACCTGTTCGTCGCCGAACGCGGCAAGGGCGCGTTCCTCAACGACCAGCGCCTGCGCGTCGCCGCCCGGCGCTCGCTGGCCGATGCCGTCATCACATGCGGCCTGCCCCATCTCGGCCGTGGCAACCTTGGCCAGGCCAACCGGGAACTCGCCGCCGTGCAGGTGCGCGTCGCCGGCCTGCGCCGGTTCGGCTCGGCCGCGCTCGATCTTGCCTGGGTCGCGGCGGGCCGCTTCGACGCCTATTGGGAGCGCAATCTTTCGGCCTGGGACCTCGCGGCCGGCCTCGTCATCCTGCGCGAGGCCGGGGGAATCGCCACCGACCTCGACGGCCACGACCAGATTCTGGAAAAAGGCGACATCGTCGCAGGCAACGACACCCTGCACCGCGACCTGCTGGCCGTGCTCAAAAGCGCGCGCTAGACTTTTGACGGGTTTTCTTCACGCCAACAGGGGCCGGCGCCCGCTTCGGCCGAAAACGCCATAGGCCGGGCCGACATATATTCTTCATCGGAATCAGGCGATTCCCTCGGAAACCGGCGGAATGCCTGCCGGTCCTTTGGCGTTTGTCAGCCCGGCAATCCGTGGCATCATGGCGCGTCATTCACGTGAAGAGCACCATGGCCAGGGACGTCGATCCGCATAAGCTCTCCTCGCCCCGGATTTTCCTCGTCCGGATGCTGGTTTTCCTGATCCTCTGCGGCCTGATCGCGGTCGTTCTGCATCGCCAGATCTGGACGGCGTTTCTTGCGAATCCGGGCCTCAACGGCCTGATTCTCGGCGTGCTGCTGATCGGCATCGCGCTGGCTTTCCGGCAGGTGATCCGCCTGTTCCCGGAGGTCGCCTGGGTCAACGGGCTGCGGCTTGCCGATCCCGGCCTTGCCGTGGAGCGGCCGCCGTCCCTGCTTGCGCCGATGGCGGCGCTGCTGGGCGAGCGCGCCGGGCGGCTCGCCATGTCCTCCATCACCATGCGCGGCATCATGGATTCCATCGCGACCCGCCTCGACGAGGCCCGCGACATCGGCCGCTACATGACCGGCCTGCTGGTGTTTCTCGGCCTGCTCGGCACCTTCTGGGGCCTGATCGAGACCGTCACGTCCGTCGGCGGCGTGCTGGACAGCCTCAAGGTCGGGGCCGATGCGGCCGCGACCTTCGATTCGCTCAAGGAGGGCCTGGCCGCGCCGCTGGGCGGCATGGGCATCTCGTTCTCGTCCTCGCTGTTCGGCCTCGCCGGCTCGCTGATCCTCGGCTTTCTCGACCTGCAAGCCGGCCAGGCGAAGAACCGCTTCTACACCGAGCTGGAGGACTGGCTGTCCACCACCGTCCGCGATCTCGGTGTCGAGGAGCGCCCGGCGGCGGACTCCCCTGCCGCCACCGCCGGTCTCACCGCCGCCATCGAGAAGCTCAAGGAAACCGTGGCCGAGAGCGGCGGCAGCAAGGCCGCCACCGCCGCCATGGCCAATCTCGCCGAAGCCATTCAGGGCCTCGTCCACCATATGCGGACCGAGCAGCAGATGATCCGCGACTGGGCCGACACCCAGGCCGACCAGCATCGCGACATCCGCAAGCTGCTCGAAGCGCTGGCGCGCGAGGAGATCACCAAGCCATGACGGCAGGAGCCTGACCCATGGCTCTGGCACGCGGCCACCGCAACGAGCGCACCGTCGACTACTGGCCGGGCTTCGTAGACGCCCTGTCGACCCTCGTGCTCGGCGTGGTGTTCATGCTCACCGTCTTCGTGATGGTGCAGTTCTTTCTCTCGCAGGACATGGCCGGCAAGGATTCCGCCCTGAGCCGGCTGAACGCGCTGATCGCCACGCTCACCGAGCAACTGGCGATGGAAAAGACCGGCAAAGCCGATCTCGAACAGACCATCGCCCAGCTTCAAGCCAGCCTCGGCACTGCCGAAAGCGAACAGGGCCGCCTGCGCGCGCTGGCCGAGCAGGAAGCCGCCAATGCGGCGCGCGCGGCCGGGGAGCAGGGCCGCGCCGGAGAATTGCAGGGCCAGCTCGACGCCGAGAAACAGACCACCGCCCGCGCGCTCGCCCAGGTCGAAATCCTCAATCAGCAGATCGCCGCGCTGCGCCGCCAGCTTGCCGCCATCGAAGCCTCGCTCGAAGCCACCGAGCAGAAGGACCGCGACTCCCAGGCGCGCATCGCCGATCTCGGCCAGCGCCTCAATGTCGCGCTGGCCCAGCGCGTGCAGGAACTCTCGGCCTACCGGTCCGACTTCTTCGGGCGGCTGCGCGCGATCCTCGGCAACCGTCAGGACGTGCGGATCGTCGGCGACCGCTTCGTGTTCCAGTCGGAAATTTTTTACGACGCCGGACAGGCCGTGCTGAAGCCGGAAGGCCGCACCGAACTCGACACCCTTGCCAATGCGGTGCTCGAGCTGGAGAAGCAGATCCCGCGCGACATTCCCTGGGTGCTGCGGGTGGACGGCCATACCGACATCCGGCCGATTGCCAGCCCCCTTTTCCCGTCCAACTGGGAGCTGTCCGCATCCCGCGCCATCGCGGTGGTGCAATATCTCATCAGCCGCGGCGTCTCGCCCCAGCGGCTGGTGGCGGCCGGCTTCGGCGAATTCCAGCCCATCGACACCGACAAGACCGACGAGGCCTTCCGCCGCAACCGCCGCATCGAGCTGAAGCTCACGGAACGCTGACACCCGACACGGGGTGACGCGAGGCCCGGCCGGCCGTGAAAAGATTCACACCTGAAACTGCAACCGCGCGAGCCGGGCATAGAGCCCGCCGGCCGCCACCAAGCTCTCGTGGGTGCCCTGCTCGACGATGCGACCGCCGTCCAGCACCAGAATGCGGTCGCAGGACAGCACCGTCGCCAGCCGATGGGCGATCACCAGCGTGGTGCGATGCTCCATCAGGTGCTCCAGCGCTTCCTGCACCAGCGTCTCGCTTTCCGCATCGAGCGATGATGTCGCCTCGTCCAGCAGCAGCAGCGGCGCATCGCGCAGGATGGCGCGGGCAATAGCGATGCGCTGGCGCTGGCCGCCGGACAGGGTGATGCCGCGCTCGCCCACCACCGTGTCGAAGCCCTGAGGCAGCCGGCCGATGAATTCGGTCGCGGCCGCAAGATCAGCGGCCCGCGCGACCTCGGCATCGCCCGCCTCCGGCCGGCCGAAGCGGATGTTGTCCCGGACCGTGCCGGCGAACACCACGCTGTCCTGCGGCACCAGCGCGATCTGCCGGCGCAGCGCCGCCGGATCGGCCTCGCGCACCGGCACGCCGTCGAAGGACACGGTGCCGCTGCCGGCGTCGTAGAAGCGCAGCAGAAGATGGAAGATCGTGCTCTTGCCGGCCCCGGAGGGACCGACAATCGCGACCTTCTCGCCCGGCCGCACCGCGAAGGAAATGTCGTGCAGCACCTCGCCGTCCGGCTGCGCCGGATAAGCGAAATGGACACGGTCGAACGCGACCTCGCCGCGCGACGGCGACGGCAGCGGCCGCGGGTTGGCCGGCGCGCGGATCGCAGGCTCCGCCTTCAGCAGCTCGAACAGCCGCTCCGCCGCGCCGGAGGCGGCCGCGACCTCGGCTCCGACCTGGCTCAGCTCCCCGAGCCCGGCGGCGGCGAACACCGCATAGAGCACGAACTGCCCGAGCCGGCCCGGGGTCATCGTGCCCGCCAGCACGTCCTGCGCACCGATCCACAGCACCAGAACGACGCTGCCGAACACCAGCATGATGGCGACCGCGACGAGGACCGCGCGCGTCAGCATCTGGCTGCGGGCGGCCTGATAGGCCGCCTCCACGCCGGCGGCGAAACGGCGGCTGACGAGGTCCTCGTTGGTGAAAGCCTGCAACATGCGCGGCGCCGCGACGAGTTCGGACGCATAGGCGGAGGCTTCCGCCAGCTTGTCCTGCGCCAGCCGCGCGCGCTGGCGCACGGCCCGGCCGAAGCCCACCAGCGGCAGCACGATCAGCGGGATGGCGCCGAGCACGAACAGCGACAGGCGCGGGCTCGTCACCACCATCATCGCGGCCGCACCCGCGAACAGCAGCAGATTGCGCAGCGCCACCGAGATCGAGGTGCCGACGGCGGCCTTGATCTGGGTGGTGTCGGCGGTCAGGCGCGACATCAGCTCGCCGCTGCGCGCGCTGTCGAAAAACGCCGGCGACAGCCGCGTGAGATGGCTGAACACCTCGGCCCGCAGATCGGAGACGATGCGCTCCCCCAGCGTCATGACAAGATAGGCCCGCGAGGCGCTCGCCAGCGCCAGCACGGCGGCGACGGCGAACATCACCATGAAATAGCTGTCGATCAGTTCGGCAGTGTCGCGGGCGAAGCCGAAATCGATCAAGCGCCGCAACGCGACCGGGATCACCAGCGTCGCGATGGCGGCTGCCGTCAGCGCCACTAGGGCGGCGAACGCCCGGCCGCGATAACGCATCAGATAGGGCAGCAGCGCCAGCAGCGGCCGCAGTTTCTGCCGGCCGCGCGGGGACGGAGCCGGCGGCGCGCCGGCGTCCGGCGGCAGATTCCGGGAAGTGAGGTCCGGTGGCCCGGAAGCCGCAATATCGCGGACGCCCTCGACGGACTGGGTGGTCCCGGCCGGAACACGTTCGACACGATTCATCTGGGTCACGATTCCGCCGAAAGCCTCAGGTTTGCCGGCAAACACGGGCACAAACCGCCGGCATTGCCTGCGACCTGCCGGCGCGGCGGGACAATGCCCGGATCGACGGGACGACGCAATGCAGCGGCGCGTCTTGTTTCCGGCCCCGGCGCGCGGTATAGAGCCGCAACTTTTCAGGCCGCCCGTTTTCGGACTGCCTTGCGGCGGATCGGCGCGTGAGCGCCTGCGATGCCCACACGCGGACAGGACAATCCGATGAAAGCCGACATCCATCCCACCTATCACGCCATCACGGTCAAGATGACCGATGGTTCCGAATTCACCACCCGGACCACCTGGGGCAAGGCCGGCGATACGATGCATCTGGAGATCGATGCGCGGTCGCACCCGGCCTGGACCGGCGGCCAGCAGCAGCTTCTCGACCGCGGCGGCCGTGTCTCGCGCTTCCAGAAGAAGTTCGCCGGCCTCACCAAGTAAGGCGCGATCAGGACGCCGCCGCGCACCCCGCGGTGCGGCTCATGGCTTCCAGAACTGGCTTGCAGAACTGGCTCCCAGAACCCCGGCCCGCGCCGGGGTTCTGTCGTTTGGGTCGGTGGCGTGAACCAGCCCGTGGTTGTGCATCCGGGCCGCGCCGGAACGCGCTCGCCCCCAGCGCATAGCGGACGGATAGCTCGGGCTTCGGAGCGTTCCGAAGCCCGCTGTCGGCTATTCATCTAGATGAATAAGGTGCGTTTCAACCCACGCCCTCTCCGAACCCGGAGCGGACGATCCGGAGAGGGACGGCGCGCGCCACAAGGAAAGCGAGCTAATAGATCAGCGTCAGCCATATCCGGTCGATGGGCATTCGCAGCGTGTGGAAGCGCACCACCATCTCGCGTTCTCCTATGGAACGACGCAATGAATAGGGTGCGAACATCACAGGGAGATGTCGGGGGTGCGAGCGCCGCTCAGGCGTCGGCCCGCTCGAAAGCCGCCTTGAGCAGGTCGAGCTGGCGCTCCACCGGGTTCTGCCCCTGCGTCGCGGACGAATCGATTTCGGCATGAATGCTGGCGTCGAGACGGCGGATATCCGCCTGCAACGCCTGCGACCGCTCGATCAGCTCCTGCAACGCGCCGGGCAGCAGCGCAACGGTGTCCGGATCACCCGGCTCCCCGACCGCCAGCTTGACCTTGGACTTCTCCTTGCCGGCCTGGGCGAGCGACATCTCGCCCTCCTTCACCGCGCGGTGCAGCAGCAGCCAGGACGCTAGCTGCATCAGCCGGGTGGTCAGCCGCATGCTTTCCGTGGCGTAGGCGAGCGCAGCCTGGCGTGGCAGGTCCCTGGATTCGCGGCGGCCATCGCCGTCCAGATAGGACGCGGTCTGTTCCACCAGCGCCATCCCGTCCTGAAACAGGCCGGCGAAAGCTGGTGAATTGGCAAGCCGCTCGCCGAACAGGACCGGTGCTGACCTGCCGAATGCGTTGTCGCTCATGCTTCCGCCCGGACCGTCGTTATGGATACCAATTCGTTAACGTCACGGGCGGAGCATTGCGTGAGCCGCGCGGGCGTGTCCAGCGCAGGCGAGGCGCAATCACCGGAAAGCCGAGAATATGGTTTCCAAGCCCGGCCGGAGTGCAACCTGGGCGCGAAAAAGGGGCGGGAAATAAAAAAGAGCCGCCGTTACCGGCGGCTCATCAAGTCTATAAACAGGGAGGCGTCAAACAGAGTGGACAGGAGCCACTCGGCATCCACGAAGTGGATGAACACAGTTATGATCGGGAAAGCTTAATGCACAGTAAATGTTGTAAAATTTACCGTGTTCGTTCACCATTCAGCGTTTGAAGAACAGCTCCGCCGCATCGCGCGAGCCCTGCTTTCCGGCCCTGGCGGCCCGAAGTCGGGCGATTTCCGCCTCCATCAGGGCGATGCGCTCGTCCAGCTCCGCGACCGACAGCAGCGAAAGGTCCTGCCCGATCTCGTGAGACGGCCGCCCGGCAGCGCGAGTCTCGTCGTCCATGGCCGCACCTCCTCGGAGATCATGTCCGGGCACCTTTTTAGCAATCCGCGCGCCCGCGGCGAAGTCGAAAGTGGCGGTTGCCAGTGCCGCGCCCCCCGCCTAATACGCTGACAGCCTTTCGGAACAGGAACCGCCTCATGAGCCTGCCCACCCGGATGACCGCCATCGGCATTTCCGCTTTCGGCCCCCCCGAGATGCTCAAGGCCGAGGAGCGGCCGGTGCCGCAGCCGGGCGAGGGCGAAATCCTCGTCAAGGTCGAGGCCGCGGGCGTGAACCGCCCGGATGTCGTTCAGCGCACCGGGAACTATCCCCCGCCGCCCGGCATCACGGATATTCCCGGCCTTGAAATCTCCGGCGAGGTTGTCGCCCTGGGACCGAACGTCGCCCGCTGGAAGCTCGGCGACAGGGTGACCGCGCTGGTCGCCGGCGGCGGCTATGCGCAATATTGCGTCGTACCGGACGTGCAGGCGCTGCCGACCCCGGCCAATCTCTCGGCCGTGGAAGCGGCGGCGATTCCGGAGACCTTCTTCACGGTCTGGCACAATGTGTTCGAACGCGGCCAGTTGAAGGCGGGCGAGAGTTTTCTCGTCCATGGCGGCTCGTCCGGCATCGGCACCACCGCGATCATGCTGGCCAAAGCCTTCGGTGCGGGCCCGATCTTCGCGACCGCCGGCAGCGCCGAGAAATGCGACGCCTGCGTCCGCATCGGCGCCGATGTCGCGATCAACTACAAGACCGAGGATTTCGTCGCGGTGGTCAAGGACCGGACCGGCGGCAAGGGCGTCAACGTCATCCTCGACATGGTCGGCGGTGACTATGTGGAGCGCAACTACGACGCCGCCGCGCTGGAAGCGCGCGTGGTCCAGATCGCGTTTCTCCATGGCGCCAAGGCGACGGTGGATTTCCGCAAGATCATGCACAAGCGGCTCTATCACACCGGCTCCGGCCTGCGGCCGCGCCCGGTCGCCGACAAGGGCCGCATGGCAGAGGCCATCGAGGAGAAGGTCTGGCCCCATATTCTCGCCGGCCGCGTCAAGCCCGTGATCGATTCCACCTTCCCGCTGGCGGAGGCGGCCCGCGCCCACGCCCGGATGGAGGCCGGCGCCCATATCGGAAAGATCGTCCTCACCCTGTGACGCACCCGCCACGCCGGCCCCGGCCTTCCGGCGCGACGTGAAATCGACGTAAAGTTAGCCGATCCGGTTTCCGTTGACCGATCCGGCGCTCTTGGCGACAACAGACTTACCGCGGCGGCGCCGGTCGCGGCTCACCAGTTGCCTTGGGTTCTCCAACTGCCTTTGGCCACCAGGCCCCAGAGGAATCCAGCTTGAGCGGCATTCGATTTTTCTGCGCCATCGCCGTGTTTGCGATGACATGGGCCGGGACATGGGCCGGCGGCCTTGGATCGCCCGCGATGGCTGTCGAAGCGGTGTCCGTGCGGCTCGATGCGGCCGCCACCGACATGAGCGACGCCATCGAATGGCAACGCACCGACAACGAGCGCATCCAGGTCTCCACCGCGCCGGCGCCCGACGGCATCGTCCGCCGCATCGAGGTGCGCGCCCGCGAGGGCAGCAACAACTGGGCGGTCTTCGCACTCGCCAACAACACCGACGAGCAGATCGACCGGCTGATCGTCGTCCCGCATTATCGCATGGTCGGCTCGGGGCTGATCTGGCCGGATCTCGGCCTCTCCCGCGTCGTCACCATCACGCCCAGCTCGGGCGACCGGCCGGAGCCGCAGGCGTCCGGCACCGCGGACATCTTCCGCATCACGCTCGATCCCGGCACGGTCATCACCTATGTGCTGGAGCTGCGCAGCGACAACCTTCCCCAGCTCTATCTGTGGGAGCCCGACGCCTACAAGGACAAGGTCAACAGCCTGACGCTCTATCAGGGCATCGTGATCGGCATCGCCGGCCTGCTGGCGCTGTTCCTCACCATTCTC
>Ga0182740_1001426_pt1 | contig 16229 bp, 11 predicted proteins | sample eDN5th37CKraftBY_FD_128872 | JGI IMG/M metagenome (GOLD analysis project Ga0182740, IMG submission 128872) | Enriched backyard soil microbial communities from Emeryville, California, USA - eDNA 5th pass 37_C Kraft BY (version 2) (version 2) | ecosystem: Environmental > Terrestrial > Soil >...
CCGCAGGCAGGAGCGGCGCGCAGCGCGCCCAGCGCCCACGGGCCGGCGTTCAGGATGTCCTTGGCGAAAATGGGCAAGAGCGCGGTGGCGCCGCCCAGCAGCACCGCGAACAGGTCCAGCGACAAAGTGCCCAGCAGCAGGCGCCGCTGGAAGATAAAGGTGATACCGGCGAACAGGGTGCGCCAGGTGGTGGGTTCTTTGCGCGGTGGCGCGCGCTCGATGACGAGCGTGGCAATGGACGCAAAGGCGGACAGGTACAGGGCGGCGGCCACGCAATAGATCCACCCGGCGCCCAGCCCGTAGCCCACGCCGCCCAGCGCCGGGCCCGCGATCTGCGCGATCTGGCCGCCCGAGGATGCCAGCGCGGTCGCGCGCGGCAGCCACTCGCGCGGCACCACGGCGGGGATCAGGGTGGCCAGGGTGGGCGCCTCGAAGGCGCGTGCCGAACTCATGATGATGATGGTGGCGTAGATCAGCGTCTTGCCGCCTACGCCATTCAGGGCGGCGATTGCCAGCACCAGCGTGGCCAGCGCTTCCAGCGCCATGCACACCGCCACGATCTTGCGGCGGTCGTAGCGATCGGCCACGTGGCCGACCACCAGGGTCAGCACCGCCATGGGCAGGAACTGCGCCAGGCCGATCAGCCCCAGGTCCAGGGCGCTGCCGCTCAACGCATAGATCTGCCAGCCCACCGCGACCGAGACGATCTGGAAGGCCAGCGATGCGCCGATACGCGCAAAGAGGTAGTGCAGGAAGGCGGGTCGTTGAAGCGGACTGGGCGAGTCGGGGGCAGGCATGGAAGGGTGGGCAGGGATTTGGCGGCTGGGCCGGATCCGGCATTCTAGGGACAATTCGCTGACGGGAAACTAAGAGACTCAGGGCGTACCGGGGTTCCTGGCCGGATTGATGCGTGAGATGGCGCTTGTGTGCCTATACTGCGATGTCGCGCATTGCCACTTCCGATGGGTAATCCAGCCATGGCCACGCTTCCCGATCTGCGTTCTCGCGAGCTGCAGGCAATTTGCACGCTCGCCGAATGCGGCAGCTTTGTCGCCGCGGCGTTGACGATGAATGTCTCACAGCCTGCGCTCACGCGCATGGTGCAGCGGGTGGAGAAGGTGCTGGGCGTTGCGCTGTTCCAGCGTTCCACGCGGCGCGTGGAGACCACGGCTGCGGGCCAGGAATTCGTGACGCTCGCGCAACGGGTGCTGGCCGATCTGCGCATTTCGGTGGAGAACATGCGCGAAATCTCCGACGAACTGCGCGGCCGCAGCATCGTGTCGGCGGTGATGTCGGTGGCTTATACGCAACTGCCTCGCATCGTCGCCCGGTATCGCGAGTCGCGTCCGGGCATCGAACTACAGGTGCGCGAAGGCGTGCACGGCACGGTCATGGACGACGTGCGTAGCGGCGTTGCGGACATGGGGATTACCTATATCGACGAAGTGCCCACCGAATTCGCGGTGGTATCACTGGGCCGCGAGGCCTTTCATGTGGTGATGCCGCGCAATCATCCGCTTTCCGCGCGGGCCGGGGTGACGCTGGAAGCGCTGGCGGAGTACGCCCAGGTGTCGCTGCCGCGCGAAGCCCAGACCCGCCGGCTGATCGACAGCCATGCGGCGATTGCTGGCGTTCCCTTGCGGCACACGGTTACCGTGAGCCAGTTCGCGACCGTGATGCAGTTTGTGTGGGCGGGCGTGGGCGTGGCGATTGTGCCGGGCGGCGCGGTGCCGGCTGCACTTAGCGCTGACCTGGTGGCCCGCCCGTTGACCAGGCCGGCCCTGAGTCAGGCGATTGGCGTGGTGTTCCTCAAGGAACGCGGCCTGACCCCAAGCGCCAACGGCTTTCTTGCGCAACTGCGCAGCGATTGGGTTCAGGTTGTTGCGCCAGCGCGTAAGCGGCGCCGCTAAGCGCTATTGCAACCGGATGCCGGCAAGTTTCACCAGTTCCGCATAACGCTGGGCCTCGCTGCGGCAGTACGCGTCGAAGTGTTCCGGCGTATCGCCTATCGGCATGGCCTGCGCCTCGATCAGGCGGGCGCGCACGTCGGGTTGCTCCAGTATGCCGCTGACAGTGCGGTAAAGGCGCGCGATCAGATCCGGGGGCGTTTTCGCCGGCACCCACATGCCATACCAGGTGCTGAGATTGACGGTCGGGTAGCCGAGTTCGGCAAAGGTCGGCACATCCGGCAGCGCGGCCACGCGTTGCGGCGCGGTGACCGCCAGCGCGCGCAGCTTGCCGCCCTTTACCAGGGCGATCGATGACGGCATGGAGTCCAGCATATAGGTGACCTGGCCGCCGACGACATCCGTCAGCGCGGGGGCGCTGCCTTTGTACGGCACATGCGTGACGTCGAGTTTGGCGGCGGCCTTGAACGCTTCGCCGGCCAGATGGCCGGGCGTGCCATTGCTGGACGATGCGAAATTGTGGCGGCCGGGTTGAGAGCGGACCAGGGCGATCAGGTCCGCCACCGAACGCACGGGCGAATTGGCGCTGACGATCAATTGGATGGGCGTGGAGGCCAGATTGGTGATGCCGCTGAAGTCCTTCAACGGATCATGCGACATGTTGGTGTACAGCGCGGGATTGATCAGCTGCCCCGACACATTGATGAGCAGCGTATAGCCGTCAGGCGCGGCCTTGGCGACCATGTCCGCGCCTATCATGCCGCTGGCGCCCGGGCGGTTCTCGATAACGACGGATTGGCCGAGCTTATCGGACAGCGTGGCCGAGACGATGCGCCCGACGATATCGGTCGGGCCGCCCGGGGGATAGGGGATGACGACCCGCAGCGGCTTGGACGGATAATCGGTTGCCGCCAGCGCCCTGGCGCCGCCGCCGATCGCGGCGAGTGCCGCGCCGGCGGTGCCGATGAGCAGGCGGCGCCTGGCGGGACTGACGACGGCCTTTGTTTGAACGGATGGTTCCATGGTTTGTCTCCCTTGTCGCTTTCTTGTGTAGGAACAGCTCAGGGGCCGACCGCGATCGCGCCATCGCGTCGCAGTTCGGCAAGCGCCTGCGGCGCCAGTCCCAGCACTTCGCGCAGCACGGGTTCCGTGTGGGAACCCAGCACCGGCGGAGCGCTGCGGTATTCCACGGGTGTCGCGGAAAGATGCAGCGGATTGCCCACGAGGTCGGCGCAGCCCGCCTGCGCGTTCGGCATCGGCACGCGCATGCCGCGTTGCAGGACCTGCGGATCGGCGAATACCTCGGCCAGGCCATTGATAGGACCGCAAGGCACGCCTAGCGCCTCCAGCTCGCGCAGCCAGTGCGCGCTGGGGTGCAGCGCCATCCGTTCCTGGATCAACGGGATCAGCGTGCCGCGCGAAGCCAGCCGCGCGGTGTTGTTGACGTAGCGCGGATCGTCCGCGAGATCCGGCAGGCCGAGCGCGCCGCAGAACTTGCGGAACTGCGTGTCGTTGCCCACGGTGACGATGACGTAGCCGTCGCGGGTGGCGAAGTCCTGGTACGGCACGATGTTGGGGTGGGCATTGCCCAGGCGCGCTGGTTCGCGCCCGCTGGCCAGGAAGTTCATGGCCTGGTTGGCCAGCACGGCGACCTGCACGTCCAGCAAGGCCACATCCACGTGTTGGCCCTCGCCCGTGCGGTCTCGATGCGCCAGCGCCGCCTGGATCCCCGCCGTGGCGTACAGGCCGGTCAGGATGTCAGTGAGCGCCACGCCCACCTTCAGCGGCCCGGCGCCGGGCTGGCCGTCTTCGCGCCCGGTGATGCTCATCAGGCCGCCCATGCCCTGGACCAGGAAGTCGTATCCGGGGCGGGAAGCATAAGGCCCGCTCTGCCCAAAGCCCGTAATGGAGCAGTACACCAGGCCAGGATGCTGGCGCTTGAGCGTGTCGTAGTCCAGGCCGTAGGCGCGTAGTCCGCCTACCTTGAAGTTCTCGATGAATACGTCGCACTGCGCCGCCAGCGCCGCCACCAGGCGCCGGCCTTCGGGCATGGCGATATCGATGGCGACGGATTTCTTATTGCGGTTGGCGCCTGCGAAGTAGGCGGATTGCGCCACGTCGCCCCATTGCGGATCGCTGATCCACGGCGGTCCCCAGCCGCGAGTATCGTCCCCCAGGCCTGGGCGTTCGATCTTGATGACTTCCGCGCCCAGGTCAGCCAGCAACTGGCTGGCCCAGGGGCCGGCAAGCACGCGCGAAAGGTCCAGCACCCGCAGATGCGACAGTGCGCCCATTGTTCCCCTCCCCGTTTGCGTAGCGCCGCGAACGGCGTCGCTACGTAACGCCGCCGCTATTGAAGGGCCACGCGCAGCGCCATCGGCGCTTTGGTGCCCAGCCAGACCTGTTGGGCCTGTTCCTTGATCTGCGCCACGCGCTGCGCGATTTCATCGGCAGTAATGGAGCTGACCGGATGCGCGATGACCACGGGCTCCAGCGTTTTCATGCCGATGGCCTGCCGCGTCAGTTCGGTTTCGCGAGCGAACTCGGTGGTAATGATGACCGCGCTGGGCAGGCCCAGGCGTTCCAGCGCGATGGAGTCGCGTACGCAAGCCGAGCAGCATGAGCCGCAATCGCCGATGGCGGTCAGCACGATGTCGTTCTCGGCCGCGATGCGCTCGATCAGTTCAGGCGCTGCGTCTTTGGAAAAGCTGTGCTTGACGTAGTAGTTCACCTCGGCGAATCCAATCTCTTCGCCCAGGGCGGCGGCTGCGCCGCGCAGCAGCTTGTTGGCGTTCCATTTGGAATTGTCCAGAATGCCCAGGCGCAGGCCGGCCAGGCCTTTCTTGCGCGCCGATACCGGCGCGTCCTCGAAGCGCAGCGCACCGCGCGGATCAAACACCGCAACTTTTTCCGCATCGTTCATCAACATGTCTCTCTCCTGGTTTTGCGGGCTGCCGCCCTAGATGGCGCACGCGCCGCTGGTGCAATCGGCGCTCTCGGCGTTTGCGCCGTCTATCGCGCGCAGCACTGGCGTGCTCATGCTGCCCCAACCCGGGATCAGCACGGAGAAGCGGCCGGCTTCGCCGCCCATCACGAAAAGGTGGATGTGCTCGGGACTGTGCACGATGGGAATGCGGGTATCGTCCTCGCGCTTGTAGTACTTGGGCAGGTTGCGGTTGTAGACCTTGCCGTAGCGGTGGCCGTAAGCCAGGTCGATGAAGCGGTTGCCGTGATTGACGTAGAGATAGTTACGCACGTCGGCCCGCGACCAGCCGTGTTTACCGATGGTCTGTGCGTGCTCAAGGCCCAGCACGACCGCGATGTGGCCGCCCAGCACCGCGCTGTTGGAGGCGATGGTGCTCATGGCCGAGCACATCGTGTCGAGTATGCCCTCGGGGTCGTTGGATATGTGGTTGGTGACGCTGTGCGGCGCTTCGGCCGCCAGGGCGAACACGGTGGAATCGTCGGCCTTGTAGCCATGCTCCACGTGATAAGGAGCCAACGGGCTTTGCAGTTCGTTCTCGCAGACGCAGTAGGTGTACTTGCCGGGGTGACCCAGCGTGCTCTTGTCCAGGTCGCCTGGCCAGCCTCCGCCCACGTTGAGCATGATCAGGCGCAGCGCGCGGCCGATCGTGGCATTGGCGCGGTTGCCCGAACCGAATGCATTGACGCCGCCATTCATGCCGATTTCGCGGGCGATCGGGCCGTTTACCACGAGCAAGGGGGAAGCGACGTGCGTGGTGGCTTGCACGCCATTCAGGTTGAAGGCAGGATCGGTAATGGCCTTTACTGCTGCCAGCACCACCGGCGCGTACTCGGGCTTGCAGCCGGCCATCACCATGTTGATGGCCAGCACCTCGCGCGTCAGTTCGCCCCAACGCGGCGCCACCCGCGCTTCGACAAAGCTGGCGTCGCCGCCCAACCGGGCCACGATCTCGTCGATTTTCTCCTGAGTCGGCGGGACCACCGGCAGGCCGTCGGTGAAGCCGCGTTCGTAGTAGTACTCCACCAGATCCACGCCGGCAGGCACCATCGTCACCGGCGACGTCTTCGCTTGCAGAACCGCACTCATCGAAATCTCCTCGTGGCTGTCGAATGACCTTGCGACGAGCATAGGAGTCCTTGCTTATTGATAACAAGGACAATCTATTTCGATAAATGATTGCGAAGAACGCATAAGTCGCGGAACGCGCAGGCGCCGCGCGCTACACCTTGGGCCAGTATGTCCCGAAGCTCCATAGATTGCCTTCCGGATCGCGGCAGGCGAATTCGCGGCTGCCGTAGGCGGTGTCATACGGCGGGGTTTCGATGGTGGCGCCTGCGGCCCGTACCTGCTCATGCAAGGCGTCAGGGTCGTCGACGGCCAGGTACAACGCATCCGTGCGGCGGCCTTGCAGGTCGCCCACCAGCTTGCCGTAGTCGTCGTCGCGGTGTTGTCCCAGCATCAGGAGGGAACTGCCGTAGGCGAGTTCGGCGTGGAGCACGGCGCCGCCTTCGCGATAGACGGCGTGTTCAGTGAATCCCACCACGCTGGTGAGCCACCGTATCATCGCGTCCGCATCGCGGCAGCGCATGGTCGGAAACAGCCGGGGCGCAGCGGCTTCGGAAGAATTTGCGTTCATCACGGGCCCTCCTGTCGAGCACAAGGAATGGCCCATGATGAACCCGCGCATGGCGCGGGGGGTTGACGATTTGTTACCCCGACCGGCCTATTCGCCGATGGCGACCAGCTCCGCGCCTTCCGTCACCTGATCGCCCACGCCGTAGAACACCTCGGTGACCTTGCCATCCGCAGGCGCGGAAATGGTGTGCTCCATTTTCATGGCTTCCATCACCAGCAGGGGCTGGCCTTTTTCCACCGCATCGCCGGCCTTGACCGAGATCGAGATGATCTTGCCGGGCATCGGCGCCGTCAGGCCGCCGCCGTGGTCGCCCTGCGTGTCCTGGGAATGCGCCAGGGGATCGTACAGGTCCAACACGTGTACGCCAGCCCCGCCGAAGACGTGGGCGCGGTCCGCATGGAGCACGACCGTGCCGGCGCTTTCGTGTCCGTCCAGCGTGATGCGCAGGCCGTAGGCCAGGTTGGGGTTGGCGCTGGCGTGGGCGCGCCACAGGAAAGCTTGCGGACCTGCGCCGATGTCCAGGGTCCAGGCGCCGCCCTGGCGGGCGACGGTGGCGTGGCGGGTTTCGCCGTTGTCCACCCATTGCAGCTGGCGCGTGTAGCGGCCGCCCAGGCGCCAGCCGTCGCGGGCGTCCCAGGGATCGGCAGGTTGCTTGCCGCCAAGCGCGCCGGGCTGCGCCAAGCCCTGGCGCACCAGTACGGCGGCGCAAGCCAGCGCCAGCGTGGCGGGGGTGGCGGGCTGGGGTTCGGGCAGCAGCGTGGCGCGCTGGCGTTCGATCAGGCCCGTGTCCAGGTCGGCCGCGGCGAAGGCGCTGTCCTGCATCAGGCGGGACAGGAACGCCACGTTGGTCTGCACGCCGACGGCCTGGGTCTGGGCCAGGGCTTGCAGCATGCGGGCGCGCGCCTGGTCGCGGTCGGCGCCGTGCACGATCAGCTTGGCGATCATGGGATCGTAGAACGGCGTGATCGTGTCGCTCATGCGCACGCCGCCGTCGACCCGGATATCGCCGTTGGCGAACGCCGTGTGCGCCGGCAGGCCCAGATAGGCCAGCGTGCCGATGGACGGCAGGAAGCCCTTCTCGGGATTTTCCGCGTAGATGCGGGCCTCGATGGCGTGGCCCTGGATGCGCAGGTCTTCCTGGCGTGCCGGCAGCGGCTGGCCGGCGGCCACGCGCAACTGCCATTCGACCAGATCATGTCCCGTGATCATTTCGGTGACCGGGTGCTCGACCTGCAGGCGTGTGTTCATTTCCATGAAATAGAAGCGGCCGTCAGGTTCGGCGATGAATTCCACCGTGCCCGCGCCCACATAGCCCACGGCGCGCGCGGCAGCCACGGCGGCTTCGCCCATGGCGCGGCGGCGCTCTTCGGTCATGCCGGGCGCGGGAGCTTCCTCGATGACCTTCTGGTGGCGGCGTTGCACGGAGCAATCGCGCTCGAACAGGTAGACGCAATTGCCGTGCTTGTCCGCGAACACCTGGATCTCGATGTGGCGGGGCTTCTGCAGATAGCGTTCGATCAGCACGCGGTCATCGCCGAAGCTGGACGCGGCTTCGCGCTGGCAGGAGGCCAGCGCGTCCAGGAAAGCGCCTGACGATTCGACCACGCGCATGCCCTTGCCGCCGCCGCCGGCGCTGGCCTTGATCAGCACGGGGTAGCCGATGCTGTCTGCCTGGGACTTGAGGAATTCCGGGTCCTGGTTGTCGCCGTGGTAGCCCGGCACCAGCGGCACGCCGGCCTTTTCCATCAGCGATTTGGCGGCGGACTTGCTGCCCATGGCGGCGATGGCCGAGGCCGGCGGTCCGACGAAAGCGATGCCGGCCTTTTCAGCGGCTTCGGCGAAGGCTTCGTTTTCCGACAGGAAACCATAGCCGGGGTGGATGGCGCCTGCGCCCGTGTCGCGCGCGGCTTGCAGGATGGCGTCGGCGCGCAGGTAGCTGGCGCGCGGTTCCGAGCCGCCGATATACACGGCCTGGTCGCAGGCGGCGACGTGGCGGGCGTTGGCATCGGCGTCGGAATACACCGCAACGGTGCGGATGCCCATGCGGCGGGCGGTGGCGGCCACGCGGCAGGCGATTTCACCGCGGTTGGCAATCAGCAAAGTGTCGAACATGGATGTCATCCAGGCTGAAATTATTCTTGAACTGCGCTGCGGACGGTTGCGCCGCCCTACATGCGGAACACACCGAATCGGGTGTCTTCGATGGGGGCATTCAGCGCGGCCGACAGCGCCAGTCCGAGCACGCGCCGCGTGTCGGCCGGTGCGATGATGCCGTCGTCCCACAGCCGCGCGGTGGCGTAGTAAGGATGCCCCTCGCGTTCATATTGTTCGCGGATGGGCGCCTTGAAGGCGGCTTCCTCGTCCGTGGACCACTGGCCGCCGCGCGCTTCGATGCCGTCACGCTTCACCGTGGCCAGCACGCTGGCGGCCTGTTCGCCGCCCATCACCGAGATGCGGGCATTGGGCCACATGAACAGCATGCGCGGCGAATAGGCGCGGCCGCACATGCCATAGTTGCCGGCGCCGAACGAGCCGCCGATCAGCACCGTGAACTTGGGCACGTTGGCGGTGGCCACGGCCGTCACCATCTTGGCGCCGTGGCGGGCGATGCCTTCGTTTTCGTACTTGCGGCCCACCATGAAACCCGTGATGTTCTGCAGGAACACGAGCGGGATCTTGCGCTGCGCGCACAGTTCGATGAAGTGCGCGCCCTTCTGGGCGGACTCCGAAAACAGGATGCCGTTGTTGGCCACGATGCCCACGGGCATGCCGTGGATGTGCGCGAAGCCCGTGACCAGCGTGGGGCCGAAGCGCGCCTTGAACTCGTCGAACTCCGAGCCGTCCACGATGCGCGCGATGACTTCGCGCACGTCATAGGGCTTGCGGGTGTCGGCGGGGATGATGCCGTTCAGCTCGCTGGGGTCGTAGCGTGGCTCGCGCACCGGGACGGTGGCCAGCGGTTGGGGTTTTTTGCGATTGAGCCGGGCAACCGCGTTGCGGGCCAGCTGCAGCGCGTGCATGTCGTTGGCGGCCAGGTGGTCCGCCACGCCGGACAGGCGCGTGTGCACGTCGCCGCCGCCCAGGTCCTCGGCGCTGACTTCTTCGCCCGTGGCCGCCTTCACCAGCGGCGGGCCGCCCAGGAAGATGGTGCCCTGGTTCTTGACGATAATGGACTCGTCGCTCATGGCGGGCACATAGGCGCCGCCCGCGGTGCAGGACCCCATCACCACGGCGATCTGCGAAATGCCCTGCGCGGACATTTGCGCCTGGTTGTAGAAGATGCGGCCGAAGTGTTCGCGATCGGGGAAGACTTCGTCCTGCTGAGGCAGGTTGGCGCCGCCCGAATCCACCAGATAGACGCAGGGCAGATGGTTCTGCGCGGCGATCTCCTGCGCGCGCAGGTGCTTCTTGACCGTCATCGGGTAGTAGGTGCCGCCCTTGACCGTGGCGTCATTGCAGACGATCACGCATTCCGTTCTCGCAACGCGGCCAATGCCCGTGATAACCCCTGCGCCGGGCGCTTCCCCGCCATACATGCCATGTGCGGCCATGGGCGACAGTTCCAGGAACGGCGTGCCCGGGTCGATCAGGTGTTCGACGCGGTCGCGCGGCAGGAGCTTGCCGCGCGCCACATGCTTGGCGCGCGCGGCTTCGCTGCCGCCCAGCGCGGTATGGGCCAGTTGCTGATTCAGATCGTCCAGCTGCGCCTGCATGGCCTGCGCATTGTCGGTGTAGTCCTGCGACCGCGGATTGATGCGGGATTCGATGATGGGCATGGGGTTCCACCCGTCCTGCTTGTTGGAAATTTGTAGGCGCTCGTGGAGCGGTTTGTCTCGTTGCCCGGTGGGCGGAAGGATGAAACCCCCACGCCGCGCGCGCTTCGCGCGCTTGCTGCCCCCTGAGGGGGCGGCCCCGCGGCGGGGCGGCAATTCTTGCGGAGGTTTCGCGCTGCGCGCCACAGCACATTTGCAGGCGCGCAGCGCCAGGCCTTAGATCATCTCGATCGCCATCGCCACGGCTTCGCCGCCGCCGATGCACAGCGTGGCCACGCCGCGCTTGCCGCCGGTCTTGCGCAGCGCGCCGACCAGGGTGGCCATCAGGCGGGCGCCGGACGCGCCGATCGGGTGGCCCAGGGCGGTGGCGCCGCCGTGGATGTTGACCTTCTCGTGCGGCAGCTTGAAGTCGGTCATGGCGGCCATGGTGACCACCGCGAAGGCCTCGTTGATTTCGTAGAGGTCCACGTCCTCGGCCTTCCAGCCGGTCTTGGCGAAGAGGTTCTTCAGCGCGCCCACGGGGGCGGTGGTGAACCAGTTCGGCTCTTGCGAGTGCTGGCTGTGGGCGACGATGCGCGCCAGCGGTTTGACGCCGAGCTTTTCAGCGGTGGATGCGCGCATCAGCACCATGGCGGCCGCGCCGTCGGAAATCGACGAGGAGTTGGCGGCGGTGACGGTGCCGTCCTTCTTGAAGGCGGGCTTGAGCGTGGGGATCTTTTCCGGCATGGCCTTGGTGGGGGCTTCGTCGGTGTCGATCACCGTGTCGCCCTTGCGGCCGGCGACGGTGACGGGCGTGATTTCCCACTTGAAGCTGCCGTCTTCCGTGGCGGCGCGGGCGCGGCGCAGCGATTCCAGCGAGAACGCGTCCTGCTGTTCGCGCGTGAAGGAATACTTGGTGGCGCAATCTTCAGCGAACACGCCCATGGCCTTGCCCTTGTCGTAGGCGTCTTCCAGGCCATCCAGGGCCATGTGGTCGTACACGGTGTTGTGGCCGTAACGGTAGCCCTGGCGGCCCTTGAGCAGCAGGTAAGGGGCGTTGCTCATGCTTTCCTGGCCGCCGGCGACGACGACGTTGGCGGAGCCCGCGGCGAGCAGATCATGGCCGAACATGGCGGCCTTCAGGCCCGAGCCGCAGACCTTGTGGATGGTGGTGCAAGCCACACCTAGCGGCAGGCCTGCGCCCAGCGCGGCCTGGCGCGCCGGGGCCTGGCCCTGGCCGGCTTGCAGCACGTTGCCCATGATGACTTCTTCGACTTGCTCGGGCTTGATGCCGGCGCGTTCGACGGCGGCCTTGATGGCGATCGAGCCCAGCTCGTGCGCGGCCAGGCCGGACAAGGCGCCCAGCATGCCGCCCATGGGCGTGCGGGCGACGGAAACGATGACGATGGGATCTGACATGGCTAGCTCCTGTGAGGGTCGGGACAGCTCTGGGGTTACGAGGCCGCGTGGGCGCCTGGAGGGCGTTCCGGACGCAGGCGTCTGTCCGTATCGTAAGGGAAAAATTCTTCAATCCGGCCTTGCGCCACGTGGGCCCGGCAGGCCTGCCACCACTCCGGTTCCAGCAGGTCGGCATGGTGACGCATGAAGGCGCCGCGCACGCGCGCATCGCCCAGCAAAAAGCGCCCGAATTCCTCGGGGAAGACGTCGTTCGGACCAATGGCGTACCAGGGCTCGGAAGCCAGTTCCGCCTCTTCGTTGGGGGCGGGCGGGATGCGCCGGAAATTCATTTCGGTCATGCGCTGGATTTCGTCGTAATCGTAGAAAACGACCCGGCCCAGGCGCGTCACGCCGAAGTTTTTGTACAGCATGTCCCCGGGGAAGATATTGGCTGCCGCCAGTTGGCGGATAGCGTCCCCGTATTCGCGCACGGCGGGGTCCAGCAGCGCGTCGGGCGCCTGGCGCAGATAAATGTTCAGGGGGGTCATGCGCCGTTCGATGTAGACATGGCGGATGACCACCGTGTCCCCGGATTCCTCTATCAGGCTGGGGACCAGCCTGCGCAATTCTTCCAGCAGCGCGGGCGCGAAACGCGCGCGCGGCAGCGCGACCTGCGAGTATTCCCAGGTGTCCGCCATGCGGCCGACGCGGTCGTGCAGCTTCACCATCTGGTATTTGCGCCGCACGGTGGCGTGGTCCATGCCGTCCTTGTCGATGCGGTCCTTGATGAGCTTGAACACGTAGGGATAGGACGGCAGCGTGAACACGCACATCACCATGCCCTTGATGCCGGGTGCGATGTCGAAGGCGTCGCGCGAATGGGCGAGGTGATGCAGGAAGTCGCGGTAGAACAGCGTCTTGCCCTGCTTTTGCAGCCCGATCATGGTGTAGAGCTCGGCCTTGGGCTTGCGCGGCAGCAGGCTGGACAAGAAGTTCACCACCGCAGCGGGCGTTTCCATGTCCACCAGAAAGTAGGCGCGCGTGAAGCTGAACAGTGTGCTCAGGTCGTCCGCGCCCAGCAGCAGCGCGTCCAGCACGACCTGGCCCGCGGGGTTGCGCATCAGCGCCACGGCAAAGGGATACACCGTGCCCTGGTTGATCAGGCGGCCGACTATATAGGCGCCTTTATTGCGGAAGAACAGCGAGCCCAGCGCATGGATCTGGCAGTCGCTGGCGATGCGGCGGCCGACGTGGCGCGGCAGGATGGCGCGCAACTGCTTGATCGCGGCGCGTGCCAGCAATCGGGTGTCGCGCGGCAGGTCTTCGAAGGGCAGCGCCAGGCCGAAGTCCGCGACCATGCGGATCAGGCTTTTCTCCAGTCCGTCCGTGGCCGGGTAGTACACCCGATACGACGGGATGGTGCTGTCCAGGTAATCGGTGGCGATGGCCGGGCGGACGAACAGGAACGCGTTGTGGAAGTAGTCGCGGTGCAGAATGCGGCAAGACACCGAGTTGAAGAAGGTCTCGGCGCACTCGGGCTGGCGGTGATCGCCCAGTAATCCCACGAATTCCTGTTTGATCTGCTGCCAGAACGCAGTCTGCTCATCGCTCAGGGCGGGCGCGGCGCTGCCATTGGCGCCCACCGCGCCTTCCGGGCGGCCGCGCAGCACGCCTTCCAGTTGGGTGGCGCATTCGCGCACCCGCATGTCGTAGTACTCGATGCGCTCGCGCGACAGGCGCTGGATACCATGCCAATCGCCGGATTCGAACAGTGCCTTGGCGCGCTGGGCGCTATAGCGGAACAGCGCGTAATGGCGGTCAAAGCCCGCCAGGATCAGCCGCGCGACGTCCAGCGGCAAGGGCCCGGGAGCGGGCGCCTGCTCGATGTGCTGGACGTCGGACATGCGGATCATGGCGGGGGCTCAGGCGGTTTCGTTGAACAGCTCGCGGCCGATCAGCATGCGGCGGATTTCGCTGGTGCCGGCGCCGATCTCGTAAAGCTTGGCGTCGCGCCACAGACGGCCCACCGGATACTCGTTGATGTAGCCGTTGCCGCCCAGGATCTGCACGCCCTCTCCCGCCATCCACGTGGCTTTCTCGGCCGTGTACAGGATCAGCGCGGCGCAGTCCTTGCGCACCTGGCGCACGTGTTCGGTGCCCAGGCGATCCAGATTCTTGCCGACCTGATAGCAGAAGGCGCGGCTGGCCTGCAGCGTGGTGTACAGGTCCGCGACCTTGCCCTGGATCAGCTGGAATTCGCCGATGGCCTGGCCGAACTGCTTGCGGTCATGGATATAGGGGACGACCACGTCCATCACGGCTTGCATGATGCCCACCGGTCCGCCGGACAGCACGGCGCGCTCGTAGTCCAGGCCGCTCATCAGCACCTTGACGCCGCCATTGACCTCGCCGAGCACGTTTTCCTCGGGGATTTCGCAGTCCTGGAACACCAGCTCGCCGGTATGGCTGCCGCGCATGCCCAGCTTGTCGAGCTTCTGCGCCACGGAAAAGCCCTTGAAACCCTTTTCCACCAGGAAGGCGGTGATGCCGCGCTGGTGGGCCTCGGGATCGGTCTTGGCATAGACCACCAGGGTGTCGGCGTCGGGGCCGTTGGTGATCCACATCTTGCTGCCGTTGAGCACGTAGCGGTCGCCCTTCTTGTCGGCGCGCAGCTTCATGCTGACCACGTCGGAGCCGGCGCCCGGCTCGCTCATGGCCAGGGCGCCCACGTGTTCGCCCGAAATCAGCTTGGGCAGGTACTTGGCTTTCTGGGCCGCCGTGCCGTTGCGGTTGATCTGGTTCACGCACAGATTGGAGTGCGCGCCGTAGGACAGGCCGATGGAAGCGCTGGCCCGGGAGATTTCCTCCATCACGACCATATGGGCCAGATAGCCCATGTTGGCGCCGCCGTATTCCTCGCCGGCCGTCATGCCGAGCACGCCGAGATCGCCGAATTTGCGCCAAAGGTCCATGGGGAACTGGTCGCTGCGGTCGACTTCTGCGGCGCGCGGCGCGATTTCGGCCTGCGCAAAATTGCGCACCGCATCGCGCAGCATGTCCAGATCTTCGCCCAGGTCGAAGTTCAGGCCGGGAAGGTTCATCGCTGTCTCCGTGATAGTAGGTACTTACTATTTTGTGGGCGCCAGTCTCCGGCGCCGGATTGCCGCGCGTGGCTCATGATGCGCCGATCGGCCATCGCTGCGCAATGATGCACCGCAAATATTACGTTTACGTAAACGTAAATTGGAGTCGGGTTATCCCTAGGTAATTGCGGGCTGCCGAGGGAGTTGCGCTGAGTAATATGCCAGCCGATCCTTGAATCCTGAATCATTGCGATGGAGTCTGCCGTGCTCGAACTATCCAATCTGGACGAAATTGTGGCGCTGCGGCGCGATATCCACATGCATCCGGAGCTCTGCTATGAAGAGCACCGCACGGCCAAGGTCGTGGCGGACACGCTGCAAGGTTGGGGCATCGAGACGCACACCGGCATCGCCAAGACCGGGGTGGTCGGCGTGATCAAGCGCGGCACCTCGGACCGCGCCATCATGCTGCGCGCCGACATGGACGCGCTGCCCATGCAGGAAGAAAACCAGTTCGAGCACCGCTCTCGCCACGACGGCAAGATGCACGGCTGCGGCCACGACGGCCACACGGCCATGTTGCTGGCCGCGGCCCGCCATCTGCAGACCGAAGGCGGATTCGACGGCACGGTGTATCTCTGCTTCCAGCCAGCCGAGGAAGGCGGCGCGGGCGGTCGGGCGATGATCCAGGACGGCTTGTTCGAGCGCTTCCCTTGTGAAGCGGTATTCGGCATGCACAACTGGCCAGGACTGCCCGCCGGGACCTTCGGCGTCTGCGCCGGCCCCATGATGGCCGCCGCCAACGGCTTCAAGATCACTGTCCGCGGCAAGGGCGGCCACGCCGCCGCGCCGCAGGACTGCAACGACCCGGTGCCGGCGCTGTTTGCCATCGGCCAGTCGCTGCAGACCATCCTCACGCGCAGCAAGCGTCCGCTGGACGCCGCCGTGCTGTCGATCACGCAGGTGCAGGCCGGCGGCAGCGTGATCAACGTCATTCCCAACAGCGCCTGGCTAGGCGGCTCGGTGCGCGCCTACAGCACTGCCGTGGTGGACCTGATCGAACGCCGCATGAACGAAATCGCCGGCAGCATCGCGGCCGCGCATGGCTGCGAAGCGGACGTGTTCTTCGAGCGCCGCTATCCGGCGCTGGTGAACACCGTGGCCGAGACCGAATTCTGCATGGAAGTCATGCGCGAGGTGGTGGGCGAGGATCGCGCGCAGGTCATCGAGCCGGCGATGGCGTCGGAGGATTTCGCCTTCCTGCTCCAGGAAAAGCCGGGCTGCTATGTGTTCCTGGGCAATGGCGACGGCGAGCACCGCATGGCGGGCCACGGCCTGGGTCCCTGCATGCTGCACAACGCCAGCTATGACTTCAATGATTCCCTGATTCCGGCTGGCGCGTCGTACTGGGTACGCCTGGCGCAACGCTACCTGGCCTGATGTGCTTCACGTTTCTCGTTTTATCCG
>Ga0182740_1001429_pt1 | contig 16214 bp, 12 predicted proteins | sample eDN5th37CKraftBY_FD_128872 | JGI IMG/M metagenome (GOLD analysis project Ga0182740, IMG submission 128872) | Enriched backyard soil microbial communities from Emeryville, California, USA - eDNA 5th pass 37_C Kraft BY (version 2) (version 2) | ecosystem: Environmental > Terrestrial > Soil >...
CTTCGGCAGTGGCAAGTATCCCGGCTTGAATGCGCGCCAATTGACCGCGGATCCGGTGTTCGCCGTCTGCGCGCCGGACTACCGCGACCGGCACGGTCCCTTTGAGCGGCCCGCGGATCTGGCGCGGGCGCAGTTGCTGCGCTGTCCCATGGAGCCATGGCGGCCCTGGCTCGCCGCCGCCGGCCTCGACTGGCCCGAGCCTACGCGCGGCGTCTGGCTGGTGGACCTGGGCATCATGCTGGCCGCCGCGCGCGCCGGTCAGGGTCTTGCGCTCACGCGACGCGCGCTGGCCGCGGAATGGCTAGACGAAGGCAAGCTGGTGCGCGTCCTGGACATCGAGATTCCCGGGGAATCCCAGTATTACCTGTGCACCGAAAGCTCGCGCCCACCCGGCAACGCGGTCCAAGCGTTTTCCCTATGGTTGGAAGGCGTGTGCAAACAGGTGGCCCAATGGCCACGCGGCCCGCAGGCCAGCCAGGAATAAATTTCCAGTCCAGGGCGGAATGAAATTCCGCGCAACCCGGCGCAGCGCTGGCTAGGATGCGGCCAATGCAACGTCCCGTCCATGCCCGCCACGGCACGCCGCCGCCTTTCCCCTTCCCCATTTCAGGCTGCGCCTTGGCGCATGGCAGGTGCGCCTGTGCGTCCGTACTAGGTATTTACGCGGAAAAACCCCGCCGGGTCAGTTTCGCGTAAGTGATTAGGCAGACAGTCACGACACGCCACACAGGAGAGCGCCGCAGCATCTGATTTCCGCCGCCCGGCGCCGGCACACGGTTTTCCACGCAGTTCTACCAATTACAACGGAGACATTCATGGATTTTCGTTTGAAGCTGCTAGCAGGAACCCTTGCACTTGCCGCAACGGCCGCGTCCCACGCCGCCGACCCCATCAAGATCGGCGTAGCCGGCCCCTACACCGGCGGTTCGTCCTCCATGGGCGTGAGCATGCGCGACGGCGTGCGCCTGGCCATTGAAGAAATCAACAAGAACGGGGGTGTGCTGGGACGCCAGCTGGTCGCCGTGGAACGCGACGACGAAGCCAAGAACGAGCGCGGCGTGCAGATCGCGCAGGAGCTGATCAATAAGGAACAGGTGGCAGCCACCGTCGGGTACATCAATACCGGCGTGGCGCTGGCCTCCCAGCGCTTCTACCAGGATGCCAAGATCCCCGTGTTCAACAACGTGGCCACGGGCAGCGTGATCACGCACCAGTTCAAGGCGCCGGAATACCCGAACAACTATGTGTTCCGCAACGCCGCGCACGACAGCATCCAGGCCCCGATGATCGTCGAAGAAGCGGTGACCCGCCGCGGCTTCAAGAAGGTCGCGATCCTGGCCGACTCCACCAACTACGGCCAGCTCGGCCGCGAGGACCTGGAAAAGGCCCTGGATTCCAAGGGCATCAAGCCGGTGGCCGTGGAAAAATTCAACATCAAGGACGTCGACATGACGGCCCAGCTGCTGAAGGCGAAGGCCGCCGGCGCTGAAGCGGTGCTGACCTACGGCATCGGCCCCGAGTTGGCGCAGATCGCCAACGGCATGACCAAGCTGGGCTGGAAGGTGCCGATCATCGGCAGCTGGACCCTGTCCATGGCCAACTACATCGACAACTCCGGCGCCAACGGCGAAGGCGCGCGCATGCCGCAGACCTTCATCCAGGATCCGGACACGCCCAAGCGCAAGGCTTTCATCGACGCCTACCTGGCCAAGTTCAAGCCCAAGAACAACCGCATCGATTCGCCGGTGTCGGCTGCCCAGGGCTATGACTCCATCTATCTGCTGGCCGCGGCCTTCAAGCAGGCCAATTCCACCGACGGCCCGAAGGTCCGCGAGGCCCTCGAAAACCTGCAGACGCCCGTCGAGGGCGTGGTAATGACCTACACCAAACCGTTCAGCGCGGACAACCACGACGCGATTACCGCGAAGGAAGTGGTGATCGGCGAGGTCAAGGGCGGCCGCGTGGTCAAGGCCAACTGACGAAGCGTTCCACCCCCGAAGCGCCTTGGAGCGCTTCCCCCTCGAGGGGGGTGCCGCAGCGGACCGGCAAAGCCGGCTCCGCGCGGCCCGGACAACTAAACACCGCGTTCTGCCCATGTAGCCTGGGCCGAAACGCCGGCGCTACGAACACACACCATGATTCTTCTACAGCTCATCTATAGCGGTATCGCGCTGGGCATGATCTATGCCGTCATCGCGTTCGGATACCAGCTCACGTTCGCCACGTCGGGCACCTTGAATTTCGGCCAGGGCGAAGCCCTGATGCTGGGCGCGCTGGTCGGCCTGACACTGGTCGGCCTGGGCGTGAACTACTGGGTGATGATACCTATCGTCTGCATCTTCGGATTCGCGCAAGGCGCGCTGGTCGAACGCGTGGGCGTCAGGCCCGCCATCAAGACCCGTTCGGAGTTCGGCTGGATCATGGCCACCATCGCGCTGGGCATCATCTTCAAGAACGTGGCCGAAAATATCTGGGGCCGCGACGACCTGCGCTTTCCCTCGCCGCTGCCCGAAGCGCCCATTCAGGTGCTGGGCGCCAACGTGCTGCCGATGGAGCTTCTGGTGGTGTTCGGCGCGCTGGCGATGATGCTGTTGGTGGAAATCTTCAATCGCAAGTCCATCTACGGCAAAGCCTTCGTCGCCACGTCCAACGACCGCGACGCCGCCGGTCTGATGGGCATCAACACGGGCATGGTCATCACGTTTTCCTACGCGCTGTCCTCGCTGACGGCGGCGTTCGCCGGCGTGCTGGTCGCGCCCTTGACGCTGACCGGCGCCACCATGGGCGCCGTGCTGGGCCTGAAGGCCTTCGCCGTGGCGATCATCGGCGGCCTGTCCAGCGGGATGGGCGTGGTGGTGGGCGGGCTGATCCTGGGGATCGCCGAAACAACCACCGGTTTTTATCTTTCGACGGGGTACAAAGACGTGCCGGGATTGGTGTTGCTGCTGCTCGTTCTGACCTTCAAACCCGCCGGCCTGTTCGGCAAGACCGCGATCAAGAAGGTGTAAGCGATGAAACCCTTGCACCTTTTCCTATCCATCGTAGCCGTGGCCTGCCTGGCCGCCGTGCCGCTGGGCGTGACCAACACGTACTACCTGCACCTCATCGAAACCATCATGATCTATTCGATCCTGCTGTTCGGGCTCGACATCGTGGTGGGCTATACAGGCCAGGTGTCCCTGGGCCATGCCGGCCTCTTCGGCATCGGCTCGTATGTCGCTGGCGTGCTGTTCTTCCACCTGCAGATGCCTATCTGGGTCATCCTGCCCGCCGCCATCCTGATCGCGGCCGCCTTCGGCGCTGTGCTGGCGTTGCCGGCGCTGCGGGTCACCGGGCCGTACCTGGCCATGGTGACGTTGGCGTTTGGCACGATCATCCAGATCCTGATCAACGAGATGACCTTCCTCACCGAAGGCCCTCTGGGCATCAAGATCTCCAAGCCGGCCATTGCCGGGCACGTGCTGACCAAGAGCGAATACTTCTGGCTGGTCGCCGCGTTGCTGGTGCTGTCATTGATCGTCGTGCACCGCATCCTGAAGTCGCACCTGGGCCGCTCGTTCGAGGCGCTGCGCGACAGTCCGATCGCGTCGGACTGCATGGGTGTATCGGTCTACCGGCACAAGGTATTCGCCTTCGTCATCAGCGCCGGCTTCGCCGGCCTGGCCGGGGCGCTGTACTCGTATTCGGAACAGTACATCTCGCCCAACACCTACAACTTCGAACTGACCATCCTGTTCCTGCTGGCCATCATCATGGGCGGCCGCAAGAGCCGCACCGGCGCGCTGCTGGGCGCTTCCATCATCGTGCTGCTGCCCAAGATGCTGGACGACATTTCGACCTTCAGGCTGATCGCGCTGGGAGTGGCCATTGTGGTCACGGTGGGCAGCGCAATCGCCATCTCCAAAGGCCGCGCCGAACCGCGCCGGGTCGCCGTGCCGGTCATCGGCACCATCCTGCTGGCAGTGTTCTCCTACTGGCTGGACGCAGTTACCGACTGGCGCCTGACCATCTTCGGCGCCATGATCCTGTTCGTGGTGTATTACCTGCCCGACGGTATCGTGGGCTTCGTGCGCAACCTGTTCTTCTCCAATCGCCGCGCCGCGCTTTCGGTCAAATCGGATCTGGTCAAGGCGCAGGAAGCGGTACCCGACGCGGCCAAGGGCAATGGCGACACGCTGCTGGCGGCCAAGGGGGTGCTGATGCAGTTCGGCGGCCTGAAGGCGCTGAACCAGGTGGACCTGACCGTCAAGCGCGGCACCATCCATGGCTTGATCGGCCCCAACGGATCCGGCAAGAGCACCATGATGAACGTGCTGACGGGCATCTACGTACCGACCGCCGGCGCCGTGGAGTTCTCAGGCAAATCGCTGGTCGGCCTGACCCCGGCCGACATCGCCGAGAACGGCATCGCGCGCACCTTCCAGAACGTGCAGTTGTTTGGCGAAATGACGGCGTTGGAGAACGTCCTGGTCGGCCTGCACCATACCTTCACGACCGGCCTGGCCGGCATCGCGCTGCGCACGTCCAAGTGGAAGAGCGAGGAACAAGGTGCTCGTGCCCGCGCCATGGCGTTGCTGGAGTTCGTCGGCCTGGAGTCCCTGGCCAGCGAGGAAGCACGCAACCTGCCCTATGGCAAGCAGCGCCTGCTGGAAATCGCCCGCGCGCTGGCGCTGGACCCGCAATTGCTGCTGCTGGACGAACCCGCGGCCGGCCTGACGGCACCCGACATCGTCGAGCTGCTGGCCATCATCCGCAAGGTGCGCGACCACGGCATCACGCTGATACTCATCGAGCACCATATGGACGTGGTGATGGGAGTGTGCGACACCGTGTCCGTGCTGGACTTCGGCCAGAAGATCGCCGAGGGCCTGCCCAATGAAGTGCAAAGCAACGCCAAGGTCATCGAGGCGTATCTGGGCGGCGCGCCCGCCTGACGCCAAGGGGACATAGAGATGCTATCGATCAAGAATCTGGAAGCAGGCTACGGCAAGGTAAAGGTGCTGCATGGCATCAGCATGGAGGTGCCCAAGGCCAAGGTGGTGACGCTGATCGGCTCCAACGGCGCCGGCAAGACCACCACAATGCGGGCGCTCTCGGGCATGATCCGTCCCACCGCGGGTGAAGTCACGCTGAGCGGCAAGCGCATCGATGGCCTGGAGTCCCATCGCATCGCGCGGCTGGGCCTGGCGCATTCGCCCGAAGGCCGGCGCGTTTTCCCGACGCTGTCGGTCACCGACAACCTGCTGCTGGGCGCATTCCCGCGCCTGACCGGCAGCCGGCCGAAAGGCGACGTGCAGTCCGACCTGGGCCGCGCCATGGATCTGTTTCCGCGCCTGAAGGAACGGCGCGATCAGCTCGCCGGCACGCTGTCTGGAGGCGAACAGCAGATGCTGGCCATGGCGCGTGCGGTGATGCTGAATCCGGAACTGGTGCTGCTGGACGAGCCCTCAATGGGGCTGGCGCCGATCCTTGTGGAAGAAGTGTTCCGGATCATTGCGCGGCTCAAGGAAGAAGGGGTGACGATGCTGCTCGTGGAGCAGTTTGCTGCTGCTGCGTTGAATGTGGCGGATTATGGGTATGTGTTGGAGAACGGGCGGATTTCGGTGCATGGGAGTGCGGAGAAGTTGAAGCATGATCCGGCTGTTGTTGCGGCTTACTTGGGGGGGTCGCATTAGAGGGATGGCGTTGTTGGCGTTCTTTTGACGCCTGCCACGTCGGGGACTCGCGCTGCGCGGGGCAACGATTGCGGTCCGGAGCCTTCGCTCCGGACTTCCCCTTTGTCATCCTCGTTGTCGCCTCCGGCGACTGCCTTCGGATTCCCTCGGGCTTATCGACGCCCCGCGCAGCGCGAGTCCCCGACGCGGCAGGCTGCGCTGTCTGAATCTTCACGGGCGCTGGGGCGAGCTGTGTGCTTGGCGTTTTTTTCCGCATCGGGGTGTGGTGGCGTGTCTTGCGGGGCCCGCCCCAGGCCGGCCGCGCGGGCGGCCTTCTGGGGCTTACGCGGTGTCTTGCGTCGCGGGATGGCGCTGCGCGCAGTGGCTGCGGTGTCAGGGTTGTCGGATGGGCGGCTCGCGCAAGACGCGCTGCATAAGCAAGCCACCGCCCACCGCGCGCCGCCCATCACCGCCCCACCCACCGGACGGCGATGCCATCAGCAAGCGGCTGCCTGCATTCGCGCCAGCGACTACCATCGAAATTCAAAAGTTTGCGTATGTACTTTACGGCCGCCCGCGCGGCCGTAAAGTACGGGCAGGACAAGCCTCGGCACTGACCACGAATCTAGCAGTGCAGCGAACCAAGACGTACGTAGCCCGTCGGCGCGGGCGCTGTGGCGGCGAGCAACCTCGATGCGCCCGACGGAATCCGAAGGGAAGGCCGAAGGCCTGGACGAGGATGAGAAAGGGGTAGTCCGGCGCCTGCGCGCCGGACCGCAATCGTGGGCGCCCGTCGCCACAGCGCCCGCGACGACGGGCGGCCTATGCAGCTCACCCGCCACGAGAACATCAACAACCCATCAACGATCAAACAATCGTCAACGTCACGTCAATATTGCCCCGCGTAGCATTCGAATAAGGGCAAACGATATGCGCCGCAGCGACCAGCTTTTCCGCTTCGGCTCGCTCCATCCCCGGCAACGAAATCTTCAATTCGACTTCGATCCCGAACCCCGTAGGAATCGGACCGATGCCGACAGCGCCGTCGATCGTCGCATTCGACGGCATGGCGATCTTGTCACGGCCGGCGACGAATTTCATGGCGCCCATGAAGCACGCGGAATAGCCCACCGCGAACAATTGCTCCGGATTGGTGCCTGCCGCGCCCGCGCCGCCCAGCTCTTTCGGTGTGGTCAGCTTGACGTTCAGGTTGCCGTCGTCCGAGGCTCCCGTGCCTTCACGGCCGCCGGTAACATGCGCATGGGCGCGGTACAGCACTTTTTCGATAGACATGATGCGTTTCCTTCAAGGGAAAGTGGAGGTTGGACTGCCAGGCCCGGCGGGACCATCCCGCTGCGACCCTTACCAATTAAATAGCGCAATATTGAATAGCGCGCTATTTATATGATCTGACAATAGCGGGCATTGCCCGCCGCGTCACCCGTCAAAGACTTGCGGTCAGCTTCTCCCGCAACGCGTGCAGTGTTTTCATCATGCCCTGCGCCTCTTCGAGCGAACACTGCGCAGCGTTCGCGATGGAATGCGGAACGGCCTGCGCCTGCGCGCGCAGTTCGCGCCCCTGGCGGGTCAGCCCCACAATCACCTGGCGCTCGTCATCCACCGCCCGCTTGCGGGTCACCAGGCCCGCCGCTTCCAGACGCTTGAGCAATGGTGTCAACGTGGCGGAATCCAGGAACAAGCGATCGCCGATATCCGTCACCGTAATCTCGTCGCCCTCCCACAGCACCAGCATCACCAGGTACTGCGGGTAGGTCAGGTCCAGCCCGCGCAGCAACTTGCGGTACACCTTGTTCATCGCCAGCGAGGTCGAGTACAAGGCGAAGCACAGTTGGCTGTCCAGCAGCAGCGGATTGAATGCGGCTTTGGCTTTGGATCTGGGTTTCATTGCGCAATATTAAATAGCGCGCTATTTATCGTCAAGCGTTTTTTTTTCGACGCAACCGCCGGCGTCTACGCCGGCTCCCCTTCGGCCGCGGCGCGGTCCGACCCGTATTGTTTCAGACCGTCCAGATCCAGCACCCGGACCGCGCCGTACTCCACATTGAGCAGGCCGGCGTCTTCCAGCTTGCGCAGCGCCTGGTTCGCGCGCTGGCGCGACACCCGGGCCAGATAGCCTACCTCTTCCTGCGTAATCGTCAGGCGCATGCCCATTCCGGGATACAGCAAAGGGTTGAAGAGTTCGGCCAGGCAGCGGGCCACGCGCGCGTCGGGATCCAGCAGGCGGTCGTACTCCGCCTTGCCGATGAATTGCGCCACGCGCTCGTTCAATTGATGGAGCAGATAGCGGTTGAACGGGATGCTGGTGTCCAGCAGCCAGTCGAACGTGGGGGCCGGCAGGCGCGCCACCACCGAATCCCGCAGTGCAACGATGTCGTACTTGCGGATCTCGCGCTTTAGCAGTGAGCCCTCGCCTATCCAGCCGCCCGCCGGCACGCCGGTCAGCGACGCCACCTTGCCCTCGGCGTTGCCCACCGAAACCTTGACCAGTCCCGCCAGAACACCAATCCAAGCCTGTGCGAGTTCACCTTTGCGCTCTATGATCGACCCGGCAACGACCTGCTGCACGGAAAGGTCCCGCTCGACGCGCTCTTGCTGATCGCGGCTGAGCACGCGAAACCAGGCCGCGGCGAGTTGCAGGGAGTCGGATAGCTGCATCGGGAATACCCTAAAAGTTCCTTGAATGTCGCGATGGTGACAGTTGGTAGCAACCCAACCTTATACCTTAACTCCTGCCGTAAATCTAAAACCAACTGGTCAAGCGCTCCATCGCCACTGCCGCCCATGCGGACTCCTGGCCCGATGCGCCCAAACCGGAGGAGACATCGTGGCACATACACCGCCCGCATCCGCACGGATGCCGGCGGCGCCGGACACCTTTCCGGCGCTGCTGTTCACGCATGCCAGCGTTCGCGGGTCGCGGCCCGCCATGCGCGAAAAAGATCTGGGGATCTGGCAAACCCTTACGTGGTCCGAAGTGGCGGAACATGTCCGGCACGTCGCTCATGGCCTGGCCGCATTGGGTATCAAGCCCGGCATGCACGTAGCGGTGGTCGGCGAGAACCGCCCGCGCCTGTACATGGCCATGATGGCCGCGCAATCGCTGGGCGCGATACCCGTTCCGCTCTACCAGGACGCCGTCGCCCAGGAAATGGTCTATGTGCTGCAAGACGCCGAGATCAGCGTAGCCATCGTCGAAGACCAGGAGCAGGTCGACAAGATGCTCGAGGTCCATGAGCAATGTCCGGCGCTCAAACATGTGGTGTACGACGATCCGCGCGGCCTGCGCCATTACTCCGACCCCATGCTGCGTTCGTACGACCAACTGGAAGAACTGGGCCGCGAATACGCCAAGCAGCATCCGGGCTTCTTCGACCAGGCCGTCGCCGCCGTGCAGCCGCAAGACCCGGCTGCCATGTTCTATACGTCGGGCACCACGGGCAAGCCCAAGGGCGTGGTGCTCACGCACCATGCGCTGATCGACCGCGCGCGCGCCGTTTCCGAGATGGAAAAGCTGACCGACCAGGAAGACGTGCTGGCCTACCTGCCGCCCGCCTGGATCGGCCAGAACATGTTCTCGTACACGCAGCTGCTGGTGACCGGCTTCACCGTGAACCATCCCGAATCGCCCGACACCGTGTCGATCGACATGCGCGACATCGGACCCACCTATTACTTTGCGCCGCCGCGCGTGCTCGAAGGCCTGCTGACGCACGTCATGATCCGCATGGAAGACGCGGGACTGATCAAGCGCAAGCTGTTCGCGGCCTGCATGAAACTTGCGCGCCGCGTCGGCGCCCGGATTCTGGACGGCGAGCAGGTCGGCGCCTGGGACCGCCTGCGCTACGCGCTGGGCAACGTGATGATCTATGGCCCGCTGCGCAATGCCTTGGGCATGAGCCGCGTGCGCGTGGCCTACACCGCGGGCGAGGCCATCGGCCCCGACCTGTTCGTGTTCTACCGGTCCATCGGCATCAACCTCAAGCAGCTCTACGGCTCGACCGAAACCTCGGTGTTCGTCTGCGTGCAGCCCGACGGTCAGGTGCGCGACGACACCGTGGGCCCGCCCGTGGACGGCGTGGAGATCCGCGTGGCCGACAACGGCGAGATCCTGGTCAAGAGCCCTGGCCTGTTCAAGGAGTACTACCGCAACCCCGAGGCGACCGCCGAGGCGCGCAGCGCCGACGGCTGGTTCCACACGGGCGACGCGGGCTATCTGGACACCGACGGGCAACTGAAGATCATCGACCGCGCCAAGGACGTCGGCAAGCTCGCCAACGGCAGCCTGTTCGCGCCGAAGTACATCGAGAACAAGCTCAAGTTCTTCCAGCACATCAAGGAAGCGGTCGCGTTCGGCGCGAACCGCGAGGATGTCTGCGCCTTCATCAATATCGATCTCGAAGCCGTGGGCAACTGGGCCGAGCGCCGTGGCATGCCCTATGCCGGCTACACGGACCTGGCATCCAAGGACGAGGTCTACCAACTGATCGCCGACTGCGTGGAGCAGGTCAACGCCGATCTGGCCACCGATCCCAAGCTGGCCGCGTCGCAGATCAGCCGCTTCCTCATCCTGCACAAGGAACTGGATCCGGATGACGACGAATTGACCCGCACGCGCAAGGTCCGCCGCGCCTTCATCGCCCAGAAGTATGGCGTGCTGATCGACGCGCTCTTCAGCGGCAAGCAGTCGCAGTTCATCGAGACCGAGGTGAAATTCGAAGACGGACGATCCGGCAAGATCTCGGCGGACCTGAAGATCCGCCCGGTCAAGACCTTCCCCGCCATAACCGCCCGAGCCGCGTAGAGATCATGAGCAACAACGACCGCGACCAGCGCATCGGCGACGTTATGCTGGACATGCAGAACATCTCCTTGTCCTTTGGCGGCGTGAAAGCGCTGACGGACATTTCCTTCAATGTGCGCGAGCACGAGATCCGCGCGATCATCGGCCCCAACGGCGCCGGCAAAAGCTCGATGCTCAACGTCATCAACGGCGTCTACACCCCGCAGCAAGGCGGCATCGAATTCCGCGGCGAGCGCTTCTCGCGCATGAACCCGCGCCGCGCCGCCGAAATGGGCATCGCGCGCACGTTCCAGAACCTGGCGCTGTTCAAGGGCATGAGCGTGCTGGACAACATCATGACCGGCCGCAACCTGCGCATGAAGTGCGGGTTGCTGGCCCAGGCATTCCGCCTGGGGCCGGCCGAGCGCGAAGAAATCAAGCACCGCGAGTTCGTCGAGAACATCGTCGACTTCCTGGAAATCCAGGCCTACCGCAAGACACCTGTGGGCCGCCTGCCCTACGGCCTGCAAAAGCGCGTGGACCTCGGCCGCGCGCTGGCGATGGAGCCGCGCCTGTTGCTGCTGGACGAGCCCATGGCCGGCATGAACATCGAAGAGAAGCAGGACATGAGCCGCTTCATCCTGGATGTGAACGACGAGTTCGGAACCACCATCGTGCTGATCGAGCACGACATGGGCGTGGTCATGGACATCTCGGACCGCGTAGTGGTGCTGGACTACGGCAAGAAGATCGGCGATGGCAAGCCGGACGAGGTCCGTGCAAACGAAGACGTCATCCGCGCTTACCTCGGCGTCGGCGGCGAAGCCGCCGTCGCCAAGGACGCGCCTGCGCGGGAGGGAGCTCCCTCCCCTAACCCTCCCCCCAAGGGGGAGGGAGAAAGCAAGCCGGCAACGCTGAACTAGGAAGCGGACATGGGATTTTTTCTAGAGACCTTACTCGGCGGCCTGATGAGCGGCATGCTGTATGCGCTGATCGGCCTGGGCTTTGTGCTGATCTTCAAGGCATCCGGCGTCTTCAACTTTGCGCAGGGCGCGATGGTGCTGGTCGCCGCGCTGTCCATGGCCCGCTTCTCCGAGTGGCTGCCGCGCTGGTTCGGCTTTGACAACATGATCCTGGCCAACGTGCTGGCCTTCATCGTCAGCGCCATCGTGATGTTCCTGCTGGCAGTCGCCATCGAACGCTTCGTGCTGCGCCACCTGGTCAACCAGGAAGCCACCACCCTGCTGATGGCCACGCTGGGCATCAGCTACTTCCTGGACGGCCTGGGCCAGATCACCTTCGGCAGCTCGGTGTACTCCATCAACGTGGGCATGCCCAAGGATCCGCTGATGATCCTGGACTCGGTCTTCGAGGGCGGGCTGTTGATCAACCTGGAAGACCTCACGGCGGCGGTGATCGCCGCCCTGCTGGTGGCCGCGCTGGCCCTGTTCTTCCAGTACACCTCGACCGGCCGCGCCCTGCGCGCGGTGGCCGACGATCACCAGGCCGCGCAGTCCATCGGCATTCCGCTGAACCGCATCTGGGTGATCGTCTGGAGCGTGGCCGGGCTGGTGGCGCTGGTGGCCGGGATCATCTGGGGCTCGAAATTCGGCGTGCAGTTCACCCTGTCCACCGCTGCGCTGCGGGCGCTGCCGGTGGTGATCCTGGGCGGCCTGACCTCGGTGCCGGGCGCCATCCTGGGCGGCCTGATCATCGGCGTGGGGGAAAAGCTGTCCGAGGTGTATCTGGGGTCGCTGGTGGGCGGCGGTATCGAAATCTGGTTCGCCTATGTGCTGGCGCTGGTGTTCCTGCTGTTCCGTCCGCAAGGGCTGTTCGGCGAGAAGATCATCGACCGTGTCTGAGCCCACAGGCCCTCTAGGATAAAAACATGTTCTATCGCGAAAACGGCCAATTCAAGACCAGCTATCGCGCTGACCAGCAGATCTTCCCGATCCGCCAGGACCGCATCTTCATCTGGCTGCTGCTGGCGGTGGCATTTGTCGCCATCCCGGCCATGGCGAGCGACTACCTGCTGCGCGCCATCCTGATCCCGTTCCTGATCCTGGCGCTGGCCGCCGTGGGCCTGAACATCCTGGTGGGCTATTGCGGCCAGATCTCGCTGGGCACGGGCGCCTTCATGGCGGTGGGCGCCTATGCCGCCTGGAACTTCGGCGTGCGCTTTCCCGGCATGCCGCTGATTATCCAGATCCTGCTGGGCGGCTTCTTCGCCACCATCGTGGGCGTGATCTTCGGCATACCCAGCCTGCGCATCCGCGGCCTGTACCTGGCGGTGGCGACGCTGGCCGCGCAGTTCTTCGTGGACTGGGCATTCCTGCGCATCCCTTTCTTCACGAACTACTCGTCATCGGGGAACGTCTCGGTGCCGCCGCTGACGGCCTTCGGCCTGCCGGTGCAGAGCGCGCTGGAGAAGTACTTGTTCGTGCTGATCCTGGTCGTCATCTTCAGCCTGCTGGCCAAGAACCTGGTGCGCGGCGCCATTGGCCGCCAATGGATGGCGATCCGCGACATGGACGTGGCCGCCTCCGTCATCGGCATCCGCCCCATGTACGCCAAGCTCACGGCCTTCGCGGTCAGCTCGTTCATCGTCGGCGTGGCCGGGGCCTTGTGGGGCTACATCCACCTGGGTTCCTGGGAGCCGCTGGCGTTCGACCTGACGCGTTCGTTCCAGCTGCTGTTCATGGTCATCATCGGCGGGCTGGGTTCGATCATCGGCAGCTTCTTCGGCGCGGCCTTCATCGTGCTGGTGCCGGTGGCCCTGTCCAACATCCCGCATGCGCTGGGCATTCCGCTGTCGGTGGACACGGCGGCGCACATCGAACACATGGTGTTCGGCGCGCTGATCGTGTTCTTCCTGATCGCCGAACCGCACGGGCTGGCAAGGCTGTGGAGCATCGGCAAGGAGAAGCTGCGCATCTGGCCCTTCCCACATTAAGGATAAGACCCACCCCCGAAGCGCCTTCGGCGCTTCCCCCTCAAGGGGGCGCCGCTGGGGACCGGCAAAGCCGGATCCGCCGCGGCCCGGATGGAGTGGCCTAAGTTTTGATCACCGTCGGCAGTAGCGGCATGAGCGCTGCAACCGGCATCCTGAATACCCGGCTCAAGACCGGGCCAATCCCGGTGTCCCAGGGTTTACTGACCCAAACACCACGCAGGAGGTAAATGGAGATGAAGCGTCTTAACCTGAAGTTGGCGGCAGCTTTGATGGCCGCAGCCGGCGCCGCAGGCGCCGTGGCCACGCCGGCAATGGCGGCGGAAGAGCAGTTCGTTCCGTTGCTGGTGTATCGCACCGGGTCCTTCGCGCCCCTGGGCATTCCCTGGGCCGACGGCAAGCTGGACTACCTGAAGCTGGTCAACGAACGCGATGGCGGCGTCAACGGCGTCAAGATCACGTATGAGGAATGCGAAACCGCCTATGCCACCGACCGCGGCGTTGAATGCTACGAACGCTTGAAGGGCAAGGGCACCGGCGCGTCGGGCTTCGACACCCAGTCCACCGGCATCACCTTCGCCGTCAGCGACAAGGCCATGGTCGACAAGGTTCCGGTCGAGACAATGGGCTATGGCTTGTCGCAGTCGGTCGACGGCAGCGTGTTCGAATGGAACTTCCCGCTGCTTGGCACCTACTGGACCGCGGCCGACGTGATGATCCAGGACATCGCCAAGAAAGAAGGCGGCATGGACAAGCTCAAGGGCAAGAAGATCGCCCTGGTCTACCACGACTCGCCATATGGCAAGGAGCCCATCCCCCTGCTGCAGAAGCGCGCGGCCAAGGAAGGCTTCGAGCTGGTGCTCTATCCGGTGACCGCCCCCGGCGTGGAACAGAAGTCCACCTGGCTGCAGATCCGCCAGGCCCGTCCTAATTATGTGCTGCTGTGGAGCGCCGGCATCATGACGCCGACCGCCATCCGCGAAGCCCAGGCCAGCGGCTATCCGCGGGACAAGATGTACGCCATCTGGTGGGCCGGGTCCGAAGGCGACGTGAAGGACCTGGGCGATGTCGCCAAGGGCTACAACGCCATCACCATCCACAATAGCGGCGCCGAACACGACAAGGTCTACGACGACCTGAAGAAGTTCGTCTACGACAAGGGCCAGGGTTCGGACAAGACCGGCAAGACCACGCTGGGCACCATCGCCCATACCCGCGGCATGATGATTTCGATGCTGCAGGTGGAAGCGATTCGCACCGCGCAGGAAAAGTTCGGCAAGGGCAAGGCCCTGACGCCCGAGCAGGTGCGCTGGGGCTTCGAGAACCTGAACCTGACGCAAGAAAAACTGGACAAGCTGGGCTTCGGCCAGATCATGCGTCCGGTCAAGACCTCGTGCAGCAACCACAAGGGCGACGACTGGGCCCGCATCGTGCAGTGGGACGGCGCGAAGTTCAAGGTGGTCTCCGACTGGTATCAGTCGGACAAGACCATCCTGGACCCGATGGTGCAGGAAGGCGCAGCGAAGTACGCCAAGGAAAAGAACATCACGCCCCGCAAGTGTGAGTAGTCCCCCCGAAGCACCTGCGGTGCCTCCGTCCAAGGGGCGCCGCACGCGGACCGGCAAAGCCGGCTCCGCGGCGGCCCCGCTTGAGCCGCGCCCGCGGCATGCGGCGCGGGTACCGCTGATGCAAAGGATGTTGATACGAACCGGCTGCCGTCCCTTGGGACTGGCAGTCGCCACACCGCAGGAACCTTTATGAACGACGCCAATATTGCTGCTGCGACAGACACCCCCAAGGTGCTGCTCGACGTGAACGGCATCGAGGTGATCTACAACCACGTGATCCTGGTGCTCAAGGGCGTTTCCCTTCAAGTGCCGGAAGGCAAGATCGTGGCCTTGCTGGGCGCCAACGGCGCAGGCAAGACCACCACCTTGCGCGCCATCTCGAACCTGCTCAAGGGCGAGCGCGGCGACGTCACCAAGGGCCATATCCAGTACCGCGACCAGCGCATCGAAAAGCTGTCGCCGGCGGAACTGGTCAAGCGCGGCGTGGTACAGGTGATGGAGGGCCGGCATTGCTTTGCCCACCTGACCATCGAAGAGAATTTGCTGACGGGTGCCTACACGCGCAGCATGAGCCGCAGCGACACCGCGGCAGCGCTGGACCGCGTCTACCAGTATTTCCCGCGTCTGAAGCAGCGCCGCACCAGCCAGTCCGGCTACACCTCGGGCGGCGAACAGCAGATGACGGCCATCGGCCGCGCACTGATGGCCAATCCCAACATGATCCTGCTGGACGAACCTTCCATGGGTCTGGCGCCGCAGATCGTTGAAGAGATCTTCGAGATCGTGCGCGACCTGAACCAGCGCGAACGCGTCAGCTTCCTGCTCGCGGAGCAGAACACCAACATTGCGCTGCGCTACGCCGACTACGGCTACATCCTCGAAAACGGCCGCGTAATGATGGACGGGGCGGCGGCCGACCTGGCCCAGAACGAGGACGTGAAGGAGTTCTACCTGGGCATATCCAGCGGCGAACGCAAGAGTTTCCGCGACAACAAGTTCTACCGCCGGCGCAAGCGCTGGCTGGCGTGATTCCTCGCATACGAGAGGGTGTGATCCCATGTCCCAGTTTTTCGATGTTCTGGAAACCAGAGCGCCCGAGCAACGCGAGCGCGAGCTGATGGCCGCCCTGCCCGGCGCGATCGCCCGGGCCATTGCGCGCGCGCCGGCCATCGCCGAGCAGTTGCGCGGCATCGACCCCGCCACCATCACGTCGCGCGCGGCGCTGGCGAGCCTGCCGGTGC
>Ga0182740_1001430_pt1 | contig 16206 bp, 17 predicted proteins | sample eDN5th37CKraftBY_FD_128872 | JGI IMG/M metagenome (GOLD analysis project Ga0182740, IMG submission 128872) | Enriched backyard soil microbial communities from Emeryville, California, USA - eDNA 5th pass 37_C Kraft BY (version 2) (version 2) | ecosystem: Environmental > Terrestrial > Soil >...
GAACCAGTGAAATTCGCAGGCGCCTTCGTCCAACCTCGTTTCCCGTACCTTCCGGTCCGGGTCGGTGTCCGTGTCGCTCTGACCTGGAATAAGTTACGCGAAGGCTACGCAGAACACCAAATCGGCAGGTCAACGCCAATTTTTCGTGCGAAACATGTCGGTGGAACCCGCATCGGATCGCATGCGTCGAACCCTGATGAGGGCACTTCCAAGGAAGGGGCAGGGATGCGGCGGGCAATTGCGTTGGTCGTGCTGTCGTCATTGCTGCCGCTCGCCGGTTGCGCCAGCTCGAACTCGGTGACGGGAAGAGCGCTCAAAGTGACGCCGTCCGAACTGTTCGACCCCTGCACCCTTCCCGACGATGCGCTCCGAAGCGTGAGTGTCGACCCTCTTACCGAGCGACCCGGTTTCGCCGGTGCTCAGTCGGAAGGCTGGGCAGTCTGCGCTTGGGAAGGCGAGTGGTACTTCTTGTCGATCTTCACGACCGACATCAGTGTCGAAGAGCTCCGTGCACGTCCCAAGAACACCGACTTCCGATCGGTCACTGTCGGAAAACGCGAAGCAGTCACCTTCCGCAGCGTCTACGAGATTCAGAACGACCTGTGCGACCTCGCCTATCCGACTTCACAGGGCACCGTGATCATCCGCGTGAACACCAAAGCGAACCTGGCTCCGCAGGAGGACCCCTGCGCAATCAGCCTCCGGACCGCGATCGACCTCGATCCGCGCATACCCGAGTAGGACCCAGAACGGAGAAGTCCATGACAGAACCGATCTCCCTGTTTCAGAGGCTGACTGCAACAGCGGAAGCGGGGCAACTCTTTCTCGAACCCGATGCGGCGCGAATGTGCTCAGAAGCCTGCAGTAAGTTCATCGACTCGCTCGTCGAGCTGTCGAGCATCACCGAGGATCTTGTCTGCAGAGATGCCTTCGGAACACTTCCCTCCGCCCAGGCCCTCGGGCAGAAGTTCGACGACAAAGCAATTGGCCCCGGTGGGTTCGCCGAGGTCCTTCAGCAGCACATCGACACCGTCACCCGTATGAAGGCGCTCTTCGAGGCCGCCGGCAAGGCGTACGTCGAAACCGACGCGGAGACGCGCGCCCGTATCGCCGCAGCGCACCCCGACAGATAGGGGAACCGACGATCGCGTCGCTGCGTCCAACCCGATAGGCATCACCATCGAGGAAGGACGACGGATGCGCACAGCCCTCACCGCTGTCCTGCTCGGCGCCTTTGTTGCGACGACCGCGGGGTGTTCGATCGACAACGCGATCAAGGGGCGAGCCACCAAGACCGGTCCCACCACCCTGTTCGACCCTTGCACCCTTCCGGACGAGGCGCTCCACGCCATCGGGGTCGACCCGGCAACCGAATCCCCCGACTTCATGGGTGTCCAATCCGAAGGCTGGGAAGTCTGTGGATGGGAAGCCGACTGGTTCTACGTCACCGTCTTCACCAGCGACGTCACCGTCGAAGAGTTCCGCACACGCCCCCGAACGACCGACTTTCGCCCTGTCGAGGTCGGCAACCGCGAAGCATGGACCTTTCGAAGTACCGCGGATAGCCAACGAGGTCTGTGCGACCTCGTTTACCCAAGTTCTCAAGGCACCGTCCTCATACGTGCAGGCGCCCAGGGAACGGAACTGATGAGCAAAGACGGGATGCGCGAGGACCCCTGTGTCATCGCTGTCCGCGCCGCCACGACCCTCGACCCCTACGTTCCCGAATAACCAGGAGCCCCATGGACCGTCCGCAGACGCTGTTCACCCGGCTTGCTCAAGACGCCGAGAACGGCCACCTCTACCTCGAACCTCACGCCGCGGCCAACTGCGCACAAGCCTGCGAACAATTCCTGGACGTGCTGAACACCTTGTTGATCGAAGCGGATCGGCTTCAATGCAAGGAAGCCTTCGGACCGCTGCCCTCCGCCCAGTCCCTCGGCCAGAAGTTCGACGACAAAGCCATCGGCCCCGGCGGGTTCACCGAAGTCCTCCAGCAGCACATCGACACCGTGACTCGCATGAAGTACCTGTTCGAAGCCGCGGGCAAGGCATACGTCGAGACCGAGGACGAGAACGCCCGCGCTTTCGCAACCATCCCCGGCGGGAGATGACGAATGGGACTTCCTTCGTTCACCGACCTCCTGGCCGGACTGTCGATGCAGGCCCTCGGCCGGGGTGCGCAGGCCCTACCCGAGGTCGCCGCGACGATCGATTCGACCAGCGGCACCACCCGCATCGCGCTCGAAGTTCTCGACGCGATAGGCGGAATCCACGGGGTCGCGTGGGCGCAGGATCGGGCGGCGCGTGAGCGGGGCAGCGCCGCGCGCGCGGGGCTCGAGTCGACCTTCGGCGTCGCCGCGTCCGACTTCACCGGTGATTTCGAACCGCGGGCGGTGTCGGTGATGGAATTCTTCGAGGGCATGTCCCATGCCGAGATCGTGGAGTTCGTCGAGGCGATGAAGCCGTCGCGGATGCGGGAGAGCGTCGAGGGGTGGGGTCGCGCGCAGGTCCTCCTCGACGACAACCTCGAGGTGTTCCGCACCGCGATCGCGTCGGTGTTCACGGAACACTGGACGGGGACCACCGCGAGCGCCGCGGGCCGCGGTGTCGCCGACTACTCGGCGAGTCTGACGCAGCTCACCAATGCGCTCGCGTTGGTGACGAACAGCCTCGGCTACGCGAGCGCGGGCATCGAGCAGGTCAAGCAGCGACTCCCGGATCCCCCGCAGTCGACGTGGTCGCACGCGCTTCGCGCCGGTATCGCGGGCGGATTGACGACGCTGCCGACCGGAACTCTCTCTTTCCGAGTGAACGATCTCTTCCACGCAGAGGAAGAAGCCCGGGCGACTGCCGTCCGCATCATGCAGGAGGACTACGCGCCGACGGTCACGACCGCGGATTCGCGCGTCCCCGTGCTGCCACCCGCATTCGATCCGACAGCAGACGGCAGCGCCGGTTCGGTGGGATATCCCGGAGCCGGCAGCGGACCCGGTTCGTCGGGAGTGGGTCGAGGCAGCGGCAGCGGGTCGGACGGTTCGTCGGTCTCGACCTATGCCCCGGGCGGCAACCTCGGCGACAACATGAGCGGTGAGCCGAGCAGCTCCGCGGCAGCCGGTCCCGGATCCACCGGTACCGACATGCAGAACGCTTTCGGAGCACCGGCCTCGCAGCCTTCCGGCTCCGAAGCGCAAGACGCCGCGCGCACGACGGCAGCGTCCGCCGATCCCCGCAGCGCCGTGCCTGCGTCCACCACCGGCTGGCCCGGCAGCCCCTCGCCCGGCTCCGCCGGCACCGTCAGCGGTGGCTCCGGCACGGGATCACCGGGTGTGGGATCGCCGGGTTCCGGGCTGTCGGGATCGGGCTCCCCGGGCGCGGTCCCACCCGGATTCGTATCCGGTCCGGCTGCCGCGACCCCTGCGTCGGGAGCCGCTCCCGGTGCGGCCCGCGGAGTCGGTCGCGCGGCTGCGATGCCGATGGGCATGATGCCGCCCCACGCCGGCAAGGGCGACGAGGAGAAACGCTCCGTGCCCGGCTACCTCGTCACCGAGGAACACGGCAACGAACTGATCGGCGACATGCCGGCCACAACTCCCCCGGTGCTCGGCGCATGACCCCCGGCACTCGGCGCATGAACACAGCGTGGCGGCTGACGCAAAGCGAGTTCACGGCGGTCTGGCAGCTGTTCGGTCGCGACCGTCCGCCGTTCCCGTTCCAGTTCCGCAGCACCGACCGCACCGTCGACGAGGCGCTTGCATCCCGGGCGGACGCGGCCGCGCGGATGCGTCGCCTCCTGGACGAGGACCTGTACGCGGCGTTCGTGACCCTCGCGGATCCGTCGGTGCGGATCGAAGCGCTGGGCCTGGACCGGATGAACACGGCCGACGAATCCGCGGTGCGCATCCACGCGGCGGTGCGCGGCGGCCGTGCCGTCGTCCTCAGCGAGAGCAGCGGTCCGGACGGTCTCGGCCTGGACGTGGCGCTCGTGCCGTCGGGTGCCTCCGCCCGCCGGGTCGTCGAGCTGCTGCCGGACGCGGCACCCGGCCGACGACCGGCCCTGCACCTTCCCGACCGCGAACCGGACACGGGCACGCTGCTGCGCGACAGCCGGTACCGCTCCATCCGGGAGGTCGCCGCCGAGTTCTTCGATCGGCCGCGGGACTCCGCCGGAGAAATCACGGTGACGCCGGGCGGTGCGGTCGACGCGCGCAGCGGGTCCGGAGCGGAGAGTTTCGGGTGGACGGATTTCACCGGGGACGGTCGTTACCTGCTGCGTCGGGCGGATCACATCGAGGCGGTTCCGGCCGGGGCGCGCGACGTCGAACAGCGGATTCTCGGTTCGGTGGACCGGGCCCTCCGGGCCTATTCGGCGCGTTCGGGGGTGTTCTGACGGGCACGTCCCCCGTCGACGTACGGACCGCGCGGAAACTCGAGTAACGTTCTCCGTGAACTGAGCAAGGAAAGGGTGCCGTGACGTCGACGGGGAACATGGTGGGGCTGTTCGCCGGGATCGGCGGACTCGAGCTGGGATTGCGAGATCACGGCTGGAACACCGAGCTGCTCTGTGAGATCGACGCCGGCGCCCAAGCCGTGCTGCGGACCCGCTTTCCGGATGTGCCGTTGCATTCGGACGTCACGCGACTGCGGTCGCTTCCCCAGCGCACCGAGCTGGTCGCGGCGGGTTTCCCGTGCCAGGACCTGTCGCAGGCGGGCCGGACCGCCGGCATCACCGGTTCGCGATCCGGCCTCGTCGACGAGGTGTTCCGCCTGGTCAAACGCAAGCAAGGCCCGCGGTGGCTGGTCATCGAGAACGTGCCGTTCATGCTGCAGCTCGCGCGGGGATCAGCGATGCGGCACATCACCGACGCGCTCGAGGACCTCGGATACGCGTGGGCCTATCGGGTGGTCGATGCGCGGGCCTTCGGGTTGCCGCAGCGTCGCCAGCGGGTCCTGATGGTGGCCTCCCGCACCGAGGATCCGCGCGCGGTGCTGTTCGGTGAGGACGCCGGCGCTCCCGACGAGGGTGATCCGGCGGCGTATCCGTGCGGCTTCTACTGGACCGAGGGTGTGCGGGGTCTGGGTTGGGCGGTCAACGCGGTCCCGACCCTCAAGGGAGGCTCGACCGTCGGTATCGCGAGTCCCCCGGCGGTGCGGTTGCCGTCCGGGGAGATCGTCACGCCGGGCCTCGTCGACGCGGAACGGCTGCAGGGCTTCGATCCGGACTGGACGGCGCCGGCCACCGAGGCGCCAGGCGTGCGGACCGGGCATCGGTGGCGTCTCGTCGGCAATGCGGTGAGCGTGCGGATGGCCTCGTGGGTGGGGCATCGGCTGTCGAATCCGATCGACTACTCGCCCGACCACCAGTCGCCGCTGCGTCCCGGGGATCCGTGGCCGAGTGCGGCGTGGGGGGCGAACCGCCGGGCGTTCCGCGTGCACGAGTCGCACTGGCCGGTGCAGGAACCGTACGAGGATCTGGGCGGATTCCTGGAAGACGCGCGGTTGCTGTCCGCACGCGCGACCGCCGGTTTCCTGCGCCGGGCGCGGTCGGGCAACCTGCGCTTCGTCCCGGGTTTCCTCGACGACGTGGAGAGCCACCTCGATCGGATGGGTGGATTCCCCGAGGCCGCGGCCTGACGGGCTGACGCCGTGTCCGCATCCGAACGTCCCGCGACCGATCCGGTGACGAGTGCCCGGATGAGCAGGCAGCGTCGCCGCGACACCGCGCCCGAGGTGGCGTTGCGTCGCGAACTGCATCGGCGCGGGCTGCGGTTCTTCGTCGACCGCGCTCCCCTGCCTGGCCTGCGGCGCCGCGCGGACCTGGTGTTTCCCCGGCGTCATCTCGCGGTGTACGTGGACGGATGCTTCTGGCATCGCTGTCCCGTGCACGCGACCGACCCGAAGAACAACTCCGAGTGGTGGGCGGCGAAGCTCGCCGGGAACGTCGCCCGTGACCGGGACACCGACGCGCGTCTCACGGCGGCGGGCTGGACGGTCGTGCGGATCTGGGAACACGAGGATCCGCTCACCGCGGCCGATCGGGTGCAGAACGCACTGACGCCGCCGTCCTGAGGGACGGCGGCGTCGAGGTGGACGTGCTCGGGTCGTGGTGGTCAGTAGGTCTGCTGCATCCCCTGGCCGGTGTTGCGGTGGTTGCCGACGGGCTGGAACCGGTCGGTCCAGGCCGTTCCGTCGTACCAGCGCACGAAGGCCGGGTGTCCGGGATCGCTGTACCAGCCGGCGGGGCGGCCCGGCGCCTCGGGCTCCGCGGTCGCCGGCGCCGCGGAAGCCGGAGCATCACTCCGGACCGCCGACGTGGAGGCCGTGGTGCTCGACTTCGATCCGAACACACGAGGGATCAGCAGGGCCAGGGCGGCCAGCAGAGCGACCAGCACCAGCAGTGCGGCGAAAACCCACAAGAAGCTCACCGCGCCATCGTTACATACAAGTTGTATGAAACCTAGCGGCGGTCCCGATGAGTGACCTTCATCGCTTGGTCAGCGCGGCGTACCGGGCGCGATGCTGATCGGCGGTGCCGAACTCGTGTTCCAAGGCCGTCAGGCGCTTGAAGTAGTGCCCGACCGCCAGCTCCTCCGTCATGCCCATGCCGCCGTGGAGCTGGACCGCGTTCTGGCCGATGAACCGCGCCGCCCGGCTGACGGTGACCTTGGCCGCCGAGACCGCGCGCGCCCGCACCGCGCGCTCCGCCTCGAGGTTGAGAATCGCCAGGTAGACCGCCGAGATGGACTGCTCGAGCTCGATGTACATGTCGACCATGCGGTGCTGCAGCACCTGGAAGGACCCGATCGGCTGGCCGAACTGCTGCCGCTGCTTCGCGTACTCGACCGTGTCCGCCAGCACCTTCCGCATGAGGCCCACACCTTCGGCGCACACCGCGGCGGTCGCCTCGTCGAGAGCCTGCTCGACCGAATCCCACGCCTCGCCGTCGGCGCCGAGCAGCGCGTCGGCGGGCAACCGCAGGCCGGTGAACACCAGGTCGGCGGCGCGGCGGTCGTCGATGGTCCGGTAGCTGTGGACCTCGACACCCTCGGGCGGATTCTCGGCGTCGAAGTCGACGAGGAACAGCGACACCCCGTCGGTGTCGCGGCGCTCCCCCGAGGTCCGGGCGGTCACGAGCAGCTTCTGCGCCCACGGGGCGCTGCCGACGACGATCTTCTCGCCCTCGAGCACCCACGAGTCGCCGTCGCGGCGAGCGGTGGTGGTCACGTCGTGGAGCACGTTGCCGGAGGTCGGCTCGGTCGCGGCGAACGCGACGACGGCCTCGCCCGCGACGATGTCCTCGAGCACCGCCTCGGCGCGGGCACCGCCGGTCCGGGCGAGCAGCCCGGCGCCGAGGACGACCGTGTCGACGTACGGCTCGACGACGAGGGCGTAGCCGAGCTGTTCGGCGACGATCATCAGCTCGACGGGACCGCCGTCGAGACCACCGAACTTCTCCGGCACCGTGGCACCGAGGATGCCGAGTTCCTCGGCGAAGCCCCTCCAGATGTGCGGCTGGTGGCCGGCACCGATCGTCGCCGCCTTACGGCTCTCGGCGAGGTCGTAGCGCGATGCGAGGAACTTGGCGATCGAGTCGCGGAGCAGTTCCTGTTCTTTGGTCAGACTGAAGTCCATCAGAGCCCCAATGCTGCTTTCGCCAGAATGTTTCGCTGAATTTCGTTGCTGCCCGCGTAGATCGAGCCGGCGCGGTCGTTGAAGTAGCGCAGCGGCGCAACCGCCTGCCATTCTTCGCCGCTGAGGTAGTCGTCGGCGGGAGGAACGAAGTCCGCGATCGGACCGCCGGGCTTCGTCCGGTGCGGCTGGTACACGCGGCCACGCGGACCGGCAGCTTCCAGCGTCAACTCCGTGAGCGTCTGACTGAGTTCGGTGGAGAGCACCTTGAGCATCGATGCCGCCGGTCCGGGGTCGCCGCCCGACGACATCGTGGACATCGTCCGGTATTCGAGGATCTCGAGAACCTCGGTGCGGATGCGCGCGTCGGCGAGTTTCGCCGCGAACACCGGGTCGTCGATCAGTGCGCCGCCGTCGGGACCGGGCTGCTCGGCCGCGACCTCGGCGAGCCGCTCGGCCATCACCTGAAGTGCCGGGGCTGCGGCGCCGCCGCCGCGTTCGAAGATCAGCAGGTATTTCGCGACCGTCCAGCCCTCGTCGATCTTGCCGAGGACGTTGGCCTTGGGCACCCGGACGCCGTCGAAGAAGACCTGGTTCTGCACCTGCTCGCCCGAGGTCATCACCAGCGGGCGGATCTCGATGCCGGGCGAGTTCATGTCGATCAGCAGGAACGTGATGCCCTGTTGCTTCCGGCCGGTCCGCGACGTGCGCACCAGCGCGAACATCCAGTTCGCCTCGGTGGCGTGCGTCGTCCAGATCTTGCTGCCGGTGACGATCAGGTCGTCGCCGTCCTCGACGGCGGCCATCGACAGGGACGCGAGGTCGGAGCCGGCCTCGGGCTCCGAGTAACCCTGGCAGAAGAAGACCTCGCCTGTGAGGATGCCGGGCAGGAAGTAGTCCTTCTGCTCCTGGGTGCCGAACGCGATGATCGCGTGCGCGACCATCCGGATGCCCATCGGCGAGAGCGACGGCGCTCCGGCGAGGATCGACTCCCTGCTGAAGATGTAGTGCTGGGTGAGGCTCCAGTCGCAGCCTCCGTACTCCACGGGCCAAGCCGGTGCGGCCCATCCCCGCTCGTGCAGGATGCGCTGCCATTCCATGCTGGCCTCGTGGTCCGGATACACGCTCGTCGCCGACTTACCGGCGCGGCGTATCTCGGGCGTCAGCTTCTCTTCGAGAAATGCCCGTACCTCGTCCCGGAAGGCCGAATCGGCCTCTGACCACGAAAGATCCATCGATGCTCCCGGTTCTGGGGTGCTCGTCACCGAAGACGAGCGGTGAGAATCACCATTAACTTAACAAGCTCAGGCGGAATCTACCGAGGATTTGTGCCCCACGTCAACAGATCCTTTCGATCGCTCTCCGGATGGGATTGCCCGGAGAAGACGCGCTCACACACGGTTGCAGCCGCAGATCGAAGCACTCCACCCGCAACGCTTTCGAAATAGCATTCTCTCAATACGGAAACCTCGATCTCGCGCGGTCGGCCGGGTGTGCGGCCGCACACGACCCACAAGGAGGGACAGCGTGAAGTTCTGGTGCGGAACCGCGTTCATGAACACATCCGAGATGCCGGCGGTGGCGCAGATGCTCGACACCAACGGCTACCACGGGATTCTCGTCTCCGATCACCTCGTCTACCCGAAGAACATGAAGACGCCCTATCCCGCGACCCCCGACGGCAAACTCTTCTGGCCGCCGGAAACCGAATGGCCCGACGCCTGGGTGCTCATCGGAGCAATGGCAGCGGTCACCACCGACCTGCATTTCGGCAACAACGTCTACATCGCGCCGTCGCGGCCGCTGCTCGAGGTCGCCAAGCAGGTCGCGACCGCCGCGGCGATCGCCCAGGGCCGGGTGTCCATCGGGCTGTCCGCCGGCTGGATGCGCGACGAGTTCGAACTGCTCGGCCAGGACTTCGACAATCGCGGTCGCCGCCTCGACGAGATGGTCGACGCACTGCGGGCGTTATGGCAAGGCGGATGGGTGTCGTGGCAGGGCGAGTTCTACGACATCCCCGAGATGATGATCGAACCGCATCCGCCGCAGCCGGTGCCGGTGCTGTGCGGGGGAGAATCCAACGCAGCACTCAAACGGGCCGCCCGCCTGTGCGACGGGTGGGTGGGCACCGCCTACACCCTCGAGGAAGCCGAACGCGTGATCGGCCGGCTCAACGGATACCGCCGTGAATACGGACGGGAGAACGAGCCCTTCGAGATCATCGCGACCGTGCGCGGCGAACCCACCCCGGACCTCTACGAACGTGCCGCCGAACTCGGCATCACCGGGGTGATGATCTCGCCGTGGGCGAACTGGGACCGCACCCACGCCGGGGACCACACGGACCTGAAGCACCCGGCCGAACGCTACCGGGAACCGATCGAACGGTTCGCCGAGGAGATCGTGGCGAAACTGCCGTAGTCCACCGCCGGAACGAGAAAACCCCGCATCGCGATCGATGCGGGGTTTTCGCTGTGCGCCCGAAGGGATTCGAACCCCTAACCTTCTGATCCGTAGTCAGATGCTCTATCCGTTGAGCTACGGGCGCATATCCGTATTCAGTTGTTCCGCCGGTGAACCATACACCAACGTGGCGGAGGCGAGAGGATTTGAACCTCCGGTCCCCTGTAAGGGGGACAACTCATTAGCAGTGAGTCCCATTCGGCCGCTCTGGCACGCCTCCTCGGGGGGTTTCGATTCTCTCGAACCGCCGGACCGAAACATTACACATGCTCCCCCAGTAAATGCAAAACGCCTGGTCAGCGCATATGTGCGTCGAACCAGTCGAAGATCCTGCGTCGCGCGTCGATGATCGCCGCCTCCCGCGGATCCGTCTCCGGATCGACCGTCGCGTGCTCGACCGGAGGCTCGTCCGGGCGATGCGCCAGCCCCGGATAGCCGACCACGAGCGTCGGCGCATCCGCCCCGGCCGCGGCGTCCTGCAACCGCTCGACGTCGGCGGGCGGCGTGCCCGGATCGTCCTCCCCGTACAGCCCGAGCCACGGCGCCTGCAGCGACCCGACGATCGACAACAGCGCCGGCGCGTCCGGATGCACCGGCGTCGCGATGCCGCGCGCGGCGACGCTCACCACCGCACCCACCCGGCGTTGGGTGGCCACGACGAGCGCGGCGGCACCGGCATCGTCGAATCCGATCAGCCCGATCATGTCGGGCGACACACCTCGGCCCGCGATCCACTCGAAGGCGGCATCGACGTCGGCGAACAGGGCGTCGCCGAACACCTCCGCCGCGGAGTGCGTCGGCTCGCGATGGAACAGGTGCGGTGCGACGACGAGCCAGCGTTCCCCCGCCAGCGCGTCCATGAACTGCAGCAATGCCGGTGAGAACACCCGCGACTCGTGCAGCAGCACGATCGCGCCGCGCGCTGCACCGTCCGGCCGGATCACCGTCAGCGGGACCTGCCCCGCGTCCCCCGGCAGCGAAGCCGAAACGGTGCTGATGACCTGCATACCGTCAACGATCGCACGACCACCGCGTGTGTGCACGGGATCGCCGAGCGCATAATCGCGTGGTGACTCCACGTACTCGTCCCGACCTTGCCGCTATCCCCGCCTACGTGCCCGGACGGAGTTTTCCGGGGGCGATCAAGCTGGCCAGCAACGAGACGACCGCCGGTCCTCTGCCGAGCGTGCGGGAGGCCATCGCCGAGGCGACGACGACCCTGAACCGGTATCCGGACAACTCGTCGGCGGCGCTGATCGGCGCGCTGTCCGCGCGGCTCGGCGTCGGTCCCGAGCGCATCGCCGTCGGATGCGGGTCGGTGAGCCTGTGCCAGGAACTCGTGCAGATCGCGTGCAATGCCGGTGACGAGGTCGTCTACTCGTGGCGCTCGTTCGAGGCGTACCCGGTGGTCGCGGCGGTGGCGGGCGCGACCGCGGTGCCGGTGCCGAACACCGCCGAGCACGGGCACGACCTGCCGGCGATGCTGGCCGCGATCACCGACCGCACCCGCCTGGTCTTCATCTGCAATCCGAACAATCCGACGGGTTCGCTGCTCAGCCGCGACGAGCTCGTCAAGTTCCTGGACGAGGTGCCGTCGCACGTCCTGGTGGCGTTGGACGAGGCGTACTTCGAATACGTGCGTCCCGCGCCCGGTGAGGACCTGCCCGACGGGCTGACCCTTGTGGAGGGCCGCCCGAATGTCGTCGTGCTGCGGACGTTCTCGAAGGCGTACGGGCTCGCCGGGTTGCGCGTCGGATATGCCGTCGCCGATCCCGAGATCATCACCGCGCTCGGCAAGGTGCACACGCCGTTCGCGGTGAATTCGCTGGCCCAGAGTGCGGCGATCGCGTCGCTCGCTGCGGCGAGGGAACTCCTCGACCGGACCGAGCAGGTGGTCGCCGAACGCACCCGGATGTTCGACGCACTGACCGCGGCCGGCTACCCGGTGCCGCCGAGTGCCGCGAACTTCCTGTGGCTGCCCCTCGGCGAGCATTCGCCGGCGTTCTCCGAGGCCAGCGCCGAGGCGGGCGTCCTGATCCGGCACTACGGCACCGATGGTGCCCGCGTGACGATCGGCGACCCGCACGAGAACGACGCATTCCTCGCGTTCGCGACCGGCCCGGGTCGCGCATACGCAGGTCTCGAATAGCTCCGACTCCCACCCGAACGAGACCCAACCGTTACCTGCAGGTGCCAGGGGTGTGATCCGACGTTGACACACTCACCAAGCACGACGGCGGACGCGGAGGATGTGGATGGGTGGTCGCGTATCGCGTCGTCGGGGGGTGTCCTTGGCCTTGGCGACCGCGGTCCTGTGGGCGGCGGCCGGCCTGGGCCCGGCGGTCGCCCGGCCCCCCGAGGTCGTCCCGCTGCGCCTGATCGCGTTCGGTGACCTGCACGGCAACCTCCTGCCCCCGCAGGGTTCCCGCAGCAAGGTCGTCCGGTCCGACGGTGAGTCCGTGCCGGCCGGGGGTGCCGCCTACCTCGCCGCGTACGTCCGGCAACTGCGCAGCCAGGCCGAGAACTCGGTGCTGTATTCGGTGGGTGATGCGTGGGGTTCGTCCCCGCTCGAATCGGCGATGTTCCACGAGGAGCCGACCGTCGAACTGCTCAACGCGCTGGACGTGAACGCCCTGGCCCTGGGCAACCACGAGTTCGACCACGGCGTGGCGGAGTTGCAGCGCCTGCGCGACGGCGGCTGCCATCCCGAGGGATGCCGATACGTCTCCCCGTTCGAGGGCGCGCAGTTCCCGTTCCTCGGCGCGAACCTGTCCACGGCGGACGGCTCGCCCGCGGCGCTGCCGTTCAGCGTCGACTACATCGACGGTGTGCCGGTCGGTGTCATCGGGGTGCTCCCCCGCAACACCCCGGACGTGATCAGCGCCGAGTCCATCGAAGGCCTGCAGTTCGGGGACGAGGTCGAGGCCGCCGACCGTACCGCCGACATCCTCGACGCGCTGGGCGTCCGGTCGATCGTGCTGCTCTACAAGGGTGATCTGCCGGTGCCTTCCGGCCACGACACGTGCGATCCGGAATCCGGTCCGGCCGCGGCCGTCGCCACCCGGGTCTCACCGAAGATCGACGTCATCGTCACCTCCGACGGCGAGAGCCACTTCAACTGCAGTTTCCTCGATCCCCTCGGCAAGCCGCGCACGGTCGTGCAGGGCGCCTCCCACGGGCGCATCCTCTCGGTCGCCGATCTGACCATCGACCGCGAGAGTCGCGACGTGATCCGCGACCGCACCGTCTCGTTCAACCAGGTCGTCACGCACGACATCGCCCCCGACCCGCGGACGAAGGAATTCGTCGACAGGGCCGTCGACCAGTCCGCCTCGGTCGCCGGGCGGTCCGTCGGGACCATCACCGCCGACCTCACCCGGGAGAAGACCGTCGGCGGCGAATCGACCCTCGGCGACGTCATCGCCGACGCGCAGCTCGCCGCGGCCGAATCGGCGGGCGCGCAGATCGCGCTGACCAACCCGGACGGCATGCGCGCGGATCTGACCCACGCCGACGACGGCGTCGTCACCTTCGGCGAAACCTACGCGGTGCAGCCGTTCGGGAACCGCCTGCTGCAGCTCGAGGTCACCGGCGCGCAGCTCGTCGCCATCCTCGAGCAGCAGTTCCAGACCGACGTGTTCGGGCGGTCGTTCGAGCGGATTCTCTCGCCGTCGCACACGCTGCGCTACACCATCGACCGGGCGGCGGAGCAGGGTCGGCGGATCCAGGACGTGACGGTCGCGGGACAGCCGCTGGACCCCGCCGCGACGTACGTCGTCGTCGTCAACGACTTCCTGGCCGCGGGCGGCGACGGCTTCACCGCGTTCACCGAAGGTCGCCGCACGACCGGCGCAGGCGCCGACCTCGACGCGCTGAACGGGTACCTGTCGGCGCACGGTCCGGTCTCACCGCCGCCGACCGATCGCATCAGCGTTCGCTGAGCCCGAGCGCGCGGGCCAGCGTCGGCCACGCCGACCGCAGGTCGTCCTGCCAGTACGGCCACGTGTGGGTGCCCCACGGCCGGTACTCGACGGTCGCGGGAATGCGCAGTTCCCGCAGCCGGCGGTCGAAGGTGATCGTGCAGGCGAACGCGCCGGCTTCGAGCGGGGCACCGACGGTCAGCACGTCGCTGTCCGCGCCCAAGTCGTAGGGGCCGAGCAGCCCGTTGCCGGTGCTGATGTAGATGTCCTTGCCGCGCAATGCTTCCGCGTTCGTGTACGGGTCGTGTTCCTTCCACTCCGGGTCGCCGGGCGCGCCCCACATGTTGTCGGGGTTCCCGCCCTTGTAAGCGACGGTGCCGCGCACCGAGTCCCGGGCGGAATCACGCGAGATGTCCAGGCAGCCACTGAGTGCCGCGACGCCCTCGTACAGGTCGGGATGGCGGGTGATCAGGGACATCGCGCCCGTCGCGCCCATCGACAGTCCGCCGATCGCGTCGACGCCGTTGCCGGAGAACTCGGCGTCGACGATCGGTGGAAGTTCCTGGGTCAGAAAGGTTTCCCACCGGTTGGTGCCGAGCACCGGATCCGGGTTGCGCCAGTCCGTGTAGTAGCTGGCGGTACCGCCGACGGGCAGGACGACGTTGACGTTCTTGTCGGCGAAGAAGTCGACGATGTCCGTCTTCTGCGTCCAGGTGCTCTCGCGGTAGTCGGATTCGGATCCGGCGCTGACGCCGTCGAGCAGGTACAGCGTCGGCCGCGGTCCCTGCCCCGACGGATGCAGCACCTGAACCTGCACGACGCGGTTCATCGACGGGGAGTACACGAACAGGGCGGATCGGCGGTCGGTGAGGTGCTCCACGTGGTCCACCCGGGCGGTCGGCACCGGATCCGCCGATGCCGGCGTCGCGCCGAGCAACGGCAGCAGAACCGAAAGGACGAAAGCGGCGATCGTCCCCTTGTACGTACCTCGTTTGTGCATCGATCTCCCCTGGTCCCCCGACGGCCCCCGGTCCGCCCACCCAACCCTCCACGGCTTACCGGGGTCAAGCACCTCGAAGGGTGTGGCGAGCCGTTTCGATCGGTTCGGAGGGTGGTCCGGAATCGCACTTACCCCCCGTATCGCGGTGTTACACAGGCCTCGGGAGCACCGTGTCGGATATCCCGTTCTCATTTCACGAGAACTGGATATGCTGCACCCATGGGAGACGACTTGGGAGCCGGCGGCCTGCGTTTCGAACGCGAGGGCGCGATCGGCTGGTGCATCATCGATCGGCCGGCAGCGCGCAATGCCTTCACCCCGGCGATGTATTACGGGCTCAAACGAGCGGTCCGGCTCGTCAACTCCGATCCGGACCTGGCCGCGCTCATCATCACGGGCGTCGACGACGTCTTCGCACCGGGCGGCGACCTGGGCGGACGCGCCGAACCCGGCGACAACCTGCCCGACGGCATCGGGCACGACATCCTGCCGTTCCTCACCATCCGCGACAGCCGCGCGCCCGTCGTCTCCGCCGTCAACGGCATCTGCCAGGCGGGCGGTCTGCTGGTCGCGATGATGTCCGACATCGCCGTGGCCAGCGACCGCGCGACCTTCCGCGTGCCCGAACTGCTCCGCGGCATCCCCGACGCGACCTTCGCGGCCGCGCTGCCCGCGCACGTCGGCGTCGCGGTCGCGCGGGACCTGATGCTCTCGGCGCGTCGGTTCGACGCCGCCGAGGCCCAGCGTCTGGGCGTCATCTCCCGCGTCGTGCCGCACGAGAACCTCCGGGAGGCAGCATTGCAGGCGGCGCGAGAAATCCTGCAGACCTCCCCCATCGCACGCGCCCAGGTCAAGCGCATGCTCAACGAGCGCTACGGACTCTTCGACTACGAGACGATGCTCGGCGCGCTCGAGACTTCACCCGAACCTCGGGAAGGGATGCGGGCATTCATGGAGAAGCGGAACCCGAACTGGATTCCGGAGAACCTGCCCGGCTGACGGCCCGCCCCTTTCCGACCCGGGCGGCCGGCCCCCTCGTTGTCCGAGCGAGTGGTACACCCGTCTCCTTCAATCGACTGAGCGTGCCGCTCGCTCGGAACGGCGGGGGGTGACGCGACCCCGCAGAACCAACAAGAAACCCCTCACCTGCAACAGGTGAGGGGCTTCGTGGCGGAAGCGGAGGGATTTGAACCC
>Ga0182740_1001431_pt1 | contig 16192 bp, 12 predicted proteins | sample eDN5th37CKraftBY_FD_128872 | JGI IMG/M metagenome (GOLD analysis project Ga0182740, IMG submission 128872) | Enriched backyard soil microbial communities from Emeryville, California, USA - eDNA 5th pass 37_C Kraft BY (version 2) (version 2) | ecosystem: Environmental > Terrestrial > Soil >...
AGGTCGTCGTAGGCACGCAGCGATTCCTCCAGCGGCGTGTGCGGATCGGGCCGGTGCGCGTAGAGCAGGTCGATGTAGTCGGTGCCGAGCCGGCGGAGTGAATCTTCCGTCGCCTGCACGATCCACCGGCGCGAGAGCCCGCCCGCGTGCGCCCCGGCATCCAGCTGGATGCCGTGCTTGGTCGCGATCACCACGGTCTCCCGCCGCCCGATCACCGCCTTGCCGACCAGTTCCTCCGAACGACCCTGCGAATAGACATCCGCCGTGTCGATGAAGGTGATCCCCTGCTCGATCGCCGCCTGGATGGTGGCGATCGCATCCTCGCCATCGACCGTGGCTCCGAAGGTGTTGCCACCGAGTCCGATCTCCGACACCGTAAGCCCGCTGGTCCCAAGTCGTCGCTGTTCCATCTGATGCTCCTTGATACCCGCCGTGCGCCGCGCATGCGGGACCTGCCGTTGGCCGGATTCCTGCCGTGCAGTATCGATATCGGTTCACGATGCGCAAGGCCAATGCCCGACCGGATGGGGAGGCTGGACGGTGCTGGTACACTGGTTGTGACGGATTTCACAAGATTAGTCCACAACGCGGTGGATGCGGAGGTGCGGGCAGATGCCGATTCGTCATTCCGGGAACGAGCGCAAGGAGATCGGGAACTGGGACCAGTGGATCGAACGGGAGATCGTGGATGCACACGATCGCGGTGAGTTCGACGATCTCCAGCCCGGCAAGCCGTTCGACCTCTCGACCAACGCGCTCGATCCCTCGCTGGAGTTCGCCTACAGCCGCCTGAAGAACGCGGGGATGAAACCGGCCTGGATGGATCTGGACGGCGAGTGTCACGACCTCCGGGCCGACCTGGATACCTTCCTCGAACGGTCGTCGGTCTACCTCCAGCACCAGATCGAGGCGGTCCTCTCCCCTCCCGAACCCGAACCCCATGCCACGGATGCCCCAGCGCCGTCCGGTTTCTGGTCTCGCGCGTTCGCCTGGTTGCGGATGCCGGATACCGGCGCCGATCGCCTCGTCGACGACGGCCCGCAGGACCGGCTGGACCTCATCCGGCTCCGCCAGCAGATGAAGGATCAGTACCTCGAACGCGCCGCCACGCTGGACAAGCGCATCGTGGCCTTCAACAACACCCTCAGCCGCGAGATGATGCATCTCGAACGGGTCCGGATGGTGCCGGATCGCGCGAATCGCCTCTTCGAGGAGCGCTGCCCCCAGATCCCGCTTCCGGAGAAGCCCGATGCCTGATTCCGCCCGCGCCCCGCGCGGCCTCGCCCTCGACCTGCTGCCGGGAACATTCGCGATCTGCCGCCTTCCCGCCGATGCCCCCCTGCCTGCGTTGCCGCCAACCGGCGCGGTCCGATCGATCACGGTCACGGCCCGTGAGATCTCGATCGTCTGTCCGGAAGCGGACGCCCCCGCCGGGGCGGAGGTGGATGGCGGCTGGAGCGCCCTCTACCTCGCCGGACCCGTTCCGTTCGACCTCGCCGGTGTCCTCGTGAGCGTGCTCGCGCCGCTCTCGGCCGCCAGCCTCGGGGTGTTCGCGCTGTCCACCTTCGACAGCGATGTCGTGCTCGTTCGCTCCGAGACCCTCGACCGGGCAATGGCCCTGCTGTCGGAAGCGGGGCATGCAGTCCGGCGCTGATGCGGACCTGTGAGCGAACGCCCATGCGCCTTGCCAGACCCGTTGACACTCCGGCTGCTCGCCCCGATAGTGGCCATTCCTCGCGAGAGGATACGAACGGCTATCGGTTGGGCACCCTGGAGAAATCATGACCGTCACCCATCTATCCGCACTCCTCGATCAGGTCCGTGAAGGCTCGCTCGGCCGCCGCGCATTCATGCAGCGCGCACTCGCGGCAGGGATTGGCGCCAGCGTCGCCGGGGCGATGTACCGCGAGATCGCGGCAGCCGCACAGGATGCCACCGCCGAGGCATCGCCCGGCGCATCGCCGTCCGCGTCGCCCGTCGCAAGCCCCGTGGATGTCGATCATGGGGCGATGACGCCGTCGATCACGCGTGCGGAGTACTTGGCGCAGCTCCAGGACCACTTCACCTTCGAGGACCCCGCCCAGACCGGCGGCCAGGCCATCTACGTCAGCACCATCGACATGAAGACGCTGAACCCGGTCCTGCGCTCCGATGTCGCCGCGCTGTTCGTGATCGGCAACATCTTCAACTCCCTCGTCACCACCAGCCCGATCGACGGCTCGAACGTGCCGGATCTCGCGGATTCCTGGGAGGTGAGCGCGGACGGGCTCCGCTACGTCTTCCACCTCAATCCGGACGCGAAATGGCACGACGGCGAGCCCGTGACCGCCGACGATGTCACCTTCACGTTCGACGCCATCACCGATCCGTCCGGCCTTTGCCCGGTCCAGGCCGATTTCATCCAGGTCGTGGAGCGCTACCGCGCCATCGACGCTCACACGGTCGAGATGATCGCCAAGCTGCCGACCGCCGTCTTCCTCAACAAGAGCGCCGCGCTCGTCGGGATCATGCCGAAGCACATCTGGGCCTCGATTCCCATCACCGAGTGGGGCAGCGCCGCCGGTTCGACCGGCACCGACCCGTCCCAGGTCGTCGGTTCCGGCCCGTTCACCTTCGTCGAGTGGGTCCAGAACGACCACGCGACGATCGCGAAGAACGCGGACTACTGGCTGCCCGACCTCGTGCCCACGCTGGATACCTACACGCTGCGGGTGGTGGCCGATGCCACCAGCGCCGTGCAGTCGCTCACCACGGGTGAATCGGACATCGCGGACCTGCCGGCCGCACAGATCGACGCCTTCAAGAGCGGCAATCCGGACATGACGGTCGATGTCTACGACACCTTCCGCTGGGCCTTCTTCATCCCCAACCAGGACGAGAAGAACGGCACGTTCTTCAAGCAGAAGGAGGTCCGGCAGGCGCTGATGTACGCGCTCGACCGCGAGGCGATCGTCAACAACCTGCTCGATGGGTACGCCGTGGTCGCCAACGGCACCCAGCCGGTCATCTCGCGCGCCTACGCCCCGGACCGCGTCACTACGATCTATACCTACGATGTCGACAAGGCGAACGCCCTCCTCGAAGGGGCGGGTTGGGTCGACAGCGACGGCGACGGCATCCGCGAGAAGGATGGCGTCAAGATGAGCATGGAGTTCCCCTTCAACGCCAGCGACCCGACCACCACCACGCTGGTTCCGTATCTCCAGCAGGCCTGGAAGGCGGTCGGTCTCGACATCCAGCCGACTGGCCTGCCGCAGCCGAGCCTCATCGACCGCGTCTTCGCCAATGACTTCCAGCTCTCCCTGCTCGGCATCACCTGGACCGAGGAGGATCAGGGCACGTTCTTCCGGACGGGCGTGGGTTTCAACCTCTCCCACTACAGCAACCCGGAATATGACAAGCTGAACGACGAGCAGCTGACCGAGCTCGACGACGCGAAGCGGATGGACCTGATCATCGAGCAGAGCAACATCCTGAACGACGATGTCGCGCTCGGGATCATGTACTTCAGCAAGGCGGCGACGGCCTCCAATCCGCGCCTGCACAACCTCCGTCCGAACGCCTACGGCTCCACCTGGTCCATCGGGTACGTCTGGACGGACGAGAACTAGGCAGCACGACGCCCTCCCTCCACGGTTGCGGTTCGTGCGATGATGCAGACGCCGGAATGCCAGGAGCACGACGCTCCGGTCGCATTCCGGCGTCTCGCATTGGCTCGGCGTCATCGCGTGGCCATCGCATGAAGGATCTGCCGCATGTCCGCTCCATCGCATCGGAACCTTGTCGAGCGCTTCCAGCGCGGCGAGATCGACCGCCGCACATTCCTCCGTCACGCCGCTGCCGCCGGCATGTCGGTAGGCGCAGCCACGGCGCTGGCAGGTCCTGCCGCCGCGCAGGCTACACCCGAAGCATCCCCGGAGGCGTCGCCCTCGGCCTCGCCCGCGGCCAGCCCGGTCACCGGTCCGCTGACGAAATCGATCACCCGGGACGAGTACCTGGCCCAGGTGACGAATCATTTCGGGTTCACCGCGGCGGCATCGACCGGCGGCGAGGTGATCTACACCAACGCCTCCGACATCGGCACGCTGAATCCGATCATCCGGGTGGACATCAACGCCCTCTTCCTGCTCCAGAACATGTTCAGCCAGCTCGTCATCCAGAGCGTGATCGACGGCTCGGTCGTCCCGGACCTCGCGGACTACTGGGAGACCAGCGCCGATTTCATGTCGTACGTCTTCCACCTGAACGTGAACGCCACCTGGCACGACGGCAAGCCCGTCACCGCCGACGATGTGATCTTCTCGTTCACGGCGGCGATGGACCCTTCCGGCATCTCGCCGTATCGGGCCGATCTCACCGGCAACGTGGCGGCAGTTACCGCGCTCGACGACAAGACCGTCCGCATCGACGCCAAGAAGGCCCTGGCCGTCTTCCTGAACAAGTCCGCGATGCTGGTGCCGATCGTGCCGAAGCACATCTGGGAATCGATCCCGGTCGCCAACTGGGCGAGCGCACCGGGCTCCACCGGCACCGATCCCGCGCAGGTCGTCGGCTCCGGCCCATTCCGGTTCGTCGAATGGGCGCAGAACGACCACGCGACGATGGAACGCTGGGCGGATTACTGGGTGCCCGGACTGATCCCGGCGGTCGACCGGGCCACCTATCGCGTGGTGCCCGATGTCAGCACGGTCATGCAGACGCTGAAGACGGGCGAGTCGGACATCGCGCTGGTCCCGCCCCAGCAGGTGAAGGACTTCGAGGGCAGCCAGGATGTCAGCGTGGTCAGCTTCGACGACTGGTCATGGACCCTCTTCAGCCCGCAACAGGACCCGGCGGTCGCCACGTTCTTCCAGGTGAAGGAGGTGCGCCAGGCGCTGATGTACGGCCTCGACCGCGAGGCGATGGTGAGTGGCATCCTCGCCGGGAACGCCACCGTCGCCGAGGGAATGCAGCCCGTCCCCTCGCGCGCCTACGCCCCCGACCGCCTCTCCACGCACTACACCTTCGATGTCGAGAAGGCGAAATCGCTCCTGGAGGGTGCGGGCTGGACCGACAGCGATGGCGACGGTGTCCGGGAGAAGGACGGCGTCAGGTTCAGCACCGAGCTCTACTACGACAGTTCGGACGCCGCGAACACCCAGATCGTGACCTACATGCAGCAGGCATGGAAGGAAATCGGGATCGAGGTTACCCCGACCTCGCTGGTGCAATCGGCGCTGATCGAGCAGGTCGTCACCAAGAACGACTACCAGCTCGCGTTGTTCGGTATTGGCTGGACCGAGGAAGACCAGGGCATCCTCTATCGCACCGACGCCTGGCCGGACAAGGGCGGCTTCAATGTGTCGCGCTACAGCAATCCGGAGTTCGACAAGCTCAACGACGAGCAACTGACGGAGTTCGATGCCGGCAAGCGAATGGCGATCATCGAGGAGTCGAACAACATCCTGAACGACGATGTTGCCGCCGGCGTCATGTACTTCATCAAGTCCGCCGCCGGGTTCCAGAAACGGCTCCAGAACTTCACGCCGAATGCCTACGGCGTCTTCTGGCAGTTGCCATACGTCTGGGTCCAGCAGTAGACGAGACCGGCGCAGGAGACAGGAATGCCCCGGATCGCGCGATCCGGGGCATTCCTGTCTCCGAGGACGCTGAGAGGAGGGATCAGTCCGCCGCGATCTCCGGAAGCTCGGCCAGCGCGGCCTCGATCTCGGCCTGCGGATGCTGGTAGTCGACCAGCTTGCCGGCGAGGTAGTTCTGGTAGGCCGCGAGATCGAGATTGCCGTTCCCCGAGAGGCCGAACAGGATCGTCCGCTCCTCGCCGGCATCGCGGGCCGCCAGCGCCTCGTCGACCGCGGCGCGAATGGCGTGCGCGGATTCCGGCGCCGGGACGATGCCCTCGCTGCGGGCGAAGGTGATGGCCGCCTCGAAGGTCGGCAGCTGGTTGACCGCCACCGCCTCGATCAATCCCTGGTCCAGCAGGGCGCTCACCAGGGGCGCCGAGCCGTGATAGCGCAGGCCGCCCGCGTGGAAGCCAGCCGGCAGGAACGAATGCCCCAGCGTGTGCATCTTCAGCAGCGGGGTCATCCCGACCGTGTCGCCGAAGTCGTAGCGGTACTCGCCGCGCGTCAGCGACGGACAGGCGGCCGGCTCGGCGGCGACGACGCGCACCTGCTTGCCACCGAGCTTCTGCTGCACGAACGGGAAGGCCAGGCCGGCGAAGTTCGACCCACCCCCGACGCAGCCGACAACTACATCCGGCCAGGCATCGGCCAGGTCCAGCTGCTCCAGCGCCTCCTGCCCGATCACCGTCTGGTGCAGCATGACGTGGTTGAGCACCGATCCCAGCGAGTACTTCGTGTCCTCGCGGGAGGCAGCATCTTCCACGGCCTCGGAGATGGCGATCCCGAGCGATCCGGTGGTGTCCGGCGTCGCCGCGAGGATCTGGCGGCCGGCGTTGGTGTCCGGACTCGGGCTGGGCACGCAGGTGGCGCCCCACGTCTCCATCAGCGCCCGGCGATAGGGCTTCTGCTCGTACGAGACCTTCACCATGTAGACCTTCAGCTCGATGCCGAAGAAGGCGCAGGCCATCGCCAGGGAAGAGCCCCACTGCCCGGCGCCGGTCTCGGTGGTGATCCGCTTCGTGTTGGCTACCTTGTTGTAATACGCCTGCGGCACCGCCGTGTTCGGCTTGTGACTGCCCGCCGCATTGGTGCCCTCGTACTTGTAGAAGATGCGCACGCCTGCCGGCAGGTCGAGCGCCTGCTCCAGCCGCCGCGCGCGGTAGAGCGGCGTCGGGCGCCAGAGGCGGTAGACATCCCGCACCGGATCGGGGATCTCGATGTAGCGCTCGGTGGAGACCTCCTGCAGGATCAGCTCCATCGGAAAGAGCGGCTCCAGCGCCTCGGGCCCGATCGGCTGGTGCGTGCCCGGATGCAGCGGAGGGGCCAGCGGCTCCGGCAGGTCGGCCGCGATGTTGTACCAGGCGGTCGGGATGCGATCTTCGCCCAGCAGGTACTTCGTCGTCTCGGAACTCATCGCTCACCTCGTATGCGACAATCGTGCGGCCCGAGATCCCGGGTCACGATCCGCGAAAACCTGTCTACGTGCTTCCCGGGATTGTACGAGGTTTCCACGCCGACCCACCCCATCAGCCCGAGGAACCCATGCAGCTCACCCTGATCCGCAACGCGACCCTCTCCCTCACCTACGCCGGCAAACGCATCGTCGTCGATCCCATGCTCGACCCCAAGGACGCCCGCCCACCGGTCGGCCATACCGACAACGACCGGCGCAACCCGCTCGTCGACCTCCCGCCGGGAGCGGCAGACGCCCTCGCCCATCCCGATGCCCTGCTGGTGACACACCTGCATCAGGATCACTTCGACGCCGCCGCCAAGGAGACCCTGGCGAAGACGCTGCCGCTGATCTGCCAGCCGGAAGACATCGATTCGCTCGCGGTGGATGGCTTTGCGAACCTGTTCCCGGTCGAGGATGCGATCGTCTGGGAGGGCATCGCCATCGCCCGCACCCCTGCCCAGCACGGCACGGGGGACATCGCCGCAATGATGGCGCCCGTCTCCGGGTTCGTGCTTTCGGCGCCGGGGGAACCGACGGTCTACCTTGCCGGGGACACGATCTGGTACCCTCCGGTGGCCGAAACGATCGACCGGTACCATCCCGCGGTGATTGTCGTCAACGGCGGTGGCGCGCGGTTCACGATCGGCGACCCGATCACGATGACCGCCGAGGACATCGCCGCCGTCCAGCGCCATGCCGCCACCACGACCCAGGTCGTCGTCGATCACCTCGAGGCGATCAACCACTGCGGTGAGCCGCGCCCCTCCATCGCCGCGCGGCTGGAAGCGCTCGGGGCGGGCGATCGGGTCCACATTCCCGCCGACGGCGAGACCCTCACCTTCGATCTCCACTGACGTTTTCCGTTCTCCCGTCGCCTCACGATCACCGACCAGAAAGCAGGGCCGTACCGATGAAGACCTTCACGATGCCGGGCAGCGAGATCGTCGCGCCGAACGTGGTCCTCGGCATGATGCGCATCGCCGACAAGAGCGACGCCGAGATCCGCACCCTCGTGGCGGCAGCGCGGGAGGCGGGGATCGACTTCTTCGATCATGCCGCCGTCTATGGCAAGACGATGCATGGCTGCGAAGCCCGGTTCGCCCAGGCGCTCCAGCTCACGCCGGCCGAACGCGCGGAGATCACGATCCAGACGAAGGCGGGCATCGTCCGCGAGGGGCCGTATTTCGACTTCTCCTACGAGCACCTGACCGCATCGGTCGACGCGTCGCTCGCCGCCCTCCAGACCGACTACATCGACATCCTGCTGCTGCACCGGCCAGATGCGCTGGTAGAACCGGAGGAGGTCGCCCGCGCCTTCGACGACCTTCATGCGACGGGCAAGGTACGCGCCTTCGGGGTGTCCAACCACACCCCGCGCCAGATCGACCTCCTGAAGAAGGCCGTCCGGCAGCCGCTGATCGCGAACCAGGTCCAGCTCTCGATGACCCACGCCCCGATCGTCGCGCAGGGCGTCGCGGCGAACATGCACGGCGAGGACCAGTCACTCACCATTGATGGCGGTGGCCTGCTGGACTACTGCCGGCTGCACGACATCACGGTCCAGGCGTGGTCCCCGTTCCAGGCGGGGTTCTTCAATGGCGTCTTCCTCGGCAATCCGGCCTATGCGGACCTGAACGCCGTCATCGACCGCCTCGCCGCCGCCTACGGCGTCCACCCCATCGCGATCGCGACGGCCTGGATCACGCGCCATCCCGCGCAGATGCAGGTCGTGCTCGGCACCACGTCACCGGAGCGCGTCGCCGCCGCTGCCGCAGGGTCGGCCATCCCGCTCACCCGCGCCGAGTGGTACGAGCTCTTCCGCGCGGCGGGATACCGCGTGCCGTAAGCCGCCGTCGTGGCGACGGCCCGACCGGATCAAAGAGGGAGGTTATCCCCCATGCCACGGCGAGGCGTCATCATGCATCATTGATGCACCGGGCCGGCTCGCCAGGCATGCTCCATCGGATCGAGTCCGCTCCCGGCAGACACTCGCCACGGTTGCCAGGACCAGGACAGGACCATGCCGATCATCCGTACCCTCTTCACCGTCTTCATCGGCGCTATCACCTCGATCATGGCGCTCGTCGTGCTCGGGTTCTTCATGGCCGGCGTGCTCTTCGCCCAGGGGTGGGCATTCCTCGTCGCCTTCCTCGTCTTCATGCCCACCCTCCTGCCGGCAGGAATCCTCTTCGCCCTGCTGCGCACCCGCCCCCAGCCGCTCGGGGCCTCCACCAGGACCAGGGGGACCGGCACGATCCGCCGCACCCGCGAATGGGTGAAGCAGTCGCTGCCCGCGCGTGAGCCGGCCCGCGCCGCCATCCTTGGCGTGCTCGACGAGGCCGCCCAGCTGAAGCACCTGATGGCGCGCATGGACAGCGAGCCGTTCCGGCGGGCCGATGCCCGGATCGGCGCCATGCCGGCCGAGTTCACCCGCAAGGTCGATGAGGCGGTCGCCGCAGCGGCCAGCCTCGCGGACCGCTGCCAGATCCTCTATCCCCGCGGGGAGCGCCGGTCCCTCGACTACCGCACGCGAGAGGCGCTGGATCGCCAGGTCGTGCAGATGCAGAACCTGCAGCAGGCGCTCGCCTACAGCCGTTCGACGCTGGAGATCGTGGCGATCAACCACACGGCGGCGCTCGGGGATACCACCCGGCTGGTGCGCAGCCTGAACAACCTCACCGACGCGATCGGCGAGGTGCAGGGCGTGCCGAAGCTGACGACCGAGGTGACGCCGCTCTCGACGCCCGAGCGCACCCCGGAGTCACTCCACTACCTGCGCACCGTCGCCTGAGTCACCCCCCTCGCAGACAGCCAGACGCCCGGACGCACTCACGTCCGGGCGTCATCGCGTCATGGGCAGGTTCGGCCCGTTCAGCGAGACGGATAGAGCGCGTCCCGGATATCGACCGTGACCTTGCCGTTCACCCCTTCGTAGATGGTGTTCGTCATGATCGTCACCGTCATCGCCGCCGCCGAATCGATGAACCAGGTGTGCCCGTAGACCCCGCCCCACCGCAGCGTCCCCGGCGCGAAGGGCAACCCGGTGATCCGGGGGTCGAAGACGACCGCGCCCATGTAGCTGAATCCCGATCCCGGCTCGGTGAGGAGGTCGCCGGATTGCGTCCGGAACTGCGCCGACGCCATCTCCTGCGACAGCAATCGCCCCTTCCCATCCTCGGCATCGGCCCGGACGGCCTCCAGGATCGCGTGGATCACCGGCGCGGTGCTCGCCGCTCCGGCGCCACCGGCCTGGAACGAGGTCGCGTCGAAGATCCGCGTCGGATCGAAGACCGTCTCGCCGACCTGCTCCTCGCCGGTCATCCGGTGGGGACGCGGATCGTCGTTCGCGTACGGCACGGCGAGGTTCGGCGTCTCCCGCGGCAGCGAGAAGACGAAGGCATCCGCCGGCAACCCGAGCGGATCGAGCACCTGCGCCCGGACGGCCTCCTCCAGCGAGCCGCGCGTGACCTTCTGGATCACCGCTCCCAGCACGTCGATCGAGAGGCCGTAGGCCCACGATGCCCCCGGCGCGAACGCCAGCGGCAGGGCCGCCAGCCTGGCCAGGTTGTCCTCCAGCGACCGCCCCGGCTGTGCCAGACCGGTGGACACGCCCTTCAGCGCCACATCGTAGGAGATGCCGGAGGTGTGCGTCAGCAGGTGACGGATGCGGATCGTCGCGGGCTGTCCATCCGGGCCGACGGGCCGGAAGTCCGGCAGCCACTCGTGGACGGCATCGTCCAGCGCCATCTCGTCCTGCTCGATCAAACGCAGCGCCGTGATGCAGACCACCGGCTTCGTGACCGAGGCCAGCCGGAAGATCGTATCCGGCGTTACCGGACGCTCCGCTTCGCGGTCCGCCAGGCCGAACGCCCGCTGGTAGACCCGTTCTCCCCGGCGGGAGACGGTCACGACGCCTCCCACCAGGCGTTCCTCGGCCAGCGCGGCGTCGATCGCCGCATCGAGCCGGGCTGCTTCCGCGTCCGTGGCCGTTTCCGTTCCGGTCATCCTGGTGCCTCCCGAGTCATGCTGCCTGTCACGCGGCGTGTCGCGATACGTCCATGCTGCCGAGATGCACGCACCGCGTCAACCGGCCATCGTGGCGGACATCCGGCATCGCCGGCAAGATCCGGCCTTGCGTGACCTCCCGTCCTCGGATACCGTCGCAGGGTCGGATTCGGCGGCGCCCCGGCGCCGGGAACAGGGAAAGATCGGGACACCGTGACGCAGGACCAGGACACGCGCAAGACCTACCGCATCGGCATCGGCGGCATCGCCATCGAGAGCAGCACCTTCTCGCCGCTGCCCGCCACCATCGACGATTTCACCATCCAGCGCGGCGACGAGATCGTCGCGAACTATCCCTACTTCGAGGATGGCACCTTCGAGGGCCGCGGCGATGTCGAGTGGTTCGGGACGTTGAAAGCGCGGGCCATCCCCGGCGGTCCGGTCGCGGCTGAATCCTACGCCGCGATGAAGGGGGAGCTGCTGGAGCGCCTCCGCGCCGCGCTGCCGCTGGACGGCTTCTTCTACGACATCCACGGCGCGATGACCGTGATCGGCCTCGACGACGCCGAGGGTGACCTCATCACCGCGATCCGGGAGACAGTCGGCCCGGAGTGCATCATCTCCACCGGCATGGACCTCCACGGCAACGTCTCCGATGTCCTCGTCGGCGCCATCGATTGCTTCACGGCCTATCGCCAGGCGCCGCACGTCGATGCGATGGAGACGAAGGCACGCGCCGTCCGCAACCTGCTTGCGCTCCTCGATTCCGGCATCCGCCCCTTTCGCGCCTGGACGCGCATTCCGGTCAACCTCCCTGGCGAGAAGACCAGCACGATGTGGGAGCCGGGCACGACCGTCTACAAGCGGATGGAGGAATCGGACGGCCTTCCCGGCGTGATCGATGCGTCGCTCTGGGTGGGGTACGTCTGGGCCGACCAGCCACGCGCGAACGCGACGACGGTGGTCACCGGCACCGATGTGGAGGCCATCCGCCGCGAGGCGAAGAAGATCGCGAAGCGGTATTGGTACGCCCGCGAGGAGTTCCGCTTCGGCGTGCCCACCGGCCCCGCCGACTGGACGATCGAGGAAGCGCTGAAGCTGAACCAGAAGGCGGTCCTCATCAGCGACTCCGGGGACAACCCGACTGCGGGCGGCGCGGGCGACATCCCGTACATGGTGGAGCGCCTGCTCGCGAACCCGGCGCTGGCGTCCGGCGAGCGCACGGCGATGGTCTCCGCGATCGCCAGCCCGGAGGCCGTGCAGGCGGCCAAGGCAGCGGGCGTCGGCAACGAGGTGACGGTGACGATCGGCGGCGTGAACGACCCGGTGAATGGGTCCCCGTTCACCTTCACCGGCACGGTCTTCTCGATCTACGAGAACGATCCGGTGGGTGGCGACATCGTGGTGGTGAAGTCCGGCGGCGTCCACGTCGTGATCCCGACGAAGCGCAAGCCCTATCACCATCTCAAGGAGTTCGCGAACCTCGGGCTCGCCATTCCCGACTTCGACATCACGGTCGGCAAGTGGGGATACCTGGAACCGGAGCTGAAGAACGCGGCCTCGGCGGCCTTCCAGGCGCTGACGCCGGGCGCGGTGAACCAGGACATCGAGTCGCTGCCGTTCGCCCGCGTGCAGCGACCGGTCTTCCCGCTGGACCGCGAGTTCCCCGAGCCGGACTGGGACGAGACGATCCGCGTCTTCGAACCGATCGGCTGATCCTCAGCTCGACGCGCACACATACGGGAACGGGCAGGAGGCGGTCGCCTCCTGCCCGTTTGTCCGGCCCTATCGCGGGGTGGTGACGGTCTCCCCGCGCACGACCCCGGCGAGCAGTTGCCCGGATTCGGCCATCACGAAGCGCAGGCTGTCGAGGTAGTCCAGCGTATCGAGCAGGTCCTGGCCCTCGAAATGGGCGACGGCATCCGCCAGGTCGCCGCATTCCCGAAGGGCGTTGACGAGGTTCCGCCGCGCCTGGGCGGCACGATCGGTGGTGGTGACTGACGGGATGGAAGAGGGATCGGCCGGTGAAGCCACGCTGGGAACTCCTGTCGATGGGCGGATGACGGCGACTGCACACAGTGTCCCGCGCGCGTTGGCCGCGTGCAAACGGGCGCGATGGCCGGCTATTCCGGTCAGGACTACGTACATCGTGGCGAGCGCTTCCCGGCAAATACGTGTTCTTGCGGATGTATCGACCCCGGCGCGATGCAATGATATGGGTGGTAGAAGCCTCACGGCCTCACGGGGATGCGGACGCACCGAACCAGCCTAACCGGTGCATCATCCCACTCCCCGGCAACCGTGGTTTCCTGCACGATCGCCGGTGTGGTGCCTGGCGATCGTTGCATAGACTCTGCCCCCCGGCTGGCGGGGACGCCTCTCCCAAACATCGGCGTCCTCCGGCAGCCACCCCTTCCCCGGCCCGGGGTCCCCCTCCTTGGACCCCGGGCCTCTCCTCGCCCGAGAAAACGAGACGAGAGAAAAGAGGAAAGAGCCGTGACCAGAGGGCTTCCTGGAGGGCTTCCTGTGAGAAGAGGCTCCTCCGTGGACAGTCTCGCCTTCCGTAGCGCTCGCGCGATTGGCGGCGAACCACCGGTCTCGGGCGCCAGGTTTCGCCGTTCGACCAGGGTCGAATGCGAAAACCGGTCGTACGCACGGCAGCCCCATGTGGGTTGCCGAGGTCGCGGCACAGTGCCAGGCCGGACATGACGACCCCACTCAGGAAGACCGGTATGCCTCCAGCCTCGTTCCTCTTTCCTCGCTCCTCAGGCGAGCGCCTGCTCCAGGTCGGCGATCAGGTCGTCGACGTGCTCGATGCCGACCGACATCCGGATGAGGTCGGCGTTCACCGCTACGCCTGTGCCCTCCACGCTGATGTGCGTCATCTGGGCGGGATGCTCGATCAGGGACTCCACGCCGCCAAGGCTCTCGGCCAAGAGAAAGAGCTTCGTGCCCTCCACCAGCTTCTTCGCCTGGTCGAAGCCGCCGTTCACCTCGAACGAGACCATGCCGCCGTATCCGCGCGGCATCTGCCGCTTCGCGATCTCGTGCGCGGGGTGGCTAGGGAGGCCGGGATAGAAGACCTTCCTGATGGCGGGGTGCGCCTCCAGCCAGGCCGCGATCTGCAACGCATTGGCGCTGTGCCGGTCCATGCGCACCGCGAGGGTCTTCAGGCCGCGCACCGTCAGCCAGCAGTCGAACGGGGACGGGACGGCCCCGGCGGCGTTCTGCAGGTCCTTCAGGAAGGCGCCGATCTCCGGGTCGTTGCCGACGATCGCGCCGCCGATGACATCACTGTGACCGCCGATGTACTTCGTGGTGCTGTACATCACGATATCGGCGCCCAGCGCCAGCGGCTGCTGGAGGTACGCGGTCGCGAACGTGTTGTCGACCACCAGCTTCGCGCGATCCGAGGACGCCTTCACGATCCCGGCGATGGCGGCGATGTCCGTCACCTTCAGGTTCGGATTGGTCGGCGTCTCCACCCAGACGAGCTTCGTGCGCTCGCTCATCGCGGCGCGAGTCGCCTCGAGGTCGCTGAAATCGACCAGCGTCGTCGTCACGCCGTAGCGGCCCAGGGTCTCGACGAGGAAGCGATAGGTGCCGGAGTAGATGTCATCGGAGAGCAGGATCTCGTCACCGGGATTCGTCAGCCAGGTGATGTTCTGGGCCGCCGCCGTGCCGCTGGCGTAGCAGAGCGCCCAGTTCGCCTCTTCCAGCGAGGCCAGCAGATCCTCCAATGCGGTGCGGGTGGGATTGCCGGTGCGCCCGTACTCATAGCCCTTGAACTGGCCGAGCGCGTCGTGGCGATAGGTGCTCGCCATGTTGAGCGGGATCACCACGGAGCCGGTGGTGGGGTCCGGGTCCTGGCCACTCCGGATTGCCCGGGTCTCGAAGTGGCGGTCGCTCCAGTCGGTCGGCTGGCGGCGCTGATTCGGCTTGGACGGATCGAACATGACGGACGGTCACTCCTGCGAAACACGGTGGGGACAATGCGCGATCCGGCTCCCGGTGTCCGGGCCAGGGACGGATGCGGCGTTCGTCCTGTTGTACCGCGTTCGGGGAGTGCGGGCAATCGGGGCGGGGAATCAGCGCCCCTGTCGCTGGCGCGCGACGTATTCCAGGAGGTCCGCCCGGGTGATGACGCCGATCAGGATGCCATCGCGCTGGACGGTCACCGCCGGGGTGGCGCTCGCCAGCTTCGGGATCACCGCCTCGACCTCCTCGCTGGCGTCGACCAGCTCGAACGGCTCGTCCATCACGCTGCGGACGGTCGCGTTCAGCACGGCAGGATCGCGGAAGATGTGATCCAGCAGCGTCCGCTCCTGCAGCGAGCCGATGATGCCCTCCACATAGACAGCCTCGCCCGGTTGCGGGCCGAGGCAATCCCGCGTCCGGTCCTCACCGGCCTCGCGGACGACGGGGAGCTGGCTCACCTCGTACTCCCGGAGGAGCTCGATCGCCTCGCGCACCGTCTGGTCGCAACCGACGGCGACGACATGAGGCACGCCGCCCGTCCGCGCCTCGACGAGCGCGCCCATCAGCATAGCCGTAGCGGGGGAGAAGCGGTGCAGGTAGCCGTTCTCGCGCATCCAGTCGTCGTTGTAGATCTTGGAGAGGTAGCCGCGGCCGCTGTCCGGAAGGATGACGACGATCGACGCCTCGGGGTCGTCCAGCTCCTGGGCGAGCGCGACGGCGACGTGCGCGGCCATGCCGCTGGAGCCGCCGGCGAGGATGCCTTCTTCCCGCGTGAGGCGGCGCGCCATCTGGAAGGAATCGCCATCGGCGACCGCTACCCAGCGGTCGATCAACGTCCGTTCGAGCGTGCCGGGCCAGAACTCCTCCCCTGCCCCCTCGACCTGGTAGTGATGGGTGGGGGCATCGCCGGCAGTGTAGATCGAGCCGTCCGGGTCGGCGCCGACGACCTGGATGGCGGGGTTGCGCTCCTTCAGGAAGCGCCCGACGCCGGTGATGGTGCCGCCCGTGCCGACGCTCGCCACAAGATGCGTCACCCGGCCCGCGGTCTGCTCCCAGATCTCGGGGCCGGTGGTGGCGTAGTGGGCGCGGTAGTTCTGGGGGTTGAAGAACTGGTTGGGCTGGAAGGCGTTCG
>Ga0182740_1001433_pt1 | contig 16182 bp, 11 predicted proteins | sample eDN5th37CKraftBY_FD_128872 | JGI IMG/M metagenome (GOLD analysis project Ga0182740, IMG submission 128872) | Enriched backyard soil microbial communities from Emeryville, California, USA - eDNA 5th pass 37_C Kraft BY (version 2) (version 2) | ecosystem: Environmental > Terrestrial > Soil >...
CGATGGCGATCGCGATGACCGAGAGCCGCAGGTGCTCCCACGTGAGGTGCCCGATCTGTCCCCAGTGGCTCGTGAGATAGGAGAGGTCCATCGCCGCCTCAGTCCCCGCCCGCGACCGGGGCGATCTCCGCAGGCGCGTCTGCCGCGGATGCGCGCTGGATCGACGCGAGCGTGACCGTCCCGATCGCCGTGCCGTCCGCATCGACCACGGCGGCGCAGGATGCCCCCGATTCGAGCAGGACGGAAAGCCCCTCCCGCAACGAAGCCGAGGCGGCAATCGTGGGCATGTCCTTGCCCCGTTCCACGCCCGGATCGAGCGCCTGGCCGATCGGCAGGAGGCCCAGCCGGCGCATCGTGTCCCGTGCCCCGACGAGATCGGAAACGAAATCGTCGGCCGGGGCCGTCACGATGTCCAAGGGTGTGCCGATCTGCGCGATCCGGCCCTGGCGCATCACCACGATCCGGTCGGCGAGCTTCACGGCCTCCTCGATGTCGTGAGTCACGAAGACGACCGTCTGGTTGAACTGGCTGTGAATGCGTTTCAGCTCGTCCTGGAGACGGACCCGGGTGATCGCATCGAGCGCGCCGAACGGCTCGTCCATCAGCATCGTGCTCGGGCGAGCGGCCAGCGCCCGGGCCAAGCCCACGCGCTGCTGCTCGCCACCCGAGAGCTGCGAGGGATAGCGGTTCGCGTAGGTCCCGGCGGGAAGGCCGACGAGGTCCAGCAACTCCGTCACCCGCGCTGTGGTCTCCTGCTTCGGCCACTTCAGGAGGTTCGGCACGACCGCGACGTTATCGCGCACCCGCAGGTGGGGGAAGAGCCCGCTCTGCTGGATCACGTAGCCGATCCCGCGCCGAAGCTCGACGGCGGGCTTCTGGTGAATCTCGACCCCGTCGATGGCGATGCGGCCCGAGGTCGGCTCGATGATCCGGTTGATGAGCTTCAGCAGCGTCGTCTTGCCGCAGCCGGACGGGCCGAGCAGGACGACGAACTCGCCCGGCTCGATCTGGAAGGAGACGCCGTCCACCGCGGGATGAGCGGTGCGCGCGTAGCTCTTGCGGACATCGGAGAACTCGATGCCGCTTCCACCCGTCCCGGCATCGCCGGCCATCGATTGCTGACGTTCGTGCATGCGCGCGTTGCCATCCTCCACGGCAGCAGGAGGGAACGGGAGCGGCGTCACCGCCACTCCCGTTCCCGGTATCGCTACCCCTTGATGAAGCCGTTGTCGGTCAGGTAGGTCTTGGCGACCTCGGCCGGGTCCTTCTTGTCATCGCCATCCACCTGCCAGTTGAGGCCGGAGAGGACCTCGTTGGTCAGGCTCGTGGTCACGGCATCGAACCGCGCCTGGATGTCAGGATAGGCCGTAAGCACGTCTGCGCGGACGACTGGCGCGACGTTGTACGGCGGCCAGAGGCCCTTGTCGTCCTCCAGGATGACAAGGTCGTACCCGGAGATCTGGCCATCGGTGCCGAAGGCCAGCACGACCTGGGCGTCGCCGTCCAGGAGCGCCTGGTACTTGAGACCCGGCGCGACCGGCAGCACGTCCAGCTGCTTGAACCCGTCGCCGTAGACGCGCTCCAGGCCGAGCAGGCCATCCTGCCGCTCCGGGAAGTCCGCCGGCGCAGAGATGGTGAGGCCGTCCGCCTGCTCCGCGAGCTGGGAGATGGTGGTGATCCCCTTCTCCTGGGAGAAGTCCTTCTTCACGGCGAGCGCCTGAGTGTTGTTCGCCTGCGACCGCGCCAGCCAGATCAGGTCGAACTTCTCCTTGTACTGCGCCGCGACTAGGTCGTAGACGGCCTGCGACAGGTCTCCGCTGGCGACCGGGCTCGCCTCCACCGCCGGGCTGGCGACCGGCGACGCGGCCGGCGTGGCGGAGCCACCTTCGGCGTCGGCGATGGTGAGGCCGAGGACCTCGGTCAGGCCCGTCCCGGTGTATTCCGGGTAGAGCGAGATGTCGCCCTTCACCAGCGCCTCCTGGGCGATCTGCGTGCCGCCGAGGTTGAGCGCGTCCTTGGTCTGGATGCCCATGTCCTTGAGGACTTCGAGGTACATGTTGCCGAGGATGAACTGCTCCGTGAAGTCCTTGGAGCCCACGGTAACGGTCTGGTCCTGCGCGAAGATCGCGTGACCGCCAGTCGTGGCGAGCAGGGACGCGGCAGCCGGGGCGGCAAGCGCGCCCTTGATCACGGTGCGACGGGTCAACGTCATGAGAGAGTTCCTTTCCTTCGGCCGGCATCGATGGCGCCGGCGGGGTGCGACGGAACAGTGATTAGCGCCCCGTGCGCGGGGTCGTCAAACGCTCCAGCCCTCCCAAGAGCAATTCCGCGGCCAGCACCAGCGCCATCACCGAGAACGCCCCCGCGAGCAGGTAGGTCCGGTCCAGCAGCGAGATGCCGGTAACGATCCACTGACCGAGCGTACGCACCCCGGCGAGCGAGGCGAGCGTGGCGCTCGCGACGATCTCCACCGCCGCGGTGCGCATCCCCGCCACGATCACCGGCAGGGCCAGCGGCAACTGCACGCGGAGGAACCGTTGCCAGCCACTCATGCCGAGACCGGTCGCGGCCTCCAGGGTGGCGGCATCGACCCCGCGCATGCCGGTGAACGTGTTGAGCAGGAGCGGCGGACCAGCCAGCACGGTCAGCGCGATCGCGGACGGCGTGAACCCGATCCCCATCCACGGATAGAGCAGGAAGATCAGCGCCAGCGACGGCACCACCCGGATGGTCGCGAGCACGCCGACGACGTTGCCACCGACGCGCGGCGAGAACGCGCAGAGCATCCCGATCGGAATGAAGATCAGCATCGCCGCCACCAGCGCGGTCGCGCTGAGGCGGATATGCGCCTCCAGCAACCGGGTGAACTGGTCCGGGCGGTCCCGGATGAAGTCGATGACGTTCCGGATGGTCTCCACCGTAGCGTATGCTCCATTCGTTCGATCGCACGTCGCGCCGCCGGGTAACGTCCGGCGGCGCAGACCCGCACGATCCATTCCCCCTGGCCACATTCCGCTCGGGGAATCGCAACGGAATGGACACACACTCCCGGCGCACATCCGCTACCGTGAACCGATGTGGCGATGGAATCGGGAGGCGACAGGAGAACGGATGCACAACGCAACGCACGATGCCGCAACGACCGCCAGCAACGGACCGGGCAGCGACGATATCATCCGCGCCCAGGGGGTGGTGAAGACCTACGACACGGGCGGCACGACGTTGCAGGCCCTGAAGGCGGTCGATCTCACCGTGCGCCGGGGCGAGATGGTCGCGGTCATGGGGCCGTCCGGCTGCGGCAAGACGACCTTGCTGAACTGCCTCTCCGGCCTGGACGGGGTGAACGCGGGGCAGATCTGGCTCGAAGGGCAGGACCTCGCGACGATGGGCGACCGCGCCCGCACGACCTACCGGGCGAAGCGGATGGGCTTCATCTTCCAGGTCTACAACCTGCTCCCGGTCCTCAGCGCGGTCGAGAACGTCGAGCTGCCGCTGCTCGTCTCGGGTGTGCGGCCCGGCGAAGCAAGGAAGCGTGCCCTGGACGCCCTCGGGACCGTCGGGCTCGCCGACTGGGCGGGCCACAAGCCGGCGGAACTCTCCGGAGGCCAGCGCCAGCGCGTCACGATCGCCCGTTCGCTGGTGAACAACCCGGCCATCGTCTGGGCCGACGAGCCGACGGGCGCCCTCGACTCGAAGTCCGCCACCGAGATCATGAACCTCCTCCGCATGCTCAACCGCGACCAGGGGCTGACGCTGGTGATCGTCACCCACGATCCCGGCGTCGGCCGGCTCAGCCATCGCATCGTGCGCATGCAGGACGGATCGATCGTGGGCGAGGAGACACCACCGGCGACGGGACTCCATGAGGAGGTCGTGACCGAGATCGTTGGCCAGGGCAACCTCGCCGGCGACGCCTGATCCCGCCACGGACGGAGGCCACCGCGCATGAAAACCATCTTCGGCGTCCCGATGACGACGATCACGATCGTGCTCGTCATCCTGCTCGCCATCTGCCTGCTCTCGGTCCTGCTGATCGCCATCCGGCGGCCGGTCATCTTCAAGCTCGGCATTCGCAACATCCCCCGCCGCAAGACCCAGACGGCGCTGATCGTGATCGGCCTGATGCTGGCCACCCTCATCGTGACGGCGGCCCTCGGCACCGGCGACACCCTGAACCGATCGATCGATGACGCCGCCCTGCGCACGCTCGGCCCGCTGGACGAGGTGGTCGTCTTCTCGAACGCCGACGACGGCACCGGTGAGATCAACTCCGCGCTCTCCCGCACGATCCCGCAGGCGTCCGTCGATACGGTGCAACGGGCGCTCGCCGGCAACGATGTCGTCCGCGCGGTCGGCGGCGTCCTCTACAGCCAGGCGCCGGTGCTCAACCTCGGCACGAACGATCCCGCCGGCGCCACCTCCGTCCAGGATGTCCTGGCGAAGGCGGTCCAGTCGGAACCGAATGTCACCATCGCGGGGCTCGACCAGGCGACCATCGATGCGCTCGGCGGTCTGAAGACCGACGATGGCCAGGCCGTCGATCTCACCAGTCTCGGCGCCGACGCCGTCTACCTGGGCAAGGACGGCGCGGACAAGCTGAACGCCAATGTCGGCGACTACATCGTCTTCTCGCTGAACAACCAGTTCCACGTCGCGACCGTGAAGGGCATCGTGCCGAGCCAGGCGCTGACCGGCAGCGTGCAGCCAGGCATGCCGTCGATCCTGATGGATCTCACGCGGTTGCAGCAGCTGAGCGGGAACGCCGGCAAGATCAGCGGCGTCGGCATCGCGAACACGGGCAGCCAGCGCACCAGCGCCCAGCACACCGACGCCGTGATCGATGCCCTCAAGCCCGTCCTGAAGGGACAGGGGCTCGGGGTCGTGCCGATCAAGCAGGACAACCTGGAGCAGGCCGAACTCGCGGCGAACATCTTCGTCACCTTCTTCCTCGTCTTCGGCCTCTTCTCGATCGGCGTCGGCATCCTGCTGATCGTGCTCATCTTCACGATGCTCGCGGCCGAACGCCGGTCCGAGATGGGCATGCAGCGGGCGATCGGCGCCCAGCGCGGCGCCCTCATCCAGCAATTCATCGCGGAGGGGACGGGATACTCGCTGCTGGCAGGCGTCGTCGGGGTGATCCTCGGCGTGGCCGCGACCTGGACGATCGCCTGGGGCATCGGGGTGGCGATCGGGGACGACATCAGCATCAACCCCTACGTCGCTCCGAAGAGCATGCTCGCCGCCTATGCCCTCGGCGTGACCATCACCTTCCTCACGATCGCCCTGGCATCGTGGCGGGTGAGCCGCCTCAACGTCGTCGCGGCCATCCGCGACATCCCGGACGCCTACCACGCGCGCCGCAACCGGAAGCAGCTGATCTGGGGCATCGTGATGGTGCTCGTCGGCGCCCTGGCTCTCCTCGCCGGCAAGAGCGCATCGAATGCCTTCCTCTTCCTGAGCGGCCTCACGCTGGTGCCGTTCGGGATCGCCGCGATCGCCACGTACTTCGGCGCCCCGACCCGGTTGGTCATGAGCGTTGCCTCGATCGTCGTCCTCTTCTTCTGGCTGATCCCGGACAGCCTCTTCTCTCGCCTGTTCGGCCGGATCGATGGCGGCATCGAGATGTTCTTCGTCTCGGGCGTCTGCATCGTGGCGGCCGCCACGATCCTCATCCTGCAGAACCTGGATGCGATCCTCTCGGTGGTGGAACGCGTCGGCAGCCGGACGGGAACGCGGATCGCAGCGGTGCGCCTGGCGGTCTCCTATCCCGCCTCGGCCAAGAGCCGGAGCGGCCTGACCATCGCCATGTTCAGCCTCATCGTCTTCTCGCTGGTCATGATCGCCGCCATCAACGCGAACTTCAGCCAGGCCTTCTTCGGGACCGATGCCAACGCCGGGTGGCAGATCCGTGTCGATGTGCCGCCGACGAACCCGATCGCGAACTTCGACGAAGCCCTCGCGTCGGCGGGGATCGACACCTCCCGGATTGCCGGTGAGGGCAGCCTCACGATGCCGAACGCGGGCGCGAACCGGGTTCGGGTACGCGATACCGACGACTGGGCGACCTATGCGATCGACGTGATGGACGCCGGATTCCTGGATACCGCGACGCTCTCCTTCACCGGGCGCGCAGAGGGGTACGATTCCGACGCCGCCATCATTGAGGCATTGAAGACCGATCCGAACGTCGTGGTGGTGGACTCCCTCGCCGTCGCGGCATCGGGCGGTTTCGGACCGCCACCACCGCTCTCGCACGCCAACGTGACCTCGTCCGGAACGTTCGCCGCCCCCACGATCTCGATCGAAACCGGCGACGGCCAGCCGAAGCAGATGAGGATCATCGGCGTGATCGACCCGAAGATCTCGTCACTGGTCGGCATCTTCGCCGGTCCGCAGGCGGCGGCCCAGCTCTTCCCCACCGCCGGGGATGCCCCCGTCTCCTACTACCTGAAACTGGCTCCCGGCGCGAACGTGAAACAGGTGTCCGACGACATCGAGCGCGCGCTGATCGCCCACGGCGCGCAGGCAGTCGATATCGCGCAGGAGGCGAAGGATTCGCAGGCGCAACAGCGGTCGTTCCTCTACATCCTGGAAGGCTTCATGGGCCTCGGCCTCATCGTCGGCATCGCGGCAGTGGGCGTGATCGCCTTCCGGGCCATCGTCGAGCGGCGGCAGCAGATCGGCATGGTCCGCGCCATCGGCTTCCAACGTTCGACGGTCTCGCTGGCCTTCGTGCTGGAATCGGCGGTGATCGTGATCCTGGGCGTCCTCTCGGGGGCGGTCTTCGGCCTGATCCTCGCCCGGAACGTGATCGCCAGTTCGTTCTTCGTGGACGGTGGCTCCGGGATCTCGTTCGTCATACCGTGGGGCACCATCGTGGTGACGATCGCGGCATCGATCGTGGCGGCGCTGCTGATGGCCTGGTTGCCGGCTCGCCAGGCGGCGAGCGTCGCTCCAGCCGAGGCGCTGCGCTACGAATGACCTACCGATCGGTATAGGATTCACGAAAAGCCGGTCGTTCGCGCCCCCGGCAACCCGGATGTGCGTTACCATGTCAGCGATGAAGGGTGACTTTTGGGTCATCAGCTCGCAAGATCATCCGGTGGAGTCCGCATGGAACGTCGAGTCAAGATTGTCACTACGCTCGGGCCGGCGGTGAACGAGCCGTCCCGCCTGCGTGAACTGATCGCGGCAGGGGCGGACATGGTCCGCATCAACGCCGCCCACGGCTCGGGACCGGCCCGGGTCGAACTCGTGAACAACGTCCGCGCCGCCGCCGCGGCAGTCGGCAAGCGCGTGCCGATCCTGCTGGATCTCCAGGGCCTGAAGATCCGCACGGGGCCGCTGCCCGAGGGCGCGCAACCGGTCGGATTCGCGCGCGGCGGCTCCGTGAAGCTGCTGCCGTACCCGGTCGAGACGACGCCGGACCAGATCGGCGTCACCTACACGAACCTGCTCTCCGTGGTCGAGCCGGGCTCGCGTGTCCTGATCGCGGACGGCCTGATCGAGCTGCTGATCGAAGACGTGAAGTCCGATCACGCCGTCGCCACGGTCAGCCGCGGCGGCCAGCTCCTGGGCAAGCAGGGCGTCACCCTGCCCGGCGCCCCGATCACCGGCGGCGCGTTGACGGACGCGGACAAGGTCGACGTCCGGTTCGCGGTGGAGCATGGCCTGGACTACCTCGGCCTGAGCTTCATCAGCGACGCCAGCGACCTGACCCTGACCCGCGATGTGGCGATGGCGAGCCGCGCCAGCGCCGGCGATTCGATCCCCGGCATCATCTCCAAGATCGAACGCCCCCAGGCGCTCGAGAACCTGCGCCCGATCGCCGGCGCATCGGATGGCATCATGGTCGCCCGGGGCGACCTCGGGGTGCAGTTGCCGCCGGAACGCGTGCCGCGCGCCCAGAAGGAGATCATCGGCGTCGCGAACGAACTCGGGTTGCCGGTCATCACCGCGACGCAGATGCTCGAATCGATGATCAACCAGCCGGTCGCCACGCGCGCCGAGACCAGCGATGTCGCGAACGCCGTCTGGGACGGCACCGATGCGGTGATGCTCTCCGCCGAATCGGCGGTCGGCAAGTATCCGATCGAGGCCGTGCAGACGATGGACCGCATCATCCGCGAGGTGGAGAAGGACGGGCCGATCCGCTCGGCAGCCTCCCGCATCTCCCCGCAGTTCGACGATCCGGGCGCCAAGTTCGCGGATGCCGTCGCCCGCGCGGCCTTCCAGCTGGGCGACCAGACCCCCGCGCAGTACCTGATCGTCTTCTCGAAGTCGGGCTCCTCGGTCCGTCACGTTGCGAAGTACCGCCCGACGCCGCCGATCATCGCGGCGGTCGATACGGAGGAGGTCGCGCGGCGGATCAACCTGGTCTGGGGCGTGCAGAGCGTCGTCGTGCCGGTCGAGAAGGACCCGGACGAACTCTTCCGCAAGACCGGGAAGCTCATCGTGGAGGCGGGCCTGGCGCAGGAGGGCGATTACGCGCTCATCGTCGGCTCGCTGCCGATGACGAATGTTTCCGGCCGCACGAACCTCGTCCACTTCCGCAAGATCGGCGAATAGCCGTCGCGCCGATCCGGGAATCCTGATAGCCTTTGCGCAATCGAACGAACTCCGGCCCGGCGACCCGTCCCCGGACCGGAGTTCGGCCTGTATCCCGCGGCCCGGCCGCATCACGCTCACGGAGCACGTTTCGATGGCGAATATCCTCCAGCATCTTCCGGTCGGCGAGCGCGTCGGCATCGCGTTCTCGGGCGGCCTCGATACCAGCGCCGCCATCACCTGGATGCGCGAGAAGGGGGCGATCCCCTACGCCTACACCGCGAACCTCGGGCAGCCCGACGAGACGAACTACGAGGACATCCCCCGCCGCGCGAGGGAGTACGGAGCCGAGGACGCCCGCCTGATCGACTGCCGGGCGCAGCTCGTCGGCGAGGGCATCGCGGCCATCCAGTCCGGCGCGTTCCACATCTCCACCGCCGGCCAGACCTACTTCAACACCACGCCGCTCGGGCGGGCCGTCACCGGCACGATGCTCGTCGCGGCGATGAAGGAGGATGGCGTCAACATCTGGGGCGACGGCAGTACCTACAAGGGCAACGACATCGAGCGGTTCTACCGCTACGGGCTGCTGGTGAATCCGGACCTGCGCATCTACAAGCCGTGGCTGGACGAGCAGTTCATCGACGAGCTGGGCGGCCGCGCGGAGATGTCCGCCTACCTGCAGAAGCAGGGGCACGACTACAAGATGTCGGCGGAGAAGGCCTACTCCACCGACTCCAACATCCTCGGCGCGACCCACGAGGCGAAGGACCTGGAGCAACTCTCCACCAGCGCCTACATCGTCAACCCGATCATGGGCGTCGCCTTCTGGAAGGACGATGTCCCGGTCCCCTACGAGGAAGTGACCGTCACCTTCGAGGCCGGCGTCCCGGTCGCCCTCAACGGGCGGACCTTCGCCGACCAGGTGGACCTCCTGACCGAGGCGAACGCAATCGGCGGCCGCCACGGCCTCGGCATGAGCGACCAGATCGAGAACCGGATCATCGAGTCGAAGAGCCGGGGCATCTACGAGAGCCCGGGCATGGCGCTGCTCTTCATCGCCTACGAGCGGCTGGTGACCGGCATCCACAACGAGGACACCATCGAGCAATACCGCGAGAACGGGCGCAAGCTCGGGCGCCTGCTGTACCAGGGCCGCTGGTTCGACCCGCAGGCGATCATGCTGCGCGAATCGGCCCAGCGCTGGGTCGCGAAGCTCGTTTCCGGCGAGGTCACGCTGGGCCTGCGGCGCGGCAACGACTACACGATCCTGAACACGCAGTCGGCGAACCTCACCTACATCCCGGAGCGGCTGACGATGGAGAAGGGCGAGGCGACCTTCTCTCCGACCGACCGCATCGGCCAGCTCACGATGCGCAACAACGACATCACGGACACGCGCGAGAAGCTGATCGCCTACGTCGAATCCGGCCTCGTTTCGCTGTCGGACTCCGGCTCCATCCCGCAGATCGGGGATGGCAACACCCCCGCCACCGACAAGTAATCTCAACGACGTCAACCACGCCGCAGGCCGGGATAGCGACGTTGCAATCCCGGCCTGCGGCGTGGCGGGTCAGGAGCCCATCTCGCCGAACCTGGCATCGGTGACACCCATTGACCATCCATCATGGCATGTTGAGCTGGGCGGCGAACCAGTGGCCCGACGGTTCGCCCTCCGACGTGGTCCGACCGAGACGCATGCCAGTCCGGTCGTTTGTGGGGCCGCCATCAGGGCGTCCCGTCCCAAGACCCTCACGCCACGGAAAACGAGAAAGTCCGATCAGGAGACCACGGTCGCGGTGACGGTGTGGAGGCCCTGCGCCCCCTGCGGCACGATCCCGGCCGCCTTCGTGGGCTGCGGATCGCCGTCCCCGTCCACCGCCCGCGTGACGAGGTCGACGGTTCCCGGCGTCTCGGGCGTCCACTCGAACCGCCAGAGCGCCCAGGTCAGGTGCGTGCCGGGGTAGTAGATCTCCGCAGGCGTCCACGTCGCGCCGCCGTCGACACTGAACTCCACGCTCCGGATACCACGATCCGCCGCGAAGGCGCGCCCTTTCACCTCCACCCGCTGCCCAACCGCGAACTCGCGCGTGAAGGTGAATTTCCCGTTCGCCAGCCGGGTGCGCGGCGAGAAGATGTCGGAGCGCGTCTTCGGGACGAAGTCCGGCCCCCACCCCTGGTCCTCGTAGAAACCCTTCTCGTCGGCGGTCGTGACATCGATCCGCGTCACCCACTTCACGTTCTTCTCGCCATACAGGCCGGGCACAATCACCCGCACCGGGTAGCCGTGGCGGCGCGGCAACGGTTCGCCGTTGATTTCGTAGACGACGAGCGTCGTCTCCTCCATCGCCTTGGTGAACGCGAAGGTATCGCGATACCCGTCCGCGCCGTGCAGGTAGACCTCGACCGATCCTTCGCGGACGCCAGCATCGTTCAGCAGGTCGCGCAGGCGCACGCCCTTCCAGGTGGCGTTCGAGAAGAGCCCGGCGCCGATCCGGTTGCTGATGCACATCAGCGTCGTCTCCTGATCGACCTGATCGAAGCCCATCAGGTCAGCGAAGGAGTAGCTGCGCGTGCGCTCGACGTGACCGCCGATCTCCAGCCGCCAGAGGTCGCGATCGACGTCGGGATCGACCACGTTCTTGGTGACGGTGTAGAAGCGATCGGTGGGTGTGACCGGCTGGATGTCCTCGCCGCTGTAGACCGTGCCATCGTAGGGAAACGTCGCGTCCCGGTACATCCGCCGGAGCAGGACGTAGACCGGCCACACCATGAGCCCCGTCGCGGCGGCGACGGCCACCGATCGGCGCGAGAATGCGCCCCAACGCACCCTGGCCGGCGGCGATGCGTCTCCGGCCACCGTCCCGTCCTGCGGGGCAGGCCGCAACGTCGCATTCGCCAGCAGCGCGTAGGCCGCCAGCAGGACGCCGAGGAAGAGGGCGATCCAGACGCCCAGCGCCGCGATCGTGACAATTCGCGCCCACGAGTAGGGCACGCCCCGGTAGTTCGCGGCGATCACCGGCCAGAGGAAGATCACCAGTCCGATCCAGACCGCTCCCGCTGCGGCCATCAGCGCCAGCGCCACCCGGCGGCTGATGGCGCCCCAGTGTGCCCCGCGCCGCGCGAACGGCAGCTCGTGCAGGATGCCGTTCAGCAACCCGATGGCGAGTCCGATGCCGACCACGCCACGCAGGCCGCTGAGGATGCCGAACTTCTTGAGGCCGTTGTACCCGCCGTACTTGCCAAACAGCGAGAAGAACTCGCTGATGCTCAGCAGTGCGGCGACGCGGTCCGGGATCGCCTCCACCGGCGGCATGATCCCCAGCCAGTAACGACCGGCGGCCATCGCCAGGATCATCGCCACGGCGGCCATCAGCCCGGCAAGCACGCTTCCCAGCACCCGCAGGCTCACCGGCGCCCAGCGATCCCATCGACGCATCACGAACCCCCTGTCATCGAGCCGGGCTTCTCCCGGACTGCTGACAGCCAATACGCGTGTTCGTAGCCGTATGGATCATTGCGGGGAGGGAACGGTCAGCGCCGCCAGGCATCCGCCAGCGCCGGATGGGCGTAGACGCGGTCGCGCGCCGCCTCATCACCGTTCGTCTTGATCGCGAAGGCGAGGTCGACCGTGACCCCGAGGGGATCGCGTTCCACCAGTTCGATCGGCCCGGCGACCGGCGCGACGCCCTCCTCCAGCACCCGGAGATACCAGCCGCTGCGTCCCGCCTCGACGAAGCGCTTCACCATGTCGATCCGCCCGCTCATCATCGCCAGCTTGTAGCAGGGCCAGCGCGGCTGCGAGACCTGGAGCAGCGCGTCGCCCCACCGCCAGAGGTCGCCGATGTTCACCTCCGTCTCGACGATGCCCGTGGTGGAGAGGTTCTCCCCGAACGGTGCCTCCCCGGCGATTCCGGTGTAGCCGTGCTCAGCAGCCCACCAGGCGAGGTGATCGAACGGATAGCAGTAGACCGCCTTGTCGATGCCGCCGTGGGCGCTGAGATCGGCCTGCCCATCGCCGGCGAGATCGGTCCGCCCGACGAAGATCTCGTCGCCGGCGACGATCCGCTTGCGAATGCCGGAGATCACGTCGCCCTGCCGGTTCGCGCCGAGCAGCGACGGCATGCCCACGGCGACCGCCCGGAGGCCGATGGTGCGAATGGCGGGCCGCTCTATGGTTTCGATCATCGTTCGTCCTTCGTGGAAGCGGAAAGGCCGGATGTCCCCTCCGGACCGGCGACACCGATTGCCAGCCGGTCCGCGTCGAGATGCGTCCGCGCCGCGTGCAGCAGCTCGTCGGCGGTCAGTGCATCGATGATACCGGGATAGCGGTCCAGGTAGTCCAGGCCGAGGTCGTTCCGTTCGATGGAGAGCAGCAGATCGACCACCCCGCCGAGCGATTCCAGGCCCAGGGGGAGGCTTCCGGTGAGATAGCTCCTGGCGTCCTGCAATTCCTGATCGCTGACCGGCGCGTCCTGCAACCGGCGCAACTCGGTGACGATTCCCTCCAGCGCCCGATCGACATTGGCCGGATCGACCCCCGCCCGTGCGCCCCAGCTGCTGGAGAGCTTGCCGCCGGCGAGCGAGCTGGAGACGTGATAGGCGAGGCCGTTGCGGTCGCGCACCTCCGCGCCCAGCCGGCCCATCAGGCCGAGCTGGCCGAGGATGAGGTTTGCCGTGCTCAGCGCGTAGAAATCGGGGTGCGAACGCGGGATCGTCGGATAGGCGACCGCGATGTTCGCCTGGCTCTTGCCCGGCACCAGCCGCGTGTCGCGCGCCGTCTCCGCCAGCGGCGCCGTGACCGGCGGCTCCTGCGGTTCGGGAACGACGGCATCCCAGTCGCCGAAGACCTCAGCGACGGCGTCCACCGCCTCGTCCAGCCCCTCGATGCCGCCGACCACCGCGACGGTGGTCACCGCCGGGCCGAACGTCCCCCGGTGATAGGCCGCCAGGTCCTGCGCTGCGAATCCCGAAACCGACTCGGCGTCTCCCGCAAGGGGCAACCGATACGGGTGGCCTTCCGGATAGAGCAGTTCGCGCAGCGCCTTACCGGCCACCGCGCCGGTATCGTCGTCCTGCTCGCGGATACCGGTCAGCACCTGCTGGCGCACCCGCTCGAACTCGTCGGCGGGGAAGGTCGGCACGCGGATCATCTCGCCGGAGAGGGCCAGAAGGTCCCGGAAGTCCTCGATCAGGCCGTGGAAGCTGACATCGATCGTCGCCCGGCTGCTGTCGGCGCCGATCATCGCGCCGATGCCGTCCGTCGCCTCGTTCAGTTCGTCGAAGCTCCGGTTCGCCGTCCCCCGACGGAGCATGGTGGCCGTCAGCGCGGAGATGCCGGCCCGCTGGTCGCCGGTGAGCGCCTGGCCAGCCTTCAGGCTGACTGTCGCCTCGATCGCCGGGAAGCCAGGCCGCGGCTGGGCAAGCACGACGATCCCGTTCGGCAGGACCATCCGCGCGAACCCGTGCGACGATGCCCCGCCACCACCACTCAGGAACCAGGGTCGATGCGGCTCCAGGGCCGCGAACGATTCCGGCTGCCCGGCCCTGGGAACATCGGCGCCAGCGAAGATGGACGACTCCTCCGGCAGTTGCCAGCCGACGACGCGGTTGGCCGGCACGAGATACTGCCGGGCCACGCGCCGCACGTCCTCCGGCGTTACAGCCGCGAACTCGTCGGCGAGCTCGTCAACCCGCGCCGCACGGTCGACGATCTCCATCTGCCCGAGCCAGAACGCCTGCGAGGTCACCGATTCGTTCGCATAGACGTACTGGGCGCGGATCTGCTTCCGCGCCTTCACGAACTCATCCTCACCCGCGAGGTCAGCCTGGAGTCGGGCGATCTCGGCCTCGAAGGCCGCCTCGATCCGCTCCGGGTCCACGCCCGGCAACGCCGTCGCCGAGAACGTCCAGAGGTGCGGATCGATGTGCATGCTCGTGCCCGAACTCGCCGACCGCGCCAGCCCGGTGGAGACGAGCGCCTTGTAGAGCCGGGACGAGCGGCCCATCCCGCCACCACCACCCATGCCCATCGCCTTCGCGCCGGAGAGCAGCGCATCGGCCACCATCAAGGCCGGGACGTCCGGGTGCCGTGCCTCCGGTATGCGATACGCCATCATCAGGTAGGCCGCCGGGGATGCCTTCCGCAGCGTGACCCGGCGTTCCCCTCGCTGTGGTGGTTCTCCGGCGACGTGCGGCAGTGTGCCGGCAGATGCGGGAATGGACCCGAAGGCGCGTTCGATCCGGGCGATCAGGTCGTCGGGATCGACATCGCCCGCGACGGTGATGAAGGCGTTGTCCGGGGCGTAGAAGCGGCGATAGTGGTTGTAGAGGTCGTCGCGGGAGATCTCCTTCAGGTCCCCCTCGTAGCCGATCACCATGTGCCCGTAGGGATGCTCCTGGAAGGCGAGGCCCATCACCTCCTCGGCGAGCAGGTAGGTCGGGCGGTTCTCCGCACCGAGTCGTTCCGAGAGGATGACCGTGCGTTCGCTCGCTGTCTCGTCGGCGTCAAAGAGGGAGTTCATCATGCGGTCGGATTCGATCGCCAGCGAGAGGTCCAGCCGGTTGGCGGGCAGCGTCTCGTAGTAGGCGGTCCAGTCCATCGAGGTCATGGCGTTGAGGGTGCCGCCTTCCCGGCTGATATCCCGGAAGATCGCGCCCTTCTCGAGCGACGGCGTGCCCTTGAATTGCATGTGCTCGACCCAATGGGAGACGCCCGTGCGGCCGGGCAGTTCGTTCCGGCTGCCAACGCGATACCAGGTCCAGAACGAGGCGATCGGGGCGGCGGGGTTGGGCCGGATGAAGAGTGTGAGGCCGTTTTCCAGCTTGTGCGTGACGAGGGGCAGGGGAGCGGTCCGAGGTTCGGGCATGGGGGCAAGGTCCTTCGGCATGGGCGGCGGTCCGGGATGGAGGTGGCCGTGCGACTCGCATTCCGGGAAGGATACGCCGAGATGCGCGGCGGCCCTCCGCCGATCGGACAGGAGCGGGTACAATCCCGGCATGCGAGGTGCGTCCGTTCCGTTCACGAATCCGGAGTCCATCATGGTGCAGCGAGCCCCGGCCCCGACCTTCGATCAGTTCATGGTCGACCGCGTCATCCTCTTCCTCCAGACCCGGGACCGGGAGATCTTTCCGTTCACCCGGAACTTCGACGACGCGAAGATGACCGCCTTCGTCCGCGACCTTCGGGATGGCCTGGCGGATCTGCCGGACAGCGGCAGCAAGCGCGGCACGTCATCCACCGGCTTCCCGATGAACGACTGGCGGCTGCGCGGCATCCTCGACGAGTGGGCGAGCGCCGGGGGCGGCTGGCCGGCGGGGACGCAGGAGGACGCGATCAACTCCTCGCTGGGCGTGCCGGACGTTCCCAAGCCCCTGGAAGACGCGCTCGATGTCGATGTGATCGTGCAGGACGGCGGATTCGACAGCAGCCGCCCGGCCTGAAGCCCGTTGCCGAGACTGCGAAACGAGCGAACGCCCGGACGATGCATCGTCCGGGCGTTCGCTCTGTGTCTCGTTCCGTGTCCCGGCCCGCGCCGGGCGATCCTACGCGGTCTCGACCGGGCCGTGATCGTCGCAGTGGTCGCCATGCGGGTGATGCAGGCGCCCATCGACCAGGTAGTCGACGTGATCGCC
>Ga0182740_1001434_pt1 | contig 16177 bp, 11 predicted proteins | sample eDN5th37CKraftBY_FD_128872 | JGI IMG/M metagenome (GOLD analysis project Ga0182740, IMG submission 128872) | Enriched backyard soil microbial communities from Emeryville, California, USA - eDNA 5th pass 37_C Kraft BY (version 2) (version 2) | ecosystem: Environmental > Terrestrial > Soil >...
CCGGCACCCGTTTCTCGATGGTCCGTTTCGGCAATGTGCTCGGCAGCTCAGGCAGCGTCGTTCCCCTGTTCAATCGGCAAATCCAGAACGGCGGGCCCGTGACCTTGACACATTCCGACATCACCCGCTACTTCATGACCATCCCGGAAGCAGCACAATTGGTGCTACAGGCTGGAGCCATGGGCGCCTCGGGTTCGGTCTTCGTCCTGGACATGGGTGAACCGGTACGCATATATGATCTAGCCAAACGCATGATTCAACTGCACGGCCTGACCGTCCGCACGCCGGAGTTCCCCGACGGAGATATTGAAATTCGGATCACAGGCCTGCGTCCCGGTGAAAAACTCTACGAAGAGCTCTTGATCGGTGGAGATGTCACCCCCACGCAACACCCTCGCATTATGCAGTCGAAGGAACATAGCATCCCTTACGATGAATTGATGAAAGAGCTTGAAAATCTGCAAAATTCATTCATTACCGGCGACGATGCGGCCCCCAAGGCAATGCTCAAGAAACTTGTGATTGAATATACTCCATCCTGAATTCACTCCGATAAACCCGCGCCATAATTAGTAAAGATTATCCATGAGTAATAAAACTTTCTCCGACAAGACCTTGCTAATAAGCGGAGGCACGGGCTCTTTCGGCAACGCCGTTCTGAAGCAGTTTATTAATTCCGACATCGGCGAAATTCGCATTTTCAGCCGCGACGAAAAAAAACAAGACGACATGCGGAAGCGCTTCAACAATCCGAAATTAAAGTTCTATATCGGAGATGTGCGCGATTACACCAGCATTCTGAATGCTACCCGCGGCGTCGATTTCGTTTTTCACGCAGCCGCGCTCAAGCAAGTCCCCTCATGCGAATTCCATCCAATGGAGGCCGTGCGCACCAACGTTCTCGGTACCGAAAACGTGCTTGAAGCCGCCATCGTCAATAATGTGAGCCGCGTGGTGTGCCTGAGTACTGACAAAGCCGTATACCCGATCAACGCCATGGGCATCTCCAAGGCGATGATGGAAAAAGTGATGGTTGCCAAGTCGCGCAACCTGGACGGCAAGGGCACCGTGATCTGTGGAACCCGGTATGGCAACGTCATGGCATCACGCGGTTCGGTCATCCCGCTCTTCTTCGATCAGTTCCGCGCGGGCGCCCCGTTCACGATCACGGACCCCGACATGACCCGCTTCATGATGACGCTGGAAGACGCGGTGGATTTGGTACTGTATGCATTCGAACATGGCACGAACGGGGACATCTTCGTGCAGAAAGCCCCGGCAGCCACGATCGAAACCCTGGCCGAAGCCCTACTCGCCATCCTGAAGAAGCCGGACCACCCGGTCAACATCATCGGCACCAGGCACGGCGAAAAACTCTACGAAACACTGTTGAGCCGTGAAGAAATGGCTGCGGCCGAGGACCTAGGCGGTTACTACCGCGTGCCGCCGGATCTGCGCGACCTGAACTACGGCAAGTTCGTGGAACAAGGCGAACCGAAGATTTCCCAGTACGAAGACTACAACTCGCACAATACCGAGCGCCTGGATGTCGCGGGCATGGTGACTTTGCTGCGCAAGCTCGATTTCATCCAGAGCATCGAGCGCAATGACATCCCCGAAGCCGAGGGCTAAATGAAGCTACTTATCACGGGCGCCAACGGATTCGTGGGCAAGAATCTGCGCATATTGCTGGGTGAACGCAAAGAATTCGAGGTGATCACCTTCACGCGCGACCACACGCTCGCCCAGCTCAACGCCATGGTTCAGGAAGCGGATTACGTGTTCCATCTGGCCGGCTCAAACCGCCCCAAGGATCCTGCCGAATTCCAGGAAATCAACCTGGGTCTGACGCAGTCGCTGATCGATTTTGCGGCCAAGCGGCAGCGTCCCTTGCCGATCGCTTATACCTCGTCGATTCAGGCCGAGCTGGATAACCCCTACGGCGCCAGCAAGCGGGCCGCGGAGGAAGCGCTGCGAGCCTATGGCCGCCAGACCGGTTCGTCAGTCCGCCTGTTCCGCCTGCCGAACGTGTTCGGCAAATGGTGCCGCCCGAACTACAACTCCGCGGTGGCGACCTTCTGCCACAACATCGCTCACGACCTGCCGATCACCATCAATGATCCGGCCGCCAAGGTGCGCCTGGTGTACGTGGATGACGTCTGCAAAGCCCTGATCGCCCTGCTCGCCGAAGAAGCCGGCCTCAACGGCTACCTGGACGTCGAGCCGGTCTATACCACCACCGTCGGCGACATGGCCGAGCAGATCCGTGGTTTCAAGGAAAGCCGTCAGACGCTCATCTCGCCGCGTGTGGGCACGGGCTTTACGCGCGCGCTCTATTCGACCTACATGAGCTATCTGGAGCCGGCGCAGTTCGCCTACACGGTGCCCAAGTACGGCGACCAGCGCGGCGTTTTCGTCGAGATGCTGAAGACCCCCGACGCTGGCCAGTTTTCGTTCTTCACCGCGCTCCCGGGCATCACGCGCGGCGGCCACTATCACCACACGAAGACCGAGAAATTCCTCGTCATCAAGGGTTCGGCCCGTTTCGGCTTCCGCCATATCGTCACCGACGAGACGTTCGAAATCCTGACCAACGGCGACGAACCCACCATTGTCGAGACCATTCCTGGCTGGTCACACGACATTACCAACATCGGCGAAGGCGACATGGTCGTCATGTTGTGGGCGAACGAGATTTTCGACCGGCAGAATCCCGACACCATCGGCCACAAAGTCTAATTATCCAAGATGACCAAGAAACTGAAAGTCGTTACCGTCCTTGGTACGCGCCCCGAAATCATCCGCTTGTCGCGTGTCATGGCCAAGCTGGACGAGTACTGCGATCACATCATCGTCCATACCGGCCAGAACTACGACTACGAACTGAACGAGATCTTCTTCAACGATCTCGGCGTACGCCGTCCGGACCACTTCCTGAACGCAGCCGGCGGAACCGCCGCCGAAACGATCGGCAATGTCATCATCGCTGTCGACAAGGTGCTGGCAGAAGCGCAACCCGAGGCCGTGCTCATCCTGGGTGACACCAATAGCTGCCTTGCTGCCATTCCGGCCAAGCGCCGCAAGATTCCCATTTTCCACATGGAAGCCGGAAACCGTTGCTTCGACCAACGCGTGCCGGAGGAAACGAACCGCCGCATCGTTGATCACACTTCCGACATCAACCTGACTTACAGCAGCATCGCCCGCGAGTACCTGCTGGCGGAAGGCTGCCCCCCGGACCGCGTCATCAAGACCGGCAGCCCGATGTTCGAGGTGCTGACGCACTACGCTCCGTCGATCAATGCCTCCGATGCCGTCTCGCGCCTGGGTCTGACCGAGGGCGAATACTTCGTCATCAGCGCCCACCGTGAAGAGAACGTCGATTCCGAGGTCAATCTGCGCAAGCTCGCGGCCATCTTCAATGGCTTGGCCACGACTTACGGCAAGCCCGTGATCGTTTCGACGCATCCACGCACGCAGAAGCGCATCGACGCGCAACAGCTGCAGTTCGATCCACTGGTGCGCCTGCTCAAGCCTCTCGGCTTCCATGATTACGTCAAGCTGCAGAAAGATGCTCGTGCGGTGCTTTCGGACAGCGGCACGATCACGGAAGAATCCTCGATCCTGAATTTCCCGGCGCTTAACATCCGCGAAGCCCACGAACGCCCTGAAGGCTTCGAGGAAGCATCCGTGATGATGGTCGGGCTGGAACTCGACCGCGTGCTACAGGGTCTCTCGATTCTGGACAAACAGGCTCGCGGAACCGAACGCAGCCTGCGGCAGGTCGCCGACTACAGCATGCCGAACGTGGCGGAGAAAGTCGTGCGGATCATCCATAGCTACACGGACTACGTGAACCGCACTGTGTGGAAAAAGTACTGACCTCACCGCGGGGCGCGCAAGCGGCATCGGGGCGGGCGTCCCGATGCTTCCGGCAACTCGGATAGTCTTTCATTCCCAGTGCGATGCCGCTACCGATCAGTATTTGCACAGGATTGCTTTTATGGACGCCGCTACACCCCCTCAGTCCCCAAGGGCAATCAAGAACGTTTGCGATGAAGCTTTGCTCCTTTGCATCGGCTTGCTGCCCGCGCTGACTGTCGGCACCAGCCGCGGCGGCAGCATCGCGTTCTACGCAATTTGCATCTTCAGCCTGGCCTGCCTATGCCTGCCGCGCGAATCCGCGTTGTCGCGTACTCCCTATTGGCCCACCTACTGGCCGCTGGTCGCCGTACTGGCGATAGCCGCGCTGGCGCCGCTGCTCAGTTCCGCCTTGCTGGGCGCCCGGGTACACGGATCGGACCTGGAGCGCGGACTTCGATTCTGGGCGATCGCTCTGGTCGTCGCCGCCCTCTCGCGCGTCGAGCGCGAGCGCCTGAAACTTGCCCTGTGGGGCATAGCGGTCGCCGCCTGGACCGCGAGCATCACCATCATTCATCTCGCCTGGGCCACTGGCCAGCGCCCGGAGCCTGAGGAGTACAACGCCGTCTCCTACGGCAACCTGACCCTGCTCTTGGGTATGCTCGTCCTGTTCGCGCTGGGGTTGCGCACGACGCGCAGGCCCAAGCTCGAGGCCGCCTTCAAACTGCTGACGGGCGGAGTGGCGCTCTATGCCTTCGCATTGACCTTGACCCGCGGAGGCTGGCTGGCCGTCCCTATCTTTGCGCTGGTGGCGCTGGCCTTGGCGGGCCGGCGGCGATGGGTCCTGAAGGCGGGGGTGTTTGCCGCGGTCATTATTGGCTGCGCGGCTGTCCTCTATGCCAATCACGATCTGCGGGACCGCGTAAAACTGGCGGTCAATGAAGTTACGCAATGCCGGCAGAACAGGCTGGCGGATACCTCGGTCTGTACGCGGCTGCAACTATGGTCAGCCGCCTGGAGAATGTTCCGCGATGCGCCGTTGACCGGCAATGGCAGCGGCAGCCAGTTTCCCGACAAACTCCAGGAGCAGGCCGCGCGCGGCAAGATTTCCCCAGTAGTGGCCGCCAACTTTGGCGAGCCTCACAACGACCTGCTCTATGCCATGGCCAACTACGGCCTGCCAGGGCTAGCGGCGCTGCTCGCCATCTATCTCGCGCCCTCAGGCTATTTTCTTGGGCGTCTGCGCCAGGCAAATTCGGACGGCCGCTGCGCCGCAGCCATGGGGCTCGTCGTTTGCCTGGGTTTTGCGGCATTCGGCCTGACCGAACTGATGTTCCGGGGCATGCGCACCATTGGCCTCTATGCAACATTGGCAGCGCTATTCCTGGCGTTGTCTGCGTCTACAGGCATTTCCGCGCATAACGCGCGCAAGTCCATTCCCTGAATGCGATAACGGAAAAAAAAGTGTCTGAAAAAAAACGATTGCTGCACCTGGGCTTCTTCTGTCCGCAAGCGTATTTCGAACTGCACGACAAGGCGGAAAAAAATCATCAATACGCTGCGCGCAAACTGGAATCGCGGATCGTGGAGGGCCTGCGGCAAAACGATGTCGAAGTCGAAACCATCGGGCTTTACCCCGCGCGAATCTTTCCGCGTAACCGCACAATTTTCCTCAAGGCATTCAAGGGGACCGATGCGCAGGGACAGCAAGCTCAGGCAGTCGGCTATATCAATGTACCGTTCCTCAGCCATCTGTCGCGCACCTTCTCCATCCTGAAGGCGGGCTGGCGCTCCCTGCGCGAAAACCGCCAGCGTCCTTCAGCGATCCTGGTGTACTCACTGCATACGCCGCTGGTGCTCTCCGCTGCACTGCTCTCCAAGTGGTTCCGCGTCCCCTTTTATATCTACGTCCCCGACCTGCCGCAGTATATGAATGTCGGCGTCAAGCGCAGCCGCCTGTTCAATTTCATGAAGCGGATCGACACGTCGCTGGTGCTGAGCCTGAGCGATCGGGCAGCGGGCATCATAGGCATCACCTCCGATCTGGTTCACTCGCGTCCTTCCTGGAACGGCAAACGCACGGCAGTCCTCGAAGGCGTGGCCGAAGTAAGCCACGCTCCAGAAGAAGCCCAGCAACAGCACGATGCCGAGATTCTGGGCAAGTATGGACTGGCCAAGGGCTTTCTCTTCTATGCTGGCGGCTTGGCCGAGCCCTACGGAGTGGGCATCCTTATCGATGCCGTCAAGCAGTTGGGCAGCCAGACCCACCTGGTCCTATGCGGAGCGGGCTCAATGGAGGGCGAAGTGCGCCGCGCCGCAAGCGAACATCCACAGATCCACTACCTGGGCAGCATCCCTCCCGAAGACGTCAAGGCGCTCTCGCGCAACGCCAGCTTTCTGGTCAATGCGCGCATCCCGGGCGACATCTATTTGCGCTACTCCTTCCCTTCGAAGCTGCTGGAATACATGGCAACCGGCATTCCGGTAGTCTCTTCCCGCCTGCCGGGCATCCCGCCGGAGTATTATGCACACCTGCTCGTTCTGGATGATGTGACCGCCGAGGGCCTGGCCGATTGCCTGCAACGCAACGCGGGCGCGAACTATGCTTTGGCCCAGCTTGCCGCAGAGGGCGCTGCCGCCTTCTGCCGACAGCACAAGACGGCCCTGCAGCAGGGAAAAATGCTCGTCCGGACGATTTTCCAGGATTCGGCGCAACACGACCGCTCGTGAAATACGGGATGTGCGGCGCGCCATCCACGCTTCTTCTCATTTGAATAGTTTTGGCATGATACGGGGCCTGTTCCTTTACCTCGCAGTGAAAGTTTTCCCGGCTCTGTCGATGATCGTGTACATGGTCGCGATGTACATGAGCTTTCCATCCAGCGATTATGTCGCCTATTCCGCGGCAATCGCTGCAGGCGTAATCGGCGCGCAGATCGCTTCCAGCTGGATTGCCAGCGCGATTATCTTTTACTTCCCATTGCGCAAGGGCAAGGCGGCGTTCGTCACGCAAGTGTTGCGGATAGCCGTCGTCTCGGCCTCATTGACCTCCACGATCACCGCCGGCATCTTCCAGTGGCTGTTTCATGACCCGGTCCTGAGCGCAAGCGTCTTGTTCCTGACTGCAGTCCAAGGCTTGTTCTACGTCGCAGTCGCCTTGTTCCAGCCGGAACGGCGCATGCGCAGCCAGGTCATCAGCGCGATCATGCTCAGCATCACGCAACTGCTGTTCGCCGCCTACGCAATCTTTTCCAATCACCACTCGCTTGCAATGTCGGTCGCAGGTTACGGCGCTGGCTTTCTGGCCGGCCTGATCACCTTGCTTCTGTACATCCACTGGACCTGGTTTACCCGCGTCTTGCGCAAGCGCCAGCGCCGCCTGGCCTTGAACGAGCCGCCGCTGGAGAATTCCAAACTGCTGGCCTACGGCGGCCCCATGTTCGTCTGGTTTTCCTTGATGTTGGTGAACAGCTACACGGACCGCTTTTTCCTGGGCCGGGTTGAGGGTCCGGGCGTGGCGGGCTACGCGTTCACGAAAGATATCCTGATCGGCATTTCCGGCTTCATCTCCATGCCCATCATGCTGATCGCGCACTCCATGATTTTCCGCCTGTTCCGCGAGAAAAAGGAGCAGGAACTTTCCCAGCTGATCAAATTTTCGACCACGCTTCTGGTGGTGCTTTTCCTGTTCGCGATTTTCGTCTATGCATCGTTCGCAAAAGTGCAATTGACGCATTTTTCGCCCGATTTGCAACACGTGTCTTTTTTTCGGGCGGTGCTCATTGGAACCGGCATCATGCTGAGCACCCTGGCACTCTATTCACAGAAGAAATTCGAAGTACTTGGGCATCTAAAGCAACTTGTCGTGCTGGCGGCCATCAGCAATAGCGTTGCCTTCCTCGCCTATATGTACTCGTCCAGCAGCCATTCGCTCGACTACTTTGCAATTTCATATGCCGCGAGTACCCTTCTGTATTTTTGCCTGACACTCTGGACGGGATCGAACGCAATTCGCTTCACGATCAACTACAAGATGATCGCCTTTGTCCTGGCCGTGCTGGTCGCCATGCATTTCCTGGCTCCGCCATCCATCTACAACGGGCAGGTGGACTGGACTGCTGTCGGATGGGCAGTAGCCTGGCTCGGAGTGCTGGCGGCGGTCCTGATGGCCTGCCTGTTCAGGCTGTACCGGTCGCTAGGGTCCGGGCTCATCCATAGTTGAGGCGACGGTGGTTTCCCATCAAGATCCGCCATTACATATATCGTGCAAAATGAAATCCACATCTCTTGAAACAATGCAGCAGCAGCCTATAGCTCAGGAGTCGGCATTGAATTTCCAATCCAGGCCAGATGCCTTGCGACAATGGATAATCAAGAACATGGCGCCGATAATTTTCCTGTCGGCATTCTTTTTGACGATTGTCATGGGAAATCTGTTGTTCGCAACGGACTTTGGACATGAACAATTGGCCAGAATTCCGCACTACGCGGCCATCTACGACTTTCCAACGGTTTTCTCGCCGCTCTACTGGTTGCTTTTGCTGCTGCCTTTCTTCCTGGCACCTCCGATTATCGCGCTGGTGCAACGACACTTGGAATCGCCAATTCACCGGCTGTGTTCGAAGATTCCGGAAATCCGACCTTTAGACTATACGGTCTTCACCGGCATAGCTCTTTACCACGTGGGTTATAGCCTGTGGCAGGCCCATGCGTTCTCGCTTTACGGCACAGGTGTTGATCCGGTTTCATCGGTGGAGATCCGCTTCCAGATTCTGGCAGGCCTTCGTTTTTGGACGATGGCGGTTCTGATGTCCATCCTGCCCTATCTGGCAGTCTATGCATTGATTCGCTGGATCCGTCATTCCGGCCCCTTCTGGGTAGCAGCCACAATAGTGGTCGTCAGTATCGTGTCGGTATACATGATCCTGCTGAATATGAAGTGGCCGTTCCTCGTATTCGCGGCCGCTCTTATCCTCACGATATTTGCGTATAGCAAGACCTATCCTTACATCAAAGTATCCGTCGGCACTGTCGTTCTGTTCGCCACCTACTTGATAATCTCGACCCATGTGTTTCGCCTGGCCGATCCGGTTCCGCCGGCTGTCGTGGCCGAAGCTGACGCAGTTAAGCTGGATGGCGACGCCCCGTCCGAACAAGTTGCGGTCACCAGTACGCCGCCGGAAAATGAGCACCAGCCAGTAAAGCCTGCGGAACCCGAACGCGCCGCCAACCCTCCCACCGATAAAGTGCATCCCCGCACGAACTCGTCTCCCCATGCAGAGGCCAAGCACCATTCCAGTGTCAAGCAGCAACCGAATGCGCGGCATGTGGACACCCCCAAACCGGAAACCGCACAAGAACAAAAGCAGGCCGAGAAGCCGGAAACTGAAGTAGCACCCGATACCGCTGCAACAGTCGCTTCCGACAACAATTTGACGGCAACTCCTGACACACTTTCCGCCCCTGCTGAGACCGCAGTGCCCGATGCACAGTTGCCGGCAAAAAGCGGCAGCCAGCTCTTGAACGAAGCCATCGATTTGCCCAAGACTGCTTTGCGTCGCGCACCGGAAATCCTTTTCTCTGGCCTGACCAGAATGGCAATCCTCTATCCCTTCTACTATCAGATCTTCACCGAGGAAGGGAACGTTTGCGGCGGCATTCTCGAACAGGCCCGCCGTGGCCCCGACTGCCGGCCCAGCACCTACATCTATACCAGGGTTTTCGGCCTTGATGGTTTCGAAGGCCGAGGCACCGCGCCTACCGCCGTGCACATTTCGGGCTACTCGCTCGGAGGATGGCCAATCGCGCTGTTTGCCATGGTATGTGCCTCCATCATCCTTGGCTTGATCACCTGCCTGCCCACCAACACAAGCGCAATGATCGGTGCCCTCGGCATCATGGGCGCCGTCGCGGGATATCATTTCTCCCAAGTCCCTGGAGAAGGCCCGCTGTTCTACGACCATGGCCTGGTGTGGACCATAATTCCAATGGCAATTTATATTGCTTGGCGAAAATTCTTTACTCGCCCCAAGGTTTAGCCCCCCTCTCCGATCACGCGTCCGCCAACTGTGCCCCACGGTTTTCCCAACGGGAGAACCGTGCCGAATAGTCGGACCAAAAGACCCCTCAGACCGTCCTTGCGCCCGGGAATGGGCGTGGTGCCAGGGCTGGTCCGATCGGGCTAGTCCCCTGCCACATATCTCCACCAGACGATGCCGCAGCGCAATGCGCTGCGGTTAACCCTAGCTCGCCTCGATCTACGGCGTTACGCCGCTTGTCTTTCGCCTACAACAAGCGCATCCTAGCCCTAACACTTCGCTACAGTTTAGGACTATTAGACAGTACGTAGCGGAGTGGCGTTTGCCTATACTCCCGCAAGAGCTCGCAAGCTAGGAAGTTTAGATTGAAAAACGACACGCTACGACCCTGGGTTATCAGGAATATGTCGCCGATTATTTTTTTATCGGCTTTCTTTATTACCGTAGTTCTCGGAAACCTGCTTTTCACGACCCCATTTGGTCGACATCAACTACAGAAAATCCCCGCCTACGCGGTTATTTACGATTTTCCAACGCTATTTTCGCCACTATATTGGCTGCTTTTATTTTTGCCTTTCCTGATGACCCCGATAGTGGTCATTCTGATACGGCGTTTTCTGGAAAAACCAGTACAGCGGCTGTGCGAGCGCATTCCCGAAATCCGCCGTATTGATTATCTGGTAGTGACGGGCCTCGCCTTAGGCCATGTGGGATACCACTTGTGGCAGGCGAAGGCATTTTCGCTATATGGCACGGGCACTGATGCCGTATCGTCGGTTGAAATACGGTTTCAAATACTCAGCGGATTGCGCTTCTGGACCATGGCGGTCCTGATGTCCATCCTGCCGTTCCTCGCTGTATACGCGCAAATCCGATGGATTCGCTCGCCGACCATGTTCTGGCGCGTAACGACCGTCATCGTGGCCAGCCTGGTCGCCACGTACATGGTCTTGTTGAACATGAAGTGGCCTTTCCTGGTGTTTGCCGCAGGCCTTATTCTGACGGTCTTCGCACACAGCCAAAAGCGCCCATATATCAAGGCGGCCATCGGCACCGTGGTGTTGTTCGCGACCTACCTGCTGATTTCCAGCCATGTCTTTCGCTATGCAGATACGTCCAGTGGTGCCCACCTACCCGAAATAACCGCTCCACAGGAAAAGGCTCCAACCTTGCCCGAAGCCCGCCAAGACAAGGGTGCATTGAGCGAGGCCCTGGATACGCCGAAGCTGGCGTTCACCCGGGCCCCCGAGACGCTGTTCTCGGGCCTCACCCGCATGGCGATCCTGTACCCCTTCTATTATCAAGTGTTCACCGAGGAAGGCTATGTCTGCGGCGGCATTCTGGCCCAGGCGCGCCGCGGCCCCGCCTGTCGTCCCAGCACCTTCATCTATACCCGGGTTTTCGGCCGCGACGGATTCGAAGGGCGTGGCACCGCGCCCGCGGCCGTGCACATATCGGGCTATTCGCTCGGCGGGTGGCCGATAGCCCTATTCGCCATGCTTTGCGCGTCCATCGTCATGGGGCTGATCACTTGTCTCCCGATTACCGCCAGCGCGACGGTCGGCGCCTTCGGCATCATGGGAGCCATTGCGGGATATCATTTTTCCCAGGTACCCGGAGAAGGCCCCATATTCTATGACCACGGGCTCATCTGGACCTTGATTCCCCTGGCCATCTATTCCGCCTGCCGGTGGTTCTTCCGGGGCAATGGCTCGGAGAAAAGCCAGTTGCCCACATCAATGTGAAACGCCGTCCCGGCGCAACACCTTGACGAAGGTCAGCCAGAGGATGCGGATATCGAACCACACGGACCGCCTGTTCATGTATTCAATGTCCAGGCGGACCTTGTCCGGTATGGGCAGCTCGTCGCGGCCATTCACCTGAGCCCATCCCGTCAGTCCCGGCGTGAGCGCATCGACGCCCGCCTCGGTCCGCAAGGCAATCAGATCGTCCTGATTGAACAACGCGGGGCGCGGGCCGACAAAGCTCATGTCGCCAACGATGATGCTCCACAATTGCGGCAGTTCATCCAAGCTGCTCTTGCGCAAAAATCCGCCGACCGGAGTCAAGCACGCCGCCGGATCCGGCAACAGGTGCGTCGCAACGGCCGGCGTATCCACTTTCATGCTGCGGAATTTCGGCATCTTGAAAATGCGGTTGTTGCGCCCTACCCGGTCGCTCCAGTACAGCACGGGGCCAGGCGAAGTCAGCCTTACCAGAAGCGCCACGATAATCACCGGTATCAGCAGCACAAGGGCCGCGAACAGACTGAGCAGCAGGTCAAATACTCTCTTCACTATTTTCTCTTGCAGAATCGATATTGCCCTGGTGACGATCGTACCCGGGCGCCTTTGCCATTCAGGCAGCATCATACGGCGGCTTTAGGCCGCCTTTGCATTTTCGCTCGATAGCGTCTCGAGCACGCCGACCAGTTGATCCACCAGCCGCTCGTGGTTGAAATGCTGCTCGTAGTAGCGCCGGCCATTTTCGCCCATGCGCGCTCGCGCCTCTTCCGGCATCTCGGCTAAACGCTGTATCGCAGCGGCCAAGGCCTCCGCATCCTCCGCGGGCACGGCGATGCCTGCCTGCGCCTGTTCCACCAAGCGCGCGCCTTCACCATTGAGGCATGCCAGAATCGGTTTGCCCGATGCCATATAGGCCTGCACCTTGTTGGGAACAGTGGCCGCAAAGATTTCCTGGTCGGCCAGCGTCACCAACAGAGCCGAAGCGCGCTGCATGAACGCGGGCATGGTTTCCACCGGAAAACGTCCGGGCAGGTGCAGGTTTTCCAGGCCCAGCGCCGCCACTTGCTGCAACATCCATTCCCGCTTGCTGCCGCCCCCCAAGACCACGAACTGGATTGCCGGATGTTCACGCAGTAGCGCGGCAGCACCGACTATCACTTCCACAGCTTGCGCGGCGCCGATATTGCCTGCGAACATGACGACAAATTCGCCATTGAGTCCTGGCACTTCAGGCGGTGCCTCCGTGGGCGTCCGCGAAAAACTATCGTCGACGGAGTTGGGATAGTACTCAATGGGTTTTCCCGGCGCCAGCTTGCGTATCGGTTCGACAAACGCCTCCGACTGGACAAGTATCAGATCGGCACGGTTATAAATGAACCGCACGATCCGCTCGACCACGCTCAGCACGTAACGGTTCTTGACGTGGCCCGTTGCCGACAGGCTCTGCGGCCAGAGATCCAGAACCCAGATCACCACGGGCGCGCGCTTGATTTTCGCCAGCAGCAAGCCGGGTATGGCCAGCAGTAACGGCGACAAGGCACATATGAAAATCACGTCGTAGGACTTGCGGCGCGTTATCCACGGTCCGAATAACAGGCCGGAAAATATGAACGACAGGTAGTTTAGGGTCAAGCGGAGTTTGCCCTTGCCGCGGGGAATCAAGGGTACCCGCATGATGTTCACTTTGTGGAACTGCTCTTGCTGCACCCCGGACATCCGATAGCCCGAATAGATCTTTCCCTCTGGATAGTTCGGCTTACCGGTCAGAACATCGACTTCCATCCCGCGCTCGGCCAAAGTGCTGCTGATCTCGTTGATCCGGAAACCCTCGGGCCAGAAATACTGGCTGACAATCAACGTACGCAAACTGCACCTCCCGTCGGGAATGCGGAGCAATCGGGTCGTCCAATATTCATGTCGATGTTCATCAAAGATACAAAATTCTAGGCGTTCCAGCTTTTGTGCGACGGGCGCATCGTACAGCGAAAAACCGCTCACAGGCCTGTACGAAGCGGCCCAGCCTCGTCGGTATAATCGCGCCAGGCCAGTGACCCCATCCTCTCCGCGCATATGATAGCCAATAACACTGCGGCGCCCCGGCCCGCAGGCCGCCTGATCCTGGTAGGAGATCTGCTTTCCCTCGTGGTCCTGGCCGGCTTCGCCGCCCTGCTGATCGCCGGCGCGGGCCTGCCCTTGTACTCGGACGAGGTGGTCACAAAATGGGGGCAGGCCAGGTTTTTTGAGTCAGACGGCGTACTCTCCTCTTTCTTCCCCCAATGCCGGGCGGCGTTCAGTTCCCCCCTGCCTTGGGCGTTCTATCCCGGCGCCGCGTTTTTCTCCGCGCTATACGGCAACCTTCCTCCCCTGGGCCTGCGGCTGGCGGGAGTGGCCGTGGCACTGGTCGTGCTGGCCGGCTTCGGCCTTTGGGCGCGGCGCAGCACCCGCAGCACGCAGGGTGCTTTGAGCCTGCTGTCCGTGCTGATCGTATTGCTTGCCCTGGGTGCCCTTCCCTTCCTCTGGGTCATGTCCCGGCCCGAGCAATGGTTGACCCTGGGCCTGATCTTCTTCTGCATGACCGCGACAGTAAGTCCGCGGCACGACGCGAAGGCGCCGTGGATCTGGCCCGTGCTCTATTTTCCGGTGGCTTCCGCGTTCTTTTTTGTTCATCCGAAGAGCGTTTTCTTCGCTCCCGTGGTGCTGCTGGCGGCCTGGCTCGTGACCCGCCGCCGCCATCCCGCCATACGCGTGCTGCTCGTCGCCTGGGTGTTGTGGACTTCCTACACGACGTACCGCTGGGGCACGACGGTGTCCAATTGCCCGGAAGCGCCGGGCGTCCAGGCCACGCTGTCCAGCAATTTCCTGAGTCCTTCCTTGCTGTTCCAAGCCCCGGTGGCCTTCCTCCTGGAGGGCATCGGCAATCTGCTGAGCGCGCCAGGCAAAATCGCTGAGCACGCCTTGTTTGCCGCAACCTTCCAATCCGGCTGGCTGGCTCCCATGGCGGTCCTCGCGGCGGCGACGTGGATGAATTCGATCATCCAGATCCTGGTGGAGGTCGCCATTTTCGGCACGCTGGCCACCGGTCTGCTGTGGTTGCCGGCCACCTGGCTGCGCGGCAAGCCGGCAACGCCGCAGCCGCTGCTGGCATCCGCCCTGGCGCTGGGACTGTGCGCAAATTTCTTTTTCTTCAAGTATTGGTTCTTCTACGGCGCCGCTCAGGTTTTGCCTCTAGTCCTCATGATGCTGTTGCTCGCGATGCCCGCGCGTGCACCCGCGTGGCTGGCTCGGCCAGGCCTGCAACTGGCGCGAAGCGCATGGTTGTTGTTCGCGCTGGCTAGCATGGCGATCTTCGCAGCATATATCGCGCCAGAAGTGTGGAAGCGTTCGAATCCGCCCGAAGCCTCGGTGCCCGACCAATGGCTGTCCGTCCCCGCGCTGGGCTTCGACCAGCGGCGCGAGACCATACGGGAGCTTGCGAATCAATGCGGCATCCGCGGGGACGGGGCCGAGCACCTGGTTGTGGACCACTTGACCTACTATGCCTTCAGTCACCTGCGCCGGCCAATCCACGCGCTGTATGTGTCGGAACTGGCATATGGCGCCGATCTGCCTGGCGAGAAGCTCCTCCGCTTCCTGCAGGGGCTCGAGTCCCCAGGTGCGATCACCCTGTGCAGTTACCTGCCTGCAGCCCTTTCCGACCTGCATGTCATCCGCAAGGGCGGGTACTGCTGCGCGGCGATACCGCCCGCGAACTGATCCTGCCCCGCAGCGGGCCGGGCAATCTGCAGGAAAGCTAGGCGGTGTAATGCCTGTCCACCCAATCTCGGTGATAGGCACCGTTGACGATGTCTTCTACCCACCGACCATTGTCGAGGTACCACTGCACCGTCTTGCGCAAGCCGGTCGCAAACGTTTCCGCGGGATGCCAGCCCAACTCATTGTTCATCTTCGAGGCATCGATCGCGTAACGGCGGTCATGGCCGGGCCGATCCTGCACGAAGGTGATCTGCTGCTTGTACGGAATGCCATCCGCCCGAGGCCGCAACACGTCCAATAGAGCGCATACAGCCGTGACGATATCCAGGTTGGGATGCTCGTTCTCGCCGCCGATGTTGTAGGTTTCCCCAACACGGCCCGCTTCGAGCACACGGCGCAGGCCGCTGCAATGGTCAGTCACGTACAACCAATCACGCACCTGCCGGCCATCGCCATAAACGGGCAGGGGCTTTCCGGCCAACGCGTTGGCTATCACCAGGGGAATCAGCTTCTCCGGGAATTGGAAAGGGCCATAGTTGTTGGAACAGTTAGTCGTCAGCAGCGGCAGGCCGTAGGTGTGGTGATAGGCGCGCACCAGATGATCGCTGGCAGCCTTGCTTGCCGAATATGGACTGTTGGGCTCGTACCGATGGGTTTCAGTAAAGCCATTGCCGTCCTCCGGCAACGAACCATAGACCTCATCGGTAGATACGTGCAGGAAGCGAAATTCGGCGCGCGCTGCCGGATCCAGTTCGTTCCAGTAGGCCCTCACCGATTCCA
>Ga0182740_1001435_pt1 | contig 16155 bp, 11 predicted proteins | sample eDN5th37CKraftBY_FD_128872 | JGI IMG/M metagenome (GOLD analysis project Ga0182740, IMG submission 128872) | Enriched backyard soil microbial communities from Emeryville, California, USA - eDNA 5th pass 37_C Kraft BY (version 2) (version 2) | ecosystem: Environmental > Terrestrial > Soil >...
CATCGCCTGCGGATCGACGCCGTTGTTCTTGGACTTGGACATCTTCTCGGTGCCGCCGATCACCACCGGCTGGCCGTCACCGCGCAGGGTGGCGCCGGTGATGCGACCGCGCTCGTCGCGCACCACGTCCACGTCGGCCGGGTTGAACCAGTCCTTCGAGCCGTCGGCGTTCTGGCGGTAGAAGGTCTCGGCGATCACCATGCCCTGGCACAGCAGGTTCTTCGCCGGCTCGTTGCTGTCCACCATGCGCGCGTCGCGCAGCAGCTTGTGGAAGAAACGGAAGTACATCAGGTGCAGGATGGCGTGCTCGATGCCGCCGATGTACTGGTCCACCGGCAGCCAGTAGTTGCCGCGCTTGTCCACCGCCTCGCGCGCGCCCGGCGAGGTGTAGCGGGCGTAGTACCAGCTCGACTCCATGAAGGTGTCGAAGGTGTCGGTCTCGCGCTCGGCGTCGGCGCCGCATTCGGGGCAGGCGCACTTGCGCCATTCCGGGTCGGCCTTGATCGGCGAACCGGTGCCGGTGAACTGCACGTCCTCCGGCAGCAGCACCGGCAACTGCTCTTCCGGCACCGGCACCGCGCCGCACTGGCCGCAGTAGATCACCGGGATCGGGCAGCCCCAGTAGCGCTGGCGGCTCACGCCCCAGTCGCGCAGGCGGTAGTTCACGCGGCGCTGGCCCTGGGCCTTGCGCTCGAAACGCTCGGCCAGGGCCTCGAACGCGCCCTGGAAATCCAGCCCGTCGAATTCGGCCGAGTTGACCAGCTCGATCTCGCGGGTCTTGTCGCCGTACCAGTCCTGCCAGCGGTCCGGGTCGTAAGTGCGCTCGTCGTCGTTCTTCGGGTGCTTCAGCGCGATGACCTGCTTCTTCGGCAGGCCGTACTTGGTGGCAAATTCGAAATCGCGCTGGTCGTGGCCGGGCACCGCCATCACCGCACCGGTGCCGTAGCCCATCAGCACGAAGTTGGCGACCCAGATCGGCACCTGCTCGCCGCTGATCGGGTGGATGGCCTTCAGGCCGGTGTCCATGCCGCGCTTTTCCTGGGTCTCCAGCTCGGCCTCGGAGACGCCGCCCTGCTTCAGCTCGGCCAGCAGCTCGGCCAGCGCCGGGTTGTTCTTCGCCGCGTGCTGCGCCAGCGGGTGTTCGCCGGCAATGGAGACGAAGCTCACGCCCATCACCGTGTCCGGGCGGGTGGTGAACACGCGCAGCGGGTCCAGCGCGGCGCCGTCGGCGTCGCGCACGTCGAACTGGATCTCCAGCCCCTCCGAGCGGCCGATCCAGTTGCGCTGCATGGTCTTGACCGAATCCGGCCAGCCGTCCAGTTCGTCCAGCCCGTCCAGCAGTTCCTGCGCGTAGTCGGTGATGCGCAGGAACCACTGCGGGATCTCGCGCTTCTCCACCAGCGCGCCGGAGCGCCAGCCGCGGCCGTCGATGACCTGCTCGTTGGCCAGCACGGTCTGGTCCACCGGGTCCCAGTTCACCACCGCGTTGCGGCGGTAGGCCAGGCCCTTGCGCATCAGCCGGGTGAACATGCGCTGCTCGTGCACGTAGTACTCGGGCGTGCAGGTGGCGAATTCGCGCGACCAGTCGATGGCGTAGCCCAGCGACTTGAGCTGGCTGCGCATGTGGTCGATGTTGGCGTAGGTCCACTTGGCCGGCGCGGTGTTGTTCTTGATCGCCGCGTTCTCGGCCGGCAGGCCGAAGGCATCCCAGCCCATCGGCTGCAGCACGTTGTGCCCGGTCATGCGCTTGTAGCGGCTGATGACGTCGCCGATGGTGTAGTTGCGCACGTGACCCATGTGCAGCGCCCCGGACGGGTACGGCAGCATCGACAGGCAGTAGTACTTGGGCTTGTCCGAGGTCTCGTCGACCTCGAAGGCACGGGTGGCGTCCCAGTACTGCTGGGCGGCGGTTTCGACCTGCTGGGGGTCGTAGGCTGTGTTCTCGACGCTGGGCATGGCTAAGGCTGGGCGACGGCAAAGCCGCAAAGGGTACCGCAGTGCAGCAGGCGTCTCCACCTGCCCCGGTTCCGGGCCGGCCGGCCCATTGCTTCGCCGGGTGCCGGGGACCGTGTCCGACGCCGGTCTCCTACTCGCCCCGCCCGACCGGCAACAGCGCCAACCACAGCCCCCACAGCAGGAACAACAGGCGCTGCGCGAACGGGCCGCCCAGCACGAAACCGAGGACGAACACCAGCATGCCCACCAGCCACCCGGGGATGGCGACGCGCCGCCATCCCGGTTGCCGCCCCCACGACAGCAGCATCGCGCCGAGCATGAACGCCAGTGCCCACAGCATCCACATGCTGGCATGCAGCCCGCTGGCCGGGCCGTCCACGTCGCCGGCATCCAGTGGCAGCAGCCCCATGCCGATGAAGGCGAGCGCCGCGACCATCTGCATCTGCACGCCGAGCCGCAACGGCCAACCGGCCCCGGGAGGCAGGCGCCGCGCCAGCCCCGACACCGTCACCACGGCCAGCACGCCCGGCAGCATGAAGCCGAGCAGGTTGAACGGCATGGCCCCGGGCACGCCGTGCGCACCGAGCAACGCCACCGGGTGCCGCATCTGGTCGTAGCCGGGCAGGCGCGCACCGAACCCGACCACCGCCGCCAGCCATGCCAGCGCCGCCGCCAATCCCGACCAGCGCACCACGCCCCTGAAGTTCATCGCCACGCCATGGTCATCCATTGCAGTCCAGAACCCGGCATTGTCGCGACTGTCGTGTCCGCGCGCACCTCCCCGCCGGCTTGAGAAGCATCGCCCCCGCCACCATCTCGGCCCTGACTTCTTCCTGCGAGCCTGCCCCATGTCCGACCTGCCCCACGTCTTCGACGCCACCACCGAGACCTTCGAGACCGAGGTCCTGCAGAAATCGCTGGAAACCCCGGTGCTGGTGGACTTCTGGGCGACCTGGTGCGGGCCGTGCAAGACCCTGGGGCCGCTCCTGGAGAAGCTGGCCGGCGAGTACCACGGCGCGTTCGAGCTGGCCAAGGTCGACGTGGACAAGGAGCAGCAGATCGCCGCCGCGTTCCAGATCCGCTCGGTGCCGACCGTGTTCCTGGTCAAGGGCGGGCAGATCGTCGATGGCTTCCCCGGCGCGCTGCCGGAAGGCCAGTTGCGCGAGTTCCTCGCCCAGCACGGCGTCACCCCGCTGGAGGCGCCCGCCGACGCCGCCGAGGCCGAACCGGTGCCGTTGGACCCGCAGGCCCAGGTCGCCGCCTTGCGCGAGGCCATCGCCGCCGAGCCGGACAAGGACGAGCTCAAGCTCGACCTGGCGCTGGCCCTGATCAAGACCGGCGCCACCGCCGAGGCCGGCCCGCTGCTGGACGCGCTGCCGGCCAACCTGTCCACCGACGACCGCGCCATCCGTGCCCGCGCGCGGCTGGACTTCGGCAACGCCCTGCAAGGCGCCCCGGCCGCCGATGCGCTGGCCGCGCGGGTACAGGCCGACGGCAACGACCTGGAGGCCCGCCACCTGCTCGGCATCCACCACCTGCTGGGCGGCGAGGACGAGGCCGCGCTGGAGCAGTTCATCGAGATGCTGCGCAGCGACCGCAACTTCGGCGACGGGCTGCCGCGCAAGGCCCTGATCGACGCCTTCCGCGTCATCGAGGACGAGGACCTGGTCGGCCGCTACCGCCGCCGCATGGCATCGCTGCTGTTCTGAGCCCACCCGGGCTGCGCCACCGCTGCACCCACCATTGGGCCCGCCCCGCCGGGCCCGGCATAATGTGACGTCCGTCATTTCGATGGACGCGCCGCAACCGTCATGGTGACCCGAGGCGCCGCCGCCCCACGCCTGCCAGGACCCCGGTACCCGTGAGCTTGCCCACCCCGCGCGCACTGCGCCTGACCACCTTGTTGCGGATCGTGCTGGCCGCGCTGTCGCTGGCCTGCGCCGGCAGCGCCGCGGCCCAGGACTGGACCTACCACGCCCGCCCCGGCGACACCCTGTGGGACCTGGGCACGCGTTACCTGAAACCGAGCATTTCCTGGCAGGAACTGCAGTCGTACAACGTCGTCGCCGACCCCTACCGGCTGCCCACCGGGCAGGTGCTGCGCTTCCCCATCGCCTGGCTGCGGGTGGAACCGGCGCCGGCCCGGGTGCTGGCCGTGCGCGGGCCGGTGCAGGTCGTCGATGGCAACGGCCACGGCCAGCCCGCGCGGCAGGGCATGCAACTGCAGATCGGCAGCGAGGTCAGCACCGGCAGCGATGCCAGCATCACCCTGGCCTTCGCCGACGATTCGCACCTGCAACTGCGCGAGAACTCGCAGCTGCGCCTGGACCAGCTCAGCAGCTACGGCGCCACCGGCATGGCCGACACCCGGCTGCGCCTGCAGCGCGGGCGCAGCAGCAACCGGGTGACGCCGGCGCGCGGGCCGGCCTCGCGCTACATCATCACCGCCCCCACCGCCACCAGCAGCGTGCGCGGCACCGTGTTCCGGGTCAGCGCCGGTGGCGACGGCCCTGCCGCGGCCACCGAGGTCGTCCAGGGCCGGGTGCAGGTGGGCAACCCGCGCGGCCAGCGGCTGGTCGCCGCCGGCCAGGCCGCGGCCAGCACCGCCGGGCGCGACCTGCCCATGCAGGCACTGCCCCCCGCACCGCGCCTGGAGCCGGCCACCCTGCGCGTGGAACCGCTGCCGCTGCTCGCCGATTGGCAGGCGCTGCCCGAGGCCAGCGGCGGCTACCGGGTGGAGGTGGTGCGCGCCGACACCCCGGAAATCCTGCTGTTCGCCCGCAACGTCGACGAGCCGCGGGTGCAGATCGACGCCCTGCCGCCCGGCCGGTTGCGCCTGCTGGTGCGCGCGGTCACCGCCGAGGGCATCGAAGGCCATGACGCCGAACACGATTTCGAAGTGGCCGATACCCTGCCGCCGCCGGTCACCCTGTGGCCGCTGCACGGGCAACACCTGCAGCAGGCCCGCCCCCGCTTCGAATGGGCCGTGGTCCCCGGCGCCAGCGGCAGCGTGCTGCAGGTCGCGCGCGAGCCGCAGTTCCGGCAGCCGCTGCTGGAGCAGGCCGGCACCGGCAACCGCCTGCGCGCGGCCACCGACCTGCCAGCCGGCGACTACTACTGGCGCGTGGCCTCGCGCGATGCGCAGGGCCGCACCGGCGCGTACGGCCAGCCCCTGCCGCTGCACATCAGCGACACCCCGGTGGACCCGCAATGGCAATCCCCGCAGAGCGCGCGCGGCCAACTGACCCTGCGCTGGCAGGCCGGCCTGCCCGGCCAGCGCTACCACGTGCAGATCGACCGCCGCGACGACTTCAGCCAGCCCCTGTTGGACCAAGAGCTGGCTGCTCCCGAGGTCAGCCTGAAGCAGCCGTGGCGCGGCGGCACGCTGTTCATGCGCGTGCGCTACATCGATGACGACGGCTATGCCGGCCCCTATTCGCCGGTCCAGCAACTGCAGCTGCCGTGCAGGCTCTGCTACGGCGCCGGCGCCGCCGCGCTGTTGCTGCTGGCGCTGTGAAGGCGCGCCACCTCCGCCGCGGTTACCGCTGGCTGCTGTTCGCCACCGTGCTCGCCGCGTTGAGCGGCTGGGCCAGCCATGCCCGGCTGTTCTGGCAGGCGGACGAGGGCGTCTACGACCGGCTGGTCGGCGGCTGGGACTACCCGCCCGACGCCCGCCTCGCCATCGTCGCCATCGACGAGCGCAGCCTGCAGCAGCTCGGGCAATGGCCGTGGCCGCGCAGCACCCACGCCCGCCTGATCGAGCAGTTGGAACAGGCCGGCGTCCACCGCATCGCGCTCGACCTGCTGTTCCCCGAGCCGGACCGCAAGGACGCGCGGCAGGACCGCGAACTGGCCGCGGCCATCGCGCGCAGCGGCAAGGTGGTGCTGCCGGTGCTGGCGGCCACCACCGGCGACGAGGCGGTGCCGGTGGAACTGTTGCCGGTGCCGGCCATCGCCGAGGCCGCCGCGACCCTGGCCCATACCGACATCGAGATCGACGGCGACGGCATCGCCCGCGGCCTGTACCTGAAGGCCGGCGTCGGCTCGGCCTACTGGCCGGCGCTGGGGCTGGCACTGGCCGACACCGGCGGGCCCCTGCCCGGCCTGTCCGACCCGGACGCCGCCACACCCTCGCCGTACCAGTGGCGCCGCAACAACTACGTGCGCCTGCGCTTCGCCGGCCCGCCCGGCACCTTCCCGCAGCTGTCCTACATCGACGTGCTGGAGGGCAAGGTGCCGCCGCAACTGCTGCGCGGGCGGTGGGTGATCGTCGGCATGACCGCCAGCGGCATTGCCCCGCGGCTGCTCACGCCCACCTCGAACGAACACTGGATGAGCGGCAGCGAATACCAGGCCAACGTCGCCTCGACGCTGCTCGGCGGCCACGCTCTGCTGCCATTGCAGCCGGACGCGCAGGCCGGCCTCGTCGTCCTGCTGGTCCTGCTGTGCGCGCTGCTGCTGGCCCTGCCGCTGCCGCAGTGGCTGGCGGCCCTGCTCGCGCTTCCGGCCCCGCTGCTGCTCGGCATGGTGCTGCTGCGCGGCTTCCAGTTGTGGTTCGCGCCGGTCGCGGCCCTGGTCGGCATCGCCGCCCTGCTGCTGGCCTCGGGCGTCTGGCAGCTGCGCTACTGGCGCCGGCTGGCCAACCGCGACCCGCTCACCGGCCTGGGCAACCGCATGCGCTTCGAGCGGACGCTGCAACAGGAGCATGACGCCGCCCGCCGCAGCGGCCGTCCCCTGAGCCTGGTGCTGGTCGACCTGGACCACTTCAAGCACTGCAACGACACCTATGGCCACCGCACCGGCGACCAGTTGCTGCGGCAGCTGGCGCGCACGCTCGACAGCCTGGCGCGGCGCCCGCGCGATCTGGCCGCACGCTTCGGCGGCGACGAATTCGCCCTGATCCTGCCGGACACGCCGCAGGCAGGCGCCGTGCGGCTGCTCGAAGAGCTGCTCATGCAGGTGCGCCGCATGGGCATCCCCGCCGGCCACGGTCAGCTGGCCCGGGCCAGCATCAGCGCCGGGGTGTGCACCCGCGTGCCGGACCCGGACAGCACGCCCTCGCAGTTGTACGAAGCGGCCGATGCCGCCCTGTACGAGGCCAAGAAGGCTGGCCGGGACGGCTATCGCTGCGCACCCATACAAACGGCTCCGGCCACACCATACGGGGGCGAATGCTAAGCTTCGCCCCACCTTCCCACCTGCCCTGCCGATGAAAGCCAGCACCTTCCGCCACGGCATCAACCTGTGGCCGCCGTTCCTGATGGCCGGCATCCACGTCACCGCCATCCGCCCCGATTACCGCCACGTGCGCGTCGAACTGCGGCAGCGGCCGTGGAACATGAACTACGTGGGCACCCATTTCGGCGGCAGCCTGTTCGCCATGACCGACCCGTTCTGGATGCTGTGCCTGCTGCACAACCTCGGGCGCGACTACTACGTCTGGGACAAGGCCGGCGACATCGAGTTCGTCAAGCCGGGCAAGGGCGTGGTCGCCACCGAGTTCCGGCTCGACGACGCCCTGCTCGACGAAGTCCGCGCCGCCACCGCCGGTGGCGGGAAATACTTGCGCTGGTTCGAGAACGACATCCTCGATGCGCAGGGCGAGGTGGTCGCCCGCGTGCGCAAGCAGGTCTACGTGCGGCTCAAGCCGGAAGCGCGCGCGAACCCGAAGCAGGAACCGTAAGCGACGGGGGCATCAGCGGGCGAGCATGGCCTGCGGCAATGGCACCCGCAGCATCTCCATGTCGTCCCGCCGGGTGTAGGACGGGGTTTCCAGCGCGGTGCCGTCGGCGGACACGGTGATCGGCCGGTGCGCGCTGCGCAGTTCGGCCGGCAGGCCGTCCAGCCGTTCGGCCAAGGGCGTGGCCGCATCCCGCGCCGCATGCTCGCGCAGCCACAACACGGCACCCAACAGGCGCACCTGCGCCGCGGTGTCCTGCTGCCGGTTGGCGTATCCGCCGTAGGCGGGAGCGGCGATGTTGCCCAGGATGCAGCCGATGGAGTTGACCAGGCATTCCGGCCGCCACCACGCCAGGACCCGGGCAGGCGGTGCGGGCAACCGGCGATCCTCGGCAATGGCCTGCCGCGCCTCTGGCAGGCAGGCATCGCCCAGCGTCTCGGCAGTACGCGCGAGGGTCTTCCTGCCGCTGTAGAACAGCACCCCCAGACGCTGGGTGTCCTGGATCTTCCTGTCCATCAGCGTGGCCAGGCCACGCTGCATCGCGAACTCGCCGCGCATGCCATTGCAGATGCCGGCCTCGTCGGGCGACAGCGGCGCAAAAGCCGTGGCGCAGGCCGCCGGCAACGGCGCATCCAGCGGCAGTTCGGCCAGCACCGCCGCGAATAGCGCTTCATTCGCCACCAGCATGGCGCTGCCCACCATCGTCGTCAGCAGGTTGTCGCCATGCGCCATCAACATGCGGCCGCTGCCGGCGTCACGGCACAGCCCGGCCAGTGCGCGCGGGCTGTCGCCCCGCACGTGGGCGAGCGCATGCGCGCCCAGCGGCACCTGCAGGGGACCCATCGCCGGCCACGGCGTCATTTCGCCCTGCGTCAGCGGCGAGTGGTAATGGCCATGCACCGCCATTTCGTCCATCTGCGCCAACACGGCGGCCTGCGGGACCAAGGCCGAGGCCACGGCCTGCGGTTGCCGGCGCACCCGCTCCAGGCACTCGGCGGCCTGGCCGAAACTGCACAGTACCGGGCTGGCGACAGGCGGGGCTTCGCCTGCGGCCAGCAGAGGCGGCGGCAATGCCACCGCCTCTTCATCCATCGTGCCCATGCTGATGGCGTTGAAACGAGGGACGTATTCGGCGACATACCACCGCTCGAACGCCCGGGCATGCGCATCGACCCGCGCCTGCCGTTGCTCCGGTGTCAGCCCCTCCACGCCCAGCAGCGCCAGCGTGGCGTAGGCATTGCTGCCGGGACGCTCCTGCGGCGCCTCCAATGCAGCCAGCGCGCGCTTCTGCACCGCCGGCACCGGCCACAGCCACGAGGCCAGCAGCACCACCGCTGCCACCAACAGCAAACCCGCCAATCCCCTGGCCACCCGCAACAACGCCTTTCCCACCGCCCTGCTTCCCTGATGTTTCATGGTGTCCCGCATTCCGGAGCCGTCCATCTGGCGCAATCGAGCGATGAACGATAGCCAACGCAGCGGATGCCGCCAACACGCCGGCACCCGGCCGGCCTGTGTGGCGCCATGCTGCACCGCTACAATTCGCCCATGTCGCCCGATACCCCTGCCGCGTCCCGGCCTTCGCTGCAACGCCTGTTCCTGACCGGCCTGCTGACCCTGCTTCCGATCTGGCTGACCTGGGTGGTCATCAAGTTCGTGTTCGTGCTGCTGTCGGGCATCAGCAGCCCGCTGGTGGTGCCGTTGTCCGAGCGGGTCGCCGCCTCGTTCCCGGATTCGCTGGGCTGGATCAAGGTCGAATGGATGCAGGCCACCATCGCGCTGCTGGCCACGCTGCTGGTGATCCTGCTGGTGGGCGTGCTCAGCCGCCGGGTGATCGGCCAGCGCCTGCTGCGCTGGTTCGGCGCGGTGATCCGCCGCATCCCGCTGGCCAGCGTCATCTACGACAGCGCCAAGAAGCTGCTGGACATCCTGCAGACCCAGCCCGGCAGCACCCAGCGCGTGGTGCTGATCGACTTCCCGCACCGCGACATGAAGTCGGTGGGGCTGGTCACCCGCGTCATCCGCGAGCACGGCACCGGCCGCGAGCTGGCCGCGGTGTACGTGCCGACCACCCCCAACCCGACCTCGGGCTACCTGGAAATCGTGCCGGTGGAGCTGCTCACCCCCACCGACTGGACGGTGGACCAGGCGATGAGCTTCATCATCTCCGGTGGCGCGGTGGCGCCGGACAGCGTGCCGTTCACCCGCGCCGGAGAGCGCTGAACGGGGTGGGTGCAACGCTGGTCGTCCCCGGCGTAATCGGGCACTCTCCCCGGCTTGTGCGTTTCCGGAATCCTCGATGTCCTCCAGCCCGCTACGCCTGCTTGCGCTCGCCATTGCCACGGCCCTGATGGTCTCGGCCATCGCTCCTGCCGAGGCCGCGAAGAAGAAAACCCAGCGCACGGCGCAACCGCGCGCGGCCAGCCGCCCGGCGCCGCTGCCGGTCAAGCAGGACAAGGCGGCGCAGCTCAACCGCATCTACGACGAATACTGGGACGCCTCGATGCGGCTGAACCCGCTGCAGGCCACCTTCCAGGGCGACGCGCGCTTCAACGACCAGTTGCCCAACTTCCTGTCGGCCGCCTCGCGCCAGCAGGCGCACGAGTTCATGGTCGAATGGCTGGGCAAGGTCGAGGCGGTGGGCAGCGACGGCCTGCAGGGCCAGGACCTGCTCAGCTACGAGATATTCGTGCGTGACGCGCGCATCTCGCTGGCCGCCGAGCAGTACCCGTCGTGGATGCTGCCGATCAACCAGTACTACAACCTGGCCAGCATCATCGCCGTGCTCGGCTCGGGTACCGGCGCGCAGCCGTTCAACACGGTCAGGGACTACGAGAACTGGTCGCGGCGCTCGCTGGGGGTGCCGCCGCTGTTCGAGCAGGCCATCGCTAACATGCGCGAAGGCATGGCCGCCGGCGTGGTGCAGCCGCGCGCGCTGATGGAAAAGGTGCTGCCGCAGCTGGACGCGGTAATCAAGCCGACCGCCGAGGAAAGCATCTTCTGGGCGCCGATCCGCAACCTGCCGGAGGATTTCTCCGACGAGGACAAGGCGCGGCTGGGCGCCGAGTACAAGCGGATGATCGAATACCGGCTGATGCCGGCCTACCGCTCGCTGCGCGGCTTCATCGCCACCCAGTACCTGCCGGCCACCCGCGACAGCGACGGGCTCGGCGCACTGCCCGACGGCCAGGCGTGGTACGCGCACAGCGTCGCCAGCCTGACCACGCCGGCGCGCACGCCGGCGGAAATCCACGAACTGGGCACGCAGGAAGTGCAGCGCCTGCAGAAGCGCATCACCGCGACGATGAAGGAAGCGCGCATCCGCGGCTCGATGCGCAAGACACTCAACGCGATGCGCAACGACCGCCAGTTCACCTTCAAGGACGACGCCGCGCTGCTGGCGCGCTATGCCGAGGTCGGCCGGCAGGTGGAGGCGGCCCTGCCCGGCCTGTTCGAGCTCCAACCCAGGGCCACGCTGGAAATCCGGCCGGTCGAACCCGGGCGCGCCCTGACCAGCAGTGCCGCCAGTTACCAGCCACCGAGCGCGGACGGCCAGCAACCCGGCGTGCTCTACGTCAACACCGCCGACCTGCCCACGCGCAAGCGCTGGGCAGTGCCGCTGCAGTACCTGCACGAAGCCATCCCCGGCCACCACCTGCAACTGGGCCTGCAACAGGAACTGGCGACGCTGCCGCGCTTCCGCCGGCTCGGCGGCGACGTCGCCTTCATCGAGGGCTGGGGGCTGTATGCCGAATCGCTGGGCGAGCAGATGGGCCTGTACGCCGACCCTTACGACCACCTCGGCTACCTGCAGACCACCCTGCTGCGCACCGTGCGGCTGGTCGCCGACACCGGCGTCAACGCCGCCGGCTGGAGCCGCAGGCAGGCCATCGACTACATGGTCGGCAACGCCGACATTTCCGCCGCCGACGCCACCGCCGAGGTCGAGCGCTTCATGGCCCAGCCGGGGCAGACGCTGGCTTACCGCGTCGGCGAGCTCAAGATCCGGCTGCTGCGCGAGAAGGCGCAGGCCGAGCTGGGCGAACGCTTCGACCCGCGCGAGTTCCATGCCGAGGTGCTGAAGGACGGCTCGATGCCGCTGGACATCCTGGAAGCCAAGATCGACCGCTGGATCGCAAGCAAGAAGACCTGACCCCGCAGGAGGAAGCGCCATGTACCGGTGGAAATCCCGATTCGCCCCGTTGTGCCTGCTCGCGTTCGCCAGCGCGGCCGGCGCCGCCGCGCCCACGCCGCCGGACCCCGGCATCGACGGCCTGATGCAGCGCTACGACGGGCAGGTCCCCGGCGCCGCGGTGCTGGTGCTGAAGGACGGGCAACCGGTATTCCGGCGCGGCTACGGGCTGGCCGTGGTCGAGGACGGCACGCCGGTCACGCCCGCCACCAATTTCCGCCTGGCCTCGGTGAGCAAGCAGTTCACCGCCGCGGCGATCCTGTTGCTGGCCGAGGACGGCAGGCTGTCCATCGACGACCCGCTGAAGAAGTGGCTGCCCGGCCTGCCGGCGGTGGCCGATGCGATGACCCTGCGGCACCTGCTCAGCCATACCAGCGGCCTGCTCGACTACGAAGACCTGATGGATCCGGCCGACACCCGCCAGGTGCACGACATCGACGTGCTGCACCTGCTGGAGCAGGAAAACCGCACCTACTTCGCACCGGGCAGCGACTACCGCTACAGCAACAGTGGCTATGCCCTGCTGGCGCTGGTGGTCGGCAAGGCCTCGGGCAGCGACTTCGCCAGCTTCCTGCGCCAGCGCATCTTCCTGCCGCTGGGCATGCACGCCACCTTCGCCCACCAGGACGGCGTGGACGAGGTACCCGAACGCGCCTACGGCTACAGCGAAATCGATGGCCGCTGGCAGCGCACCGACCAGAGCACCACCAGCGCCGTGCTCGGCGACGGCGGCATCTATTCCTCCCTCGACGACCTCGCCCGCTGGGATGCGGCGCTGTACGACGAACGCCTGCTGCGTCGCGCGTCGCTGCGGCTGGCGTTCAGCCCGGCCACGGCGACGCCGGAGCCCGACGTACCGCACTACGGCTTCGGCTGGCGCATCAACGGCGACATGCTGTGGCACAGCGGCGAGAGCATCGGTTTCCGCAACGTGATCGTGCGCTACCCGAAGCGGAAGCTGACGGTGATCGTGCTGAGCAACCGCAACGACCCGGAGCCCTACCCACTGGCGCTGGCCATCGCCAAACGCTGGCTGGACGCGAAACGTTGAAGCTGCTGGCCGGCATCCACCACGTCGCGCTGATCGTCTCGGACTACCCGCGCGCGAAGGATTTCTACACCCGCATCCTCGGGCTGGAAGTGCTCGCCGAGAACTTCCGCGCGCAGCGCCAGTCGTGGAAGCTGGACCTGCGCCTGCCCGATGGCGGCCAGCTGGAACTGTTCTCCTTTCCCGCCCCGCCACCGCGCCCCAGCCGCCCGGAAGCCTGCGGCCTGCGCCATCTCGCCTTCCGTATCGCCGCGCTGGATGCGGCCATCGCCCACCTGCACGCCGAGGGCGTGACCTGCGAACCGGTGCGGGTGGACGAATACACCGGCCGCCGCTTCACCTTCTTCGCCGACCCGGACGGACTGCCGCTGGAGCTGTACGAAACCGGCTGAACCTCCCGCGGTCACATCGCCGCCGCCGGCACGTCCCTGGTCCCAATGACTTCCGGCGCATTGCACGACCGTGGCTGCTGCCGGAAAGATGTCCCATCTTCCAGGGAGGTGTCCGTCCATGCTGCAGATCCGTGGTCTGTCCAAAACCTACGCCAACGGCGTGCACGCACTGAAGAACGTCGACCTGGATATTCCGCGCGGCATGTTCGGCCTGCTCGGCCCCAATGGCGCCGGCAAGTCCTCGCTGATGCGCACGCTGGCCACGCTGCAGGAAGCCGACGCCGGCAGCGCGACGCTGACCACCGCCGACGGCGCCAGCATCGACGTGCTCCGTGACAAGGACGCGCTGCGTCGCCGGCTCGGCTACCTGCCGCAGGATTTCGGTGTCTACCCGAAGGTGAGCGCGCTGGACCTGCTCGACCACTTCGCCGTGCTCAAGGGCCTGACCGCGCGCAGGCAGCGCAAGGAGGTCGTCGAGGGCCTGCTGCAACAGGTGAACCTGTGGGACGCGCGCAAGCGCAGGCTCGGCACCTATTCCGGCGGCATGCGCCAGCGCTTCGGCATCGCCCAGGCGCTGCTCGGCAACCCGCAGCTGGTGATCGTCGACGAGCCCACCGCCGGCCTCGACCCGGAGGAACGCAACCGCTTCCTCAACCTGCTGGCGGAGATCGGCGAGAACGTGGCGGTGATCCTGTCCACCCACATCGTCGAGGACGTCACCGACCTGTGCCCGAACATGGCGATCATGAACAAAGGGCAGGTGCTGCTGAGCGGGCGCCCGGCCGAGGCCATCGCCGCGTTGCAGGCGCAGGTGTGGCGCAAGCAGGTGGGCAAGGGCGCGCTGGCCGACTACGAAGCGCGTTTCACCGTGCTGTCCACGCGGCTGGTCGGCGGTCATCCGGTGATCCACGTGTTCAGCCCCTCGCAGCCGGAGGAGGGCTTCGCGCCGGTGGAGCCGGGCCTGGAGGACGTCTATTTCCAGCGCCTGCGCCTGCAGGCGCAGGCCGCCTGACGGAGCCGGCCCATGACCTTCGCCTTCCTCCGTTTCGAGCTGCGCGAGCAGCTCCGTTCCCCGCTGCTGTGGCTGCTGGCGGCGCTGTTCGCGCTGCTCGCCTTCGGCGCCGCTTCCAGCGATGCCATCCAGATCGGCGGCGGCATCGGCAACGTGCACCGCAATGCGCCATCGGTGATCGCCACCTTCATGACCTCCTTCACCCTGCTCGGCCTGCTGGTGGTCACGCTGTTCGTCAGCAATGCACTGCTGCGCGACTTCGAGCTGGGTACCGCCGAGCTGGTGTTCTCCAGCCCGATCAAGCGCCGCGACTACCTGCTGGGCCGGCTGGGCGCGGCGCTGCTGGCCAGCCTGCTGATGTACGCCATCATCGCCATCGGCCTGTTCATCGCCCAGTTCATGCCGTGGATCGACGCCGCCCGCCTCGGCCCGGTGTCGCTGCAGCCCTATCTCTGGTCGTTCGTGTGCATGGTACTGCCGAACGTGCTGTTCACCACCGCGCTGCTGGCGGTGCTGGCGGTGACCACCCGCAACATCCTGTGGGTATACATCGGCGTCATCGTGTTCTTCGTGCTGTACGGCGTCAGCCGCGCGATCCTGGCCGACATCGACAACCTGCGCCTGTCCTCGCTGCTCGACCCACTGGGCATCCGTGCGATGGCGCAGGCGATGCGCTACTGGTCGGCCGAAGAACGCAACAGCGGCCTGCCCGCCTTCACCGGCTACCTGCTGGAGAACCGCCTGCTGTGGCTGGCCGTGACCGGCGCGCTGCTCGCCGCCACCTTCGCCCTGTTCCGCACCGAACGCAGTGGCACCGGGCGCAGGCGCGGCAGGAAGATCGCCAGCGTCGCCACCACCGATGGGAAGCGCCAGGCGGTCACCGCGCCGAAGGTGACGCCGGCGTTCAACGCCGCGACCGGCTGGAAGCAGCTGCTGCGGCAGGTGCGCTTCGATGCCTTCGGCGTGTTCCGCAGCGCGCCGTTCCTGGTGCTGCTGGTGCTGGGCATGGCCAACTTCATCCCCAGCGCACTGTTCCGCAAGACCATGTACGGCACGCCCAGCTGGCCGGTGACCTCGCAGATGCTGGAGGCCCTGCAGCAGAGCTACAGCTTCCTGCTGATCATCATCGTGCTGTTCTATGCCGGCGAGCTGGTCTGGCGCGAACGCGGCGCGCGCATGGCCGGCATCAGCGATGCCATGCCGGTGCCCAACTGGGTGCCGCTGCTGGGCAAGTTCCTGACCCTGGTCGCCGTGGTCGGTGCGTTCCAGGCCGTGGGCGGGCTCACCGCCATGGCCATCCAGCTGGGCAAGGGCTACACCCAGATCGAGCCGCTGCTGTACGTGAAGACGCTGGCACTGGATTCGGTGGTGTACATCCTGATGGGCGGCATGGCGCTGGTGCTGCAGGTGCTGAGCAACAACAAGTTCCTCGGCTATGCATTGCTGATCCTGCTGCTGATCGGGCAGTCGGTGCTGGGCATGCTCGACTACACCCAGAACCTGTACAACTTCGGCAGCTGGCCGATCGCCCCGTATTCGGACATGAACGGCTACGGCCACTTCCTGGCCGGGCAGCTGGCGTTCCAGGGTTACTGGACGCTGTTCCTGCTGGCGCTGCTGCTGGTCTGCGCCGCGTTGTGGGTGCGTGGCGTCGATTCGGGCCTGCGCCAGCGCCTGAAGCTGGGCCGCCAGCGGCTGCGCGGCCGGCTGGGCGTGGCGCTGGCCGCCTCGGTCGTCGCCTTCGCCGCCTGCGGCACATGGCTGTACTGGAGCACCAACATCCGCAACGAGTTCGTCTCGCCGGACCAGATGCTGGACCGCCAGGCCCGCTACGAGCGCGAGTACCGCAAGTACAAGGATCTGCCGCAGCCGCGC
>Ga0182740_1001436_pt1 | contig 16154 bp, 10 predicted proteins | sample eDN5th37CKraftBY_FD_128872 | JGI IMG/M metagenome (GOLD analysis project Ga0182740, IMG submission 128872) | Enriched backyard soil microbial communities from Emeryville, California, USA - eDNA 5th pass 37_C Kraft BY (version 2) (version 2) | ecosystem: Environmental > Terrestrial > Soil >...
CGAAATCGCGGATATCGCCACGAACCGGGAACGCGTTGCGCTGCTGTGGGACGTTTGCCAGGTTCCGGATTACCGCAAGATTTCCGGCCAGAGCCACGCCGAACTCATCGGCAATCTCTACCGTCATCTGACGAGCGGCGATAATCGCATCTCGGAAGATTGGTTTGCAAAGCAGGTGTCGTTGGCCGATCGCACCGACGGCGATATCGACACGCTTGCAAACCGCATTGCCCACATCCGCACGTGGACCTTCGTCGCCAATCGCCCCGATTGGCTGCGCGATCCGGGCCACTGGCAGGAACGGACCCGGGCCATTGAGGATAGCCTGTCGGATGCTCTGCACGAGTGTCTGACCCAAAGATTTGTAGATCGCCGAACCAGCGCGTTGATGAAGGGCATGCGAGACAAAGATGAACTGACGGCCGACATCGCGGATGATGGCGCGATCACGGTTGAGAACCACTTCGTAGGACGCCTCAAAGGCTTCCGCTTCACACTCGATGCGGCAGGCGATGGCATCCATGAAAAGGCGACGCGCCAGGCGGCGATGCAAGTCGTCACGCGCGAGCTTGGCATGCGTGCCCGGCGGGTCGCTGCCGCTCAGAACGATGCGTTCAAGCTCACGCGTTCGGGCAGCATTGTCTGGCGTGATGACGAGCTTGCAAAGCTCGAGCCCGCGGAAGATCCTCTGCAGCCCGGCGTAACATTGCTCGCCGACGATGCGATGAGCGAGGCCGATCGGGAGAAGGTTCTGGCCCGCCTCAAAACGTGGCTCGAAGACACCATCGCCGATAAGCTGAAGCCGCTCGTCGAGATGTCTCGCAGCACCGAGCTGCAGGGCTTGGCGCGCGGTATCGCCTTCCAGCTGAAGGAAGGTCTCGGCGCATTGAAGCGCGAGACGGTGGCCAACGAGATCAACGCGCTCGATCAAGCCGCGCGCGCTGAGCTTCGCAAGTTTGGCCTGCGCTTTGGCGCCTTCAATATTTTCTTCCCGCTGATGTTGAAGCCCGCTCCGGCAGACCTTGCGGCAACGCTGTGGCTTTTGAAGAACCCGACGCCCAACGGAACGGTGCCGCAACTGCCGCGCGCCGGTCTGACGAGCGTCGCGGTCGATCCGGAAACGCCGGAAGCGCTCTATCGCGCCCACGGTTTCCACGTGTGCGGGCCACGCGCCATTCGCCTCGATATTCTCGAGCGCCTTGCAGATTTGATCCGCCCGCTGCTTGCTTGGCGGTCCGCGCCCGGCAAAATGGATGCGCCCCCGAAAGGCTCGACGGGTGACGGTGGTTTCAGGGCGACCGACGATATGATGTCGATCCTCGGCTGTTCGGTTGAAGAGCTGAGCGAAGTCCTGAAAGCGCTGGGCTTCCGTCTCGAGCGGCGGCCGATCCCGGCAGCCGCACCTGCTCCCGAAGCAACGGCAAGCGCTCCAGCTGAAACCGCTGAAGTGGCTCCGGCTGGCGAAGAGAAGGCCGTGGAAGGCGAAGTTGCGAGTGCCGAAGCCTCGGATCAGCCAGCAGAGCAGCCTGCCGTCGAAGCGGCGCCGCAGCCCACCGAGCCTGCGGCAGCAACCGCAGAAAACACCGAAGCTGCCGCCGCCGAGACGGCTACCGCTGCGGCTGAGCCCGAGACCGAGAAGTTTGAGGAGATCTGGCGGCCGCGCCGGCATCAGCGTCCCGAGCGCAGGGATGCGCCGCGTCGCGATGGCCAGCATCGTCACCAGCGCCACCATGGCAACAGGCCCAACGCAGGCGCGCAGCAGGCCGGTACGGCCCCGGCGGCAAATGCGGGTGCCCCGGTCTCGGAGGCATCCGCCACCGGTGATCGGCCTGAGCATCAGCGCCAACGGCACGAGCGCAACGAGAACCGCGGTGACCGCCCGCGCTTTGAAGGCCGCAAGGGCGGTGACCGCCGACCCGATCAAGGCTCGAGAAAAGAGGAAGGAAACCGCCCGCGCCGCGATGACAATCGCAATGGCCGCCGCGAGGACCGCCGTTCACCACAGGTGATCACGGCGGCACCGCCGAAGTCGGCCGCTGCCGATTCATCCTCGCCCTTCGCTGCGCTCGCTGCGCTGAAGGCGCAGATGGAGAAGCGGAGCGAGGGCTCGGGCTCCACCTGATCTCATGCCTGACGCGCCCGCAGGGTCCGTTCAACGCGTCGATCAATGGATGTGGTTTGCCCGCTTCGTGAAGTCGCGGACGTTGGCGCAGGCGCTGATTGAGCGCGGCAAGGTCCGCATCAACCGCGAGAAGATTTATAAGACGAGCACGATCGTGAGGCCTGGCGATGTACTGACTCTGTCGCTTGGGCCTCGCGTTTTGAGCATTGAGGTCTTAGGAATTGGTTCGCGGCGTGGACCAGCATCTGAGGCCGCACTGCTCTACCGCAATCTTGCAAGTCCATCGCCCGCTCCCATCTCCGGTGCAGAGGGGGAAACGGGCACGGTGGAGGAGGGGATGGACGCGCCGCAGGCGGCTCGCTCCACTGGCGCGGGGAGGCCGACGAAGCTTGAACGCCGTCAGCTCGACAAGCTGCGTGGGCGCAGTTGATTGAACTGTGACGCCCCGTCCACCTAGGCAGCCGTAACGCCTATGCTTATAAGAGCGCCGCTAGATCGAGCCGTTGAGTTGGCGCGCACCAGGCCAGCCACCAATCGATCGTCTTCGATGGACCAGGAATCCGAATGACCTACGTCGTCAATGAAAAATGCATCAAATGCAAATACACCGATTGCGTTGAGGTCTGTCCGGTAGACTGCTTCTACGAGGGCGAGAACATGCTCGTCATCCACCCCGACGAGTGCATCGATTGCGGCGTCTGCGAACCGGAATGCCCTGTCGACGCCATCAAGCCCGACACCGAGCCCAATCTCGAGAAGTGGATGGAGCTCAACCGGCAGTACGCTGATGTCTGGCCGAACATCACGGCCAAGAAGGCGCCGTTGCCGGAAGCCGAAGCTACGAAGGACGAGACGGGCAAATTTGAGAAATATTTTTCTCCGAACCCGGGGTCCGGCGACTAAAAAATTGCTTTGCACGGAAGAATTGAAATCGGAAAGAGCAAAACCGGCATAACATGTTGGTTTTGCATTGTTTTTTAAAGAACGCCTTAATCTCGACCAGATTGTCTCAGAACGCCACTCTTCATTTACCGCCAGAAGTGTGTTACTGTTCTCCTTGATGGCATTGAGTCTGCACAAATCCGGAACGGCCGCGAACAAAAAAAGGCTGCCTCATTCGCAGGCGGCTCGCAATAAGGCGTATGGGGCGTCGCTGGGCCACTTCAGAGTCGGACAGGATTTGCAAAGGTAGGCCACAAATGAGCGCGCAGGGGAACGGCCTCCCGACAAAGGAGGCTCGGATCAATGCGCGCGTGTTGTTAGGATGCAACATGTATCCGGCAGCACTGATGCTCCGTCCACACAGGGCGGACAGACGGCCAAGCCGATCCGTCCGGTAAGGCCTAGTATGCGAGAGTGAGAGATCGATATGGCTCAGAAGAAAAAAGCTCCGGTCCCCCCCAAGTCCGCAGCGAAGAATGCCGCCCGAAAATCTGTTCCTCTGAAGGCCAGCGCGAGCGCCAGTAAGGCTGCCGCCAAACATACCACCAAGCCGAAGGCGGAAGCGCCTGCCAAGGCCAAGGCAGCCCAGCCGGCCGCTGCCAAGCCCGCAAAGAAATCCGTTCCTGTAGCAGCTGCGCCGGCCAAGCCGGCGCCTAAGACCGAGGCCCCCTCCGTTTTGAAAAAACCGCTCTCGAATTCGCCTGCAACCGCCCACATCGCTGCCAAGGCGGCACCCGCACCGCAGCGCACGGTCGCCGTACCGGCCAATGCGCACAAAGCTGCGAGCCAGAAGCTCACGGCCCCGGTCGCGCCTGCCCAGCAGCCGGCGACGCCTAAGGCGATTGCCGAGAAGGCTGCCGCTGCCCGCCAGATCCTGGCTGTGCAGAAGAAGCCGGTCAGCCAGCGCCACGGCTTCAAGGCGAACGAGTTCGTCGTTTATCCCGCTCATGGCGTCGGCCGTATCGTCGGCATCGAAGAGCAGGAAATCGCTGGCATGTCGCTCGAGCTCTTCGTCATCACCTTCGACAAGGAGAAGCTGACGCTGCGCGTGCCGACAGGCAAGCTCGCAAGCGTCGGAATGCGCAAGCTCGCCGATGAGGGCCTGGTTAAGAAGGCCATGGAAACGCTGAAGGGCCGCGCACGCATCAAGCGTACGATGTGGAGCCGCCGGGCGCAGGAATACGTCGCCAAGATCAACTCCGGCGATCTCATTGCCATCGCCGAAGTCGTCCGCGACCTCTACCGCTCTGAAGCGCAGCCCGAGCAGTCCTACTCCGAGCGGCAGCTCTATGAGGATGCCCTCGACCGCATGGCCCGCGAACTCGCAGCAGTCGAGAAGCTCGACGAGCGCGGCGCAGTCCAGAGGATCACCGACATCCTCTCGAAGAGCGCCAAGGGCCGTCGCGTGGCTGACGGTGAATCGGTCGGCGAAGCCGCATAAGACGGCACTGACACTGCAAGTATTATCGCGCCTGGTTCCAAATGGAGCCGGGCGCGTTCTTTTGCGGACCGCGGGGTTAGATCGGATCGCCCGGCAATCCCACCGGCTGCAAAGGACTTGGCGTGTCCCGCTCGCTGACGGTGGCCGCAGCGCCCCCCGCCTCCGGAATGTCAATCTGCGAGGGGTCGGCGATATCGATGAGCGGCCCATTGCGCCGTTCGATCCACCCGCGCAGCACGACAGTCTTGCCCGCGAGGCCGTCGAGCGATCGATCGAATGCGGGATTGGCGGCAAGAACCTTTCTGTCGATGCGCGCCGTGAAATCGCTCTGCCAGTCATTGCTGAAGTTGAGATACGTCGCGCCCTTCGTGCGGCTGACGGTAACGACGGAACCCGTGACCCGCACATACTTGCCGCGCTGCTTCATCAACGCGCTGGGATGATCGGCGCTAAACGTACGATAGACGCCATTGCTCCAGAGCCCCGATCGCCGCCGCTGTGCTTCCGCCTCGTGCGCTAAGAGTTCGCGGGCGCACGCAAAGCTCTCAGGCAAACCGTACGCACGCGCATGGCCGCTCGCGAGCAGGGCTCCCTGAACCCAGTCCGAGCGGCTCCTATCGGCGACAAAAACCTGCGCGAGAATCCGCCCATAGCGATCGGAGCGGCTGCCGGCGAACCCGAGCTTGACCCTCTTCCCAAGCACGAGGTCGGACAGTGCCTTGATGGTCTCGTTCTCGGGCGGCCAGGCACCGGGCGCCGCATTGGCGTCGCGCGCTCTGGGCGCGAGCGCGCCAATCAACCGGACGGCCTTGCCATCATCGAGAATAATCGTTTCGCCATCGACGACGCGCGTGACGGTCCGAACGGGCCCGGGCTCGAGGGTGCACGGAGTGGGAGACGCAGAGGGCTGTGCCATAGCGCAAGGCGGAACAAGCAACCCCGCCGCGCCGAACACATATGCCGCCCATCGCCTCGCCATATGGAATAGAAATCATAAGCGAGGCCGCGCGCCAAGGACGAGCGACCCGGTTGGCGGATGGCGCGCTTTCGAGAGCTCAGAAGCGGTGGACGAAGCCGAAGCTGAACTTATTCATCGAAGCGTCCACCTCGTCGTGGCCAGCTGGCAAGGAATCGAAGCTCTCGCCGGAGAACTCAACGCGCCGGTATTCGAACCGCAAGCGATTGTTGTCGCTCCAAAGATACTCGATGCCGCCGCCGGCGGTCCATCCGGACAGCATTTCGGTGTCGCTGACGCCGAGAGAGCCATTCCGGACTTCCAAGTTGGCGAAGGCGTAGCCGCCGGTCGCGTAAATCAGGGTGCGATCCCACAGCAAATAGCCCAGCCTGCCGCCGACGGAGCCGTCGAAATCGACGTGGCCTTTGAATCCCGAGATGCCGTCTATGCGGGAGCTGTCGCCGTAGAGAAAATCGTAGCTCAAATCGGCGGTCGGGCCGAAAATGAAGTCATTGTAGCGAAAATCGTATCCGGCCGACGCTCCGAGCGTGATGCCGTCAGCGTCCCTCAGCCGGCCGCCGCTGGTGCCGAATGACAGGGTGTTGAAGCTGAGCGTCGGTTTCCAGTACGCACCTTCCCAGGACGAAGGAAGCGGCCTTTCGACATAGTTCGGGACGACGATGTTATAGGGGCTGCTCAGATTGCCGATGGGCTTCAGATCATCGGGAAGACTCTGCGCCATCGCGGCGCCTGCTGGTGACAGTACCGCCGTTGCGGCCAACGCAGACAGAATCTTTCTCATCAGAGTATTTCCCTCACGTGTAGCCTCGACCAACACCGCCCCGCAGTGTCAGATTGGAAGGCCTCTTCATGTGTGACTAGAACGCCCCCGTCCGACTGGCACAGCGCGTCTATCATGAGCCAGCAGAAGGCTCCGCAGCAGGATCGCACTCTTTGCTACGTTAAGTACTTTTGAAAAGGAGGAATTTTGAGCATATCGCATCTTCCTGGTGAGTGTGTCCCGAAGAGCCTTCTAAAGGCTCGCTCATGGGTCGTAGTCCGACGCGGGCACCACAATTTTGGGCCGGGCGGCCCTCGCCGCAGCACCCGCAAATCGCCTCCGTCTGCCGCCGTGGCCGGGTCTGATTCGGTGCGAGTGGACGTCCAAGTGCCAAGCTGAAGCTTCGCGGAAAGCCAAATCGGCCTGCCTCAAAATCTCCGCGGCCCCCGCGCTTGACCTGGAGCAATGGTCACCGCATAGCTTCCACACCGCACCGCCGATGCGAGAGCGCCCGGCAAGCCATGCCGGAAGGTTGGACCGGCCCCGTAGCTCAGCTGGATAGAGCAACGGTTTCCTAAACCGTAGGTCGCAGGTTCAAATCCTGCCGGGGTCGCCAAATTCATGACCGGGTAAACCTTGCGACCGGGCCGCCGTCCGCACCGGAGCCTCAACGGGAGGCTGTTGCAACTCTTATCGAGACAACTGCGCGCTTGGCGGCGTGGGGCAAGTTGGGTAGGTATCCCAAGGAAGCCACACTTTCCGCGCCACGGTATTATGAGCAATGCTCATCACCCCTTCCCCAGGAGACCAATGCACGGATGACCGCCAAGATCGAGGTCACGATCGCCGATCAAAATCCGGTCGTACGTGCAGGTCTGGAAGCGCTGATCGCACGTGATGGCCGCTTCACAGTCTGCGGCGTCCACGCCACCGGTGAAGGCCTGATCAACGCGCTCAAGACGAAACCCGTCGAGATCGCAGTGGTCGGGTGGACACTTCCCGACATGACCGGCGGCGCGGTGCTGTCGCGCGTAAAGCAGGAAAAGTGGCAGACCCGGATCATCATCTACACGGGCGAGCGCTCGCATGATGTTCTGCGCACATCGATCAAGGGTGGCGCCTGGGGATTCGTGTCCAAGACCGAAGATCCGCAAGTGCTCCTCGAAGCGGTTGTTTCCGTCGCGCGTGGCCGCTTGTCGCTGCCCTATGTGGATATCGACCTACTCAATCACGATCCGCTCGAAGGCCTGACTGCGCGCGAGCGAGAATTGCTTGCTGCACTTGCGAATGGCTGGACCAATCTGCAGATCGCCGCGCGTACGGGCATCTCCCGTAATACCGTGAAATACCATCTCAAAAATTTGTACGACAAACTGGGCGTGTCGAACCGCGCGATGGCTGTTGCACTGCACGTGTCCGTTAACCGTAACGAGCAGCAGTAAAGCCCAAGCACGCCTGCAGCAAAGTGCTGCACTACCAGCAAATAAGGTGGGTAGCGGGGTTTGCCCAACAGGGTGTTGATAGTTTTTCGTTCACACCTTCACTGTCCCCCTGCTAGTTAAGACTTACGCCCGCATCAGCGATGGGGCGAAGGATCAGCAAAAGCATGCCGCAACGCCTCCCCTGCTGCGTCGGGGGCCGTCGGCTTGGCACAACGCAGCGCGGAGGAACGCTTCTATGTCTGTTACGCCTCATCTTTTCATTCCCGGGCCGACGAACGTGCCCGACGCCGTTCGCATGGCGATGAACGTTCCTATGGAGGACATGCGTTCTCCGGAATTCCCGAAGTTCACGCTCCCGATCTTTGAAGACCTCAAGAAGGTTTTCAAAATGAAGGACGGCCGCGTTTTCATTTTCCCCTCGTCCGGCACCGGCGCTTGGGAATCGGCCATCGAGAACACGCTCGCCGTCGGCGACAAGGTTCTGATGAGCCGCTTCGGCCAGTTCTCGCTGCTCTGGGTCGATATGGCCGAGCGTATGGGCCTGAAGGTCGAGCTTTGCGATGAAGAGTGGGGCACGGGCGTACCGCTCGAGAAGTACGCCGAGATTCTCGCGAAGGACAAGAATCACGAGATCAAGGCCGTCTTCGCCACGCATAACGAAACCGCGACGGGCGTCAGCTCGGACATCGCAGGCGTCCGCAAGGCGCTCGACGACGCGAAGCACCCCGCTCTCCTCTTCGTTGACGGCGTCTCGTCCGTCGGCTCGCTCGAGATGCGCATGGGCGAATGGGGCGTAGACTGCTGCGTATCGGGTTCGCAGAAGGGCTTCATGCTCCCGACCGGCCTCGGCATTCTCGCCGTGAGCCAGAAGGCGCTCGACGTCAACAAGACGAAGAACGGCCGTATGAACCGCTGCTTCTTCTCTTGGGAAGACATGATCAAGACGAACGATCTTGGCTACTTCCCCTACACGCCGGCAACGCAGCTGATCCGCGGTCTCCGCGCCTCGCTCGACCTCATTTTCGCTGAAGGCCTCGACAACGTTATCGCTCGCCATCACCGTTTGGCGACGGGCGTCCGTCACGCCGTCGACGCATGGGGCCTCAAGCTCTGCGCGAAGGAGCCGAAGTGGCATTCTGATACGGTTTCGGCGATCCTGGTGCCGGAAGGCTTCGACGCCAACAACGTGCTCAAGACGGCCTACTATCGCTACAACACCTCGCTCGGAACCGGCCTGAACAAGGTCGCTGGCAAGGTCTTCCGCATCGGCCACTTGGGTGCGCTCGATGAGTTCATGATCGGCGGCGTTCTGTTCGCAGTCGAAATGGCGCTGAAGGATACCGGCATCAACATCAAGCTCGGCTCCGGCACGGGCGCTGCCGCTGAATACTTCAGCAAGACCGCGACGAAGTCGGCAACGGCTCCGACGCCTGCGCAGGCAAAAGCTGCCTAAGACATTACGCCCGGCCTCAAACGAGGCCGGGCGGCTCTTTCTGACGTGATGACCGTCGACCCAAATAAGAAAACGCGAACCCGAATCTAGGAAGGCACGCCCCAATGAGCTTCACGCTTTACCCGCTTCGCAAACAGAGATTGCAGCGCTCGTATCTCGCGGTTCCGGGTTCCAACCCGACCATGATCGATCGCGCTCACAAGAGCGCCGCTGACTACGTCTTCCTCGATTGCGAAGACGCTGTTGCCCCGCCCGAAAAGGAGCAGGCGCGTAAGAACATCATCCAGGCGCTGAACGACCTCGATTGGAAGGCCGCCGGCAAGAGCGTGAGCGTCCGCATCAACGGCCTCGACACCCACTACATGTATCGCGATGTCGTCGACATCGTCGAGCAGGCCGGCCACAAGCTCGATACCATCCTCATTCCGAAGGTCGGCGTTCCCGCCGACGTCTACGCGGTCGAAACCATCGTCAGCCAGATCGAAGTGGCCAAGGGCCTGCCGCACCAGATCGGCACCGAAGCGTTGATCGAAACGCCGCTCGGCATGGCAAACGTTGAAGCGATCGCATCCGCCAACAGCCGCCTGGAGTCGATGCACTTCGGCGTCGCCGACTACTCGGCATTCAACAAGGCCCGCACCGTGGTCATCGGCGGCTTGAACCCCGACTATCCGGGCGACCAGTGGCACTTCCCGCTCTCCCGCATGACCGTTGCTTGCCGCGCTTTCGGCCTGCGTCCGATCGACGGTCCGTTCGGCGGCATCGATGATCCGGAAGGCTACAAGGCTGCTGCGCGCCGTGGCGCGGCCCTTGGCATGGAAGGCAAGTGGGCGATCCATCCCTCGCAGATCGAACTCGCCAACGAAGTGTATTCGCCGACCGCCAAGGAAGTCGAACGCGCCGAGCGCATTCTCGTGGCGCTGAAGGAAGCGGAAGCACAGGGCAAGGGCGCAGCATCGCTCGACGGCAAGATGATCGACGCGGCATCCGAGAAGATGGCTCGCAACTTGCTCGTCACGGCAGCCGCCATTAAGGCTGCCGAAGCAGCGCGCGCTGGCAAGTAAACGCCCGGCAACGTCAAAATTCCAAGGAGTCCAAAATGGACATTCACGAGTATCAGGCAAAGGAACTTCTTGCGAAGTTTGGCGTGCCGATTCCCCGCGGCGGTCTCGCCTATAGCCCTGAGCAGGCGACCTATCGTGCGAGCGAGCTCGGTGGCACCGTCGTCGTGAAGGCGCAGATCCACTCTGGCGCCCGCGGCAAGGCCGGCGGCGTCAAGCTCTGCCGCAACGAGCGGGAAATCGAAGAAGCGGCCGAGTTCATGCTCGGCCGCAAACTCGTCACGCATCAGACCGGCCCGGCCGGCAAGCTCGTCTCGCGCCTCTACATTGAGGAAGCGACGAACATCGATCGTGAAATCTATCTTGGCTTCGTGATGGATCGCGCGTCCGAGCGCATCGTCGTCGTGGCCTCGGCAGCAGGCGGCATGGACATCGAGGAAATCTCGGCGACCCAGCCCGACACCATCATTCGCGTGACGGTTGACCCGGCCGTCGGCATGCAGCAGTTCCAGGCCCGTGAACTGGCCTTCGGATTGGGCGTCGATCCTGACATCGTCAACAAGATCGTCCCGGCGATCATGGGCTGCTACCGCGCGTTCCGCGATCTCGACGCAATGATGGTTGAGGTCAACCCGCTCGTCATCACCAAGGAGAAGCAGGTTCTCGCGCTCGACGCCAAGATGTCGTTCGACGAAAACGCGCTCTTCCGCCGCCCGCACATCGCCGAACTCCGCGACAAGAGCCAGGAAGATCCGCGCGAGACCTACGCCTCCGATCGCGGCCTGTCCTACGTCGGCCTCGATGGCGACATCGGCTGCATCGTCAACGGTGCCGGTCTCGCGATGGCCACCCTCGACATGATCAAGCTTGCAGGCGGTGAGCCGGCGAACTTTCTCGACATCGGCGGCGGCGCCTCTCCTGAGCGCGTGACGAAGTCGTTCAAGGCCGTTCTTCGCGACAAGAACGTGCGCGCCATCCTCGTCAACGTCTTCGCTGGCATCAATCGCTGCGACTGGGTTGCCAAGGGCGTCGTTGATGCCGTCAAGGAACTCGAGATCACGCTGCCGATCGTCGTCCGCCTCGCCGGAACCAACGTCGAAGAAGGCCGCAAGATCATCGATACGAGCGGCCTCACAGTGATCAGTGCCGAGACTCTTGCTGAAGCAGCAAAAAAAGCGGTCGAAGCAGCGAAAAAAGCGGCCTAATCGGGAGCAACGCACCAATGGCAATCTTTATCAATGAAAAGACGCCGATCCTGATCCAGGGCTTCACCGGACGTATCGGAACGTTTCACGCCCAGGAAATGATCGACTACGGCTCCAACGTCGTCGGCGGCGTGACTCCGGGCAAGGGCGGCACTTCGCATCTCGGCCGCCCAGTGTTCAACACCGTCAAGGGCGCGGTCGATGAAACCGGCGCTGAGGCGTCCATCGTGTTCGTGCCGCCGCCGTTCGCGGCCGACGCGATCATGGAAGCAGCCGACGCAGGGATCAGATATTGCGTCTGCATCACCGACGGCATTCCCGCCCAGGACATGATCCGTGTGAAGCGCTACATGCGGCGCTACAAGAAGGAAAGCCGCATGGTCCTGACCGGACCGAACTGCGCCGGAACGATCTCGCCCGGTAAAGCCATGCTCGGCATTATGCCGGGGCATATCTACCTTCCGGGCCGGGTTGGCATCGTCGGCCGCTCGGGCACGCTCGGCTATGAGGCCGCAGCCCAGATGATGGCGCTCGGCATCGGCGTTTCGACCTCGGTCGGCATCGGCGGCGACCCCATCAACGGCTCATCGCATCGCGACATCCTCGAAGCCTTCGAGAACGATCCCGAGACGGACGCCGTCCTGATGATCGGCGAAATCGGCGGACCGCAGGAAGCCGAAGCTGGCCTCTTCGCCAAGGAGCACATGAAGAAGCCGGTCGTCGCCTACATCGCGGGTCTTTCCGCGCCCAAGGGCCGCCGTATGGGCCACGCAGGCGCAATCGTCTCGGCATTCGGCGAATCGGCTGCAGAGAAGGTTGAGATCCTCAAGGGCTGCGGCGTGACCATCGCACCGACGCCTTCGGAAATGGGCGCGACCGTCGCTCAGGTTCTCGGCCAAAACAGAAAAGTCGCCTGAGATCGGGTAAAGGCCGGAGCGAGCTTTTGCCTCCGGCCGCCCTCTCCGGTACTCTAAGACATCTACTATCCGAATTAAGTCCCTCACTCATGGGGGCGTGGAGCCTTGGTTATGCAGGATACGCCGCCGGCGATTGGCTCGGCCGAACTCGATGAAACCGAGCTGATCAACGAGCTGAAGCGTCTCAGAACTCAGATCCCCGACAACCCTTCGCTCAATCCGATTCTGAATGTCGCCTTCGATCTGTCGCGCCGGCTGGAATCGGGCGCGATCTCGTTTGAGGATGTTCGCAGCCTAGCCGGCCGCTTGATGGACCGCGCCTGCGTGCGCCGCGCGCGCAGGCTTCGCGAAAAGATCGGCTACGTCGATCAGGCGACGACGCTGAAGGACTTCACCTCCTACGTCGAGAAGTCCGCGAACGAATCCGGCAACTCGATCGAGGCCTTCGCCGAGCGCTGGTCGCGCGCCCGCACCGGCATCGTTCTGACTGCGCATCCGACTTTCGGCTTGTCGGACGCGCTCTATCGCCGGATGGTCGAAATCGCCGTCGCCGACCCGGCAGCCGACGTAACGATCGGCCTGCCCCACCGGCCCGAGCAGACGTTGACGCTGAAGCACGAGCACAAGTGCGCACAGGACGCGATCCGCAACCTGCGCAACGCTTACGAAGAACTGCTGCACGGATTCTTCAGCGTCGCCTCGCAGAAGTTCGGCGAAGCCGCATTCAAGCTGCGGCCGAAGCTGACGACATTCGCGTCCTGGGTCGGCTACGATCTCGACGGCCGCACGGACATCACCTGGTCGTTCTCGTTCGAAACGCGTCTGCGTGAGAAGCGCGCTGCGCTGGCCGACATCCGCGAACGCTTCGTGGTTCTGAAGCACAAGCTTGAAGGTGGCGATGCCGCGCAGCGCATTGCCCGTCAGATCGTCGGTAAGCTCGACCTCGGAATTGCCGCGGTCGATGAGCAGATCAAGGCGCTTGAGAGCTTCACGAACGACACCGAAGGTCTCGCTGAAGCCGCAAACACCATTACCAAACACGACGGCTACAATCTGTTGTCGATCGAGCCGCTGCAGACGCTGTTCGACAGTCTGATCGATGCTGTGGAAGCGCCGCAGATGAAGCGCGCGACGGCGGCGCTTGCCGGCCTGGTCGAGGCGACTGGCCTTGGCATGTCGCACATCCATCTCCGCATCAACGCGCTTCAGCTGCACAACGCGTTTCGCGCTTACGTGCACGAGCCGTGGACCCGCGATCTGACGGAAAGTCAGTCGCTCGCGCGCATCGTCGAGATGATCAAGAACTGCACGCCGGAAACGGTGAGCTTCGCCACGCTCGACCTGGAAACGGCAACGGCCATCCGCCAGTTCGCGCTCACCGCGCAGATCAAGAAGTACGTCGACAAGGAAACGCCGATCCGCTTCCTGATCGCCGAATGTGAATCCCCGGCGACGGTTTTGATCGCGGTCTTCTTCGCCAAGCTCTTTGGCGTTGACGACATCACGGATATCTCGCCGCTCTTCGAAACCCCGACGGGCCTCGAAAACGGCACGCGCATCATGCAGCGCCTCCTCCAAGAGGAGGCCTATCGCGAGTACGTGAAGGGCCGCAAACGCCTGAGCATTCAGACGGGCTTCTCGGACGCTGGCCGTTTCATCGGCCAGATCCCCGCGACGCTATCCGTCGAGCGCTATTATCACGGGCTCGCCGCCGTCGTTGCCAATGCCAAGCTCGAAAACGTCGAAACGCTTGTTTTCTCGACCCACGGCGAATCGATGGGCCGCGGCGCGCATCCGGGCAACCTCTACCGCCGCCTCCATTACCTTATGACCAACGAGGCGCGCCGCCGCTTCGGTGCCGCAAACATTCCCGTGAAGCACGAGACGAGCTTCCAGGGCGGTGACGGCTACATGTTCTTCGGCAACCGCGGGCTGACGACGCGCGCGCTCGCCACTGTCGTTATGGACGGCGAGATTCCGCCGGCTGAAACCGATCCCTTCTATTCGGAACAGAACTTCAGCCTCGATTTCCTTCTCCGCCTGCGCGCCTTCCAGCAGAAGCTCTTCGCGCACAAAGGCTATCGCGCAGTGCTGGGAGCTTTCGGCCCCAATCTGCTGTTCAAGACCGGCTCACGTCCCGTAAAGCGTCAGGGCGAGCACACCTCCGATCGTGGGAACCCGGCGCGAATGCGTGCCATTCCCAACAACGCGATCCTTCAACAGTTCGGCTACATCGCCAACGTGGTGGCCGGGCTCGGCACAGCCGTCGGCACCGACCGCGAGCGTTTCAACGAGCTCGTGAAATCGTCCAAGCGCTTGCAGTCGCTGCTGGCGATGATCGGACAAGGCAAGACGATCTCAAGCCTCAATGCGATGGATGCCAACTCGCAGGTGTTCAACGCCGGCCTCTGGGCGGCCCGCGCCTCATGGGGCCGCGAAGAAGCGTTGAGCAGCGCTTTCCGCACGCTGGCGACGCACCTGCTGCCGGACGACCGGCACAGCGACATCTCCGAACTCGTGCATCTCCTTCGCCTCGACGCGATCGATCTGCATGCGATCCTGACCGATCAGAATATCGAAGACGGCCTCGTGCCGGACGAGAACCGGCTTGAGCTCGATCTGATGCAGGCGATCAAGATCGCGGTCATCATGCGAATCTTCATCCTCGCGGCTCAGCTGCCGCGGTTTGCACCGCAGGATGGCCTGTCCCACACGCAGGTGCTCGAAATGGCGCTGAGCCTGGAGATCCCCGAGGTCCTGAGTATTCTGCGCAGAGCGTTCCCGCACGATGCGAAGAACCTCACGGGCAAGGCTTTCGACGAGCAGGCAAGCTATCGCCCGCGCGGCATCGACGACTATGCCCGTCTCGAAACCGAGATTCTGACGCCGATGGAAATTTCGTACGAGTTCGTGCGCGAGATCGGCACCGGTATTTCGCATCACTTCGGCGCGTTCGGCTGATCCCTCAGCCGTTCGCGACCGCTGCGGCGGTGGCGCTTCAGTTTATTTCAAATCGCTGGCGAGGAGCGCGAAGACCTCGTCTTGGCTCGTCTCGCTGTCGAGCCAAAGAAACGGCAGGTCCGGCCGCGATGCCTCAAGTGCGTCCCGGCCGCTACCGATCTCGACGATGAGACTTGCTTTGGGCGAAAGCCGGCTCGGCGCGCCATTGAGAATGCGTTTCACGAGATCCATCCCGTCTTCGCCGCCCAAATGCGCCAACTCCGGTTCGGCGCGGTATTCGGGCGGGAAAGCGGCGACGGCCGCCGCCGTCACGTACGGCGGATTTGAAATGATGAGATCGTAAGTGGCGGCTGGCAGTCCATCGAAGAGGTCGGATTGGAACGTGCGCACGCGCCCCTCGAGGCCATAGTCCGCAATGTTGCGATCGGCGACGGCAAGTGCGTCAGCCGAGATGTCGCTCGCATCAACGACAGCATTGGGAAACGCCTCCGCCGCCAGAATGGCCAGGCAACCCGAGCCCGTGCAGAGATCGAGCACGCGGCCAATGGCGTCGGGATCGGGAACGATCGCCGCCAACTGATCTTGCACCAGAAGCTCACCGATGAATGACCGGGGCACGATCACCCGCTCATCCACGTAGAATTTGCGACCCTGGATGTAGGCGCGGTTCGTGATGTAGGCGGCGGGCTTGCGCGTCTCGATGCGTCCCCAAATCACGGCATCGACGCGCGAGCGTTCCGCCCGGGTCAGACGGCAGTCGAGCCAGGGATTGATGTCGTCGATCGGGAGATCGAGCGTCGCCAGAACAAGGTACGCCGCTTCATCGACGGCATCTGCGGTGCCGTGCCCGTACGTGAGGCCGGCTCGCGTCATC
>Ga0182740_1001439_pt1 | contig 16110 bp, 15 predicted proteins | sample eDN5th37CKraftBY_FD_128872 | JGI IMG/M metagenome (GOLD analysis project Ga0182740, IMG submission 128872) | Enriched backyard soil microbial communities from Emeryville, California, USA - eDNA 5th pass 37_C Kraft BY (version 2) (version 2) | ecosystem: Environmental > Terrestrial > Soil >...
ACCTGCTGGTGGCCGGCACCACCGGCTCGGGCAAGTCGGTGGCGGTCAACGCGATGGTGCTGAGCCTGCTGTACAAGGCCAGCCCGAAGGACCTGCGGATGCTGATGATCGACCCGAAGATGCTGGAACTGAGCGTCTACGAGGGCATCCCGCACCTGCTGGCGCCGGTGGTCACCGACATGAAGGAGGCCGGCAACGGCCTGCGCTGGTGCGTGGCCGAGATGGAGCGCCGCTACAAGCTGATGAGCGCGGTGGGCGTGCGCAACCTGGCCGGCTTCAACAAGAAGGTCAAGGACGCCATCGACGCCGGCCAGCCGCTGATGGACCCGCTGTTCAAGCCGAACCCGGAAATGGGCGAGGTGCCGCGCCAGTTGGAGCCGCTGCCCTTCATCGTCATCTTCATCGACGAATTCGCCGACATGATGATGATCGTCGGCAAGAAGGTCGAAGAGCTGATCGCGCGGCTGGCACAGAAGGCGCGCGCGGCCGGCATCCACCTGATCCTCGCCACGCAGCGGCCGTCGGTGGACGTCATCACCGGCCTGATCAAGGCCAACATCCCGACCCGCATCGCCTTCCAGGTCAGTTCAAAGATCGACTCGCGCACCATCCTCGACCAGTCCGGTGCCGAGGCGCTGCTGGGCAACGGCGACATGCTGTACCTGCCGCCGGGCACCGCCATGCCCGACCGCGTGCACGGCGCCTTCGTCTCCGACGAGGAAGTGCACCGCGTGGTCGAGCACCTCAAGGCCAGCGGCCCGGTCGAGTACATCGAGGGCGTGCTGGACGAGGTACAGACGATGGGCGACGGCGTGGTGGTCGGCGCCACCGGCCTGCCCGAGTCCAGCGCCGCCGGCGACGAATCCGACCCGCTGTACGACGAGGCCCTGCGCATCGTCACCGAAACCCGCCGCGCCTCGATCTCGGGCGTGCAGCGCCGCCTGAAGATCGGCTACAACCGCGCCGCGCGCCTGATCGAGGCGATGGAGGCGGCCGGCGTGGTCAGCGCGCCGGAACACAACGGCGACCGCACGGTGCTGGCGCCGCCGCCACCCAAATAAGGGCAGGGCGGCGCGTCCGATGATGATTGCCGCCCATTCAGTTCCATCAGGGCAGACTCTGCCTACCTTCCACGCCAGCACGCCATCGCCATGAATGCCACCCTGCGCCACACCCTGATTGCCGTTGCCCTGGCCGGTGCCGGGTTCGCCGGCAGCGCCCATGCCGGCGCGCGCGACGACCTCGATGCCTTCACCCACGGCCTGCGCGGTCTGGACGGGCAGTTCAGCCAGCAGGTGTTCGACACCCGCGGCAAGCTCAAGGAGTCGTCCAGCGGCCAGGTCGCGCTGTCGGCGCCGCGCCTGTTCCGCTGGGAATACACCCGCCCGCACCCGCAGCTGATCGTCGCCGACGGCAGCAAGGTATGGGTCTACGAGCCCGACCTGGAACAGGCCACGGTGCGCAGCCAGGGTGAGGAAGAGCAGAACAGCCCGCTGACCGCGCTGGTCAACCCGGCATTGCTGGACCGCCAGTACGACGTCAGCGAGGAAGCCGCGCCACGCGATGGCATGCAATGGCTGTCGCTGAGCCCCAAGCGCGAGACCGAGGCCAGCTTCCAGTACGCCGCACTGGGCTTTGGCCAGAACGGGCTGGCGCGCATGGAAATCATCGACGCGGTGGGCCAGCGCACGGTGATCGACTTCAGCGGCTGGAAGAAGAACCCGAGCTTCGCCAACGGTACGTTCCGCTTCGTTCCCGACAAGGACGTGGACGTCATCGGCGAGCGCTGAACCGCCTGTTGCCCGTAGCTGCCGGGCTTGCCCGGCAGGTGGCCTTGCCGGACGGGCATGCGTGCGGGGCAAGCCCCGCACCTACGGCGGGCCGGCAATAGCCGCGATGCGGGCCACGCTAGAATGCCGCCGTGGCCAGATCCCGAAACACCTTTTCCGAACCGCCCGCCGATCTGCTGAGCGCGGACCGCGAAGGCATGCGCCCGCTCGCCGAGCGCATGCGCCCGCGCACGCTGGACGAGATGGTCGGGCAGAAACGCCTGCTGGCGCCCACTACCGCGCTGCGCCGGGCGATCGAAGCCGGCCGCGTGCACTCGATGGTGCTGTGGGGCCCCCCGGGTTGCGGCAAGACCACGCTGGCGCTGCTGCTGGCGCACTATGCCGACGCCGAGTTCCGCGCCATTTCCGCGGTGCTGTCCGGGCTGCCGGAAGTGCGGCAGGTGCTGGCCGAGGCTGCGCAGCGCTTCGCCGAGGGGCGGCGCACCGTGCTGTTCGTCGACGAGGTGCACCGCTTCAACAAGACCCAGCAGGACGCCTTCCTGCCGCACATCGAGCGCGGCACCATCATCTTCGTCGGCGCCACCACCGAGAACCCGTCATTCGAGCTGAACTCGGCGCTGCTGTCGCGCTGCCGCGTGCACGTGCTCGAAGCGGTGTCGCCCGAAGACGTGGTCGAAGCGCTGCAACGGGCACTGGACGACGAGGAGCGTGGTCTTGGCGGCGAGGACATCCGCATCTCGCCCGAGTCACTGCTGGAAATCGCCCGCGCCGCCGATGGCGACGTGCGCCGCGCGCTGACCCTGCTGGAAATCGCCGCCGAACTGGCGGCCGGCGAGGGCGGCGAAATCACCCCGGAGACGCTGTTGCAGGTGCTGGCCGACCGCACCCGGCGCTTCGACAAGGGTGGCGAGCAGTTCTACGACCAGATCTCGGCGCTGCACAAATCCGTGCGCAGCTCCAACCCGGATGGCGCCATCTACTGGCTGGCGCGCATGCTCGACGGCGGCTGCGATCCGTCCTACCTCCTGCGTCGGCTCACCATCATGGCGGTGGAGGACGTGGGGCTGGCCGACCCGCGCGCACTGGAAATGGCGATCAACGTCTGGAACGCCTATGACCGCATCGGTGCGCCGGAAGGCAACATCGCCCTGTCCAACCTGGCCATCTACCTGGCCAGCACCGCCAAGTCCAACGCCAGCTACAAGGCACTGGCCGCGGCGCAGGCCGACATCGCCGAACTCGGCACCCAGCCGGTGCCGATGCACCTGCGCAACGCCCCGTCGCGGCTGATGAAGTCGCTGGGCTACGGCAAGGGCTACCAGTACGACCACGACGTCGAAGGCGGCATCGCCCTCGACCAGACCGCCTTCCCCGATGAAATGGGCGAGCGGGTCTATTACCAGCCGGTCGAGCGCGGGTTGGAAATCAAGCTCAAGGAAAAGCTCGACCGCCTGCGCGCGGCCCGTGAACAGGCGCGAGCGAAGAAGGGCACACCGGGGGCCTGAGCCGCCGGTGACACCGGTGGTTTCCACGGCCCTGACGATACCGCATGATGCGCCTCCCTGAAGAAACGGATCGACACATGCAGGCAGGACGGGAAAAGCGATGAGCAGCCCGATGGCGACCCCGTGCCACGAGGTGGCTGCCGTCATCGGCGCCGACGTCGGCGGCACCTACGCCCGTTTGGGATGGATGCCCGCGTCCGGTGGCGACAACGCGGCCGTCGATGTGCGCGACTTCCACGTCTATCACTGCGCCGAGCATGCAGGCCTGGGGGCGATCCTGTGCGATTACGCGGACCGGCTGCGCAGGGACCCGGCAATACCGCCGGTGACGCACGCCACGGTCGCCATCGCCGGCGTGCTGGACGGTGATCGCCTGCTCAACACCAATCTGGCCTGGCCGGTGTCGCTGGCCGATACCCGGCGCGAAACCGGGTTGGAGACGCTGGAAATCATCAACGACTTCGCCGCCGTCGCCGGGGCCATCCTCCATGCCGCCCCCGGCAGCCGGCACCGCTTGTCCATGCATGCCGAGCAGGCGGCCCCGGGCCCGGCGCTGGTGCTCGGCCCCGGCACCGGGCTTGGCGTGGCGGTGCGCCTGCAGGGCGGCCATCCGCCGGTACTGGCCAGCGAAGCCGGGCACGCGGCGCTGGCCGCTGGCACTGCATTGGAAATGGAGGTGCTGCGCCTGCTGCAGCAGCGCCACGGCCATGTCGACAACGAGCACGTGCTGTCCGGCCCCGGCCTGGTCACGCTATACGTCTGCCTGTGCGAACGGGAAGGCGGCACACCGCGCTGGAACACGCCGGCCGAGATCGTTGCCGCGGCCTCCACCGGCCACGACCCGCTGGCCGCGGCCAGCATCCGCACCTTCTGCGGCTGGCTGGGCAGCCTCGCCGGCGACCTCGCCCTCACTTTCGGCGCGCGCTCGGTACACCTGACCGGCGGCATCACCGACCACATCGCCCGCTGGCTGCACGAGGGCGACTTCATGCAGCGCTTCCTCGCCAAGGGCAGGCTCTCGCCGATGCTGCAGCAGGTACCGGTCTGGCGCATCGAGCATGGCCAATTGGGGGTACTGGGGGCATTGGCCTGGAATGTGAGGCAATGACTCACATTTTTCCAACAGCCGACTGATATTAATTAATATTTTCGAGAAATTGAGTCGCATTGCCGAAGCCATCGAAAGGCGGCGATCAACTGATTTGTGTTGACAACTGCTATACGTAGATCCAGCATCCGTATATCTTTTGTATATCGGAGGAGCCATGCGTGCTGCTGCCATCAACCTGCGTGCCTTGCCCGAGCAGCGCGACCTGATCGACCAGGCCGCCAGCCTGTTGGGCAAGAGCCGCTCCGATTTCATGCTGGAAACCGCCTGCGCGCGCGCGCAGGAAGTGGTGCTGGATCAGGTGTTCTTCACCCTGGACGAAGAGAAATTCACGCAGTTCATGGCGATGCTGGATGCGCCGCCGAAGCCGAATCCCGGCCTTGAGCGGTTGTTGGCGGTAAAGGCGCCGTGGGAGAGGACGGACGATGCGGCTGCCACTGGCTGAACCATGTGCGCTGGCAGCCACACATCGGCTGGACGACTTCGATTGCGGCGAGGCTGAACTCGACGATTGGTTGCGGCGGCGTGCGCTGGTCAACCAGTTGGGCGGAGCCAGCCGTACCTTCGTGGTGACGGATGCAGACAACGTCGTGCGTGGTTATTACGCGTTGGCTGCCGGCGCGATTTCGCATGAACTGGCCTTGGGCCGGATCAAGCGCAACATGCCCGATCCGGTGCCGGCCATCGTGCTGGGGCGGCTTGCCGTCGATCGGCAGGCGCAGGGCATCCAGTTGGGTGGTGCGTTGCTGAAGGATGCACAACAGCGGGTGGCCGGCATTGCCGAGCAAGCCGGCGTCCGCGCCATTCTGGTACATGCGCTGCATGAGCATGCACAGCGGTTCTACGAGCATTACGGCTTCGAACGTTCGCCCTTGCAGCCCTTGGTGCTGATGCTGCGGTTGGGGGGCGGGCGCAACTCCTGAAGCGCATACCCGTAGGTGAGGGGCTTGCCCCACACGGGCTTTACCGGGAACGCCGCATGCGGGGCAAGCCCCGCATCTACGGTGCGGGGGTGATGCTGGCTTTGGTCGCGTCCTCGTGCAGCGATTCGTTCAACTGGTCGATCACGATGGCCCAGATGCCATCGCTGTCGATCTTCTCGCGCAGGAACTGGCGCTGGCCTTCGTTCCAGTACGCCGCTTCACCGATGCCGGTTTCGCATGGCAGTTGGTGGTTCCTGATGAACTGCGCGATACCCTGTTCGCTGGCATCCAGCCCGAGCTGGAGGAACAGGTTGGTCATGCGCGGGAGGGTTTCGTCCATCGGGATGCCGGCAAGCAGGGGAGTGGCCGATACCATAGCCCATGCCCCGCTTGCCGGTGGCAACGCGTGCCGTTGCGGTCAGCCGGCGCGGGCCGCGTGGACGATAGCGGCGGCCGCGGCGGCGGACTTCTTCACTTCGTCCCACTGGCCGGCCCGGATCCATGCGTCCTGCACCATCCACGAGCCGCCGATGCAGACCACGTTCTTCTGCTTGAGGTAGTCGCCGGCGGTGGCCTCGGTGATGCCGCCGGTGGGGCAGAGCTTGAGCTCGGCAATCGGCCCGGCCACGCCCTTGATCATCGCCAGCCCGCCTACGGCGGTGGCCGGGAACAGCTTGCAGATGCGGAAACCGCGCGCTACCAGCGCCAGCAGTTCGGTCGGGGTGGCCGCGCCGGGTACCACCGGCAGCGGCGCCTCGGCCAGCGCGTCGGCCAGGTGCGCCGGGGTACCGGGGGTGACGAGGAAGTCGGCGCCGGCGTCGATGGCCTGCTGCATCTGCGCGACGGTCAACACGGTGCCGGCGCCGACCACCACGTCGGGCAGTTCGCGCTTGAGCATGGCCAGCGCTTCCATCGCCACCGGCGTGCGCAGGGTCAGTTCGATGGCCGGCAGGCCGCCTTCCAGCAGCGCGGCGCTGACCGCGCGGGCCTGGTCGAGGGTGTGGACGGTGACGACCGGCAGGATGCCGGCGGCGGTGAGCAGGTGTTCGGCGCGATCCTGGTGCTGGGCGATGGTCATGGGAGAGTCGGGAATTGGGAGGGGGGAAGCCCCTCTCCCTTTGGGGCGAGAGGGCACGGCTTGCGCACCACTGGTGCGCGTGATCTGGAGCGCCCACGCCGCTGGCGTGGGCCGGGGCGCGGAGAGGGGGTTGGGGTGAGGGGCAAACGGAGTCCAGATGGTTCAGGCATCACTGGTCACGTTCGCCCCTCATCCGCCCTTCGGGCACCTGCATTCGGCACATCCCTGTGCCTCACCCTTCGGGCGGCTTCGCCGTGCAGCCCGGCAATCCTGCCGGGCTGTCTCCCGTAGGGAGAAGGAACAGCTCGCGCTCCCGAAGGGAGAAGGAATTACAAGTTCAGGCGTCCTTAGCTTCGTGCGGGGCGGCAGCGGCGGCGGCATCGTGGCCGAGTTCGTACTCGGCGTCGTACTCCCACACGCTGCCGTCGGGCCGAGCCGGGCCGCAGGAGATCGAGATCGCGCCCTGGTCGGCGGGGCCGACCACGCGGCGATTCACCGCGAACAGGTTGCGGCCCAGGTCGTTGCCGGCTGGTGCGGTATTCGGGGCGATGCTGCGTGCCGCCCACTCGGCGGCATCGACCAGCACTTCGAGGGTGCCGGCTTCGCCATCGAGGCGGATCATGTCGCCTTCGCGGATGCGGGCGATCGGGCCGCCGCGCGCCGCTTCCGGAGTAACGTGGATGGCGGCCGGGATCTTGCCCGACGCGCCGGACAGGCGGCCGTCGGTGACCAGCGCCACGCGCCGGCCCTGGTTCTGCAGTAGACCGAGCAGCGGCGCCAACGAGTGCAGCTCCGGCATGCCATTGGCGCGCGGCCCCTGGTAACGCACCACCGCCACGAAGTCCTGCGGCAAGGCGCCTGCGGCGTGCAGCTTGTTCAGTACCTGCGGCGCATCGACCACCACCGCAGGGGCCTCGATGTGGCGGTACTGCGGCTTGACCGCCGACAGCTTGATCAGCGAACGGCCCATGTTCCCGCGCAGCAGGCGCAGGCCGCCCTGCGCTTCGAACGGGTTGGTGGCTGCGCGCACCACCTCGGTATCGGCGCTCTCGGCCACGGCCGGCACGTAAGCCACCTTGCCGTCGATCAGGCGCGGCTCCTGCGCGTAGGCGCGCATGCCGCCCTCGGCAATGGTGGGCAGGTCGTCGTGCATCAGCCCGGCGTCCATCAGTTCGCGGAACACGAAGGCCGGGCCGCCGGCGGCGGCGAAGCGGTTCACGTCGGCTTCGCCATTGGGATAGACGTGGGTCAGCAGTGGCACGATCTGCGAGAGCTGGTCCATGTCGTCCCAGGTCAGCACGATGCCGGCCGCACGCGCCACCGCGATCCAGTGGATGGTGTGGTTGGTGGAGCCGCCGGTGGCCATCAGCGCGACGACGGCATTGACGATGGCGCGCTCGTCGATCAGCCGGCCGAGCGGACGGAAATCGTCGCCCAGCGCGGTGATCTCCAACGCGCGTGCGGCGGCGGCACGGGTCAATGCGCCACGCAGCGGCAGTTCCGGGTTGACGAACGAGGCGCCCGGCAACTGCACGCCCATCGCTTCGAGCAGCACCTGGTTGGAGTTGGCGGTGCCGTAGAAGGTGCAGGTACCCGGCGCGTGGTAGGAGGCGGACTCGGCTTCCAGCAGCTCGGCGCGGGTGGCCTCGCCGGCGGCGTAGCGCTCGCGTACCTCGGCCTTCTTCTTGTTGGGGATGCCCGGGGTCATCGGCCCGGCCGGCACGAACACCGCCGGCAGGTGGCCGAAGGCCAGCGCGCCGACCAGCAGGCCCGGCACGATCTTGTCGCACACGCCAAGGTGGATGGTGGCGTCGAACATGTCGTGGCTCAGGCCGATGGCGGTGGCCTGGGCAATGATGTCGCGCGAGAACAGCGACAGCTCCATGCCGCCGCGGCCCTGGGTGACGCCGTCGCACATCGCCGGCACGCCGCCGGCGACCTGCGCGGTGGCGCCCAGTTCGCGCGCGGCGTCGCGGATCTGCTGCGGGTAGTGCTCGAACGGCTGGTGCGCCGAGAGCATGTCGTTGTAGGCGGTGATGATGCCGAGGTTGGGGGTCACGTCGCCGCGCAGCCGGCCCTTGTCGGTGGGGCCGCAGGCGGCGAAGGCGTGGGCCAGGTTGCCGCAGCTCAGGCGGCTGCGGAACGGGCCCTCGCGCAGCGCGGCCTCGATGCCGGCCAGGTAGGCCGCGCGCGACGGGGCGCTGCGCTGGCGGATGCGTTCGGTGATGGCGTGGATTTTCGGATGCAGGCTCATTGGCTACCGGCTATGAGAAGAGTGGGGGAGGAGACACGGCGGATGCAGGGAGCAGGAAGGTTCCCGTTCCGCATTCCCGGTTTCATGCGCACCAGTGCACGTGCAGCTTGGCGCCGGGTGTGTCGATCGCCGCCAGCACGGGGTACTTGTGCACGTCGCCGGATTCCAGCGCGGCGTTGAGCACGTCCAGCTTCTGCTTGCCGCGCAGCAGCAGCAAGCGCTTGCCGATCGGCGCCAGGCCGCGCGGGGTCAGGGTGATGCGCAGGGGCCAGTCGTTCGCGACCGGGCAGCCGGTGGCGTCCAGCGCGGCATAGGGCTGCTTGCTGCCCAGGGCCAGTTCGAGATCCCTGGAACCGGGGAACAGCGAAGCGGTATGGCCGTCGTTGCCCATGCCCAGCACCACCATGCAGGCCGGCTGCGAATGCGAGGCCAGCAGGTTGGCGTCGTGCACGCATTCGGCCAGCGGCTTGCCCACCCGCACCAGCGGGTCGAAGTGCGCGCCCTCGGCGAGCTTGAGGAAGTTCTCGCGCACCAGCCAGGCGTTGCTGTCGCGGTCCTGCGGCGACAACCAGCGTTCGTCGGCCAGGCCCACTTCCACGCGCGCCCATTCCAGCGGGTGCTCGGCCAGCCGCGCGTACACCGGCGCCGGGGTGGTGCCCCCGGACAGCAGCATGCGGGCACGGCCGCGCAGGCGGATTTCCTCGGCGAGGATCGCCGCCATTTCCCTGGCCACGTTCTCGCTCCAGCCTTCCGCGTCGGAATGGCGGGTCAGGGTGAGGCGGTCGGAAACGAGTTCGCTCATGGCTGGGCTCCGGGGTGCGCCCGTTCCGCATCGACCGCGCAGGCGGCGGCGCCTAGCAGGCCGGGGCAGGGGTGGACGATGGCCAGCGAGGGCACCTGCGACAAGGTGGCGGTGAACCGGCCCTTGCTTTCGAAACAGTGGCGGAAGCCGGAATGCTGCAACGGTTCCAGCAGGCGCGGCACCAGCCCGCCGGTCAGGAACACGCCGTCCCAGGCGCCCTGCACCAGCACGGCATCGCCGGCGATGGCGCCGAAGATCTCCATGAATACCTCGATGGCGCGCATCGCCACCGGGTCGCCGGCGGCGGCGCGCTCGCTGACCTGCGCCGGCTGCAGCTGGCCCGGGTCCTGCCCGGCGATCTCGGCAAGTGCACGGTGCAGGTTGACCAGGCCGGGGCCGCAGATGAGGCGCTCGTTGGAGACGCGGCCGAACTGCCGGGTGAGGATTTCCAGGATGCGGATCTGCTCCGGGGTGGCCGGGGCGAAGCTGGCATGGCCGCCTTCGGTGGCCAGCGGGTAGTTGCGGCCATCGCGCACCAGCAGCCCGCCCACGCCCAGCCCGGTGCCGGGGCCGAGCACGCAGTAGTTGCGCGGCTGGCCGGCATCGGCCGGTTGCCACTGGGCGCCACCGATCTGCACCACGTCCTGCGGTTGCAGCAGGGCGATGCTCATCGCCTGGGCGACGAAGTCGTTGATCAGGTGCAGCGTACCGAAGCCCAGCTGCGCGGCGGTGCGCGAGCGCGAGATCACCCACGGGTGGTTGGTGATGCGGGCTTCGTCGCCGTCCACGCGCCCGGCCACCGCGAACACGCCGGCATGCGCGCTGGCATCGTGCTCGCGCAGGTAGCAGGCGGCGGCCTCGGCCAGCGACGGGAAGCGGGCGACCGGGTATTCGCCGATGCTGTCCTGGTCCAGCGGCGTGGCGGCGCGGGTATCGGCCAGTGCGAAGCGGGCGTTGGTGCCGCCGATGTCGGCAACCAGCACGTGGTTGGCGGCAGTGCTCACAGACCGGTTTCCGCGCGGTTGTCGGCGACCAGCGCTTCCGGCAGGAAATCGTGCGATTGCTGCGGCCCCCAACTGCCGGCCGGGTAGGGCTGCATCGGCAGGTCGGCGGCCTTCCACGCATCGCTGACGCTGTCGATCCACGCCCAGGCCGCGCGCACTTCGTCGTCGCGCACGAACAGCGCGTGGTTGCCGTTGAAGGCGTCCAAGAACAGGCGCTCGTAGGCAATGCGGCGGTGCAGGCCGGTGGGCACCGACAGTTCCAGCTCCAGCGGCTGCAGTTCCAGCGCGCCCCATTCCGGGCCGGCCAGCGAGCTCATCAGGCCGAGCTGGATGTTTTCCTGCGGCTGCAACTGGAAGGTCAAGCGGTTGGGCTGGGCGGCGTGGCGGTCCGGGCGCTCGAACAGCCAGTGGGTGACCGGCTTGAGGTTGACCTCGATGCGGGTGGTGCGCTCGGGCAGGCGCTTGCCGGTGACCAGGTGGAACGGCACGCCGGCCCAGCGCCAGTTGTCGATGCGCGCGGTGACGCCGACGAAGGTTTCCGCCTCGCTGCCTTCCGGCGGCTGGTAGGCCTGCGCCGGCTGGCCGTCGATGGTGCCGGCGACATAGCGGCCGCGCACGCTGTCGCGGGCGGCATGGGCGGCGTCGAGCGGGCGCAGCGCGCGCAGCACCTTGACCTTCTCGTCGCGGATGCGGTCGGCCTCCAGCGAGGCCGGCGGCTCCATCGCCACCAGGCACAGCAGCTGCAGGATGTGGCTCTGCACCATGTCGCGCATCGCGCCGGAGCGCGAGTAGTAGGAGTCGCGGCCATCCACGCCGTCGCTCTCGGCGACCAAGATGTGCACCGATTCGATGTAGTTGCGGTTCCACACCGCCTCCAGCAGGGTGTTGCCGAAGCGCAGCGCCATCAGGTTCTGCACCGCGGCCTTGCCGAGGTAATGGTCGATGCGGAACACCCGGTCCTCGTCGATCAGCGCGCCGATCGATTGCAGGATTTCCTCGGCGCTGGCCGAGTCCGAGCCGATCGGCTTCTCCAGCATCAGCCGGTGCGGCGCCGACAGCGCGCCGCCCAGCGCCAGCCCCTGGCAGGTGGAGATGTACAGGCCCGGCGGGATCGACAGGTAGCTGACGCAGCGGCGGTCGTTGAACTTGCGCACCGCCTCGGCGATGGATTCGGGGTTGCGCAGGTCCACCGAGCGGTAGTCGATGCGGTCCAGCAGGTTGTTGACGTCGTCCCGGCTGGCCTGCGGCAGGGCCTGTTCCAGGCGCGGGCGCAGGATGTCGTGGAATTTCTCCGTGTCATGCGGCGAAAGCGCCATCGCGCGTACCCGGAAATCCTCCGGGAGCAGGCCGTCGCCGAGCAGGCGCAGCAGGGAAGGAAACAGGTAACGCTGGGCCAGATCGCCTGTGGCACCGAACAGGAGAAGGGTGTCGTGCATGGCTCGAGTTTCGTGCGCTGGTGACATCGTTGTCAATCGCCTTTTTCTTGTGTTCCCGTGGGTATTCCGCCAATGGCATGTCCACGGTTGCGATCGCTGGCGCGAGAGGTGGCCGACGCGCGCGCCGGGGGCCGCAGCCCTGCCGCACGCTGTCCGCATGCCGGGCCGCTGGCGTCCCCGTGGTCGAAACCGTGAGCCCCCGATGGTGCCATGACCAAACGCCCGCGTGGCAGAATGTTTCGACTGTATTCGTATTCGGAAGATCGCCCCGGCCGCCGCCCGTGGCCACGAAAGAGCGAGGCAAGCGATGGCGGATGTGCGGTTCGATGCGGTGCGCAAGGTCTACGACAACGGCCAGGTGGCCGTGCACGGGGCCAGTTTCGGGATAGCCGATGGCGAGCTGATGGTGCTGGTGGGGCCATCGGGCTGCGGCAAGTCCACGCTGCTGCGGATGGTGGCCGGGCTGGAGGAGATCACCGGTGGCACGCTGTCCATCAGCGGGCGCGTGGTCAACGACGTCGCGCCGAAGGACCGCGACATCGCGATGGTGTTCCAGAGCTACGCGCTGTACCCGCACATGACCGTGGCCGAGAACCTGGCCTTCGGCCTGAAGCTGCGCGGACACGGCAAGGCCGAGGTGGCGCGGCGAGTACGGGCCGCCGCCGACATGCTGGGGCTGGCCGGCATGCTCGACAAGCTGCCGCGCGCGATGTCCGGTGGACAACGCCAGCGCGTGGCGCTGGGCCGGGCGCTGGTGCGCGAGCCGGCGGTGTTCCTGCTCGACGAGCCGCTGTCCAACCTCGACGCCAAGCTGCGCCATTCGGTGCGCGCGGAGATCGCGCAGCTGCACCGCACGCTGGGCACGACGATGATCTACGTCACCCACGACCAGGTGGAGGCGATGACGCTGGGCCAGCGCATCGTGGTGCTCAACGAGGGCGTGGTCCAGCAGATCGACACGCCGATGGCGCTGTACGAGCGCCCCGCCAACCTGTTCGTCGCCGGTTTCCTCGGCAGCCCGGCGATGAACGTGTTGCACGGCCGGCTGCTCGATGGTCCGCGGTTGCAATTGCGGAACGACCGCGTGCTGGCACTGGATGGCGCAGCGGTGGCGCGGGAATGGGCGGGGCGCGAGGTGGCGGTGGGCGTGCGCCCGGAGCACCTGCAACCGGCCGGCGAGGGCGAGGCCGCCCTGTTCGTGGCGACGGTGGAAGGCATCGAGCCGGTGGGCAACGAGATATTCGTCAACGTGATGCTGGATGACGCGCCGCTGGTGATGCGCGTGGCGCCGCGGCCGCTGCCGCCGGTGGGTGGCGAGCTGCCGCTGGTGCTGCGCGCCGACAAGCTGCACTTCTTCGATGCGGCGACCGGCGTGCGGCTGTAGCGCACCTTGGTGCGCGATGGGGCTTTCCCGGTAACGCCTGCCCGGTAACGCCTGTCGCGCACCAGGGTGTGCTCCTGCGGAAGGTCAGCGCGCCAAGCCTTCGACAAATGGCAGCACGTCCACCGTTTCGCCGGCGACGCTCAAGTCCGTCTCGCCGGTATCCAGCGGCAACACCGCCAACGCCAGCTCGCCGGCAACGCTCACCAGCGTGCCGATGGCCTGTCCGTCTTTGCGGACCTCGTCGCCGGGTGCGGCGCCCGCGGTGATTTCCAGCAGGGTGGCTGCGCGCTTGGCCTTGCCGAGGAAATGGGTGCGGGCGACGATTTCCTGCCCGGGGTAGCAGCCCTTTTTCACGCTGTAGGCCGCCAGCCGTTCCAGCCCCAGTTGCTGTGGTGTCCATTGCTCGCGCTGCGATGGGGCCAGCCGCGGCAGGCCGAAGCGCAGGTCGGACTGGCGCCAGGCCAGTTCCGCCGCCGCATCGTGCGCGGCATCGCCGGTGGCGGACAGGCGCAGCGTGCGCGGGTACGCCGGGCTGCCGACATCCAGTTCGATCGTGCCGTCGTCCAGCCGGGCAAGGGCCGTACCCGTTGCGGCAACGGGTGGCTGGAATGCGCCTTCGACGGAAAAGTCGCCGGTCCGCTCGATGACCAGCTTTCGGCGGAAGACGAAGCGGCGCAGTTGTTCGGCCATCGCCTCAATCTCGCCGTCGTGGCACACCAGCAGCAGGCGCCCGGCATCCAGCCGCAGCAACTGGAAAACCGCCAGCACGCGGCCCTTGGCGGTCAGCCACGTGCTCCATTGCCAATGGCCATCGGCCAGCGTGCCCACATCGCTGGCGAACTGGGCGTGGGCGAAGGCGACGGCATCGGCGCCGGAAAGGCTCAGCAGCTGCGGCTGGCGCAGTGTGCGGAAACCGTTGAAAGCGGGGGCGAGGTTGTCAGACACGTGAACGAGGACTAAAATTTGTGCGTTGCGAGACCGATGATGATAGGCCAAACAACCCCAACTCCCGAGCCCGAGGCCGAAGCTCCGCTGGAGCCGGAGAAGCAGCCGCTTCCCGGCGCTGCAACGGTGCCGGAGGAAATCGGCGGTCGCGGCGGACTGGATCCGGTGCGATACGGTGATTGGGAGAAAAACGGTCGCTGCATCGATTTCTGAGCAGCGTTAGCCAACGCGGCAACCCGCCGCCCAGCCGAGATAACGAGTCAGCGAATGGCGAACAGACCCCGCCCCCTTTCTCCGCACCTGCAGGTGTATCGCTGGCAGATACAGATGGCCACCTCGATCCTGCATCGAGCCACCGGCATCGTACTGTCCGTAGGCGCCCTGATCATTGCCGGCGGCCTGCTCGCCCTGATGATGGGCCCCGAATCCTGGAACTGCTTCACCACCCACGCCGGCGCGTGGTACGGCAAGGTGATCCTGTTCGGCTGGACCTGGTGCTTCGCCTACCACCTGTGCAACGGCATCCGCCACATCGTGCAGGACTTCGCCATCGGCTATGCCAAGGCGACCTTCATCCGCAGCAGCTGGATGTCGGTGATCGGCTCGCTGGTCATCACCGCGCTGGTCTGGGCCTACGTCTGCTGCTTCGGAGGCGCCGCATGAGCAAGTACCGCACCCCCCTGAAGAACGCACGCGGCCTCGGCAGCGCCAAGTCCGGCACCGTGCACTTCATCCACCAGCGCCTGACCGCCACCGCGCTGGTCGCGCTGACCATCTGGTTCCTGTGCTTCGTGCTGAGCCTGGTCGGCGCCGACTACGTGACCGCGGTGACCGCCGTGGCCAAGCCGTGGAACGCGATCGCGCTGGTCGGCTTCCTGGTCGCCATGTTCTGGCACGCGCAGCTCGGCCTGCAGGTCGTGCTGGAGGATTACATCCACAACTCGTTGCTGGCCCTGGCCCTGCAGACCACGGTCAAGTTCGTCGCCGTGCTCGGCGCGATCGTCAGCATCTTCGCGGTCGCCCGCGTCGCGCTTGGGAACTGATACATGTCCGCTTACAACATCACCGAACACAAGGTCGACATGGTGGTCGTCGGCGCCGGCGGCGCCGGCCTGCGCGCGACCTTCGGCCTGGCCCAGAAGGGCCTGCAGACCGTCTGCATCACCAAGGTCTTCCCGACCCGCTCGCACACCGTGGCTGCGCAGGGCGGCATTGCCGCGGCGCTGGCCAACATGGGCGAGGACGACTGGCGCTACCACTTCTACGACACCGTCAAGGGCGGCGACTGGCTGGGCGACCAGGATGCCATCGAGTACATGTGCCGCGAGGCCATTCCCTCGGTGATCGAGCTGGAGCACTACGGCGTGCCGTTCAGCCGCACCGAGGACGGCAAGATCTACCAGCGCCCGTTCGGCGGCATGACCACCAAGTACGGCGAAGGCCCGTCGGCGCAGCGCACCTGCGCCGCCGCCGACCGCACCGGCCACGCCATGCTGCACACGCTGTACCAGCAGTCGCTGGCGCACGACGCGCGCTTCATGATCGAGTATTTCGCGCTCGACCTGATCTTCGACGACGAGGGCGTCTGCCGCGGCGTGCTGGCGCTGGACATGGCCGAGGGCACCCTGCACCTGTTCCGCGCCCACGGCGTGGTGCTGGCGACGGGCGGCTACGGCCGCGCCTACTTCAGCGCCACCTCGGCGCACACCTGCACCGGCGACGGTGGCGGCCTCGTGGCCCGTGCCGGCCTGCCGCTGCAGGACATGGAGTTCGTGCAGTTCCACCCGACCGGCATCTACGGCGCCGGCTGCCTGATCACCGAGGGCGTGCGCGGCGAAGGCGGCATCCTGCGCAACGACAGCGGCGAGCGCTTCATGGAGC
>Ga0182740_1001440_pt1 | contig 16109 bp, 12 predicted proteins | sample eDN5th37CKraftBY_FD_128872 | JGI IMG/M metagenome (GOLD analysis project Ga0182740, IMG submission 128872) | Enriched backyard soil microbial communities from Emeryville, California, USA - eDNA 5th pass 37_C Kraft BY (version 2) (version 2) | ecosystem: Environmental > Terrestrial > Soil >...
CGTCGAGAACATCGGGTCGCCGCCATTGCACTCTTCGTCGTCGCCGTCGTCCTGGTTGCAGTGGACGACGACTTCATCGCCGACCTTCCAGCGCTTCACCTTCGAGCCGACAGCCCAAACGATGCCCGACGCGTCGGAACCTGCGATGTGATAGGGCTGCTTGTGGACGTTGAACATCGAGATCGGCGTGCCGAGCGACGCCCAGACGCCGTTGTAGTTCACGCCTGCTGCCATAACGAGCACGAGCACGTCGTGGCTATCGAGTTCCCAGGTAGGGACGACCTCAACCTGCATCGCCGTTTCCGGCAGACCCTCGCGCTCCTTGCGAATGGTCCAGGCATACATGTTCTTCGGCACGTGCCCGAGCGGTGGAATTTCGCCGATCTCGTAGAGATCTTTCTTGATGCCCGCCGCCGACTGAGCATCGGCCACGTCGCTTTTTGCTGCCAAGTTCTGGCTCGACATTGGTGTTGCGTCTCCCGACCATTTTCCCCGCGACGAGGGCCGTTATGGCTCATCTTCTTCGCGTTTGTCCCCAAACAACAACTGGGGACCGCAGTATGAAGCACGTTTTTGCGCTGCAATGAAGAGGGTTAGACGGCCGTTAAGGGTCGCTCAATTCCTCTTTAACGCGAGAGGTTTATCGTTCGTGCCTCGTTTACCTACCCATTAGGGCAGTTGGAGTGCGGCACATGCAGGACCTCTTATGGCAGCTCAAGAATACCGACTCCTTCGTCATTTATACGACGCTCGCCTTTGTCGCGGCGGTGGGCTGGTTCCTTCGTGAGATCGCAGGCTCTACGGGGCTCGCCGTTTTCTCGCTCCCTTTGCTGATGATCGGCGGCATTGCAGGACCAGCCTTTCTCACTCAGCAAACGATCGTGCTTTCTTACGACAAGAACGTCAACGTCGCTACTGCGGCGGGATTGGGCGTGCTGATCGCGCTGCTCGTCATCCTACTGAGCAAGTGGCTCTTGACGGTTCTCAACGAGCATCGGGTCAGCCGGGCCAAGATCGTCGCAGTGCCGAGCCGCCCACCCCGTTTGCGCCGCTAGGCCTACCCGCGTCCCTGCCCTTCTTCGTACGATCGAAAAAGGTAAAGCGCGGCGAACTGCCGTTTTTGCCTTTTCATGGGCGTGGGCTACGGTAAATGTTTCGCCACAACAATTTGACGCGAGCCTAGGGGCCCTTTTCGATGTCGGACACCAAGTCGCGAGACAACGCGAAAAACAAAACTTCAAAAGTCCAGCGCGACAAGCCCTGGCTGATCCGCACCTACGCTGGCCATTCGACAGCGGAAAAATCGAACGCGCTCTACAAGAAGAATTTGGCCAAGGGCCAGACCGGCCTCTCCATCGCCTTCGATCTGCCGACGCAGACGGGTTACGATTCCGACCACGAGCTTGCCCGCGGCGAAGTCGGCAAGGTCGGCGTGCCGGTCTCCCACATGGGCGATATGCTCACCCTGCTCGACGGCATCCCGCTCGACCAGATGAATACGTCGATGACGATCAATGCGACGGCCGCCTGGCTGCTCTCGCTCTATATCGCCGTCGCCGACAAGACGGGCGCCCCGCGTGACAAGCTCACCGGCACCATTCAGAACGACATCATTAAGGAATATCTCTCGCGCGGCACGTACGTGTTCCCGCCCGAGCCATCGCTGCGGCTCATCAAGGACACGATCGTCTTCTCGACGCGCAACGTGCCGAAGTGGAACCCAACGAACGTCTGCTCCTACCATCTGCAGGAAGCCGGTGCGACGCCCGTCCAAGAACTGGCATACGCACTCGCGACCTCCATCGCCGTGCTCGACACGGTGAAGGCATCGGGCGAAGTGCCGCCGGAAGAATTCGGCAACGTCGTCGGCCGCATCTCCTTCTTCGTCAACGCCGGCATGCGCTTCGTCACCGAGATGTGCAAGATGCGTGCGTTCAGCGAGCTGTGGGACGAGATCACCCGCGAACGCTACGGCGTGACGGACGCGAAGCACCGCATGTTCCGCTACGGCGTGCAGGTGAACTCGCTTGGCCTCACCGAGCCGCAGGCTGAAAACAACGTCTACCGCATCCTGATCGAAATGCTCGCGGTAACGCTTTCGAAGAATGCGCGCGCTCGCGCCGTGCAGCTGCCCGCCTGGAACGAAGCACTCGGGCTTCCGCGCCCCTGGGACCAGCAGTGGTCGCTCCGCATGCAGCAGATCCTGGCCTTCGAGACGGACCTGCTCGAATACGGCGACATCTTCGATGGCTCCGTCGAAGTCGCAAAGAAGGTTGCCGCACTGAAGGAAGAAGCCAAGGCGGAACTCGCGACCATCGAGAAGATGGGCGGCGCCATCGCCTGCATCGACTACATGAAGCGCCGCCTCGTCGAGAGCAACACGGCGCGCCTTGCCGACATCGAAAGCGGCGAACTCGTCGTCGTCGGCGTCAACAAATTCACCGAGACCGAGCCCTCGCCGCTGTCGGGCGGCGCGGGCGCGATCATGGTTGTTGATCCGGCCGTCGAAGCCGAGCAGATCGGCAAGCTCAAGGCATGGCGCGAGAACCGCGACGCGAAGAAAGCCGCCGCAGCGCTGGCCGAAGTCGAACGCGCCGCCAAGGAAGGCCGCAACATCATGGAGTCTTCGATCGAAGCCGCCAAGGCTGGCGTCACGACCGGCGAATGGGGAAGCGCGCTCCGCCAGATCTTCGGCGAATATCGCGCGCCGACCGGCGTCGCCCAGGCTGCCGTCGCCCGCGAAAGCACAGAGCTCGAAGCAGTCCGCACGAGCGTGGAAGAAGTGTCGAACCGTCTCGGACGGCGCATCAAGTTCCTCGTCGGCAAGCCGGGCCTCGATGGCCATTCCAACGGCGCCGAGCAGATCGCGGTCCGTGCCCGCGACGCCGGCATGGAAGTCGTCTACGAGGGCATCCGCCTGACACCCGGCCAGATCGTTCGCGCCGCGGTCGATGAGGGCGTCCACGTCGTCGGCCTGTCGATCCTGTCGGGCTCGCACGTTCCCCTCGTGAAGGACGTGATGGAACGGATGCACAAGGAAGGTCTGGACGATGTTCCCGTCATCGTCGGCGGCATCATTCCGCCGGAGGATGCCAAGACCTTGAAGGCCTTCGGCGTCGCCGCCGTCTATACGCCTAAGGACTTCCAGCTGAACGACATCATGGCCGATATCGTGAAGCTCGTGGACGGCTACGCCAAGGCCGCCTGACCAGATGTTAGCGAGAGCCCCCCGGGCTCTCGCTCCGCCCGCCCTATGAGACCTGGCCATGAAAACCTGGGTCGTCCTCTTCCTTCTGCTGCTCGCCGCCGGCATTGCCTGGGGCATCGCGCGCGATCTCTTCTCGCGCCCACACGGAACCGTCGTCGGCACCGTCACCGCCCTCGATCACGGCTATTCGCGACCCAAGTGGTATCCGGCGACGCCGCCCCACTACACCGCGCGGCTGCCTGACGGCCGCGTCGTCCAAGTTGCAGCCAAAATTCCACTGAACCTTCCCGTCGGCGCCCCAATAACCGTCACGGAACTGATGACACCCTGGGGCCAGATCTGGTACAGGCAGCGCGACTAGGGAGGGGCGATTGCGGGAAGAAACGCGAAAGCGGCTCGAACGGGCCCTCTGGGTGGACCGGGCCAAGAAGCTCGGCATCGCGCTGGCGATCATCGCGGCGATCGGTGCAGCGTTCGGCTACGAAACGCTCGATATGGCCGTCTCGGACACCAATGTCGAAGGCACGGTGACCGACATCGAGCCCCTGGTGTCCAAGCAGAACTCGGCCGATGGCGAAAATGTTGTGGTCCGGCTCGCCGGCGGGCCGCTGATCAGGGTCCTCGCCTACAAGTCGCGCGGCCTGAAGGTCGGCGACCATATCCAGGTCGTCGAGCACCACCACGCGACCGGCCGAGTGACGCATACGCTGAGATAATATCTTCACGCGTTGACGCGGCGGCCAAGGCCGGTATATGTCGCCGCTTCGCTCGGGATTCCCGAGCCGATGCCTCAGTGGCGGAACGGTAGACGCGGCAGACTCAAAATCTGCTATCCATCGGGTGTGGGGGTTCGAGTCCCTCCTGAGGCACCATTTCATTAGAACAAATGGATTAGGCCCTCTCGGGGAAAGTGTGACTTCGTAGCCGCGCTTCAGCAGCGCGACGGGCGATAGGTTCGCTCACCTAAAATAAAAAGGCATGGCGAAATTCGTATTGGCGCCTCCCGGCGGCGGCGGAAAAGGGCCGGCGCTGCGCACAGCGGCCAGCACCCTGTTATCGAGGCCCGGATTTCCCGAGGAACGCGCGATACGCGCCGAACGCAGCGCTCCCGATCCCGCAACGGAAAACGCAATAACCACAGTGCCACGATCGCCGCCGCCGGACGGCTTGTGGGCTGCGACCTGCGCCCGGACGACGGCCGCGTAGTTGACGGCTGATCCGGAGCTTGCCGAAACGCGGCCTGCACTTTGCTGAGATCCCGTGGCGGCCCTGGCCCTCGCCGCGCCTTTTTGCTTCGCATCGCTCAAAGGGGGCCTCTTGGCGTGCGGCTCTGGTCGATTGAGTGGCTTCTCGAACGCTTTGTCCGCAGGCTGTTGGGCGGTGGTCTTGCGCGCGTTTTCGGCCACCGGGACCTGTTCCGTCACCTCGGTACCAGCACCGGCTTCGCTGTCCAACGCGCCTCGGACAATGTCAATGCCCTCGGGCTCGGAAGCGTTCACTTCGACTTCAGTCACCTGCACTTCGGCATCTTGATGTGGCTTGGCCTCGCGCGCCTCCTTCGCTCTAGATGGTTGAGCAGCCGCGATGCTTTCCGCAGTTTCGCCGCTCGCGGCCTCGACTGCCTGCACTGAAGCGGCCGCGACCAATGGTGATGGCTCGACCGCCTCCAAAACTTCACTTCTGAAGGCTTCAAGGCTGATGGCTTCCGTCGGCGGCTCGATGGCGCCCGGCTTTTTATCTCCCCAATAGATGATGCAAGCCAGCACCGAGCCATGCAGCGAGAGGGAAAATACCGCACCGGCACCCATTGCCGCCGCTCGTGGCAATCGGCCACTTCGGCCTTCCGTCATTCGGTTGCTCTACGCATCATTATGCCAGCTTCAGAATGGAAGGCTCATGCGTGGGACTGTACATGAGCCTTCCGCGCGTCAGTTGCTGGGCAATGCCATTGAGAGGCCGCCATAGACCGACGCGCCTGGTGTGCCGTAGTCCAGCGCTGTCTGATAATCTTCGTTCAGCAGGTTCTCGCCGCGGACATACACCTTCCATCCCGGAGAGAACTCGTAGGACGCCTTCGCATTGACGAGCACATAGTCGTTGAGCGCCACGAGGCCGCGCGCGTCGAATGAATCGTCAATCACGTCGGCCACATATTGGGCGGTCACGTTGAGTGCCACCTTGTCCATCGGTACGATATCGACACCAGCTGCGAACGCGTGGCGCGGAACCCGGAGAAGCCGTGCACCCGTGGCGTCCGTTGCGTCGGTATATGTGTAGCTGGCGTTGATCGTCAGGCCCGGCGAGATGACTGCCGCGCCCGAGATTTCGACACCGTTCCGGTGCGTCACGCCAGGCACGTTATAGTAGCCGCCTGGGCCCCATATGATCAGATTGTCAGTGTCGAGCACGAAGTACGTTGCGCCGAATTTGTAGCGCCCCTGATCAAAGCCTTGCTCGATGCCCGCATCCCAGCTGAAGCTCGTTTCCGGCGTCAGATCGGTACGGCCATAGTAGGGGTCATAAAGCTCATAGAGACTTGGCACGCGGAAACCCGTGCCGGCGCTCGAATGCAACTTGGTTTCGGTGCCGGGCAAGAGATATGCGCCAGTCAGACGGTAGGTATCGAAATCGCCGAACGTGCTGTGATTGTCGATGCGGCCGCCGCCGGTCAACACCAGGCCCTTGACCGGCTCGGCCATCAGCTGCGCGTAGTAGCCGTTGAGGTCTGCGGTCTCGCGATCAGGGTTGCTGTTCGTTGACGCGCCGGTGCGTTCCCAATCCGCGCCGGCAAGCATCGAAAACTTTTCGTTGAACGTCAGAACGCCTTTGTATTCGCCCTTGAGGCGATAGCCGTCGTACCAGCCGTTGCGAGCCCTATCGTTGAACGTCTCGCGGCGAACCTCCATGCCTTGAATGGCCAAGGTGTTCTGGAATGCTCCATTGAACAGGGAGAATTCGGTACCCACGCGGCCCACTTGTTGCGTCGTCGTGCCGTTGTCGAGCGTATCACCGAACGCATAGGTCGGGGGCGCATAGCCGTCGTAGTCATACTTGGCATCGACGGCGCGGGCGGCAAAAAACACCTTCCACGCGGGCGTCAAAAAATATTCTCCTCGTCCGGAGAAGGTCAGGTTGCGAGATCCGTCATCCTCGCGGCCGTAGGCATAGGCCGAAAAGCCGTCAGTGCCCACGCCCTGAATGGAGAGCGCAATGTTGCTGCCGTTGGCAGCGAGATAGCCAGCCGTGTAAGAGCCGTTGACGGTATTGTAGCTACCGCCCTCGATGTTGCCTTGCTGCGAAATTCCCGGGGTTCTTGCGGCTTTCGTTTCGATGCTGATGAGGCCGCCGACGGCGTCGCCGCCGTAAAGCGTGCTTTGCGAACCCTTGACGACTTCGATGCGCGACACGTCACCCACGAGAAGATGCTCGAACGACACTGCCGTCTGCGGCGCCGACGGATCGCTGATGTCCATCCCGTCGACGAGAACCTTGACGTATTTGCTTCCGGCGCCTCGAATGAAGATGCCCGCCGTCGTTCCGGGAGGTCCGCTCTGGTAAAAGCTCACGCCGGGCAGGGTCGCGAGATAATCCTTCACGTAGGTCTGGCCGCGGCTCTCGATCTCCTTCTGGGTGATGACTTGGACGGTGGAGCCGACTTTGGCGGCCTCTGTCGGCGTTTGGTTCGCCGAGTAGATCGTCACCCCCTCGAGATCCGTCACGTCTTGCGCGTGGGCCCGCGTTAGTCCCGCACTGATGCTCAAGACGGCGCTTGCTGAGAGAAGGGTAATTTTTAGTGTTCTACTTACTGCCGTTTCCGGCGTGTTTAATGACATAGGTTCCCCGTCATCGACTTCATGACGGGAGCCTCGGCAGCTATGGCGAAGACAGCACGACGTCCGCACGCGCGGCCCCGCCAGTGGCGAAAGCGCGACTATGCTCGACCCATCAAGGCCTGCTCGAACGTCTATTTGCTATCTAGATTTTCATGTCCCGCGCCAACCCTGACGTTGCTCCCAATCGGTTGCACATCAGTCGCCACTCCGGGATTACCGTTCCTGAGTGCGGCCCGCACCGAGGATGGACGACTTGTGGCGGCAGGTCTCCTGGCTCGCGGCTCGAACGTTCTCTCCTGCCTTCCCAAATTCCCAAAGACGGGAATGTCAGTGGCTTCTCGGAGAGGACTTGCCGCTTACAGTTGCGGGCGCAGCCACGGCATCGATGTTTCCATCTCACCGTGTTCCCTCTTAGCTCACGCTGGCATACGCCAGCGTCAGCACCGTCACGCTTCTAGTCCACATATTGCTCACGCTGCCGTCAAAAGAAATCGTCCCGAAAGTGAGCCGATCGATTTTCATCGAGACGCAACGGCCACACATTGCGTTTGCAAGTTCCCATGAACCGGGAACTTCCGGCAGTGAGCCGTCAATTTTTTTCCGGCAGCACAGAACCGGCGCGGTGAATGCGCGCCGGTCAAGTTACTCGGAAGCGTTTAGCCATCTAACTTGGAGGAAGCGCTACGGCAGCGCGAAGACGGTCAGAGATCCTCCGAGGTTTGTGTACTCGGCAAGACCAGCGTAGCCGCCAACGGCTCCCAGACCATCGGTCGGGTTCGTCAAGCCGGCGGCGAGACCGATACCGGCCCAACCACCAACGCCCGAGTACACTGCAACGTACTGCTTACCGCCGTGGCTGTACGTCATTGCGTTGCCGATGATGCCCGACGGAGTCTTGAACTTGAAGAGCTCCTTGCCGTTCTTCTGGTCGACGGCTTTGAAATAGCCTTCAAGCGTGCCGTAGAATGCAACGCCGCCAGCGGTGGTCAGTGCGCCCGACCAGACCGAGAACTGCTCGGGAACCGACCAGACGATCTTGCCCTTCCCACCATCCCAGGCGATGAAATTACCCATACGCCTCGGTTCATCCGGCCCCGGGAACATGGACAGCGTGGCGCCGACGTAAGGCTGACCAGCTGTGTAGGAAACCTTGAAGGGTTCGTAGTCCATGCACACGTGGTTCGTCGGAACGTAGAACAGGCCAGTCAGCTCCGAATACGAAGCAGGCTGCTGATCCTTGGTGCCGAGAGCCGCAGGGCAGATGCCCTTCGTGTTCACGTCCTGCCCCTTGCCGTCCTTGAACGTCGAGTACTTGGCGACGCGGATCGGACGACCGTAGTTCGGGCTCGATTTATCCATATCGATTCCGGAAGCCCAGTTGACCGCCGGATCAAACTTATCGGCAACGAGAAGCTCGCCCGTTTCTCGGTCCAAGGTGTACGCGAAGCCGTTACGGTTGAACTGCGTCGCCGTCTTGCGCTTCGTACCGCCGACGTCGAAGTCGGCCAGGATCGGCTCGTTGACGCCGTCATAGTCCCACTCGTCGAACGGTGTGAATTGGTAGGCCCACTTGGCAACGCCGTTGTCGACGTCACGAGCAAACATGGTCATCGACCACTTCTGATCGATTGGCTTGCCATCCGGTCCCGCGCGCTGGACGGGGTTCCAGGTCGAAGGGTTGGCGGTGCCGTAGTAGATCAGCTTGAGCTGCGGATCGTAGGCCATGTAACCCCAGACCGAACCGCCGCCGATTTTCCATTGATCGCCGTTCCAGGTTTTGATTGAGGAGTCCTTGCCGACCGGCTTTCCGAGCGACATGGTCTTCTCGGGATCGACCAGCATTTCGGAGTCCGGACCCGTCGAGTAAGCGCGCCAGATCCTCTTGCCGCTGTTGATGTCGTAGGCCGTGAGCGAGCCGCGAACACCAAACTCGGCGCCCGAGATGCCGACGATCACCTTGTCTTTGGTCACGAGCGGAGAGCTTGTGCCCGTCTCGCCATGTTTTGGATCGCCATTGACGGCTTTCCAAAGCTCCTTACCCGATTTCGCGTCCAGAGCGACGAGCGCGGTGTCGGCTTGATACAGGAAAACCTTGCCATCGGCATACTGCACCCCACGATTGACCGTATCACAGCACATCACGGGGATGACGGAGGGATCCTGCTTCGGCGCGTACTTCCAGATGATCTTCTGCTCGTCGGCGAGATTGAGCGCAATGACGTCGTTGGGGAAAGGCGTCGTGAGATACATCGTATCTCCGACCACGAGCGGTCCGCCCTCATGGCCACGCAGGACACCAGTCGAAAACGTCCAGGCGACTTTCAATTGCCCGACATTTTCGGTGTTGATCTGATCGAGCTTCGAGTACCGCTTACCGGCATAGTCGCCGGACTGGATGCACCAATCATCCGGGTTTTCAGAGCACTTGATCACGCTCTCATTCGCCCAAGCTGGTGCGGAGAACGCAACAGCTGAGAGCAAACCACTTGCCAACGCAATTTTCTTTCGCATCTGCTTCCTCCACTGTGTTGATGCCACGTACGCGATGTAGATTTTTGCGCACATCGTGAGGATGGAAGACTTCGAAAGGCGTTGGATTGCGACGTGGAATACACATCGGCTCACTCAACTGACTTTCATCCCGCGAATTCAAAATGATGAAAGTGACATGCGCTAGAGATCGAAGAAATTACGCCCTATCGCGGCGCTCCTAGGAGCATCGCATCGCTTAGGGACTTTCGGCCGATCAGGTCACCGAGATCCTGTCGCCGTTCGCAGAAGTATCCTTGCCTTGGGATCAGTCAAATTACACTTCGCCTCGAATTGATCTAAGACCAATTCAAGTTCTTTCCATTATCGCGCCTATTTCGCACCACTCTGCAGCATCCGCTGAAAAGCGTGAGCGTTTCGAGCGGCAGCGACTGATTGGCTGGTGGGCGCTCACCATCGGCGAACGCAAACGCCGCCATGCCAGCGCCTGCAACGGCGAATATCCCGGCGAACGCGACGAATGTTTCGTCGCTTCACGCAGACACCGCCAACGCGCGTTCGGCCGATCCCGCATCCATAGCGGACTTGCGTCGCAAGTCCGTCCGGTTGCTGAACGGGCGCAAGTGGTATGGCCTGCGCGGCAGTTGCGAAGGCCAGGGTCAATGCGGCAGCGCCGAGCAATTTGATCATGTGTTCCTCCACGTCGTGAATACTGAGGTGACATGCGCCACCTCACCGCCCCGGGAGCAAGCGGAACGCTCCAGTATGATGATTGCAGCGCTTCCAGCAGGGATCATCTTTGAAGCGATTGGTCTGAACTTCGCTTACCTAGGATGAATCCCGCGAGCGTTGAGCCTAGTGAACGACCTCGCCGTGCAGCGTCAAATCGAGACCTTCGCGCTCGACGTCCGGCGCGACGCGCAGGCCAATCGTCCAGTCGATGACCTTGAGAATGATGAAGGTGACGATCACGTCGTAGACGAGCACGACGAGCACACCGCCCACCTGCTCGAGCAGCTGATGCGGATTGCCCTCGATCCATCCTGCCCGTCCGCCGTATTCGCTGACTGCGAAGACGCCGGTCAACAGCGCGCCGACGATGCCGCCGACGCCATGCACGCCGAATGCATCGAGCGCGTCGTCGTAGCCGAACATGTGCTTGAGACCCGTCACGCCCCAATAGCAGAAGATACCGGCCGCGATCCCGATCGCCATCGCACCGGCCGGCCCGACGAAGCCGGAAGCGGGCGTGATCGCGACGAGCCCGCCAACGGCGCCCGAGCAGATGCCAACGACCGTCGGCTTCCGCCGCAGCATCCATTCAATCAGCATCCACGTAAGAGCGGCGATTGCCGTTGCGATCTGCGTCACCAGCATCGCCATTCCGGCCTGGATGTTGGCCGTGACCGCGGAGCCGGCGTTGAAGCCGAACCAGCCGACCCAGAGAAGCGACGCGCCGATGAAGGTGAGAACGATGTTGTGGGCAGGCCCGCTATCTTTGCGCGCTCCGAGCACCAGGCAGGCGATCAACCCAGCCACGCCGGAGTTGATATGAACGACCGTGCCGCCGGCGAAGTCGAGAACGTTGAACCACGCGTGCTCGTTCGATGCATTCAAGATTCCGCCCGGCCCCCAGACCCAATGCGCGATCGGCGCGTAGACGAGAGTAGCCCACAGAGCAATGAACCAAAGCATGGACGAGAACTTCATGCGCTCCGCAAAAGCCCCCGCAATCAGCGCCGGCGTGATGATCGCGAACGTTAGCTGGAAGCAGATATAAACCGTCTCAGGGATCGTGGGTGCAAGCGGGTTGGGATTATTCGCGCCGGTCGAGACATCGCTCAGTATCCCTTGCAGGAACGCGCGATCGAGACCTCCGATAAAGGAATTTCCGGACCTGAACGCCAAACTGTAATTGAAGGCGGCCCACAGAACCGTCACCAGACAGGTGATTGCGAACGACGTCATCACCGTGTCGCCAACATTTTTTCTGCGCACCATCCCGCCGTAGAAGAGACCAAGCCCCGGGATCGTCATCATCAGGACGAGCGCAACAGCAGTCAGCATCCAAGCGGTGTCGCCTGGACTGGCCGTGCACTTTTCGACAACGGTCGCGCTGCAGGCCGGAACGGCTGCCGGAGCGGCAGGCGTATCCTGCGCAACCGCGACTGACGATGCGAGAACACCGGCGACGCTCGCGATCAACACTGCAAGCGCGAAGCTTCTAAGTATCTTTAGGAGTGCTGAAAGCCTGCCCATCGCCAATCCAGCGAGCGAAAAATCGGAGGGGAGCATCGCCTGAAATCTCCTTTGGGAAAATCGATCGGGACAAATGACATGAAAGTATGAGGATGGGGCGCAATCATCCGCCTGCGCTGAATACGCAAAATTATGCTTTGATCTTTGGCGCAACTGGCCACGTCTAAAGAAGCTAAAGTCTGAGTCTTGGATAAAAATGCGTCTTCAAAAAAAGCCTCGCAGCTATGCCCCGGGGGGAAGACGGGCTTTTCGGCTCGCCCTTAAGACGCGACCCAGACGAAATCTATGAGGGCGCTGCCAAATGCGGCTTTCGGCCGTTCAAGCCATAAGGTCAGAGTTTGGAGGGAGGCATGAAAGAGCCCGAACGGGCTATTATTCCGTACGCGGTTTATCTGGAGCAATTCCTCGGCAGAGCCCGCCGGCCTGCTTAGCCGGCCCATGTTGACCCCCGGCCGGGAGGGGGTGGCCCAGAGGACGCAATGCTCGCGGGCACACAAAGGAACCGGATGGGCGTCGGTTTCGTTCCTCCGTTGAAGCAAATTTGGAGGAAATGAGATGACATACGAAGATCCGCGCTCCGGTCGCGAGCGTAACCTCGGCCAGGACGACGTTGGCACCTCGACGGGCTCCTGGATCGCAGGCGCCATTATCGTCGCGGCAGTCGCGTTGGGCGCTTGGTATTACTACGATTCCAACCGGAACGTTGCCGATGTGAACCGCCCCGCGACTACGGCTTCCGATACCGCGCAGCCGGGTACGAGCGGCACGACGACGGGTCCGGCAGCGCCGAGCAGCACGGGCGGTTCGAGCGGCACCGCCGGCAACACCACGACGCCCGCGCAGGATTCGACCGGCGTCCAGGGTACGGAAGGCAACAAGAACAGCCCCGCCCCGGAAGCCCCGAAGCCATAGTGCTTCTACATTGAAAAAAGGGCTCGCAACCGCGGGCCCTTTTTTTGTGCGATGTTCTTAGTACCGGGTCGAGCCCGCACAGCAGCACGCGCGCTCTCATAAAAATCTTTGCGCAATCGCTCTTGTAAGAACGCCGCAATCGCCCCTTAGTGGTGCCCCTGCGGATCGTGCTAGCCGAACCTTGGCACCCGTACGAATTGCGACCTAGAAAATGGGCCACAAATTTTCTCGCGCGACCTGACAAAGAGATGAAGCTTTACCCGGATGAACGAACTCTCCTCCTGATCGATGGAGCGAGTTTTCACGCCAGCGCAAAGTCTTTGGGCTTCGACATCGATTTCCGCAGGCTCCTGAATCTCTTCCGGAACAAGGTCAGGCTTGTGAGAGCGCACTACTACACGGCAATTCCGCAAGACCCGGAATACTTCGCAATACGGCCCCTGCTCGATTGGCTCGATTACAACGGCTACTTCGTCGTGACGAAGCCGATGAAGGAATTGACCGACAAGTCGGGCCGCAAGAAATACAAGGGGAACATGGATATCGAATTGGCCGTCGATGCGATGCGCATGGCCAATCAAGTCGATCACATCATGATTTTCTCGGGCGACGGCGATCTGCGAAACCTCGTGGCCGCTCTTCAGGAACTGGGCAAACGCGTCACGGTCATTTCCACGCTCAAGACAGTGCCGCCGATGGTCTCAGATGAACTCCGGCGGCAAGCCGGCCATTTCATCGACTTAGCGGATTTAGGAGACGAAATCCGTCGGATCTATCCCGAGGTAGCGGCGCAGCGGACCGGAAAAAAGCCGAGCCCCGCGCCAGCGCGCGATCTGGCCCAAATCGAAGACGACAACTAGGCGGGAAGCGCATCGGGCCTTCGGCTAAAACTTCAGCGCTGCGGTCACGCTCAAAATATCGCCCTGGAAGCGGTTTGTAGCATCAACCTCGTGCAGCCACTTGCCGACGATCTTGCCGGGAATGCCGGCGGCGGTGGTGTTCCACATGACCGCCGGACCGATCGCTGCCGACGAGCTGCGGATGCTCGGCGCTCCCGCGCCGCTGTCGTTCGTGAACTGCGAATAGTAGTACCCGTGCAGCCCCACAGCAAAACTCTGCGAGAAGTACTTGTTGAGCATTCCGTCCAAATGGAACTCGTCGCCCGTTCGATAATGGGTGGCGAGGTTCTCAGTATTGAACATGACGCCCGGCACCAGCGAAATCTCATAACCCTGCTTCTGATCGAGCCAAGTCAGCGCAACGACGGTATCGAACGTGTAGTAGTTCCGGCTCGAATTGAGCGCGGCGCCATCATGGTAGGCGCCAGTCGGAATGATGACCGACTGGTAAGCACTCACGTAGAGATCTCCGAACGCCCAATAGAGGACGAGCGGCGAGATGCTTGTGTCGCCGCGATCGGCAACGCTCGCGTCGAGACTGAACGGCGGGGGCTTGGCCTCGATGCTGGCGTCGAGGAAAGTCGTGTACGAGCCGAAAGCGTACTTGGCGCCAAGGAACGTATGCTCTGTGACGTACTGAAACCCGCTGAGATAGAGCATGGCGCTAGCGGACACGGTATCCGGCACAGCCGGCCCTTTGAGCTTCGCTTGGTAGCTGTAGGCGGTGCCATAGACGTAGAGCCCCGCAGCCGGCGCGACCGCCACGGCGAAGTCTCCGTAATAGCCCGGAACATAATTGGTGAGCCCGCCCTCGGCAGCCTGCGTTTCCCAGGCAGACAGCGAAAGAACCGCGGCAAAGGCGAAGCTACCCCCTAAACCGTAGCGCCGTCCCACGCTCCCCAACATTGCCGCCCCCGTTTGCAATAGAAGTTCAGTAATCGATCAGCCCGAGATAGAGAGCGCGAACCGCAGCATGCGTTTTGTTAGCAGCGCCAAGCTTGCGCATCGAATTCCGCAGATGGCTTTTGATCGTCTCTTCGCTGAGGCCCAGAATTTCGGCCGTCTCAGGCACGGTCTTGCCGCGGCCCGCCCACGCCAGCACGTCGCGCTCGCGGTCGCTCAGCGGCACGCTCGACAACGACTCAGGCGCGACCAGCCGGTTGGGATCGTCCCGGTGCTTTTCCGCGATGAGATCGACCGCGCGCTGAACCCAGTAGACCAGCACCACATGCAGGTCGATCTTCTTGCGCATGATCATGAAGCGGAAGCGGCTGATGGTATCCTTCCAGTAGAAGGAGCACAGGCTCGAGTTCATACGGCCGAGACGATCCCGGTAATGGAATGGCACAACGACGCCGTTCTTGAAGCCATGGTCCTGAGCGGCTTCCATGATTTTGTAGGCCCCGGGCTTCGGCCCGCTCGGCACGCTGGGCAGCGGAACTTCGTCCCATACAAACGGCGTGTTGGTCCGCCGCGCGTACTTCACGCAATGATCGACATGGACGAACTTGTTCGACTTGTAGTCGCTCTCCCACGCGTCCCCCGTCGTGCCCATGTAAAACGGCACGTCCTGATGCGGATTTCCGACATCAAGGAAATTGAACGAGGCAAATCCATAGTCCTCCGCAATCCGCTGCAAAGTATTCTTCAATTCATCGAGGTCGTTTGACGCTTCGACTGCAGTGATCGCTTCTTCAACGTTCATTTCACAGACTCTCCCCCATTCAGGGGATTTCCCAAACCCCGCCATCTCGCGAAAAACTTCGGCATCGAATTAGCCACGCACCTGGTGCCGATGAGGTCGAAGTTTTGCGCACGGAAGTTGCCATGAGTTCACAAAGACCGAGACTGGTTGCGAAACTTTGCAATGTCCAGAGCAATCCCGCGCTTGTGAGAGAATTTCAAGAATTCCGGAAGCGGTTGTTCGTCGACACATTGCAGTGGGACTTAGCCGTATTCGGAAATCTTGAGATCGATCAATTTGATGGAGCAACCGCGACGTATTGCGCCATCTATGCTGACGACAAACTGATCAGCGGATTCCGGGCGATACGTTGCGACCACGAATACTTGGCCCTTTCCGTATTTCCCCAACTTGCGACCGAGCGGCCATACCCCAGAGCGCCGGACATGTGGGAAATCAGCCGCCTGGGCGTCCAGCCTCCCGACCTAAATGTTGCAGGCGTCACCTATGCTGTGATGCTGCACTTGGCGCAGCAGCGCGGAGCCAAGGCGCTGGTGGCACTCGTCGATCTTTGTCACGAGCGTCTGCTCCGGCAGATCGGCATCAAAACGCGCCGCTACGGATCTCCCCAATACATCGGGGACGATCGTAGGGGCCGCAGACTCACCGCGGTTGCCGGTGAAATTCCAATCCTAGAGCAAGGCGGCGAAGCCTACGAAGCTCTCATGGATCTCCTCCAAACAATCGAGATCATCGATGAAACACTGGTTTTCAGACGTGAGGCCGTTCAATCGGGACCCGCTACAGTTCTTCCTGACGCAGGC
>Ga0182740_1001441_pt1 | contig 16106 bp, 16 predicted proteins | sample eDN5th37CKraftBY_FD_128872 | JGI IMG/M metagenome (GOLD analysis project Ga0182740, IMG submission 128872) | Enriched backyard soil microbial communities from Emeryville, California, USA - eDNA 5th pass 37_C Kraft BY (version 2) (version 2) | ecosystem: Environmental > Terrestrial > Soil >...
AACCCGCGCCGCCGTCGGCATATTCAAACGCGAAGTTGGGGATGTTGCGCCGCGCCTGCTGGCGCAGATCGTCCGACGTCGGAAACCGGCGCTTCAGCGCTAGTTTTGCGGCCTTCTCGGCGGCAGTCGGTTCCGGCGGCGCGGTGACGGTGGGATCACGCATGACCCATCCCCCCTTTTTGGCTTTTTAAAAATGGCTGAACGATGCCCGCGCAAGATCAAGGGCTTTGCCGTTCCGGTCAAGGACGCTGACAGGACCGTCCCCCGCCTCGATCACGCCGATATCGGTGAACGGAATTCCCAGCTCCGCGCCCCTGCGCTGGAGCTGGGACAGGGCTGCCGGCGGCACGGTCGCAAGAATCTCGTAGTCGTCGCCGCCGCCCAGCAGCGTGGTCCGCACGGCGGGATCCGCATCGCAGGCCCGGCGCGCGCCGTCCGACAGCGGCACGGCCGCCGCCTGCACGGTCGCGGCGACACCGGATGCACGGCACAGCTTGGCGAGATCGCCGATGAGCCCGTCCGAGATGTCCATCGCCGCGGTTGCGGAAATCCGCAACGCCTCCGCGACGGCGAGGCGCGGGCGCGGCATCAGATAACGGCCGATCAGCAGCGAACGCTGTTCCTCATTGAGCGACCACCGGGCGGCTGCCTCGTCGCCACGCCGCAGCGCCAGCCCCAGCGCGGCATCCCCGATCGTGCCGGTCACCACGATCCGGTCGCCCGGCCGTGCGCCGCGCCGGCGCACGGCGGTGCCGCGCGGCAGCGTTCCGAAGGCGGTCACGGAAATGGTCAGGGGACCGGGCGTGGACACGGTATCGCCGCCGAACAGCGGACAGGCGAACTCCTCCACATCGGCCCGCAGGCCCCGGGAAAACGCCTCCAGCCATGCTTCGGGCGTATCGGATGGCAGCGCCAGCGCCAGCAGGCAGCCGGCGGGCGCCGCGCCCTTGGCGGCGAGATCGGACAGGTTCACCCGCAGCGCCTTGCGGGCGATCAGGTCCGGCGGATCGTGGGGAAAGAAATGGACACCGGCGACGAGCGCATCCACCGTCAGGACAAGGTCGTGATCCGGCGGCGGCGTCAGCGTCGCGGCGTCGTCCATCAGGCCGAGCGCGCCCGGCGCGGTCACGAGCGGCCGGAAGAACCGCGCGATCAGCCGATCCTCGCCGGAGTCTCCCGCTGGCTCGTCCCTGTCCACATTCCTATCCTCGCGCGGGGGTGAATTCCGACTGGCGCAACTGGCGGGCAAGCTGGTCCAGCACGGCATTCACCATGCCGGTCTCGTCGCGCTCCACGAAGGCATGGGCGACATCGGCATATTCGGACACCACGACGCGGGCGGGAATGTCGCCGCGCCGCTTCAGCTCGAAGGCGCCGGCCCGCAGGATCGCGCGGATGACGGCCTCGATGCGCTTGAGCGGCCAGCCGCGGGCGAGCGCATTGTCGATCAGCGGATCGAGGGCGCGCTGGTCCTCCAGCACGCCGCGCACGATCTCGCGGAAGAAGGCGGCCTCCGCCGGCAGATACTGCTCGCCTTCGACCTCGCGGCCGATCCAGTGGCTTTCGAACTGGGCGAGAATCTCGTTCACGCCGGTTCCGGCGATGTCCATCTGGTACAGCGCCTGCACGGCGGCAAGGCGCGCCGCGCCACGGCGATTGGCGCGTTTTTCTTCCGGGGCGGCCATGGTCAGGACACCCGCGCGCGACGTTGCAGCCGGATCATGGCAAGGGCGGCCCGCGCCGCGTCCCCGCCCTTGTCGGACCGGTCGGCCCGGGCGCGTTCCCAGGCCTGGGCCTCGTTCTCCACGGTCAGGATGCCGTTGCCGAGCGGCAGCCGCGCCGCCACGGACAAGTCCATCAGGGCGCGCGCGGATTCGTTGGAGACCACTTCGAAATGGATGGTTTCGCCGCGGATGACGCAGCCCAGCGCCACCGCGCCGTCATAAGGCCGGCCGCGCTTCGCCGCCTCGTCCGTCAGGATGACGATGGCCGGGGCGATTTCGAGCGCGCCGGGAACGCTGACGCGGTCATGGGCCGTGCCGGCGCGGTCCAGCACCGCCGTCGCGCCGGCCAGCAGCGCATCCGCGATATCGTCATAGAACCGCGCCTCGACGATCAGGATGCGTGCATCCTTCAGGTCGCCTTCAGTCGTTTCGGCTGTGCGCCGCGCTTCCGCCATCTCGATCTCCTGTCGCGGCAGGTCGTACCAAGCCGGCGGGGCGCGGGGCAAGGCCCACCGCGCAAATCAGCCATCCGGCCTCGCGATCCAGGACGTCAGACCGCCGGCCGGGTCTCGATCAGCCGGGCGGCATAGCGCGCCATCAGATCGACCTCGATATTCACCTCGGTTCCGGCCTGCCAGCCGCCGAGCGTGGTGACGTCGAGGGTATGCGGAATGATGAGCACCGAGAAGGTCCGTCCCGCCACCTCGTTGACCGTGAGCGACACCCCGTCGAGCGCGACGGAGCCCTTCTGCGCGATGAATTTCGCCAGTTCCTCCGGCGCTTCGAGAACGAATTTCGCCATATCCGGCAGGTTCTCCCGCGAAACGATACGGGCAATGCCGTCGCCATGGCCGAGCACGATATGCCCTCCCAGCTCAGCGCCCAGCGTCAGCGACCGTTCCAGATTGATATGGTCGCCGGTCCGCCAGCGGCCGACGGTGGTGAGGCGCAACGTCTCCGCCGCGGCATCCACCGCGAACCACGCCTGCCCGTCGTCGTCCCTGCCCTTCTCCACGGCGGTCATGCAGATGCCTGAACAGGCGATGGATGCGCCGATCAGGAAACTGTCCGGATCGTAGCTGCAATCGATGCGCAGGCGGTGCAACAGGCCCTGCGCCCGCGGCGTGATAGAAACGATCCGGCCGATATCGGAAACAAGACCTGTGAACATGCTCAATCGCGCCCATAGACAGTCATGGTGTCCGGGCCAAGCGCCTCGGACCGCAGAAGGGTGAAATTTGCCGGCAGGCCGGCGGCACGCACGCCTTGCGTGGGTTGTAAAATCCGATCCAGTTCGAGGTCGACAAGGGCGTCGATGGCCTGCGCACCGAGCCTGACAGTTCCCGACCGGCACACCACGAGTTCGTCTGCGAGCCCGGCCCGGAGGAAGGCCGTGGTGAGGATCGGCCCGGCCTCCACCATCACCCGCGTCACCCCGCGCCCGCCGAGGGTCTTCAGCACCTCATGCAGGTCCAGCCGTGCATCCCGCGAGGGCACCCGCAGCACCTCACAGCCGAGGCTGCGCAGCGCCTGCTCCGCGTCCGGAGCGGCATTCTCCGCCCCGAGAACCCAGACCGGGGCCTCCGCCGCGCTCTGGGCGATCCGGCTGTGAAGCGGCAGCCTCAGCTTGCCGTCCAGCACGGCGCGGACGGGGCTGCGCGAAGCCATTCCGGGCAACCGGCAGGTGAGCTGCGGATCGTCCGCCAGCACGGTGCCGATACCGGTCAGCACGACGTCGTGCATCGCCCGCATCAGATGCACCCGGGCGCGGACCGCCTCTCCGGTGATCGGCGCGGGTTTGCGGCCCGCCAGCCCCGCCTTGCCGTCCGCCGAGACGGCGATCTTGACCGCAACGTGCGGCCGCCCGTCAAGGACCCGGCGGATGTGGCCGGCGTGAGCCCACCGCGCCTCCCCGGCACACAGCCCCACGTCCACCACGACGCCGGCGGCGCGGAGCCGAGCATGGCCCTGCCCGGCCACCAGCGGGTTGGGGTCCTCGATGGTGGAGACCACCCGGGCGATCCCGGCGGCAAGAATGGCGTCCACGCAGGGCGGCGACCGGCCATGATGGGAACAGGGCTCCAGCGTGACATAGAGCGTCGCGCCCCGCGCCGCGTCGCCGGCCCGGCGCAGCGCCTCCGGCTCCGCATGGGGCCGCCCGCCCGGCTGGGTCCAACCGCGCCCGACGATGACGCCGTCCCGCACGACCACGGCCCCGACGGCCGGATTGGGCGAGGTCCGCCCCAGCCCCCGGCGCCCAAGGCCGAGCGCCAGAGTCATGAACTGCAGGTCTTCGGCCGGGCTCATTTCCGCGGAAGCCGCGGCGGTTGGTCTGCGGTCTCCGCCGCACGCTCCGCCGCGTCCTCGCCCGACAATTCGCCCAGCAGCGCCTTGAAATCGCGCGCCTCGCGGAAATCGCGATAGACCGAGGCGAAGCGCACATAGGCGACATCGTCCACGCCGCGCAGATGCTCCATCACGATCTCGCCGACCGCTTCGGAGGACACGTCGCTCTCGCCCTGGGCTTCGAGTTCGCGGACGATGGTGGACACCAGCTTGTCGATCCGCTCCGGCTCCACCGGCCGCTTGCGCAGGGCGATCTGGAGCGAGCGCACCAGCTTGTCCCGGTCGAACGGCACGCGCCGGCCGTTGCGCTTGATGACGGTCAGTTCCCGCAGTTGCACCCGCTCGAATGTCGTGAAGCGGAAGTTGCAGGCCATGCAGACCCGGCGCCGACGGATGACCGAAGAGTCCTCCGTCGGGCGGGAATCCTTCACCTGGGTGTCCAGGCTGGAACAATTGGGGCAGCGCATCCTCGTCCCTCGCCGCGGCTGGCCCTGACGGCCGGTCCGCGGATCAATCCTGATAGATCGGGAAGCGCCTGACCAGAGCCGTCACCTTCTCGCGCACGGCCGCTTCCACCGCCGCATCCTCTTCCGCGCCTTTGGCGGCGAGACTGTCCAGCACCTCGGCGATCAGTTCGCCCACCTGAGTGAATTCCGCCGTGCCGAAGCCGCGGGTGGTGCCCGCCGGCGAGCCGAGGCGGATGCCCGACGTGATCGCCGGCTTCTGCGGATCGAACGGAATGCCGTTCTTGTTGCAGGTGATATGGGCGCGGCCGAGGGCGAGTTCGGCCACCTTGCCGGTCAGCCCCTTGCCGCGCAAATCCACCAGCATCAGGTGGGTGTCGGTGCCGCCGGAGACGATGTCGTAACCCTTGGCGATCAACGTTTCCGCAAGGACTTTGGCATTCGCCACGACATTCTGGGCATAGGTCTTGAAGGACGGCTGCAACGCCTCGCCAAAGGCCACCGCCTTGGCCGCAACGACATGCATCAAGGGGCCGCCCTGAAGGCCGGGGAACACGGCCGAGTTGATCTTCTTGGCCAGCGCTTCGTCGTTGGTCAGCACGAAGCCGCTGCGCGGGCCGCGCAGGGTCTTGTGGGCGGTGGAGGTCACGACATGGGCATAGGGCACCGGGCTCGGATGCACGCCGCCCGCGACGAGGCCGGCGAAATGAGCCATGTCCACCATCAGGTAAGCGCCGACCTCGTCCGCGATCTCGCGGAACCGCTTGAAATCGATGATGCGCGGATAGGCCGAGCCGCCGGCGATGATGACCTTGGGCTTGTGCTCGCGCGCCAGCTTGGCGATCTCGTCATAGTCCAGCCGCTGGTCGTCCTGGCGCACGTTGTAGGACACCGGCTTGAACCACTTGCCGGACAGGTTCACCGGCGCGCCATGGGTGAGATGGCCGCCGGCCGCCAGGTTGAGGCCGAGGAAGGTGTCGCCCGGCTGCATCAGCGCCATGAAGGCCGCAATATTGGCGGAGGCTCCGGAATGGGGCTGCACGTTGGCGAAATTCGCCCCGAACAGCTTCGTCACCCGCTCGATCGCCAGCCGTTCGGCGATATCCACATACTGGCAGCCGCCGTAATAGCGCCGCCCGGGATAGCCTTCCGCGTATTTGTTCGTCAGCACCGAGCCCTGCGCTTCGAGCACGGCGCGGCTCACGATGTTCTCCGACGCGATCAGCTCGATCTCGTCGCGCTGACGACCGAGTTCGAGCTTCACGGCCTCGGCGATCTCGGGATCGGCGTCCCGCAGGCTGGCTGTGAAAAGGGCGGAAGCTGCGACGGCGCTCGCGGACATGGCGAATTTCCTGCGTGATTTGAACCGGCGCGACGTTGCGACGAAGTCGCCACAGAGGCCCGGCCGATGGGTTCCAGCGCTTAACATATCGGCCCGGCCGATCCAAGCAGTGGGCCGATGGGCGGCCATCAGGAATTGCGGCAGCCGCCCGTCCACACGCATCAGACGGGCGAGATTGCCGGACCGGGGGCGAAAGCCTATCTCTGGCGCGAACCGGCCCACCAACCCCGTCAGGCGCGCATGGATATTTCCGACACCGATCTGCTGGCGAAAGCCGTCGAGAACGAGAAACTGATCGCCGGCACCGACGACGAGCGCGAGACCGCCATCCGCGAAATGGTCGCAGGCGCGGAACTCGTGTTCGGCCTCTATCCGGATCGCAGCGACCGTGGCTTCAACTTCACGCCGATCAAGGGTCTCGAACACATCAACAAGGCGGACGTGGTCTGGGACGTCATCCCCTTCGCCAGCGCCAACGACCTCGACGACGCCTATGAGAAATACGGCGACTGAACCTTCACACCGCCGCACATGAGAAGGGGCGCCGCAGGGCGCCCCTTTGTGTCTGCCCGGAAGGGAGAAGTTCGTCTCAGAGACGATAAAGGATCTGGTCGGTCCAGAAGCGCTCCAGACGGTGCAGCGACTTGTTCAGGGTCGCGAATTCGTCCGAGCTGATGCCGCCGATCTGCTCCACCGTGCGGACGTGCTTCTGATAAAGCCCCTCGATGACGTCGCGCACTTCGTGCCCCTTGTCGGTGAGCTTGATGCGCACCGAACGCCGGTCCACTCGCGAGCGCTGATGATCCAGGAAACCCATCTCGACGAGCTTCTTGAGATTGTAGGAGACGTTCGAGCCGAGATAATAACCGCGGGTGCGCAGTTCGCCGGCGGTCAGCTCCTTGTCGCCGATGTTATAGAGCAGCAGCGCCTGCACGGCATTGATGTCCGCGCGGCCGCGACGATCGAACTCGTCCTTGATGACATCGAGCAGGCGGCGATGCAGGCGCTCGACCAGCGTGAGGGCTTCGAGGTAGAGCGGCCGAACGTGATCCTGCTGCGGATCACGTTCGACGATCTCTGCGGTTTTCATCGCGGCTTTCATGGTCAACGCCTTCCTGTTTTCGAATTATGCTTTTTTCGACCGGGCCCTGTTTTCCCGTTGAGGCCAACCTAAACCGGAGGGTCTAAAATCGACTTAAATAACACAATAAAGAGAAGGTTTATCCGTGAAGGTGAACGATCAATTTATCCGATAACTCAAGGGCTTTCGGTAACGTTCGATTCACGCTGGAAGTGGTTGCGCCATGCGCATAAAGCGCCATCGCGCCAAGACGGATGGCATTGTCGCAGCGCGCGGATCACTGTCGGCGCTGGCGCAATCCGGACCGGATTTTCAGGAGGCGTTAACGAGGTTGTTCGCCCGCGGCCTTGAGCGCAAGCACGACATACGCGCAAAGGCACAGGAGGCCGGCCGCCATTACCCAGATGCGCCCGCCATATATCTGCGGAAATATCATCTCAACCGCGATCATCGAGATCATCGCGGTGAGCCACACCACGGCGCCCCAGGGCGCGGCAAGCCAGAGCCCGACAGCGGCGACAAGATCGATCACCGCGAAGAACACCGTCGCGGTCTGGTAGGGCACCGCATAATTCTCGAACGAAGCTTCGCCAATGAAGCCGCCGACCACCGACCAATGATAGAGCCCCTTGATCAGGGCAAGGCCCGCCATGACGCGCAGGAACAGCACGAGACGCTGGCTCCAGCTCCAGTCGCGACGATAGCCGGCATCGTCGGCATGCACCGGCTCCAGCGTCTGGGACTGGCTGGTGATGATCGGATCGCTCATGGCGGGTTCACCGGCAGTTCGAGATCGGGCGGCAGCGCCGCGAAATAGCGGGCAACGTCCGGCGCGGAGACCTGTTCGAGGCTGGCGGGATTCCAGCGCGGCGTCTTGTCCTTGTCCACCAGCATCGCCCGAACGCCTTCGTAGAAGTCATGCTCGCGCACGATACGCGACACGATACGATATTCGAGACGCATGCAGCCCTCGAAATCGAGCTGCCGGCCCGCACGCATCTGGTTCAACGCGATCCGCATCGTGGTCGGGGAATTCGCGCGGATCATGGCGGCACTGTCGCGCGCGAAGGCCGCCGCATCCCCCTGCCCGGCTGCAAAGCCATCCAGCGCCGCGAGAATGTCCTCGACCTCGTCATGTCCGAAAGCAGCATCGATCATATCGCGCCGCTCCAGAACCGGACCGTCCTGCACGGACATCGCAAAAGCGGCGAGCACGTCATCGACCGGGCGTTCGGAGCACAGTTCCTCGGCCAGCGCCGCGAACCGCGCGGAGGCCACGCGGTGGGTCGCGAGGCTTGAGGCCGCACCGTCCTCCGGCCCAAGCCGTCCGCCCGTCAGCGCGCACCAGGCACCGGTCTGCCCCGGCATCCGGGACAGGAAGAAGGTCGCACCGACATCCGGAAACAGGCCGATCGCCCCTTCGGGCATTGCGAAAAGGAATCGATCCCCCGCCACGCGGTGGGAGCCATGGATCGAGATGCCGGCGCCGCCGCCCATCACAATACCGTCGATCAGGCTGATATAAGGCTTCGGATAGCGCTTGATGGCAGTGTTGAGGATATATTCCTCGCGCCAGAAGGTCAGCGCGTCATCCACCTGTCCTGCGCGGCCAAGATCGTACATCGCCCGCACGTCGCCGCCGGCGCAGAAAGCCCGCTCGCTGCCGCTGCGGACCACCACCCGCGTCACCGCGGGATCATCCGCCCAGACGGCAAGCTGCCCGGCCAGGGCGCGCACCATGGCCAGCGTCAGGGCATTGAGCGCCTTCGGGCGATTGAGCGTCACGACGCCCGCACAGCCGCGCCGCTCGAACAATATGTCGGGCTCGGAACTCACCGCTGTTGGCTAGCGCGCGGACACTGCATTGGCAACCGCGCACCGCCGGTAGTCCCCCGCCGCAAAAGACCAGCAAATTCACAAACCGCTCCGGGCGCGCTAGGAAGGGCCAACCGGAGTGTTTCCATGGCGATCAAGTTCGGACGGCCGCTCGAAAACAAGGTCCGTTTCATGGCGGCGGAACCGGCGGTGCAGCCGCTCGACCTGGCGGTGCGCATGCGCCGCAATCGCAAGGCCGAATGGACGCGGCGCATGGTTCGCGAGAATACGCTGACGACGGCAGACCTGATCTGGCCGATCTTCATCGCCGATGGTCGCGGTGAGCGCGTTCCTGTTCCCTCCATGCCGGATGTGGAACGCATTTCGGTGGACGAAGCCGTGCGGGACGCGGAGCGCGCGGCGCGGCTCTCGATCCCCTGCATCGCGCTGTTTCCCTATACCGATCCGGCTCTGCGGGACGAGGTCGGCACCGAAGCGCTGAACCCGGACAATCTGGTGTGTCGCGCCGTCCGGGCCATCAAGGCGGCCGTGCCCGATGTCGGGATTCTCTGCGATGTGGCGCTGGACCCCTATACCAGCCACGGTCATGACGGCCTGATGCGCGGCGACGCCATCCTGAACGACGAGAGCGTGGACGTGCTGGTGCGCCAGGCTCTCACTCAGGCCGAGGCCGGCGCGGATATCATCGCGCCTTCGGACATGATGGACGGGCGCGTCGGCGCGATCCGCGCCGCGCTGGATCACGCCGGCCATCAGGATGTCTCCATCATGGCCTATGCGGCGAAATACGCTTCGGCCTTCTATGGCCCCTTTCGCGATGCCGTGGGCTCGTCCGGGACGCTCAAGGGCGACAAGCGCACCTACCAGATCGACCCGGCCAATTCGGACGAGGCCCTGCGCGAAGTCGAACTCGACATCGCCGAAGGCGCGGACATGGTCATGGTCAAGCCCGGCATGCCCTATCTCGACATCGTCCGGCGCGTGAAGGATGCTTTCGCCATGCCGACCTTCGCGTATCAGGTGTCCGGCGAATATGCGATGATCCAGGCGGCCGTGCAGAACGGCTGGCTCGACGGCGACAAGGCGATGATGGAAAGCCTGATGGCCTTCAAGCGCGCGGGAGCAGACGGCGTGCTGACCTATTTCGCGCCCCGCGTGGCGGAGCGGCTGCGCGCCGGGGCGGCCTGACGCCCCCCGGAAAGCGAGGGGCCGGTCGTTACTCCATACTCATGACGCTTTCGATGCGCTGCGGCTCATAGCCCTCCCGCGCCAGCGCGGCGCTGATATTCTCGATATGGCTTGCGTCCCGCGCTTCCACCGTGATGTCGAGACGCGCGCCCTTGGCCGGAACATCGAGGAAGAGGCGCCGGTGGTCGACATCCAGAATGTTGGCATCCAGCTCACCCAGCCGCGTCGCGATGACGCCGAGAACACCCGGCCGGTCCGGAATGGTGAGCCGGAACGACACGATGCGGCCATCCCGCTCCAGTTCGCGCACCATCACCGACGCGAGAATCCGTGAATCGATATTGCCGCCGGTCAGGATGAGCCCGACCCTGCGCCCGCGAAACCGCTCCGGCTCGGACAGCATCGCGGCGAGCCCCGCCGCACCGGCGCCTTCCGCCACGGTCTTCTGGAGCGTCAGGTAGCAGTTCACCGCCCGTTCGAGGTGATCCTCACCCACCAGAAGAATGTCGGATATGAGGTCGCGGATGATCGGCAGGGTCAGTTGGCCCACCGTCTTCACCGCAATGCCTTCCGCCAGCGTCGGGCCGCCGCAGGGCCGCGCCATCCCGTGCAGGGCGTTCCAGACCGACGGATAGAGCGCGGCTTCCGCCCCCAGGATCTCGATTTCCGGACGCAGCGCCTTTGCGGCCACGGCATTGCCGGCGATGAGCCCGCCGCCCCCGACGGGAACGACCAGCATGTCGAGCGCCGGCACGTCCTCCAGCATTTCCAGCGCGACGGTGCCCTGCCCCGCGATCACGGCCGGATCGTCATAGGGATGGACCAGCACAAGGTCGCCTTCGCGGGCCAGTTGCTCCGCCTTCGCCTGGGACTCCGAGAGGCTCTCGCCGTGCAGGAGCACCTGCGCGCCATAGGCGCGGGTCGCGTCCACCTTCACAAACGGCGTCGTCACCGGCATGACGATGGTGACCGGTATGCCGAGGCGATGACCGTGGGTGGCCACGGCCTGGGCATGGTTGCCGGCGGACATGGCGACGACGCCGCGCTGACGCTCGGCTTGCGAGAGCGCCAGCAGGCGGTTCAGCGCGCCGCGCTCCTTGAACGATGCCGTGGACTGGACATTCTCGTATTTGATGAAAACATCGGCGTCCGTCAGCGCGCTCAGCCGGGGCGAGCGCAGCATCGGGGTCCGGATCACGGCGCCGGAAATGGCCTCCGCAGCGGCTTCGATATCCGCAAGGGTAACGGCAGGGGTGAGCTTTGTCATAAGGCAATTCCGCGCCATGATCGCATCGACACCCTGCCCTGCGGCCGGCCGGCTGTCACGCGCCGCGCGGCAGCGCCATGCCCCGCCCCCGGGCGAATGGCCCCCATCCGCACCGGACCTGACGATGAATCGGGGACGCCACGGTTTTGCCGGTTTGACGGAAGGGCGGCATCGCGCGATCCTCGGCGCGAATCCATTTCGGCCGGAAGGGGGTGTCGCGCCTGCGGCATCGTCCAGTGACCCAGCATTCCCGCAATACGCCCCAGTTCTATCTCACGGCGCCCTCGCCCTGCCCCTATCTGCCGGGCCGCGAGGAACGCAAGGTGTTCACCCATCTGGTCGGGGATAAAGCGGGGGAACTCAACGATCTCCTCACCCATGGCGGTTTTCGCCGCAGCCAGTCCATTGCCTACAGGCCCGCCTGCGAAGCCTGCCGCGCATGCATCTCCACCCGCGTCGTGGTCGACGGCTTCAAGCCGAGCCGCAACATGCGCAAGGTGATGGAGCACAATGCAGACCTGACGGGCGAGATGCGTGTCGCGGTGCCGACATCGGAACAGTATTCCGTCTTCCGCTCCTATCTCGATGCGCGCCATCACGAAGGCGGCATGGTGGACATGACCGTTCTCGACTATGCGATGATGGTGGAGGACAGCCACGTTCCCACACGCCTGATCGAGTATCGAGAGAGCGGCCCGGATTCCCGGATCAACAATCGCGGCCAGGGAACGTTGCTGGCCGTGGCGCTGACGGACCTGCTCAGCGACGGCCTCTCGATGGTTTATTCCTTTTTCGAAGCCGATCAGAGGCAGCGCTCGCTCGGCACCTTCATGATCCTCGATCATATCGCCCGTGCGCGCCGCATGGGCCTGCCGTATGTTTATCTCGGCTACTGGGTGAGCGGCTCCCGCAAGATGGACTATAAGGCGCGCTTCCTGCCGCAGGAGCGTCTGGCGCCCGAGGGCTGGGTCCGGATCGACAGCGACGTCTGATCCGCTCTTGCCGGCCCGGCCCATGAACCGTCCGCTGTCCGGCGCGGACTTCGCGAACCAAGACCTGTGAAACCAAAAAAGCGCGGCCCCTCCGGGCCGCGCCAGCGCTTCGGCGGTGGCCGCGATCAGCCTTGCGGTTCGATCTTCGCGATCTTGACCCACTCCGGCCAGTTCTTCAGATCCCGCGCGAGAATGTCGCGCAGCACCTGAGGATTGCCGGGAAAGGGATCGCTGCCGGTCGGGGAGATGAAGTTCTTGTGTTCGTCGCTCTTGACGATCTCGTTGAATTCCTTCTCCAGCCGATCGACGATTTCCTTCGGCGTTCCCTTGGGGACATGGACCGACCACCAGGCGATCACGTCGGAATTGGCGATGCCGACTTCGGCCGCGCTCGGAATATCCGGAAGCGCGATGAAGCGATCCTTGGAGGATGTCGCAAGCGCCCGCAGCTTGCCGGTCTTGAAATGGGGCGTGGCGCCGATGGGGTCCCAGTGAACGAAATCGACGTTGCCGCCCCAGAGGTCGTTCAACATCCCGCTGGAGTCCTTGTATTTCACCTCGACGGTCTGAAGCCCGAAGCTGGCCTTGAACAATTCACTGCTGACGAGCCCGGTGTTGGCCACCGACGCATAGGAGCCCTTGTCGCCCTTCTTCTTCAGATGCTCGACCAGTTCCGGCACGCTCTTGTGCGGGCTGTCGCCGGAGACGATCAGCACGAAGGGCAGCTTGGACAGCGTCGTGACATGCTCGAAGTCGTTCATGGGATCGAAATTGATCTTCTTGAACAGGCTCGGCGCGGCAGCAAGGAACGAGCTGCCGGGCGCGATGAAGACCGTGTAGCCATCCGGTTTGGAGCGCGCGACGAATTCCGTGGCGATATTGCCGAACGCGCCGGGGCGGTTCTCAACCACCACGGTGCGGCCGATCCTGTCCTGCAACATCTTGCTGTACCAGCGCACGAAGACGTCCGCGCCGGTGCCGGGAGGAAAGCCGCAGATCGAGTGAACATCCCGCGACGGATAGCCGGCCTGCGCGAACAGGCTGGAGTTCATCGTCGGCAGGGCAACGGCCGCGCCCGCGGCACCCAGCATCACGTCACGGCGTGTCAGCATCGCATTCCTCCCTGAAGTCCGGGCATATGGCCCGCACCCGCTATTTTTGACTCGCAGAGGTCCGGGGAGCAAGACGAATCCGAGCCGCCGTCACCGCGCGCCGAAGGTGTTGGAGCGCGGAAAGCCCTTGGGCGGCAGCCTGCCGGCATCTCCGCGGCTGCCGCGCCAGTCGGTCAGTTCCTTCAGCGTCAGCGCGAAGGTCCGGCCGGCGGCGTCGAGCCAGGTCATGCCGTCCTTGGCCGCGAATGTGGTGACATCCGAAAGTCCGCCATCCTTGTAACGCTGGAGCCGGACGCCCACGCCGCGAGTCATCTCCGGCACCTGATCGAGCGGGAAGACCAGCAGCTTGCGATTGTCGCCGATCACCGCGACCTGATCGCCGGTGACGGTGCACAGCGCCCTCGCTTCGTCCGGCAGGGTGACGTTGAGCACCTGCTTGCCCTTGCGGGTGTTGGCGACGCAGTCGTCCTCGCCGATCACGAAGCCGCGCCCGTGCAGGCTCGCCACCAGGAATCTGCGGCCGCCCTCGTGGCGGAACACGGTGACGATATCGGCCTCCTGCTCCATGTCGATGAACAGGCGCAGCGGCTCGCCATGGCCGCGCCCGCCGGGCAGCTTGCTCACGTCCAGCGTATAGAAGCGGCCGTTGGTGGCGAAGATCATGATCCGGGATGTCGTCTCGGCATGAACCGCGAATTTGAGCTTGTCGTCGCTCTTGAAGGCGACGCCGGACAGGTCCGCGACATGACCCTTGAGCGTGCGGATCCAGCCCTTTTCGGACACCACCACCGTGGTCGGCTCGCGCTCGGTCAGCGCCTCGTCCATGGCCGCTTCGGCATGAACGGGCGCAGCGCCGAAACCGGTGCGCCGCTTGCCCAGCGCGGTCTTGGGACCATATGTCGTCCGCACCGCCCTGATCTGGTCGGAGACGGCCTTCCACTGCTCCTTCTCCGATGCGAGCAGGTCCTCCAGCGTCTTCCGCTCCGCGCGAAGCTCCTTGTCCTCGTTGCGGATCTCCATCTCCTCGAGCTTGCGCAGGTTGCGCAGGCGCATGTTGAGAATGGCGTCGGCCTGCGTATCCGTGAGCTTGAACGCGCTGATGAGCGCCGGCTTCGGCTCGTCCTCGGTGCGGATGATGTGAATCACCTTGTCGAGGTTGAGATAGGCGACGAGATAGCCGCCCAGCACGTCCAGCCGGGTGTCGATCTGGCGCAGGCGATGGCGGGAGCGGCGCAGCAGCACGTCGCGCCGGTGCTTGAGCCACTCGGTCAGCGCCTCGGCGAGGCCGAGCACCTTCGGCACCTTGCCCTGCACCAGCACGTTCATGTTCAGCGGAATGCGGCTTTCAAGGTCCGTCAGCCGGAACAGGGATTCCATCAGCACTTCGGGATCGACCGTGCGGGCGCGCGGCTCGATCACGATGCGGACATCCTCCGCCGACTCGTCGTTGATATCCGCCACCAGCGGCAGCTTCTTCTCGCTGAGAAGGTCGGCCATCTTCTCGATCAGCCGGCTCTTTTGCACCAGCCACGGGATCTGCGTGATGACGACGGCATAGCCGCCGCGGCCGGTGTCCTCCTTGTGCCATCTGGCGCGGACGCGGAACGAACCGCGGCCGGTGTCATAAGCCTCCGCGATGGCCTCACGGCTGTCCACGACGATGCCGCCGGTCGGGAAATCCGGTCCCTGCACGTATTTCATCAGCGTGGCGCTGCGCGCGCCGGGACTTTCGATCAGATGCAGGGCCGCGTCGCACAGCTCCGCGACATTATGCGGCGGGATCGACGTCGCCATGCCGACGGCGATGCCCTGCGCGCCATTCGCCAGCAGGTTCGGAAAGGCCGCCGGCAGCACGACCGGCTCCTCGGACTGGCCGTCGTAGTTGGGCCGGAAATCGATGGAGTCATCCTCGATGCCGTCGAGGATGAGCCGCGACACCTCGGTCATGCGCGCTTCGGTGTAGCGATAGGCCGCCGCCGCATCGCCGTCGATGCTGCCGAAATTGCCCTGCCCGTCGACCAGCGGATAACGCGACGCGAAATCCTGTGCGAGCCGCACCAGCGCGTCATAGATCGCCTGATCGCCGTGCGGATGGAAATTACCCATCACATCGCCGACGATTTTCGCCGATTTCTTGAAGGTGGCGCCCGGATCGAGCCGAAGCTGCCGCATGCCATACAGGATGCGCCGGTGAACGGGCTTCAGGCCGTCACGGGCGTCGGGCAGCGCCCGATGCATGATCGTGGACAGCGCATAGGCAAGATAACGCTCCTCCAGCGCGGAGCGCAGCGGAACGTCCTCGACGTGGCCCGGATCGGGCGGCGGAATCACTTGTTTACCCATGGCAGCCGTATAGCCCGATGCGGAAATGAACGACAGATGAATATGTTAGCCACGTGTTGTTGTCGTTTTCGTGCTAGGCAGGGGTCAGGGCGAAGTTCGCTCCTGCCGGCTCCGGCGGGACGATATGAAATCGGAGGTATTCATGCGCAAGATTTTCCTGATCGCCGCAGCCGCCATCGGCCTCGCGCTCGGCGCCGTCGCCACGACTCCCCGCGCGGAAGCCATGCCCGCCCCGGCCGGCCTGGCGGCCATCGCCGGCGCCGGCAGCCTCGTCGAGGATGCCCGCGTGGTTTGCAGGCGGGTGTGGAACGGTTACCGCTGGCGCAATCAGTGCGTGCAGACCCGGCCGGTTTACCGGCCCCGGCCGCGCTTTCATGCGCCGCGGTACTACGCACCGCCGCGTGTTCATCG
>Ga0182740_1001442_pt1 | contig 16069 bp, 17 predicted proteins | sample eDN5th37CKraftBY_FD_128872 | JGI IMG/M metagenome (GOLD analysis project Ga0182740, IMG submission 128872) | Enriched backyard soil microbial communities from Emeryville, California, USA - eDNA 5th pass 37_C Kraft BY (version 2) (version 2) | ecosystem: Environmental > Terrestrial > Soil >...
AACCGCCATTTCGGAAGATTTGAGCCTCGCGGAGAGGTGGCTGAGCGGTTGAAAGCACCGCACTCGAAATGCGGCATACGGGCAACCGTATCGTGGGTTCGAATCCCACCCTCTCCGCCAATTCTTTTTCCAGTGAATTGATTCCCAATAAGAATTTGTAAGCCAAAAATTTCGGCCCCAACTTCGGCCCTATCTCCAACGGTGCACAACCGGAACATAGTTAACAGAAATTAAGTCCATAAATAGAACGGGCAAACAGGAGGACACCTTGCCAGATGTGTTTGTCATTATGTCGGTCGCCCCGTGTGTAACCGCAAAAGACGGGAAGCAATACTCTCATCTCGCGTGCACAGTTGTCGCGAATGATGAAAAAGATGCAGCCAGAATCGCAAATGAAAAAGATTCGTATGGCGTCCATTGGAGCGATATCGAGATTTTCGATTGCTCACCTGCTGCATTTTCCGGAGTGATGCCGGCCTATGGTTGGTGCTCCGTCAATGCGAAACCTGCCTAAGCGCATGATCGCATGACAGAAGAAAGAGTGTTGCAGGATTGGATGACATTTGCCGAGAAGCTCGGACGCATCGGCTATGAAATTTTCGACACCGCTAGCGTGAAAGTTACTGAAAAAGGATTTGCGGACGTAAAGATATTGGCACTCGCTCTTTTGGCTCGCACAACATCTAATTTGAAAGGTGCGCTCATTTTATTAGCCGAGAATCGGATTGTGGAAGCGCGGACCATAACAAGGTGCGTCTTTGAAAATCAGTTTTGGGTTGTAGGACTCCTTGAGGAGGGAGATAAATTCGCCACCCGAATGCTGCATGATGAAATGAGCCGTCGAAAGGGCAGAAGCGAACTTATTTTTCAGCACGTCGAATTAGACAATGAAGTTGAAACGAAGCTTCGTGAGTATTTAAAAAACACGAAAAAAGATTTTAATAAAGCTAAGACTCTGAACCCCAAGGAAGTTGCTTCGATGGGGGCGCTAGCCAATACATATATTTTCTACGGACAGCTTTCATCAGATTCCGCGCATCCATCCGTTGATGCTCTGAATAGATATATCGTCTCTCATTTCGAGGACGATATTGATGGAATTGATGTAGAGCCTAAAGTCAAAGTGAGCGAGAAAACTGACACGGTTGATTTGCTTTCTCTTGCCGTCATCGGCGTTTATGTCGCCGTAAATCAAGTGCTGCACGGTGCGGGTAATGGCTACGATTTGACTCAAACCGCTGATGAGTATTCGGCGTTAGTTAAAATGCGCCGAGAGCTGACAAGCTAAAATGTGTACGCTTTACTCGCAGGTCAAAGGCCAAGCGGAAATTCGCGCTGATAAACGCGATTACGATACGGCGGGCAATCTCCTGCCGCAGCCAGCGATCTTTCCCGACACGCGCGCGGCGCGGATTATTTCGCGCCGCTTGCCGCTGTTTCCGGCGGCACGATTTTCATCACGAAGGAAGTCGGTTTTTCGTTCGGGCTGAAGGGCCCCGGCACTTTGTTTTTAACCTGCGGCAAGCTTTTGAGAAAGGCGACAATCGCGTGCGTGTCCTCGCCGGTGAGGTTCGCAAATGCATGCCAGGGCATAGCGGGTGCCAGCATGCGGCCATCGGGACGTTTGCCTTGCGTAATCGCCGCAGCGATTTCGTCCGCCGACCATTTGCCGAGACCGGTCTCCTGATCGGGCGTGAGATTGGGGCCATGGAAAATGCCGAGATCGGGAATTTCGAATCCGACTTCCGAGCCGCCGAGGTAGCGCGCCATATCAGGCTTGCCGAAGAAATGCCCCGGTGTGTGGCAGTCGGTGCAATTGCCGAGCGTCACGAGATACTGGCCGCGCTTGATCTGCGCATCATCGGCGGAGCTGTTGCCGGGAAACGCGATGGTCGTGCCTGTAGCAAGAGCAAGGAGAGCCATCGTCCGCAGCAATTGTTTGCAGCACGCGGCAGCGACGGAAGAGGCGAAGGCGGCTTCGGTCATCGTTGGCTCCAAATTCGGTTGCTATTGCCGGCGGAAGAGCCGGCGGTCGTATTCATCCGCCAGTGCATGCAGCGCGGCGGTGCAATTGCCCGTAAACGACGGCCCGTGCATCAGTGCGAGCGTGCGCGGCGATAGTGCCGAAAGCGAACGGATCGTCGTTCCCATCTCGGGATTGAGTGACGAGTATTTGAAGATATCCTCCGCCGCAATCGCCGGCCCGACGATGTCGCCGCCGGTCAGCGCCGGACCGCCGCCGAGCTGAGTGAAGAGATCGCCGCATAAAAGCGTGCCGGTCGATTCCTCGTACATTACGCCGGCGTCCCAGCCATGCGGCGTGTGCGGCGTGTCGATGTAGCGAACTTTTTTGCCGCGGCCGAGTTCGATCGTTTCGCCGTCCGCAAGCACGCGCGGGGCGCGGTCGGCCATGTCGTTCAGGGACACGAGGCAGCCGGTCTGGCCGTGCGCGACTGACGCATTTGGCGCGATCGCGAGCCAATCGTTCATGGAGCCGCACTCATCGGCTTCATAATGGCCGAAGGCGATCCAGCGCAGGCGCTCGGGGGCAATGATACGGCTCAGTGCAGCGCGCTTGAGCGGAAACATCCGGCGAAGGCCGGTATGAAACATCAGCGGCTCGTCGCCCAGAACGAGGAACTGGTTGAAGGTGAAGCCGTCCGGCGGGGCGATATCAGGCACGTAGGTCGAGAGGCGATAGATGCCGTCGGCTATTTCGGCGATCCTGGTTTCCATTGGATTCCTCCAGAAGGTTCGATGAACGGCTTCCGCGACGGGACTCAATGCTTGCCTTTCCTCGCAATCTTTCGCACAGGCGTTTGCCGCTCGCCAGACGATGCGCCGCGCGCATCCGCCATGGCGGCTTCAACCAGCGCGCGGATCGCCCAATGTTTTACCTTGCGGGCCTCCGCGTCGCCGAGCTGGAGCACGTCTTTGGTCACGACCATGCCTTCGGGGCCGATAATCAGCGCCAGCGCGTTGCTCAGGGTTTCAAATCTCTCCGCGCTGAAGCGATGGCGCACAGGTGCGAGCGCGGCCTCGATCAGGGGCAGGCGGCGATTCTGACGGACGGGGATTTCTCCCTCGCCATTTTCCCGCCGGGGATGTTGAAGCGTATGCACCAACATCATGCGGATCGCCGCTTCATTGGCGAGCACCACGTCGTGAATCGCGCTGTCGACCCGTTGCGCGCGGGAGACGGGGTCGGTGCTGGAGCCGTCGCGAAACAGTTCTTCGGCGCGGGGGGTCGCGATATCGAACGAAGATTCGACGAGGAGCGCCTCGACATTGGGGAAGTAGCGATAGGCCGTAGCGCGCGACACGAGCGCTTCCCTGGCGATCTCCTCCAGGCTCGGGTTGCGGCCCTGTTTGACAAGCTGCGCCGCAGCGTCGAGGAGATTCTTGCGTGTCCGGATTTTCTGGTTCGGACGGCCTGCCGCTTCGTTCATTGCATCAGCCCTGCGGCAACTGTCTCATGATCGCGGCGAAATCGATCCAGACATTCTCGCGCTGGATGTCGCCGCTGTCGGCGAATTCGATAATGTGCAGGAGGCGGAATTCGAGCGGCCGGTTCTTGCCTTCCAGCCCGAAAGGCCGCCCCGGCGCCTTACCGCTCCAAACGGACTCGTCGATCAGAAATTTTTCGCCGTAGAGCCGCTTCACGCATTGCACTTTGCTCTCGGCAAGATCGGCAAACATCGCCTGGTAAAACGCACGCGCGGCCTCCCGGCCGCGGGTCGGCCCGGCGGGCCAGCCGACGATGTCGTGCTCGGCGTCGGGCGCGAGCGTGGCCAGCACACCGTCAATGTCGTCGTTCGCCTCGAAGCCGAAATGTTCATCCATCTTCCGGTCCATCTGCTCGCGGGTCACCGTCGTCCTCCATTGCTTCAGCAGGCAGGCGGCCGGTCCTTAATGAGACGATTATCTCATGTCAATACCTAAATCTCATTACCGCGAATGCGGGCCCGGAGCCTTGGCGATCCCATTGGATGAGAACGGATTTTCTGGCAGGGAGGGGCGCGGCTCACGGCTTCTCATTGCAAGAAACGTTTTCGATGACAGCGCATAATCCCCTGCTCGACATCCAGACCCCGGCGCTCGTGCTCGACGAGCGCAAGATGATGCGCAACATCGTTCGCCTGCGCGGGCGCATGCAAAAGCTCGGCGTCAAGCTGCGCCCGCATATGAAGACGGCAAAATCCATCGAGGTCGCGCGGCGCCAGCTGGAAGGCGGCGATGGCCCCGCGACCGTCTCGACGCTGCGCGAAGCCGAAGTTCTGTTTGCCGCGGGGGTCAAGGACATTCTCTATGCGGTCGGCATCGCGCCGGGGAAGCTCGCGCGCGTGCTGGCGCTGCGCGCCGCCGGGTGCGATCTCAAGATCATTCTCGATTCCGTCGAACAGGCGGACGCCGCCGTTGAGGCGGCGCGCGCCGCGCAAACCAAAATTCCGGCGCTGATCGAAATCGACAGCGACGGGCACCGGGGCGGCGTCACGCCGGATAGCGGCGCGCTGCTCGCCATCGGCAAAAGACTGCACGCGCAGGAAATGCTCGCGGGCGTCGTGACCCATGCCGGCGAGAGCTACAATGTCGCGGGCCATGCGGCGCATGCCGCGTTTGCCGAGCGCGAGCGCAATGCCGTCGCCACCGCCGCGGCGCGGCTGCGCGCGGCGGGTCTGCCGTGCCCGATCGTCAGCGCCGGTTCGTCGCCGACCGCCCATGCGGCGCAGAACCTCGACGGCGTCACCGAAGTGCGTGCCGGGGTTTATGTCTTCTTCGATCTTGTGATGGCCGGAATTGGTGTTTGCGATGTCGACGATATCGCGATCTCGGTGCTGACATCCGTGATCGGTCATCAGCGCGAGCGCGGCTGGATCCTGATTGACGCCGGATGGATGGCGATGTCGCGCGATCGCGGCACGGCGAACCAGGCTGTCGATCAGGGCTATGGGCTGGTGTGCGACATCGACGGGAAGCCGATCGCCGGTCTCATCGTCGCGTCGGCCAATCAGGAGCACGGCATTGTCGCGCTGCGCGCGGGTAGCGGCGGCAAGCTTCCGGAGCTTCCCGTCGGCACGCGGCTGCGCATTCTGCCCAACCACGCTTGCGCGACAGCGGCGCAGTTCGATCGCTATCACGTCCTGCCGGAAACGCAGGCGGCGATGATGCAGTGGAGCCGCTTCGGCGGCTGGTGAAGGCGCACGAAGAAAGGCCCGGCGCGGGCCGGGCCTTCAACGCTTCGCGGTTAGTCGCGGCAGACCGTCTTGACCGCGCCGCGCGCTTCGGTTTCGGTCGTATAGGCATGGTTGCCGATCACGACCGTGGTGCTCGTCGTCGCCGGACGTTCGCGCACGACGTGACATTCCTTCGCGCCTTTTTCGCGCACGATGTAATAGCTGTCGGCATAGGCGGCGGTGACGCCAAACGAAGCGAGCATGACAGTTGCGGCAATAAGCTTTTTCATAGGGACCCTCCGTGGTCGGTTGCGATGTGATGCGAGTTCCGTCGCATCGGCGTGATGCGTGGGCGAACGTGCACGAATATGAATTCGTTCCGGGCGGAACCTGAAATTTCATAACGGGATGTGGCGCGCACTGCGGCGAGGCGGCCGCTGCTTTCGCCCCATGCAGCCCGAATATCCGCGATTTACCGAACGGTAAGAAACCAAGCCGACGATCCGCGCTTCACCAGCCGGGAAGCCATGTCAAACGTCATCCGGATCGCAGATCGGCAGCCCCGCCGCGTCAGCCGTTTCGGCGCATCGCTGCTCGCGATCTTTATCTCCGCGCTGATCGCCGCGGTCGCGGCCGGTCTTTTCCAGTTCGGGGATGCTGCCTTCGCGCGTTTTTCGGGCGGCGAGAAGACCGCCGTAAAAAAGGATTCGCCGGGCGCGGCGTTCTCGCATTGCAGCGGCGCGAGCCGGAGCAACTGCGTCATCGATGGCGATACCTTCTGGTTCAAGGGCGAGAAAATCCGCATCGCCGATATCGACACGCCGGAGATCAGCCCGCCGCGTTGCGCGCGCGAGGCGGAGCTTGGCCACGCGGCCAAGCGGCGGCTGCTTGCGCTCCTCAACGGCGGGGAGTTCACGCTCGAGCGCGGCTGGCGCGACGAGGACCGCTACGGCCGCAAGCTGCGCACGGTAAAGCGCGACGGCCGTTCGCTCGGCGACATGCTGGTTGCCGAGGGGCTGGCGCGGCGCTGGGACGGCGCGCGGCGGCCGTGGTGCAGGTAAAAGCGATGTAGCTGAAAGCCGCGGGATCGGGCCGCGCTTGTAAGCCGGAATCCGGTTCGGTAATTTCACCGCCAGTTCTGTAGCGGCCGTTCCCGCCGCACCCTCATCTCAGTGCCGGAGATTGCCCGCAATGACCGCCGTCAACGCCGCGCTCGGCACATTCATCGTCGTTCTCGTCGGCATCTGCTTTGGCATCTTCCTGCAGATGAATTTGCCGAAGCGGTATCTTCGCAAGGAGACCGGCGAAACGGTGAAGCTCGCAGCCGGGGTGATCGCGACGCTCGCCGCGCTTACGCTCGGCCTGCTGATCGCCTCGGCGAAGACCTCTTACGATACGCGTGTCTCGCAAGTGCGGAAGATGGTGGCGGGACTCATTCTCAGCGATCGGCTGCTCACGCTCTACGGCCCCGAAACGCAGGATGCCCGCATCAAGTTGCGCGCCATGGTGAAGCCGGTCGCCGATCATATCTGGGAGGAGAGTGAAGCGCGCGGCCCCCGGCGCTTCGAAGCGGCGTCCGAATCCGAAGATTATGTGAGCGCGATCTATATGCTGCAGCCGCAGGGCGAAGTGCAGCGCCGGCTGCGCGAGCGCGTCGTGCAGGCGACGGTCGAGCTTGCCAATGCGCGGCTCGAGCTGTTCTCGCAGCTCAATACGCTATTGCCGACGCCGCTGCTCGTGGTGCTGGCGTTCTGGTTCGCGGTGCTGTTCGCGGCCTACAGCATGTATGCCGAGATCAACGCGGTTTCGATCATCGCGCTGACCGTTTGCGCGGCGTCGGTCGCGGGCGCGATGTTCCTGTTGTTTCAGATGAACAACCCGTTTTCCGGGTTGATGGGCATTCCGCGAATCGATTTCGTCGCGCTCCTGCCGCCGCTTTAGGGCAGCGAGGAGCGCGGCGAAGTTTTGGCTCAAACGACGCCGAGCGCCTGCATGGCCTCGGCGACGCGGATGAAGCCCGCGATATTGGCACCCAGCACGTAATTGCCCGGCGCGCCGTATTTCTCGGCGGTCGCCGCGCAGTCGTCGTGGATGTTGTGCATGATGGCCGCAAGCCGCGCTTCGGTCGCGTCGAACGACCACGAATCGCGCGAGGCGTTCTGCTGCATCTCGAGCGCGCTCGTCGCGACGCCGCCGGCATTCGCCGCCTTGCCGGGGGCGAACAAAATCTTCGCTTCGCTGAAGACGCGCACGGCCTCCGGCGTCGAAGGCATGTTGGCGCCTTCGCCGACGGCGATGACGCCATTCTTCACCAGGGTGCGGGCGTCGTCGGCGTTGAGTTCGTTTTGCGTCGCGGAGGGCATTGCGACATCGGCCGGCACTTCCCAGACGCGGCCGCCTTCGACATAGATCGCATCCTTGCCGCGCGCCTTGGCGTAATCGGCAACGCGGCCGCGGCGGCGCTCCTTGACCTCCTTCAGCAGCGCGAGGTCGATGCCTTTTTCATCGACGACATAGCCGTTCGAGTCGGAACAGGCGATGACGCGGCCGCCGAGCTTCTGCACCTTCTCGATGGTGTAGATGGCGACATTGCCGGCGCCCGAGACGATGACTTTCTTGCCGTCGAAGCTCTGCTGGCGGGTGCCGAGCATGCGCTCGACGAAATAGGTGTTGCCGTAGCCGGTCGCTTCGGTGCGCACGCGCGAGCCGCCCCAGGCGAGGCCCTTGCCGGTCAAGACGCCCGACTCGTAGCGGTTGGTGAGGCGCTTGTACTGGCCGAACATGTAACCGATCTCGCGCTGGCCGACGCCGACGTCGCCGGCCGGCACGTCGGTGTATTCGCCGAGATGGCGATGCAGCTCGAGGATGAACGACTGGCAGAAGCGCATGATCTCGCGCTCGGAGCGGCCCTTGGGGTCGAAGTCCGAGCCGCCCTTGCCGCCGCCGATCGGCATGCCGGTCAGCGCGTTCTTGAAGGTCTGCTCGAAGCCGAGGAACTTGATGGTGCCGAGATAGACGCTCGGGTGGAAGCGGAGCCCGCCCTTGTAGGGCCCGAGCGCCGAATTGAACTGCACGCGGAAGCCGCGGTTGATGCGCACCTCGCCCTTGTCGTCGATCCACGGCACGCGGAAGATGATCTGGCGCTCGGGCTCGCAGATGCGCTCGATCAGCGCGGCATCGGCATAGTGCGGATGCTTGGCGATGACGGCGCCGAGGCTGTCGAGCACCTCCCGCACGGCCTGGTGGAATTCGGCTTCGCCGGGATTGCGGCGCAGAACTTCGGCGAAGATCGGTTCGAGTTTCTCGTCAAGCATCATCAAATCTCGGGGTTTTCGAGCGCACGTCGAGCGCACACGGGGCGCGGCGGGGGCCGCTATCCGATTGGCCTTCTGGTGTGGCTCCGGGGTGGGGAGGTCAAAGATCGGGCAGGGCCCAGTGAAAATTCCTGCCTATTTCGTAGCCATTCTCAAACCCCGAAGTAAAGGGGTACCGCAACATTTCATCCCTTCGCGAGATGCATAGCCGCCATTCGGGCTGATCGGCTGTCAGCGGAATATTAGATGATATATCATCTATTGATATAGCAACTAATGAGGCGATCATGCCGCTCCATGCTGAAACCGGCCGCTTCGGCACGCTTCTGTCCCAGACGTCGCGCGCATGGCGCCGCGCGGTCGATCAACGGCTGCAGCCCTTCGGCCTGACCGAGGCGACCTGGCTGCCGCTGATTCGCCTCGCCCGCGCCCGCACGCCGATGCGGCAGAAGGATCTGGCGGCCTCGCTCTCGCTCGACGGCTCCTCGGTGGTGCGGCTCCTCGACAATCTGGAGAAGGCCGCGCTGATCGAGCGGCACGAGGACGACAGCGACCGCCGCGCCAAGGCGATCGTGTTGACGCGCCAGGGCAAGGCGATCGTCGAGCGGGTCGAGAAGGTGGCCCGTCAGGTGCGCGAGCAGACGCTCGGCGCGCTGCCGCCGCAGGAGGTCGAGGCGGCGATGCGCGTCCTCGATTACATCTGCCACGTGCTCGCCGAAGAAGAACTGGTGCCGGCATGACGCGGCCGCTTTCGGCGCGGGAACTTGCCGCCGCCAAATCGAACAAGCTGAACAGGCCTGCCGGGGAGCCGCGCGCGCCGCTGTGGCTGCTCGCGCTCGTGGTGTTCACCGCGACTTTCGCGATGCATATTTTCGTGCCGGCGCTGCCGCACGCCGCCGGCGAATTGCATGCCGGCATTCCGGCGATGCAGCTCACGATCAGTCTCTACATTCTCGGGCTCGCGGTCGGGCAACTCGTCTATGGCCCGATCGCCGACCGCTTCGGGCGGCGCTCGACGCTGATCGGCGGGCTGTTGCTCTACACCGTCGCCGGTCTTGCGGCGGCGCTGGTGCCGAATGTCCATGCGCTGATCGCGGCGCGCCTGTTCCAGGCGTTCGGCGGTTGCGCCGGCATGGTGATCGGCCGCGCCATCGTGCGCGACACCGCGCCGCCGAACGAAACGGCGCGCCGCCTCGCACTGATGAACCTGATGGTGACGGTCGGCCCGGCGCTCGCGCCGCTCGCCGGCGGCGCGCTCGCCGTGTTCGTGAGCTGGCGCTCGATCTTCGTGCTGCTCGCGATTCTGGGCCTTGCCAATCTTGTATTCGTCTGGCTGCTGCTCTCCGAAACCGGCGGCAAGGGCTTGAGCTCCAATTTCTCGACGCTCGCCAAACATTACCGCCAGCTTGTCGTCTCGCCTGCTTTCGTCGGTTACGCCATCGGCGGCGGCTGCGCGACGACCTCTTCCTATGCCTTCGTGGCGACGGCGCCGTTCATTTTCGTGAACGATCTCGGCCGCCCGGTGCATGAGGTCGGCCTTTATATCGCGGGGCTGATCACCGGCATCTGGATCGGCAGCCTGCTGACGAGCCGCCTGATCTCGCGCATTCCGGCAAAGCGGCTGCTGATCGGCTCGAACCTCGTCAGCGTCGCGGGCGCGCTGGTGTTTCTTGCCGCGGTGCTGACGCACATGCTCTCGGTGCCGCTGGTGATGATTTCGATGTTCGTCTTTACGCTCGGCGTCGGCATCGCGGCGCCGGTGGCGCTGGCGCAGGCGGTGAGCGTCAACCCGCATGTCATCGGCTCCGCCTCAGGGCTTTACGGCTTTGCGCAGATGGCGGTCGGCGCGCTCTGCACGACGCTCGCCGGCATCGGCGGCCATCCTGCGCTCGCAACCGGCATCGTCCTGATGGGGGCGGGCATCATCGCGCAGCTTTCGTTCGCGATCGCCGTGCGCTGGCACCGGAAACAGCCGACGGCGAAAGACGTCAGCAAGGCCGATCCGGTCGTTTAATTCGCGCGCAGCGCCTCGTCGCGGGCGCTCGCGGCGAGCCATTCCTCTTCGAGCCGGGCGAGAGCGAGCGCGCTGTCGTTGCGCGCCTTGCCGAGCGCCGCGGCCTTCGCCGGATTTTCGGCGTGCAGCGAAGCATCGCCCAGCGCCTTGTCGAGCTTCTCGATCTCGCGCTCGAACTTCTCGATTTCGGATTCGAGTTCCTTGAGGCGCTTCTTGAGCGTCTTCAGCTCGGTGCGCTCGGCTTCGCTGCGCTCCGAATGCTTCTTCGCCTCTTTCGGCTTTTCGCTCTTGTCGTGTCCCTTGCCGTTTCCCTTGCCGTTCATGCGCGAGGCGCCGGCGCGGCCGAGCACCTCGCGGCGGTACTGGTCGAGATCGCCGTCATAGGGCTTCACCGTGCCGCCGGCGACGAGCCACAGCCGCTCGGCGCAGGCGTCGAGCAAATGCCGGTCGTGGCTGACGAGAACGACGGCGCCGGGAAAATCGTTGACGGCTGAAATCAGCGCGGCGCGCGCCTCGATGTCGAGATGGTTGGTCGGCTCGTCGAGGATCAGCATGTGCGGGCCGTGAAAAGCGGCAAGGCCGAGCAGAAGCCGCGCCTTCTCGCCGCCGGAGAGCTGCGCCACCTTGGTGTCGGCGGCGGCGGCCGAAAAACCCATCTCGGCGGCGCGGGCGCGGACCTTGGCCTCCGGCGCGTCGGGCATCAGGCGGCGCGTGTGATCGTAGGGGCTCTCATCCGCGTGCAATTCATCGAGCTGATGCTGCGCGAGATAAGCGATCTCCAGCTTGCTGGCGCGCACGAGGCTGCCCGATTGCGGTTTCAGGCGATCGGCGAGGAGCTTCGAGAAGGTCGATTTGCCGTTGCCGTTGGGCCCCAGGAGCGCGATGCGGTCGTCTTCGTCGATGCGAAGATCGAGCTTCTTCAGAATGGGCTTGCCCGGCTCGTAGCCGACGGAAACCTCGTCGAGCACGATGATCGGCGGTGAGAGCAGCTTCTCCGGCGCGCGAATGGAAATCGCCGCGCGCGCTTCCTCGACCTGCGCCGCGAGCGGCTCCATCTTGGCGAGCGCCTTGATGCGCGACTGCGCCTGGCGCGCTTTCGATGCCTTGGCGCGGAAGCGCTCGACGAAGGCTTCCATATGCGCGCGCTCGGCTTCCTGGCGCTTTCTTGCTTTTTGCTCGACGATCAGCTGCTCGCGGCGCTGGCGGTCGAACTGCGAGAAGCCGCCGCGATAGAGCTTCAGCTTCTTCTGGTCGAGATGCAGAATGAAATCGACCGAAGTATCGAGCAGATCGCGATCGTGCGAAATCAGGATCACGGTGTGCGGATATTTGGCGAGATAATCCTGAAACCACAGCGTGCCTTCGAGATCGAGATAGTTGGTAGGCTCGTCGAGCAGGAGAAGATCGGGCTCCGAGAAGAGAAGCGCGGCGAGCGCGACGCGCATGCGCCAGCCGCCGGAGAATTCGGCGCAGGCGCGAGCCTGGGCTGCTTCATCGAAACCGAGACCGGCGAGAATCTTGGCGGCGCGGGCCGGCGCCGAATGGGCGTCGATCTCGACGAGACGGTGCTCGACCTCGGCGATGCGCATCGGATCGCTCGCCGTTTCGCGCTCCTGCATCAGGGCTTCGCGCTCGGTATCGGCTTTCAGCACCATCTCCAGAAGCGTTTCGGGCCCGGCCGGGGCTTCCTGCGCGACGCGGCCCACTCTTGCCCGCGACGGCACGCGGATCGCGCCGGTCTCGATGTCGATCTCGTTGAGGATGGCGCGAAACAGCGTCGTCTTGCCGGCGCCGTTCCGGCCGACGACGCCGACGCGCGCGCGCTCCGGGATCGCCGCGGAGGCGTGATCCAGCAATAATTTTCCGGCGATGCGGAGCGAAACGTCTTCGAGCACGATCATGGCGCGCGCGTTGTCGCAAGCGGATGCGGGCGGCGCAATAGCGGCGTTCAGAAAAAATTAACCGGGCGAAGCCGCGCGGCGCTTGGCTTCGCCTGGTGCGGCATACCCGGCATGGAGTTCGAGGACTCGCAACCGGGAAAGTCAAAACGGGCCGCTGCGGCGTCTTCGTGCGGCCCGGCTTGAAATACCGGGCAAGGCCGGAAACGAAAAATCCCGCGCGAGGCCCGCGCGGGATTTTCTTTCGAGCGAGCGGTTTTTATTTTTTGAACTTTGCCGCAAGCGCCTCGGCGTTGCGCGCAAGAAGCCCGGTATCGGCGCCGACGGCGACGAAGGTCGCGCCGCAATCGAGCCAGCGCCGCGCATTTTCCTCGCTGTCGGTCAGGATGCCCGGCGCCTTGCCGGCCTTGGCGATGCGGCGGATGGCGTCGTCGATCACCGGCATGACGTCCTTGTGCGCGCGCTCGCCGAGATAGCCGAGCGAAGCGTGAAGATCAGCCGGGCCGACGAAGATGCCGTCGATGCCTTCGATCTCGGCCATCGCTTCGATGTGCTTGAGCGACTCGCGCGACTCGACCTGGATCAGCGTGCAGATCTCCTTATGGGCGTTGACGTGATAATTCTTGATGCGGCCGAAGCGCGTCGCGCGCGTCGCGCCGGCAACGCCCCGGAAGCCCGTTTCGGGAAAGCGCGTATAGGCGACGGCTGCCTTCGCGTCTTCCACCGTATCGACCATCGGAATCAGCAGCGTCTGCGCGCCGGTATCGAGATAGCGCTTGATCGTCGTCTTGTCGTTGACTGGCACGCGCACGATCGGCGTCGTCGGATAGGGCGCGATGGCCTGCAGCTGCGTCACCACCGTTTCGATATCGACCGGCGTGTGCTCGGTGTCGAGCAGCAGCCAGTCGAAGCCCGCGCCGGCCAGAAGTTCGGCGGCGTAGTTCGAGGGAATGCTGCACCACAAACCGATCTGCGGCTTGCCGGCGTTGATCGCAGCTTTAAAGGCGTTCTTCGGCATTTCCATTGGGCGTTCCTTTCCCCCGTTCTTTCGTGCAATACTGTTCATCACTCCCGCAGGTTCATTGCAAGTCGGATCATGAAAAAGAAAACGCCGGAACAACTTCGCAGCCATCGCTGGTTCGGGGTCGAGGATCTTCGCGCCTTCGGACATCGCTCGCGCGCCAAACAGATGGGCTATGCCCGTTCGGATTTCGCGGGCAAGCCGGTGATCGCGATCGTCAACACCTGGAGCGATCTCAATCCCTGCCACATGCATTTCAGAACGCGCGCCGAGGAAGTGAAGCGCGGCGTCTGGCAGGCGGGCGGCTTTCCGGTCGAGCTGCCGGCGCTTTCGCTCGGCGAGACTTACATGAAGCCTTCGACGATGTTCTATCGCAACTTGCTGGCGATGGAGGTCGAGGAGCTGCTGCGCTCCAATCCGGTCGATGGCGTCGTGCTTCTCGGCGGCTGCGACAAGACGGTGCCCGCGATGATCATGGGCGCGTGCTCGGCCAATTATCCGGCGATCTTCATGCCGGCGGGGCCGATGCTGCGCGGCAATTATCGCGGCAATGTGCTGGGCTCGGGCAGCGACAGCTGGAAATACTGGGCGGAGCTGCGCGCCGGCAACATCACCCAGGCCGACTGGGAAGAGGTCGAGGACGGCATCGCCAGGAGCTACGGCACCTGCATGACGATGGGCACGGCCTCGACCATGGCGGCGGTCGCCGAAACGCTCGGCCTGACGCTGCCGAACGCGTCATGCATTCCGGCGGCCGATGCCTCGCATGAGCGCCTCGCCACGGCCTGCGGGCGGCGCATCGTCGAAATGGTCTGGGAAGACCTGAAGCCGCGCGATTTCCTGACCGCCGCTTCGTTCGATAACGCCGTGACGACGGTGATGGCGCTCGGCGGCTCGACCAATGCGATCATCCATCTCGTCGCGATGGCGAACCGCGCCGGCATCGAGCTGCCGCTCGACCGCTTCGACGAAATTTCGAAGAGGACGCCGCTGCTGTGCAATCTCCGTCCGTCGGGCAAATACCTGATGGAGGACTTTTATTACGCGGGCGGCCTGCGCGCCTTGCTGACGCGCATTCCCGATCTGCTCGATACGAAATGCGGCACCGTCACCGGCAAGACGCTCGGCGAGAATATCAAAGGCGCCATCGTCAACAACGAGGATGTGATTTTGCCGCGCAACCGGCCGCTCAAGACCGAGGGCGGCGTCGTCGTGCTGCGCGGCAGCCTCGCGCCGGACGGCGCCGTCATCAAGCAGTCGGCGATGGAGGAGCGCTTCCTCAAGCACACCGGCCCTGCGGTGGTGTTCGAGGACTACAACGATCTTGCCAGGCGCATCGACGATCCGGATCTCGAAGTAACCGCCGACAGCATTCTTGTCCTGAAGAATGCGGGGCCGCTCGGCGGGCCGGGCATGCCGGAGTGGGGCATGTTGCCGATCCCGAAGAAGCTCCTGCAGCAGGGCGTGCGCGACATGGTGCGCATTTCCGACTCGCGCATGTCCGGCACGAGCTACGGCAGCTGCGTGCTGCATGTCGCGCCGGAAGCCTATGTCGGCGGGCCGCTCGCCTTCGTCGAGACCGGCGATCCGATCACGCTAGATGTGAAGGCGCGCAAGCTCGATCTCGACGTGCCGGAAGCGGAACTGAAAGCGCGCAAGGCGAAGTGGAAATCGCCGCCGCCGCGTTTCGTCCGCGGCTACGGCGTATTGTTCGCCAACCACGCCTCGCAAGCCGACAAGGGCTGCGACTTCAATTTCCTCGAAGGCACGCAGCCGACGGCGGAGCCCGAGATTCACTAGGCATCCGAAACCCACGAAAAAGCAAAAGCCCCGCCGTGATGGCGGGGCTTTTGTCAGATGAGCCGGGAAGCGCTTAGTGCTTCTTGCCCGAGTGCTTGCTCGAGTGCTTGCCGGAATGGTGATGCTTGCCGCCCGAGTGATGATGCGACTTGCCGCTGTGGTGGTGCTTGCCGTGCCAGCCGTGGCCGCGGCGATGGCGATAACCGCACTCATAAAAGCCGGGGCCGTTCCAGCCGTCGATGTAGAAGCAGATGGCGACCTTGGTCACCGGGCTATCGACAACAATATTACCGGCCGTTCCGGGCATCGCGCTGGCGGAACCGGCCGCCGCGAAAAAAGCCGTGACGGCGGCGGCAGTGATTAAAAACTTCGACATCGATTGTTCTCCTCGTTGCATCCGAACGGCGGGCCGTTACCGGCCCATACCCCGGCATAGTGCTGATACTAGACGGTGATTAACAAATCGCCGTGACGCCGGTCACACTTTGCGCAGTCTCTCTTTGCGCAGTCTCGGCGGGACTTTCGCGGTTGCCGAAGCTGTGAATGGACAGGCGCGCGGCGATTTCCAAGGTCGCGGCAAATCCATTCATGCGGGAGCCATTCCATGCAGATCGACCTTAAAGGCAAGCGCGCCATCGTCACCGGCTCGATCGCGTAATTGCCGCTTGACATTTTTAGATGATAGGATTATATTCATTCTGTCCTCTCCCGCGAGGGGTGCGTCTGCAGGCGTGCTTGCGTATGGGAGGGGAACGGTGGCTGGTTGTCGTTCGCAAGCGATGATCGGCGGCCCAAGCTGCGTGTTCCCGGCGAAGATGGCTCTTCGCCACGGACGCCGGTGACATCGA
>Ga0182740_1001444_pt1 | contig 16054 bp, 15 predicted proteins | sample eDN5th37CKraftBY_FD_128872 | JGI IMG/M metagenome (GOLD analysis project Ga0182740, IMG submission 128872) | Enriched backyard soil microbial communities from Emeryville, California, USA - eDNA 5th pass 37_C Kraft BY (version 2) (version 2) | ecosystem: Environmental > Terrestrial > Soil >...
ATTGGCGGACTGTCACAACCTCGATATGAAGGCGGGCGAGGATAGAGGCCGATTGAACACGCTGGCAGAGCGGAGAAAAAATTGAGCGAGGACGGCGTCGAGGCCGAACGGACACGCGAGCAGGGGGCTGGACCCACGGCGCTGGATGTGGCCCGTGCGGCAAGGGTTTCGCGCATCATGGTCTCGCGCGCCTTCAACCCCGAGGCATCCGTGCGTGCCGACAAGCGCCAGCACATTCTCGATGTTGCGGCGGGCCTGGGCTACCACCCGGACATGGCGGCGCGCGCCATGGTCACGCGCCGTTCAAATCTGGTCGCCGTGGTGGTCAGCACGCTCGCCAACCCGTGGGAGGCGCAGGAGATCGATGCGCTCACCGCCGTGCTCCAGGAGGATGGCCTGGCGGTGCTGGTGTTCCGCATGGAGCACAAGAGCCGGTTCCAGTTCAATTTCGCCCATATCCGCGCCTACCGCCCGGCGGCGGTCATCGCCTACATGGATGATCTCAAGCCCCAGCAGTTGCGGCGCGCGTTCGGCAATTCCCCGGCCATCTACCCGGTCTACGGCATCCATCCGCCCCATGAGCATGACGAACACATGGTGGATCGCCTCCATGTCGAGCAGCACGAGGGCATCGCCAATGCCGTGCGGCTCCTGGCCGGCACCGGGCGCAAGCGCCTGCTCTACGTGCGCGGGGAGGGCGCCGCCTCCGATATCGACCGGATGATGGCGCTCGAAGAGGCGCTGGCCGAATACCGCATCGATTTCGAGGGCGCGATCGAGGGCAATTTCGACTACGCCACCACGCGGGCCGCAGTGAACAATTACTGGCGGCGCGAGCGCCAGCCCGACGCAATCTTTGCCGCCAACGATACCAGCGCTTTTGGCGCCATCGATGCCCTGCGCTTCGACCTGGGCGTTTCGGTGCCCCAGCAATGCGCGGTGATCGGGTTCGACAACATCCGCGAAGCGGCCTGGCAGGCCTATAACCTCACCACCATCGGGGTCGACCTGCAGGAGCGGGTGCAGGCGCTGCGCCGGATCGTGGCGGCGCGCGCCGCCGATTCGCAGGCGCGTTCGATGGTGGAGACCATCCGCGCCCGGCTGGTGGTCCGTGGCACCGCCTGAGGCCGTCGCACACATTGACGACCCCAATTCACCGTGCCAGCCTTCGGGGAATCTGCGGATGGGGGTGCGCGAATGCGTCTGTTGGCTTTGGGGGTAGTCGCCCTGGCGGGAATTCTCTCGACGGGAGCGGGGTTTGCGGATGAAACCCGGATGACGCTCGAGCGCGGGATCGACGCGACCCTCAACGTTCCCGATGGTGCGGTCGGCGCGCCGGCGGTGCTCATGCTCCACGGCTTCGGCAGCTCCAAGGACGAGGTGGGGAACATGTATGCGCGGGAGGCCGCGGCGCTGGCCGAGAAGGGCGTCGCCTCCCTGCGCATCTCGTTCGAGGGTTTCGGCAAGAGCGATGGCGATACGGGGGAGACCACGGTCGACCAGCAGCTGGCCGACGCGCTCATCGCCGCCGATTACCTGGCCAGCATTCCCCAGATCGACCGCAACAAGCTTGGCATCCTCGGCTTCAGCCTGGGCGGCGGCATCGCGATCCTGGCCACGGCCGAGCGGCCGGATTTCTTCAAGTCCCGCGTGACCTGGTCTTCGGTGGGCGATTTCGCCGAGGACATGAAAGGCTCGGTGGGGCAGGCGGCCTTCGACAAGGCGGCGGCCGACGGCATCGTCGGGTTGGACCTGGGCTTCCGCACCATCGCGCTCAAGAAAGCGTTCTTCGACAGCCTCTCTATGCACCCGCTCAAGGATGCGCTGGCGGCCTATGACGGCGCCTATCTCGCCATCGCGGGCAGCGAGGACTTTTCGGCCAAGTACGCGCAGGCCTTCGTCGATGCCGCGCCGGGCATGCCCAAGGAAGCCATGATCGTGGAGGGTGCCGACCACATCTTCGGCGTCCTCAGCCAGGATCAAACCAACGCGGACAAGGTGATCACCAAGACCGCCGAGTGGTTCGCTTCGACCCTGCAGTAGCGCCCGAGGAAACGGCGGGGCATTGACGCTCAGGTTTATCTACCATACCAGAATGGTGGAATCCCTGGAGTTGTCCATGCACCGCCTTACGCCCCAATCCCTTGCCGAGGCCCGTCCGGGCGTCCGCGCCTTCTCCTATGACCGCAGCGCGGTAACACCGGGCATCGTGCATCTGGGGATCGGCGCGTTCCATCGCGCACACCAGGCTGTCTATGTCGATGATCTGCTGTCGCAATTTCCCGATTGGGGAATCGTTGGCGCCAGCCTGCGCCGGCCCGACACCAAGGACGCTCTCGATCCCCAGTCGGGGCTCTACTCCGTTCTCGTCCGCGATGCCGGCGGCAGCACCTGCCGCGTCATCGGCTCGGTCCTCGAAATCATCGATGCCACCCGCGAGGGCGAGCGCCTGCTCGATCTCATGGCGAGCCCTGCCATCCGCATCGTCTCGCTGACGGTGACCGAGAAGGGCTATTGCCACGATCCGGCGACCGGGCGGCTGGATAGGTCTCACCCCGATATCGTCCACGACCTCGCAAATCCCGCCAGTCCGCGCAGCGCCCCCGGTTTCATCGTCGAGGCGCTGGATCGCCGCCGCCGGGCAGGGCTCGCGCCCTTTACGGTCATGAGTTGCGACAACCTGCCCAGCAACGGTCATACGGCCAGCCGGATCATCTCGGAATTCGCCGCCACGCGGGGCAGCGAACTGGCGGCCTATGTCGCGACCGCCGCCTTCCCCAGCACGATGGTCGATCGCATCGTGCCCGCCACCACCGATGCCGACCGGCAGGCGGTGGGTGAGGCGCTGGGGCTTGAAGACACCTGGCCGGTCGTCACCGAGCCCTTCACCCAATGGGTCATCGAGGATCGCTTCAGCGCCGGTCGGCCGGCTTTCGAGACGGTCGGGGCGCAGATGGTGCGTGACGTCGAGCCGTTCGAGCGCATGAAGCTGCGCATGCTTAACGGCTCGCACTCGACCCTGGCCTATCTGGGCTATCTGGCGGGCCATCAATACGTCGCCGACGCCATCGGCGATCCGGCCTTCCGCAAGCTGATCTTCGGGCTGATGACCGAAGAGGTCATTCCCACCCTCGATATGCCGGAGGCCGATCTGCCCGGCTATCGCGACGACCTGCTGGAGCGCTTCGCCAATCCGGCGCTCAAGCACCGCACCTGGCAGATCGCCATGGACGGGAGCCAGAAGCTGCCGCAGCGTTTCCTGGGCACCATCCGCGACAGGATCGCCGCCGGGCAAGGCTACCAGCGCCTGGCGCTGGGAGTAGCCGGCTGGATGCGCTATGCCGCGGGCGTCGATGAGCAGGGCAATACCATCGACGTGCGCGACCCCATGGTCGAGCGCTTCCGGGCTGTCGCCGCGGCGTCGGGCCAGGATCCGAAAAAGCTCGCCGAAGGCCTACTGGCCATTCGCGAGATCTTCGGAAGCGACCTTGCTGGCGACGACCGGTTCAGGAGCGAGGTGACGCGCCTTTTGGCGGCGCTCTATGAAAACGGCGCGGCGGCGGTTGTCGCTCAGGTGGGGTGAATAGCGCGGGTCGTGATCCGGACCCGATGTTCTGATTCGTATTCTGGGGACTTCGGCATGAGAAGAGGCCGCTCCCACTGGTGTGGAAGCGGCCTTTTTCGATTCAAATTTTACCGATTCAGAGCTTGGCGCGGATCATCTGGTAGGAGTGCGGAGGCAGCGAAACGCTGAGCTTTCCGCCCTTGATCGAGGCTCCAGTGCCCTTTGCCGGGACGACTTCGTCCGGGTTCTTGGCAGTGTTGACCGCCTCCAGGTTGGCGTGGGTCATCACCTGGTGGTCGATGATGGTGGCGTCGCCGAACCCTTCGAGCGCGATCTCGAGGTCGACGGCTTCCTTGCCGTTGCGGTTGACCGCGAAGAAGGTGAGCGTGCCCTCGTCTTCGTTATGGACGCCGGTCACGTCGGCGAAGGGAACTCCCTTAACGTTATCAGCGTCGTAGGTCGGGGAATTCACAACCAGATTCAGGGCGGTGCCGCGCCCGTAGATCGAGGCGAAGTAGTAGGGGTAGTAGATCGTCTGCCGCCAGGCTGCGCCCTTGGGATCGGTCATGATCGGGGCGATCACGTTCACGAGCTGGGCGATGCAGGCGATCTTGACGACGTCGGCGCGGCGGATGAACGCGTTGAGGATAAGGCCGACCTGCAGCACGTCCTCGAAGTTGTAGACGTCTTCGAGCAGCGCCGGGGCATGAGGCCAGCCGTCATTGCCTTCCAGGATCTTACGGTCCTGCTGGTTGGAGTGATACCAGACGTTCCATTCGTCAAAGGAGATATAGACGTCCTTCTTGGAGCGCTTCTTGGCCTTGATGAACTGGATCACGCCGGCGACGGAGTTGATGTAGTTCTCCAGCTCGACCGAGAGCGCCAGGTAGTTGGGCGTGTTCTTCTCGCGGTTGGCGAAATACATGTGCAGCGAGATGTAGTCGATCGCATCATAGGTGTGATCGAGCACCGTCGCTTCCCATTGCGGGTAGGACGGCATCTTGGCGTTGGACGAGCCGCAAACGATCAGTTCGAGCGATTTGTCGAAGGCGCGCAGGGCCTTGGCGGTTTCGTTGGCCAGGTGCCCATACTCGTCGGCGCTCTTGTGGCCGACCTGCCAGGGGCCGTCCATCTCGTTGCCCAGGCACCAGAGTTTTACGTCCCACGGGTCCTTGCGGCCGTTCTTGATGCGCTGGTCGCTCCAGTAGGAACCGCCGGGGTGATTGACGTATTCGACGAAGTTGCGGGCGGCGTCGAGGCCGCGCGAGCCGAGGTTGACGGCCAGCATCATCTGGGTGCCGACGGTGTCGCACCAGTCGGCGAATTCGTGGATGCCCACGGCATTGGACTCGGAGGTATGCCAGGCCAGGTCCAGGCGAACCGGGCGCTCTTCGCGCGGGCCGATGCCGTCTTCCCAGTTATAGGCCGAGACGAAGTTACCCCCGGGGTAGCGGACCATGGGTACATTGAGGTCCTTGACCAGCTTGGCGACGTCACCACGCATGCCGTTCTTGTCGGCGGTGGGGTGGTCAGGCTCGTAGATGCCGGTATAGATCGCGCGCCCAAGGTGCTCGAGGAACGCGCCGTAGACGCGGTCGTCGATCCTGGAAATTGCGTAGTCCTTGTGCGCGGTTACCGTCGCCTTCATGGGGGCCTCCTCCCTTTAGTAATCCCGATCTTCTGATTTATATCGTCGGGACCGGTACATAAGATGGGAGAGGCGACGAAAGTCAAGCGCCTTGAGCGCCTTTCAGCACGTTTCGCTGCGAGGGTGAAGAGGGGAAGGAAGCCGGAGCCGCGATGGGCTCCGGCGGAGGGTCAGACGACCAGCTTGCGATAGAGGTGCCAGGTCGCGTGGCCGAGCACCGGCACGACGATTGCCAGGCCCACGAAGAAGGGGATCGAGCCGATGACGAGCAGGGCCGCGACGATCAGGCCCCAGGCCAGGACCGGGATCGGATTGGCGAAGAAGGCCCGCATCGAGGTTTCGACCGCCGCGAAGGCTCCGACGTCGCGGTCCACCATCAGCGGGAAGGCGATGAAGGTGGTGGCGAGGGTGAAGAGCGCGAAGAGGAAGCCGACGCCGCACCCCCACATGATCAGGTGCCAGCCGCGGTCGGTGGTCAGCACCTCCTGGACGAATGCGGTGATCGAGGTCGGCGGGGCGAGGCCGAAGATGGATTGATAGATGCTCTCGGCTGCCGTCAGCCAGAGATAGAAGATGGCGAAGATGAAGATGCCCACCGCGATGATCGAGGGCAGGGCGGGCGAGCGGATGACCTCGACGGCGTGCTGCCAGGAGGTGTCTGCTCCCTGTTCCTTGCGTCGGCTGATCTCGTAAAGCCCCACGGCCGCGAGCGGCCCGAGCAGGGCAAAGCCGGAGGCCAGGGGGAAGATGATCGGCAGGGCGTTGGCGCCCGAAGACCAGACCGCCAGCGCGATACCGACGACGGCATAGATCAGGCCCAGGAAGGCGTAGTGGGAAGGCTTGTCCCAGAAGTCGGAAAAGCCTGCGCGCAGGACGTCCGACAGGTCCGATACCTGGATCTTGCGGATTTGCGGATGCGCCAGGGTCTTGGTGGCGCCTCCGATCACATGAAAGTCTGCCATTGCTCGTCTCCTCTCGAAGACAGGAACAACGGGTCGTGCGAAGAGCACACCGGAGCGGCTGGTCACACGATACCGCGTGCCTGCACCAACCATACTAGCGGAAACGCCCCGGCCTGTCCCTAGGCGGTTGGTCGAGCCTGCTTCAGCTTGTCGTGAGGGGTTTCGATTGGCGTCCGGGAGGCGCGGGGGTACAATCGCGGCTCTGGGGGCGGATTGTCCAGCAGGAGGTTGTCATGCTGACCGACCATCGTGCCTATGCCACCATTCCCTCGGCCAACCTGTCCAAGGCCAAGACCTGGTACAAGGAAAAGCTGGGGCTTTCGCCGGTAAGCGAAGACGAGAACGGCGCCATCTATCATGTGGGGGGCGGAACCGGCTTCCTGCTCTATCCGACGCCCAACGCGGGCAAGGCGCCCAATACGCTCATGTCGTTCGGCTCGACCGACGTGGTCGCCGACGTCAAGGATCTCAAGAAGCACGGCGTCGTCTTCGAGGAGTACGACATGCCGGGCCTCAAGACCGTGAATTCGATCGCGAGCATGGGCCGGTTCCACGCCGCCTGGTTCCGCGATGCGGACGGGAACATCCTCGCCATCGGCGACGAGCCGAACTGAGGCCGGCGACCCCTCCCGGCGCGAGGTCAGTCGCGCCGGAAGACCAGGGCCGCGAGCAGGGCGACGGCGGTCAGCGCCGCGGCGGTCTGCAGCGGATTTTCCCGCACGATATGGCCTGCCGAGTTGGCCTGGTGGCCGACATAGCGCGCGGCGGCGCGGGCGCGATGGGCGACCTCGTCGCGGATTTCGTGGGTGTTCATGGATTCGCGCATTTCCTCGAGCGAAGAGGAAACGGCGGCTAGCTGGCGGCGCAGCGCCGCAATCTGGCCGCTCATGTGCTCGGACATGTCTTCGACGACATGCTCGGCCTGGCGGATCGGCTTGATGTTGGACGTGGCCATGGTTCAACCCTCCTAGGTCTAGGCACCCGACTAACTCGGGGAACCGAGCTTGGTTCCTTAGGGGCGTTCGTCGTTGCGTCGCCTGCGGGTCGACGACTGGCGGTCGAACAGGTCCTTTAGGGCCGCCGGGCGATAGAGTGGCCAGTCGGCGGCCTCCGCCCGCCCGATGCGGGCCTTGCTGCTTGCCCCCAGTTCGGCCCGGGTGTGCGGCCCCTTGCGGGGCCCTCGCCGATAGATGAATTCGGTCCAGCTGCGCGGCGCGGTCATGTTGTGCAAGGGGGCGAAGTCGTCGCGCTGGTCGGCAAAGGCCTTGAGGGCGTCGCGGTCGAATGCCAGGCCCTGGCTCCGGGCGCCGTCCATAATCCAGGCCAGTGGGGAAGACGAGAGGCCGGTGATGTCTCCGCCGCCGCCCACCGAGCCGTGATCGCCCGGGAACCAGAGCTGGCGATATTTGCCCGAACGCCCCTCGATGCGGTTGAGGTCGGGCACGTTGTCCCAAAGCGCAGGCTCGAAGCTCAAACGGTCCTCGTCGATGGCGACCGCGTGGCGCGCCGCCGCGACGATGCTCGAAAGCGAGGCGTCGTGGAACTGGTATTTCTGGGCGGTCCGGAAGAGCTTTTCGAGCAGAAGGTATTTGGGCATGCCCAGCGCCCCGACCGTATCCCAGACCCCCAGGTAGCGCAGCGTGAAGAGAGGTTGGCTGGTCAACTCGGCGGGGATACCGAGCGACTGGCGGAATGACCGATCCTCGGGCTTCATGATGGTGTCCTGCGCGTTTTCCAGGCGGAACTGCTGGGCGCGCTCCTTGTCCGGATGCGCCTCGGGCGAGTTGTCCTTGTAGAACCTGAAGGCCTCCTCGACCTTGTCGAGGCGGTCGCGCGTGACGATGCCGCATTTGCGGATGAGGCCGGCCAGCGAGCGGGCGGTGAAGGCGCCGCGTGAAAAGCCGAAGATGTAGATCTCGTCGCCCGGATCATAGTTGAAAACGAGAAAACGATAGGCCGCCGCGATCTTGTCGAAGAGCCCCAGCCCGAAGGCGCCGGCGAGCATGCGCTCGATGGTCTCGTTGATGAGGAAGGCCGTGCCGACCCCTTCGTCGTAATAGGTCACCTGCGGCACGCCGTCGGTCCCGTGGGGCAGCACCGAGCGCGCCGCCAGCACCACGTTCGTCGGATGCTTGGCCGATAGGCGGTTCCAGGTGCCGTCGCAGAAGATTGCCAGCCGCTTCATGGGCGTCCCTCAACGTCCTTGCGGCACTATGGCAGAGTTCGGCGGCGGCAGGGAGGGGGACAATCCTGCTCGTATCTTGGCCGGAAAGCCGCTGATTTCGGCAGGGTTCTGCCCAAACTTTAGTCCCACTAAAATCGACTTGACAGCTTCGATTGGCGGGCTTCAAAGTTTAGCCACACTAAACAGAGGGCGGTATGAGCGACGAATTCGCCAGCCAGGTCGAGAGCGAAACCTACCCGATGGGCCATCGTCTGCGGGAGCGGCGCATCGCCATCGGGCTGACGCTCAAGCAGGTCGCGGACGGGGCCGGATTGTCGGTCGGCTTCATCTCCCAGATTGAGCGCGGCATCACCATGCCCTCGCTTTCCTCGCTCGTTTCGATCTGCAAGGTGCTCAAGACCGACGTGGGCACCTATCTCCAGCAGCCGCGCAATACCAACCGGCTGTCGCGGCATGGCGAGCGCCAGGTCTATTCGCTGGTGGGGGCGCCGTCGCGCAACGGCGCGCAGCCGATCACCTATGAGCGGGTGTCGAGCAACTTTCCCGGCCGGCACATGCACTCGGTGCTCATGAACATTCCGGCCGGCTACAAGTCCGAGGTGATCGCCCATGACGGGGAGGAGATGCTCTACGTGCTCTCCGGCGAAGTCACGAGCATCGTCAACGACAACCACGCCATTCTGCAGGCAGGGGATGCCGAGCATTTCCCCTCAACACATCCCCATTCGGTCTGGAACCACACGCAATCTATGGCGATCGCGCTGTGGGTCGGGACCCAGGAATTGTTCGGCGAGGAATCGCCGGACGAATAACGAAACCGCCGGCCCGGAGAGGCAAGGCGGACAGGAAGCGTCTCAAGGAAGGAAACCATGAAGAAGATCAATCGGGCGATTGCCGCGGCGGCCCTTGCCGCAACCGGACTGACAGCGTTGGCATCGGTTGCCCATGCCGAGACTGTGCTGCGTCTGGACGAAGTGCCGGTGGGCGAGCTGGATCCGGCCAAGGCGTCGGACTATGCCGACTCCATCCTGATGTTCAACGTCTACGACACGCTGGTTTTCGCCGGCCAGGGCGCGCCCGGCATGGTGCCGGATCTTGCCGCCAGCTGGGAGACAGACGGCTCGACTTTCACGTTCAAGCTGCGCGACGACGTCAAGTTCCAGAGCGGCAACCCGTTCACCTCGGCAGACGTGGTGTATTCCTTCGAGCGCATGAAGGCGCTGGGGCAGGGCCTTTCCTACCTCTTCACCGACGTGACCTCGGCAGAGGCCGTCGATGAGCACACGGTCAAGTTCACCCTGGCCAAGCCCTATGCTCCGTTCCTGGCAGCGCTCGTGCGCCTGCCGATCGTGGACAAGAAGCTGGTCGAGGAAAACACCACCGGCGACGACTGGGGCCAGGCGTATCTCTCGACCCACTCGGCCGGCACCGGCGCCTATTCGGTGACCTCGCACAATCCGCAGTCCGAAACCGTGATGGCCAAGAACCCATCCTACTTCCAGGAGATGGATGCGGCCGCTCCCGATACCGTGCGCCTGCGCTATGGCCTCGAAGCGGCCACCGTGCGTACGCTGGTTTCGCAGGGCGAACACGACATTACCTCGCAGTGGCTGCCGCCGGAAGTGCTGGCCTCGCTGGCCAAGGACGGCAACCAGCTCCTCACCGAGCACGGCAACGGCGCGTTCTACATCAAGCTGAACACGGCCAAGGCTCCGTTCGACGACGTCAATTGCCGTCTGGCCGTGTCCAACGCCTTTGACTACCAGTCGGCGCTCAAGCTGATTGCGGTGACCCCGGAAGTGTCGCAGGGCAAGGTGCCGACCGGCGCCATTCCGGCCCAGATGCTCGGCGGCAACCCCAATGGCGAGCCGCTCAAGCAGGATCTGGCCAAGGCCAAGGAATTCCTGTCGCAGTGCAAGTACAACCCGGCCGACACCGAGGTCGAAATCTCCTGGATCGCCGAAGTGCCGATCGAGGAGCGCTTCGCCCTCCTGCTGCAGGCCAACATGCAGCAGCTTGGCTTCAAGTCCAAGATCACCAAGATGCCGTGGGCGCTGTTCGTGGACGCCGTGACCAAGCCGGAGACCACTCCGAACGTGTCGCAGGTCAACGTGGCCTCGGTGACCGGTGATCCGGACACCCTGCTTTACGGGATGTACCACTCCTCGGCCGCAGGCACCTGGCAGTCGCCGGAATATCTCAAGGACGAAGAAGTCGACAAGCTCCTCGACCAGGGCCGCGCGGCCACGAGCGAAGAAGAGCGTGCGGCCGCCTACACGGCGCTCAACAAGCGCCTGATGGAGATCGCGCCCTCGATCTACGCCTATGACTCGCAGGCCGTGTTCGCTGCATCCAACAAGGTCAAGGTTCCGGCCCTGAGCGATGACAGCAAGCGCATCTCGCTCGACAGCGCCGGCTTCCAGTTCCGCCTGATGGAAATGCAGCCGTAACGGTTCCAACCTCTTCGGATCGGCCCCGGCGGGGCCGGTCCGGGTCTTTGAAAGCGCAGCATGTCACCCGTCATCCGTGTTCTGCTCCAGCGCATCGGGACATCGATCCTGGTGTTGTTCGGAGTGTCGATCCTGATCTTTGCCATCGCGCGGGTCATTCCCGGCGATCCGGCGCGTATCGCGCTCGGCCCCAATGCGACTGCCGAAGCGGTCGCGAACCTGCGCGAGCAATTGCACCTCAATGACAACATCGTGGTGCAGTACGGCTATTTCCTCGCCGATCTCCTACGCGGCAATCTGGGCATTTCTCTTTACACCAACCGTCCGGTGACCACCGATCTCGCGCAGTTCCTGCCGGCGACGTTCGAGCTCATCATCGTGGCGGGCATCATGATGATCGGCCTCGGCCTGCCGCTGGGCATCCTGGGCGCGCGCTACCGCAATACGTTCGTTGACGGGTTGCTGCGGGTGGTTTCGCTGCTGGGCGTCTCGGCGCCGAGCTTCGTGTGGGCCGTGGTGCTCATGCTGCTCTTCGCCTATTTCCTGCCGCTGTTCCCGATCGCCGGGCGGCTCAACGATGCCTTCGTCATTCCGCAGGTCAGCGGCTTCATGCTGGTCGATACGCTGCTGGCCGGGAACATCCCGGCATTCCTCGACGCCCTGCGCCACATCATCCTGCCGGCCTTCGCGCTCGCCCTGAGCGGCATCGGGCAGGCGGCGCGGCTGACGCGCGCCAACATGATCGAGACCTACGACAAGCCCTATATCGAAATGGCCGAGGCCTTCGGCTTCCCGAGCGCCAGGATCGCCAGGAAGTATGCGTTCAAGCCCTCGCTCATTCCGTCGCTGACGATCATCGGGCTCGATTTCGCCTCGATGCTGGGCAGCGCCTTCCTCGTCGAGGCGGTGTTCGCCTGGCCGGGCCTGTCGCGCTACGGCGTGCAGGTGATCCTGCGCAAGGACCTCAACGCCATCGTGGGCACGGTGCTGGTGATCTCGCTCGTGTTCCTCATCGTCAACATCATCGTGGACCTGCTGATCGCGTTCATCAATCCGCGCATCCGCCTGTCGCAGAGGTCGCAGTGAGCCGCACGCTTTACATTCTCCTGCGCAATCCGCTTTCGCTGGTGGGCATCGTGCTCATTGGCCTGGTGGTCTTTGCCGCAATCTTCGCCGATTTCATCACGCCGTTCCCCGAGCATGTCGGGGCGGTGGTGGACTTCACCAATTTCAACCAGCCTCCGCACTGGCCGAACATTTTCGGCACTGACCTCGTCGGGCGCGATCTCTTCACGCGCATCGTCTTCGCCTTCCGCACCTCGCTGCTGCTGGCGGTGGTGGTGCTGGCCATCGCTGTGCCGATCGGCGTCGTGATCGGGCTCATCGCCGGCTACACGGGCGGCTGGGTCGACTACGTCCTGATGCGCATCACCGACGTTTTCCTCTCGATCCCGCCGCTGGTGCTGGCCATGTCGATCATGGGCCTGCTCGAGCCGTCGCTGACCAATGGCATGCTGGCGGTCACCGCCATGTGGTGGCCGTGGTACACGCGCCTCGTCTACAACATCGTGCGGTCCGAGCGCGAAGAGGGCTATGTGCTCGCTGCCGAAGTCGTCGGCGCCTCGCGCTGGCACATCATGTTCCGCGAAATCCTGCCGAACTGCGTGCCGGCCATCATTACCAAGATGACGCTCGACTGCGGTTTCGTGATCCTCATCGCCTCCTCGCTATCCTTCCTCGGCCTCGGTGTGCAGCCGCCGACCCCGGACCTGGGTTCGATGGTCGCCGAAGGCGCCAATTACCTGCCGGATAGCTGGTGGCTGACGGTGTTCCCGGGGCTGGCCATCCTCATCGCGGTGTTCGGCTTCAACCTGCTCGGCGACGCCTTGCGCGACATCCTGGGGAGCGAATCCTGATGGACAAGACGCTCGCGATCTCCGACCTCAAGCTGGCCTTCAAGTCCTATTCCGGGCTCTCCGAAGTGCTGCACGGCATTTCGCTCGACATTGCGCCGGGCGAGACGGTGGCGCTGGTGGGCGAGTCCGGTTCGGGCAAGTCGGTGACGGCCCGCATCATCCTCGGTCTCCTGCAGCGGCTGCCCAATGCCCGAATTTCGGGGCAGGTCATGTTCGATGGCCGCGATCTCGAAAAGCTGAGCGAAGCCGAGCGCTACGCACTGCGCGGCACCGCCATGTCGATGATCTTCCAGGACCCGACATCGGCGCTCAATCCGGTCTTCACCATCGACGTGCTGTTCCACGAGGTGCTCAAGCGCCGCAATCCTTCGATCTCGGCGCACGAGGCGCGGGTCAAGGCGCGGGCGGCGCTGGAGGAGGTGGCGATCACCGAGCCCGAGCGCGTTCTGCAAAGCTATAGCTTCCAGCTCTCGGGCGGCATGAACCAGCGCGTGATGATCGCAATGGCGCTGGCCAACGAGCCCAAGCTCCTGCTCGCCGACGAGCCCGGCACCGCACTCGACGTGACAGTCCAGGCGCAGACGCTCAAGCTCATGGCGGACCTTGTCGAGCGGCACGGCACCTCGGTGCTGTTCATCTCGCACAATCTCGGCGTCGTTCGCGAGTTCGCAGACCGTGTCTATGTGATCTACAAGGGCCGGATCGTCGAGACCGGGCCGACCGCGGCCCTCTTCGACAATCCGGAACATCCCTACACCAGGGCGCTGCTGCGGGCGGTGCCTCGCATCACCGGCGGCGGCATTCCCGACATTTCAGAAGACACGGGCGACTTCTTCGCGCCGATGGTGGTGCACTCATGAGCGAGCCCATCCTTTCCATCCGGAACCTGACCAAGACCTTCGACGTCAACGGCCACGAGGTGAAGGCCGTCGCCGATGTGTCGTTCGACGTCATGCCGGGCGAGTGCCTGGCGGTGGTAGGCGAGTCCGGTTCGGGCAAGTCCACGATCGCCAATATGGTGCTCGGCATCTACGGGCCGACTTCCGGCTCGATGATATTCGAGGGCACTGAACTTCCCGCGAAGCGCGACCTGCCGCATCGGCGGGCGATCCAGCTCGTGCAGCAGAACCCGCTCTCGGCGCTCAACCCGCGTCGGACCGTCGGCGCCTCGCTGCGGCTGGCGCTCGATGTCCACAATATCGGCGAGCGCTCCGAGCGCAGCAGGCGCGTGGGCGAGCTGCTCGAGGAGGTCGGCCTGCCGGCCGATTTCGCCAAGCGGCGCCCGGCCAGCCTTTCGGGCGGGCAACGGCAGCGCGTGGCCATCGCCCGGGCACTGGCCTGCCAATCGCGGCTGGTCGTGCTCGACGAGCCGACCTCGGCGCTCGACGTCCTGGTGCAGGCGCGCGTCCTCAAACTCCTCGACGATCTGAGGAAGGCGAGGGGGCTCACCTACATCTTCATCACGCATGACCTTTCGGTCGTCCGCAACATTGCAGACCGCATGGCCGTGTTCGAACGGGGCCGGCTGGTGGAGCTGGGCGAGACCGCCCGGATCTTCAGCGCGCCGGAGCACCCCTATACCCGCAAGCTCATCGGGGCTGTCCCCGTGGTCACCACCGACGAGCTCGAACTGAGAGACAGACTGATCCATGACTAATCCGACCAATCCGCACGCCGCTTTCGCCGCCGAACTGGCAAAGGTCAGCGGCCAGCCGCAGGTCGCCTACAAGGCCCTGCACGAGCTTACCAACCGGGTGATCGGAACCAGGCTCTTCACCATCCTCGGCCTCGACTACGACGCCGGCGTGATGCGTCGCCTGTACTCGGACAATCTCGATCTCTACCCGGTGCCGGGCGCCGACCCCATCGGCGATACGATCTGGGAGCAGACCATCATCGGCAAGCGCGAGCCGCTGGTGCTCAACTCGGCCGCCGAGCTGGCCGCCGTTCTGCCCGAATATCCCAAGCTCGAAGCTTTGGGCTGCAAGTCCATGCTCAACCTGCCCATCGTCGTCTTCGGGACCTCGATCGGCACGCTCAACATGCTCAACGTTGAAGGCCACTTCACTGCCGAACGCGTGGCCGAGGCCTATGCCCTGACGGCTGCCGCCGCCACGTGCCTGCTGATGTCGAAAGAGAATGCCAATGGCTAAGACAATCCGCGTTGCCACCGACGTCGGTGGCACCTTCACCGACCTCGTCGTCTTCGAGACGGACCAGGAAACCGGCAAGTCGGTGGTCAAGACCGCCAAGTCCGACACCACGCCCCCGAACTTCGAGAAGGGCGTGCTCAACGTCCTCGCCAAGGGCGGCGTCGATGTGTCCGAGATCGATTTCCTCGCTCACGGCACCACAGTCGTCATCAATGCGCTCACCGAGCGCAAGGGCGTCAAGGTCGGCCTCATCACCACGGAAGGTTTTCGCGATACGCTCGAAATCGCGCGCGGCAATCGCCCGGATTTCTTCAACCTGCACTACGCCAAGCCCGAGCCCTTCGTACCACGCTTCCTGCGCCGCGAGGTTGCCGGACGCATGAGCTACAAGGGCGAGGAAATGGTCAAGCTCGACCTCTCGGGCCTGCCGGCGATCCTCGATATCTTCAAGGCCGAGGGCGTCGAAGCGGTGGCGATCAGCTTCCTCCACTCCTATGCCAATCCCAGCCATGAGCAGGCGGCCCTGGCTGAGGTGCAGAAGCTCTGGCCGGAAGTGTCGGCCGTGGCCTCCCACCAGATCACCCGCGAATGGCGCGAATACGAGCGCACCAATACCGCGGTGCTGTCGGCTTACGTGCAGCCGGCGGCCGAGCGCTATCTCGGGCGCCTCGCCGACGGCCTCAAGCAGTCGGGCTTCGATGGCGACGCCTACATCATGCAGTCGAACTGCGGCGTGGACTCCATCGAAGCGGTGTCGCGCATTCCGATCACCATGGTCGAATCCGGCCCGGCCTCGGGCTTCTGGGGCGCGGCCGAGCTCGGCAAGCTGATCGGCGAGAACAACGTGCTGGCGCTCGACATCGGCGGCACCACGGCCAAGTGCTCCCTGATCGAGGGCGGGCACGTGAAGATCATGACCGATTACTGGATCGAGCGCGACCGCAAGTCGGCCGGCTACCCGATCATGGTGCCGGTAGTGGACCTTGTCGAAATCGGCAATGGCGGCGGTTCCATCGCCTGGGTCGATGAGCACGAAAAGCTCCATGTCGGCCCGCAATCGGCCGGCGCCAGCCCGGGTCCGGCGGCGTATGGACGTGGCGGCGACAAGGCGACGACGACTGACGCCAACCTCTGGCTCGGCCGCATCAACCGCGACTATTTCTGCGGTGGCGAAG
>Ga0182740_1001446_pt1 | contig 16043 bp, 15 predicted proteins | sample eDN5th37CKraftBY_FD_128872 | JGI IMG/M metagenome (GOLD analysis project Ga0182740, IMG submission 128872) | Enriched backyard soil microbial communities from Emeryville, California, USA - eDNA 5th pass 37_C Kraft BY (version 2) (version 2) | ecosystem: Environmental > Terrestrial > Soil >...
GCCCATGTGCGCCAGGCTGTCCCATTGGGTCGAGTACTGTGTGTTCATGAGCAGCACGTCGTCGCACACCACGTCGGTGAGCAGCGGGTCTTCGGACGCATACGACCAGCAAAAGCCCTGGACTCCGGCGCTCGGGCCGTCGCGCAGCGTGGCGTAGCGCTGCGGAGGCAGGCGCCGCGGGTTCAGCGCCATGCCGCCCGGAACATCCAGCGGCAGCGACAGGCAGAACGTCAGCCCCTCCCGTACCTCGGCGACGCCTTGCAGGACTTTGGCGCGATCCACCAGGTTCATGCGGCCGCGTTGATCGTCTGGGCCGAATTCGCCCCAGTTGCTGCCGGCCGGCGCGTGTTTCCATCGTTGCGTCATGACGGGTCTCCTCAGGCCTGCGCCTTGTCGCGGGCCAGCACCTCCAGCACGTTGCGCGCCGCCGCCACGCCCATGTTGACGTAGGCCGCGCTGGTCACGCCGCCGATGTGGGGGCTCAGGACGATGCGCGGCTCCTGCTGGAAGGGATGGTCGGCCGTCATGGGCTCGACGGCGAAGCTGTCCAGCCCCGCGGCCCGGACGTGGCCCGAGCGCACCGCCTGCAACAGCGCTTCCTCGTCGACCAGGCCGCCACGCGCCGTGTTCACCAGGATCACGCCGGGCCTGCATTGCGCCAGCGTCGACGCATTGACCATGCCGTGATTGTCGTCGGTAAGCGGGCAGTGCAGCGACACCACGTCGGATTCGCGCCAGATGGCGTCCAGCGGCACGCTTTCGATGTAGTCGGGCAGGTTTTTCGCATACGGATCAAATCCGATCACCCGCATATTCATCCCGTGAACCATGGCGGCCATGCGCTGGCCGATGGCGCCCAGGCCGATCAGGCCGATGGTCTTGCCGCCCAGCTCCAGGCTTTTGTGGGTGGACTTGTCCCAGTGGCCGGCACGCATGCGCGTGTCCAGTCCCACGACCGATTTGGCGCAGGCCAGGAGCAGCGCCAGGGCTTGTTCCGCGACGGCGGCAGCGTTCACTCCCACCGCGGCGACGACCTGGATGCCGCGTTGGGCGGCCGCCGCCTTGTCGATGGTGTCGGTGCCGCTGCCGTGCTTGGAGATCACGCGCAATGCGGGGGCGGCGTCCATCGCGGCCGCTCCCACCCTGCCGTAACGCACGATGATGGCGACGGGGTTCTGCTCGCGGCACAGCGTCGCGACGCCTTCCTCTGTAGGGGTCTTGCCGGCGAAGACCAGTTCAAAGTCCTGCAACAGCGCCAGCGCCTGCGGCGCCAGGTCTGCCGCGGTCACAACAATCACGGGCTTGTCCGTGGCGGCAGCGTTCACAGCGATTCCCCTTCCTTCAGGACGCCGGCGGCGCGCAGGGCCGCGTCAAGCCACTTGGCTTCGGTGTCGCCCGTCTGAATAGCGGCGATGCGAGCGGCTTCGTCGCGCACTTTCTTCTCGGCGGCGGGCAGCAGCCCTTCGAGTTTTTCGCGTTCGACCACCACCACGCCGTCGGCGTCGCCGATGACGAAGTCGCCGGGATGGACGGTTACGCCGCCGACCGACACGGGGTGGCCTATGCGGCCGGGCACGTTCTTGGTCGGGCCGTTGGGATTGGTGCCGGCGGCGAACACCGGAAAGTCCATTTCGATGATCTCGACCGTGTCGCGGGCGGCGCCGTCCATCACCACGCCGGCGATGCCCAGCTTGCGGCAGGCGTTCATCATGATGGTGCCCATCAGGGCCGAGCTGAGGTCACCCTTGCCGTCGATGACGAGCACGTCGCCAGGCTTGGCCAGGGAAATCGCAGCGTGAATCATGAGGTTGTCGCCCGGGCGCACTTCGACCGTCAGCGCCGTGCCGGCCACCTTCATGCCGGGATGCAGGGGGCGGATGCGGCCATTGAGCGCGCCGCGCCGGCCGGCCACGTCGGCAAGGATAGCGGGTTGCAGTTCCGCGGCGCGCCGCACGACGTCGGCGCCTACGCGGGGGAAGTCCTTGATGATGTCCTGATTGGCCATGAGTGTTTCCTGTTTGGAGTAGAAAAACGATGAAGTCAGGCCGGCTTGGTGCCAGCGTTGCGGATGAGCCAAGCGCACGCGCCGACCGGCACTGCAATGGCCGGCTGCGCGCTGCTGCTGGATTGGAGATGGCGGGCCTGCATGGCCGATCACTCGACCTTTGCGCCCGAGTCTTGGACGATCTTTCCCCAGCGGATGCGGTCGTCATGGATCAGCTTGGCGAATTCCTCCGGCGTGCTGGTCAGCACGCGCGCGCCCTGCTCCTGGTACTTCACGCCCAGCTCCTTCGTCTGCAGCGCCTTGTTGAACTCGGCATTCAGGCGCTGCACGATGTCTTTGGGAGTGCCGGCGGGCGCCGCCAGGCCGAACCACGTCACCGCTTCGAAGCCGGGAAAGCCACGTTCGGCGATGGTGGGGACGTCAGGCATGTCCGGCACGCGCTGCGCCGAGGTCACGGCCAGCGCCCGCATCTTGCCGTTGCGCACGTGGCCGATGAGCGTGGGCACGGACGACAGGTACATATCGATCTGGCCGCCGATCAGGTCGTTGGAAGCCTGCGCAGCGCCCTTGTAGGGAATATGGGTGAGCTTGATGCCGGCCGCGTTCTGCAGTTGCACCGCGGCCAGATGCGCCACCGTCCCGTTGCCCGAACTCGCGAAGTTCAGGACGCCGGGCTTGGCTTTCGCCGCAGCGATCATGTCGTCGAATGACTTCAGCGGCGAATTGGCCGGCACCACGATCACGAGCGGCGCATCGGCGATCAGACCGATGGCGCTCAGGTCCTTTTCGGGGTCATAGGGCAGCTTGGCATAAAGGGTGGGATTGATCGCCAGGTTGCTGGTTTGGCCCAGGACCAGCGAATAGCCGTCCGGCGCTGACTTGGCCACCGCATCCACGCCGATGTTGCCGCCCGATCCAGGCCGATTTTCCGTAACGATGTTCCAGCCGGTGTTGGCCGCCACCCTGATCGCGGCTTCCCGCGCCAGTACGTCGGTGCCGCCGCCAGGAGGAAAGGGGACGATCAGCCGGATGGGTTTGTCGGGGTAGTTCTGGGCTGCGCTCAGCCCGCTGACGCACACCAGGGCCAAGCCTGCCAGCACACGCGCGATCTTCTTCATTGTTTGTCTCCATATCTGTTTTTGGTGAAGGCATTGTCGATCCGTGTTCCACGGAATACAATGCAAGTCCGTATAATGAAACATGTTGCGCACCATGAACGATTCAATAGAAGTTGAGGCCGATACTTCCGCGGCTGAAGAAGGCGTCGTAGCGGTGCGCCGCGCGATGAGCATCCTGGCGGCGTTCGGAGTGGACGACACTCATTTGTCGCTCGCCGAACTGAGCCGACGTACCGGCTGTCACCGTTCCACCGTGCTCCGCCTGGCGCGCACGCTGGCCATGGACGACTACCTGGCCCAACGCGCTGACGGAACGTGGCGGCTCGCCCGCGCCGCTGGCTGGCTGGGCGCTTGCTACCAGGCCACTTTCAACGTCGTGGAAGTCGTGCAGCCGGTGCTACGCGAACTGTCGGCAGCTACCGGGGAGAGCGCCACGTTCTACGTGCGAGAGGGCAAGCAACGCATCTGCATGGCGCGCGTCGAAGGACCTAAATCGATCCGGCACCACGTGCGTGTGGGCGCGGCTTTGCCTTTGGAACTGGGCAGCCCAGGGCGGGTGCTGCTGGCTTTTTCGGGGGAACCGGGCGAGCCCTATGAATCGGTGCGTCGCGCTGGCTATATGTTGTCCTTGGGCGAGCGCGACGCCGAAGTGTCCAGCATCTCGGCGCCCGTGTACGGCATCAACTGGACGCTGCAAGGAGCGATCTGCATTTCGGGCCCGATTTCGCGCCTGAGCGAAAGCGTGTTGCTCGAACTGAAGGAGCCTGTCCTGGCCGCCGCGAGTCGCTTGTCTCGCTCGATGATGGGCGCACGACAGGGGCAGGGCGCGTAACTCTGCATCAAAGCAGCCGATATCCGGCAGTAAGCGTTCGGATTCGGCTTGAAACCCGCCCTGGGCATCCCTGACACGATAGACTCACCGTTTTCCCAGTCCGATGCGTGTCGACCATGCTCTCCGAAACGAACGTCCGACCAGCCTCTTGTAAAGACATCGATCTGATCATCGCGCTGGATCCGATCGCCAAGCGGGAACAGGGCAGGAGGACGTTTATCACCAATGCGGTGGCTGCTCGCCAATGCTGGGTCGCGGTAGAAGCCGAGGATGCTTCGACGCTGATCGGTTACGGGGTATTGAACCGGTCCTTTTTCGAGAACGACTTCATCCCGCTGATCGTCGTGAAGGTTTCGGCACGACGCCGCGGGGTGGCTACCGCAATCCTGCGAGCGCTGGAGGCGCAATCGCGAGGGAAGCTGTTTACGTCAACAAATACTTCGAACATGGCAATGCGCCGATTGCTCAAGCGCGTGGGCTTTGTCGAAAGCGGTCAGATCGAAAATCTGGATGACAACGACCCCGAACTTGTGTTTGTGAAGCTTTGCTGCACTTCGACGATGCGCTAAACCCCCAGCCCATCCTGCGCGATCCTAGTCCGGATCCGTCCGCCGCAAGGTGTCCAGGAAATGCAGCGCCGCTGCCGACAAGGAGCGCTGCTTCTTGAGCAATATGCCGATCTCCCTTGATGCGACGGGCGAATGCAGGGCCAAACTGCATAGGCGCGTGGCATCCATCAGGCGCAGAGCCAACTGCGGCACGGCCGCGATGCCTACACCGGCGGCTACCATCGCGCCCACCACCGAAATATTGTCGGCCACGTAGTTCATCTCCGGCATCCGCCCCGAGGCGGCAAGAATCCTGTCGGTAACCTGGCGAATGCTGCTGGCCGGACCGCTCGCGATGTAGGGACGGTCCGCGAAAACACTCCAGTCCACGCGCTTTTTCCGCGCCAGCGGATCGTCGACGGGGCAGATCAACACGAATTTTTCTTGCAGCAGCGCAGAGAAGGTCACGCTGGCCGGCTGGTCGGGCACTTCAATCGATATGCCGATGTCGGCGGTGCCTTCCGACACGGCCTGCGTGATCTGGCGCGCGGAGACGGCGTGGATATTGAGCCGCACCTGGGGATGCGACTTCTGGAAGGCTCGCGCCGCCGCGGGCAGCAAGGCGGAGGCTACCGAGGGCAGCGCCCAGACGTTGATGCTGCCGCGACGTCCCGCAATGAACTCTGACAGATCGCTGAGGGAGTCGCGGAACTCCGACAGCATGCGCATCGCAATGGGCATCAGTTCCGCGCCGGCTGCGGTAAGCGCGACGCCGTGCTTGTCGCGGTCGAACAGCCGGGCGCCAAGCTTTTGCTCCGCGGCCTGCACGCGGCGGCTCAGGGCCGGCTGCGAGATATGAGCGCGTTCGGCGGCCATGCGGAAGTTGAGCGTCTCCGCCACCAACAGCACGGCTTCCAATTCGGAAATGGTCAGGGTCATCGCGTAGGTAATGCGTATGAGTTATCACCAAGATATAAATATATCAATTTCCAGATCAGGAAACTCGCACCATACTGGGCTGGACCGTAAGGACGGAGACAGACATGAATGAACCGCGCAAGCGGCTGCGCATCGGCGTTGGCGCCGGCATGGCCGATGACCGCATCGGCCCCGCCATGCCATTGCTGGAAGACTGCGATATCGACTATCTGGTGTGCGAGTGCCTGGCCGAGCGGACGATCGCGCGCGAAACGCTGTCGCGCAAGCACGATGGGGCTCACGGCTATAACCCGATGCTGCAGGCGCGCATGCGTGCCTTTCTGCCCGCGTGCCGGGAAAAAGGCGTGAGGCTGGTGTCCAACATGGGCGCGGCCAATCCGGCCGGCGCCGCGCAGGCCGCGCTGGACATCGGCCACGACATGGGGTGGAGCGACCTGAAATGCGCCGCCATCGTCGGCGACGACGTCGCTGACCGAGTGCGCCAGCACCCAGAACTACGATTGATGGACCGCGACCTGCCGCTGGAAGCGATCCTGCCGCAGCTTGCCTCCGCGAACGCGTATCTGGGCGCCGATGTCGTCCGCGACGCGCTGGCCACCGGTGCACAAGTTGTGATGACTGGCCGAGTCGCCGATCCCTCGCTGTTCCTGGGCGTGGCCCTGCATCACCACGGTTGGGACTACGACGACCTGCCCAGGCTGGCGGCCGGTACCATCATGGGCCACCTGCTGGAATGCTCTGCCCAGATCACCGGCGGCTACTTCGCCGACCCCGGCAAGAAGGACGTTCCGCGATTGGCCGAGCTGGCGTATCCCTATGCCGACCTTTATAGCGACGGCGAGCTTTACATAGGCAAGCCTTCCGGCTCTGGCGGGCGCCTGGACCGCATGACCTGTGCCGAGCAGGCTCTGTACGAAATTCACGACCCGAGAGCCTATGTCACGCCGGATTGCGTACTGAATCTGGACGGCCTGCATTTCGATGAGCGGAGCGCCGACCGGGTGGCGGTGCGCGGTATTCACGCCGCGCCACGTACCGACAGCTATAAGGTTGTGGTCGGTTACTTCGACGGCTGGATAGGCACGGGAGAAGTCGCCTACGCGGGCGTGAACGCCATTGCCCGGGCCCGGCTGGCGGCCGACACCGTGAAGGAACGGTTCCGTCTCGATGGCGGCGTGGCCAGCGAAATCCAGGTTGACTTGATCGGCATCAGCAGCTTGCATGGCGACCACGCGCAAGCGCTGGCCAGCCATCCCTACGAGGTGCGGTTGCGGGTCGCGGCGCGCTGCCCCGACAGAAAGAGCGCCCACCTGCTCGGCGACCATGTGCGGCAGCTGAATATGCAGGGACCCTATGGCGCAGGCGGCCCGGTCAACCTGGGGGCGAAGGAGATCATCGCCGTGGATTCCTTGCTGATCCCGCGCGATTGGGTCACCCCGGAAGTGATTACCTTGGGAGCTCGACCATGAGCATTCTGGTTTACGACCTGGCGCATGCGCGTGCTGGCGACAAGGGCAATACCTCGAGCATCGCCGTCATTGCCTACGACGACGAAGGTTGGCGGCTGCTGCGCCAGGCGCTTACCGCCGAACGCGTCGAACAGGCTTTCGCGCACCTGGGGGCAGGGAAGGTGCGTCGTTACGAGGTGGAGAGCTTGAAAGCGCTGAACTTCGTTATTCCGAACGTGCTGTCCGGCGGGGTCACGCGCTCGCTGCGCCTGGATCCGCACGGCAAGTCGCTCAGCTCGCTGATGCTGGGAATCGAGCTTTCGGCCGATCAACCGCAATCCTGAAAGGACCCGCAATGTATCCTCCCGCTGAACCCATGGGCACCGAGGTATTCGCCCGGCTGCCCGAATCCCTGCACCTGACCGAACAGCATTCGAGCTGGCTGGCAGCGCGCCACGTAAAGATGCACTCTTTCCTGGAAGGGCCGGCCTTCGATCGCGCCGGCAATCTCTGGTGCGTAGATCTGGCGCATGGGAGGATCCTGCGCGTGGACCCCGCAGGCAACTTTGAGGTCATCGTCAGCTACGAAGGCGAGCCCAACGGCCTGAAAATCCATCGAGACGGACGCATCTTCGTCGCCGATCACCTGCACGGGCTGATGCTCCTGGATCCGGAATCCCGCAGCATCCGGCCATACCTGCAGCACGTGCAACGTGAAGGACTGAAGGGCCTGAACGACCTGTTCTTCGCATCCAATGGCGACCTGTACTTCACCGACCAGGGTGAGAGCGCCCTGGAGAATCCGACCGGCCGCGTGTTCCGCCTGCGCGCCGATGGCAAGACGGTGGACCTGTTGATGGATGGCCTGGCAGGGCCCAACGGCCTGGTCATGAACAAAGCCGAGAATGTGCTCTATGTGGCCATCACGCACGACAACGCGATCTATGCGCTGCGGCTGGAACCCGGCGGCTACATGAAGAAAGCCAGTCGCTTCATCCAGCTGTCCGGCAGTACAGCCGGGCCGGACGGCATGGCCCTGGACTGCGCTGGCAACCTGGCGGTCGTCCATGCCCAGGCGGGCACTGTATGGCTGTTCAGCCCCTTGGGCGAACCCCTCTACCGCATCCGGTCCTGCGCGGGCATGCGCAGCACCAATGTCGCATTCGGCGGCGACGACATGCGCAGCTTGTACATCACCGAAGCGGAGCAGGGCGTCATCCTGCGCGCGCGTCTTCCGCATCCCGGCAAGCCGATGTACTCGCACATGGATTGACCTGCATCCCACGCACACCATTCACGCAAAAAAACACGTATACCGGAGACAACATCATGATTTTCTTCCGATTGATTGCCGGGCTGGCGCTGTGCCTGGCCGCGGTTACGAGCGCACAGGCCGCCGATTCCTATCCCGCGCGTCCCATCCGCCTGATCGCCACCTTTGGGCCGGGCAGCTCCATCGACATCATTGCCCGCCTGGTTGCCAAGCCTTTGGGCGAGCAACTCGGCCAGCCGGTGATCGTCGAGAACAAGCCAGGCGCCGGCGGCGACCTGGGCACCGACCTCGTCGCCAAGTCCGCCAAGGATGGCTACACCATTGGCTTCGCCTCGGCCGGGCCGATAACCGTCAACCCCAATGCCCGCAGCAAGATGCCCTATGACCCGCTCAAAGACCTGGCGCCCGTAGCCCTGGTGGCTACGGGACCGAACGTCATCCTGGTCAACGCGTCGATTCCGGTGACGAACCTGAAGGAACTGATTGCCTACATCAAGGCCAATCCTAACAAGGTCAATTACGCCTCGGCGGGCGTTGGCACCAGCGGCCATATCGCAGGCGAGTTGTTCCAGCACTTGTCCAAGACCGAAATCCTGCATGTGCCCTACAAGGGCAATAGCGATGCCATTACCGACACCCTGGGCGGGCGCACCCAAATGGTCATCAGCGGCGTTCCGCCCATCCTGTCGTTCGTCAAGTCCGGCCAGCTGCGCGCCCTGGCCGTGGCGGACACCAAACGTTCGCCGCTGCTGCCGGATGTGCCCACCGTTGGCGAAGCCGGCCTGCCGGGCGCCGAAAGCGTCGCCTGGTACGGAATCGTGGCGCCCGCCGGTACGCCGCAGGCCATCCTGGATCGCCTCCACGACGAGATCATCAAGGCGGTGAATACTCCAGAAACGCAAGAAAAGTTCGCCGGCCTGGGCATTGTGCCGTCCGCGGACAGCCGAGCGGCCTTCGGAAAGCGCATGGCGGATGAGTACGTGCGCTTCAAGGAGCTGTTCAAGCAGATCAACCTTGTGATGGACTGAGGGAATCATGTCGCGAACCGTTATCGTCACCGGGGCCAGCGGGTTGGTTGGCTCCGCCGCCGTCGACTCCTTCCTGAACGCCGGCTGGGACGTCGTCGCCGTCTCCCGACGCCGTCCGGAAATCTTCAGCCAACGGCCGTTCACCCATCTTCAGTTGGACCTGCAGGACGCCGACGCCTGCCGCCGCGCCTTCGAGTCCTTGCCGCAAGTCACGCATGTGTTCTATGCGGCCGTCTATGAAAAGCCCGGCCTCATTGCGGGCTGGCAGGATCCGGAGCAGATGGCCACCAACCTCAGCATGATCAGGAACGTGATCGACCCGCTGACCCGCACCGGTAGTCTGCGCCATGTCACGGTACTGCAGGGCACCAAGGCCTATGGCGTACACCTGCACCCCATCCGCGTTCCCGCCCGCGAGCGCCAGCCCCGGGACAACCATCCGAACTCGTATTGGTTCCAGGAAGACTACATCCGCGAAACAGCGGCGCGCTGCGGTTTCGGCTGGACGATATTCCGTCCCACGATCGTGGTCGGTCCGAACGTGGGCGTAGCCATGAATACCGTACCGGTCATCGGTGTCTATGCGGCGATATGCCGCGCCGAGGGCAAGCCGTTCGGCTATCCCGGTCACATATCCTATCCGCGCGAAGCCGTGGATGTGCGTCTCATCGGCGATGCGGGCGTCTGGACCGCGGAGAATCCGCAATCCTGGAACGAACACTTCAACCTCACGAATGGCGAGGTCTTCAGTTGGCGCGACCTGTGGCCGTCGCTTGCAGAGTTCTTGCGCGTCGAAACGGGCCCGGACCGCCCCGTCCGCCTGGCCGAGTATCTGCCCACCCGCGCGAGGCTGTGGGACGATATCGTCAAGCAGCATAGCTTGCGGCCCCTGACCATGGCCCAAATCCTGGGCGAATCCCATTACTCCGCCGACGCCCGGTTCGGCTACGGCCTGAAGGCGCCGCCGCCGCCGGCCTTTGTCAGCACGGTGAAGATCAAGCAGGCCGGCTTCACCCAGACCTACGACACAGAGGCTTGCGTCAAGCACTGGCTGAAGGTGCTGATGGAGCGGAAGATCATTCCGCCCTGCACGGACTAGAGAAGGAGCGCTCAGGACGTCCCGGCCGGTCAAAAATCGTAGCGCAGCGTCACGCTCGCGAACCGTGGCGAGCCGTAATGCCCGTAGCTGCCGCCGATGCCCTGGTAGTAGGATTTGTCGAACAGGTTGTTGACGTTCAACGTTGCCGCCAGCTTCTTGTTGAACTGGTAGCGTGCCATCAGGTTGACCACCGTGTACGCGTCCTGCTTGACCGTGCTGTCATAGCGGCTGAAGTACAACGAAGTCTTCGACGTCCAGTCCAGGCCGCCACCTACCGTCAGCCTGTTCCAGGCTCCGCCCAGCCGGTACGTGGTCCACAGGCGCAATGTGTTGACCGGCAGTTGGGTCAGCAATTGCGCGCCTTGCGCGTCTTCGCTTTTTGCGTGGCTGAAGCCCGCATGCATATTCCAGCCCGGCCGGATTTCACCGGCCACTTCCAGGTCGATACCTGTCGTTCTGGCGCCTTTGGCCGCGCGGTACGCCGCGTTTTCCGTACCCGGTACCGTGTAGCCCGGATCCAGCTCAGCGACGTTGTCCTTTTGGGACCGGTATATCGCCACGCTGGTATTCAGGCGACCGTTAAGGAATTCCCCTTTCCAGCCCATCTCATAGTTCTTGCCCACGATGGGGTCGAGTACGTTGCCATTGCGGTCCTGGGAGGATTGCGGCTGGAAGATGTCGGTGTAGCTGGCGTAGACCGATTGCTCGGGCGTCAGGTCGTAGACGATGCCGGCGTAGGGAGTGATCTCACCGCGCGCGCGCATGGTGTAGGTTTGCAGGAAATTGTCGGTCGGGCTCTCATAGTGATAATCGTAGTTGTAGTCGGACCGTCGCGCGCCCAGAATCAGATGCACGTCATCGATGGGGTTAAGGCGGAATGCGGCATAGCTGCCGCTCTGGCGCGACTTCACATTGAAGATCTCACCTACGGTGCCGGTGTCGCCCGGCCTGGCCATGTTGTTGCCCCAGGTGTAGAAATCGACCGTGGACACGCCCACGTCCCAGCCTTTGTGCTTGTTCTCGTAGTTCTGGAAGTTGAAGCCCGCAATGAATTCATGCGTCCGTCCGCCCAGCTCGAAGGGACCCTGGATCGTGACGTCCACGCCGGTCTGGGTTTGCGTCGCGCCAGCCCGGTAGGCCAGCATGCCCGCGTTGCCCGTGGCCTGGTCCAGGAATGAGCGGCCCGACCCTACCCGATACGAGCCGTTCAAATTGGAACGTTCCACGTCCATGTAGTTGGCGGCGACCTTGAACTGCCAGTCATGCGCCAAGGCCTGTTCGAAGGCCGCGGTGTAATTGGTGGTCTTGAACTCGTCGTACATCCAGCGCGCGCCCGAACTCGTCGAGCGCGTGAAGTCCGTCTGCTGGCCATTGGTGAAGATCAAGGGGACACCGGGCGCGCCCGTCGCCTTGTACCGCTGGTGGTCGATGCCGAAACGCAGCAGCGTGGTATCCGTCAGGTCGGCTTCGACCACGCCGTACAGGACGTCCTTGTCCTGGGTGTAGGCGTCCATGAAAGTATGGTTGTCCTGCTTGGCGGCCACCAGTCGGCCACGCAATTTCCCGTTGCTGCCCAAGGGGCCCGAGATATCGGCTTCAGCGCGATACAGGTCCCATGAGCCGGCTCCCACCTGTGCGTAAGCCTGGAATTCGTGCGTGGGCCGCTTGCGGATCAGGTTGACGGTACCGCTCGGGCTGCCGGCGCCTGTCATCAGGCCGGTGGCGCCGCGCACCACTTCCACGCGGTCGTACAGCGCCATGTCGAGCAACGTGCTGGGCATGGTGCGCGACTGGTTCACCTGGGTGGTGGTCACGCCATCCAATTGATAGGTATCCATGGCGCTGCCGCGCGAATAGATGTTGAAGCGTTCGCCGCCGTCCTGCGACATGGTGATGCCCGGCGTCTGATTCAGCACGGCGGTCATGCTGTTGAGCTGCTGATCCTCGATCTGCTGCCGAGTGATTATGCTGATCGACTGCGGCGTTTCCTTGATGGACAGATTCATCTTCGTCGCGGTGCTGCTGACCGGCACCGTGTAGCTGCCTGTGCCTTCGCTGGCGGGGGCGTCGAAGTCGCCGAACACGGCGACCGGTTCCAGAACTGTCGCCGCATTCGCGTTGGCTCTATCCGCGCGCAGCGTGTACGTGTTGTCTGCCTGCCGGACGGCTTGCAGGCCGGAACCCAGGAGCAGCGTCTGAAAGGCGGCCTGCACGTGGTAGCGGCCTTGCAGGCCGGCGGTGGTCTTGCCTTGCGTGAGCGCGCCGGGCGCGGTCAGGAATACGCCGGCGTCCGCGGCCAGTTGATTCAGTGCGGCGGTCAAGGGCCCGGCCGGGATGGCGTAGTCGCGGACCTCGTTGGCTTGTGCCTGCGCCGTCGGCGCCCAGGCCGCCGCGCCGCCGATCAGGCCGGCAATGGCCAGGTGCAACGTAAGCGCCAGGGGCCGCACAGCAAGACGCGGGGTAGTGTTGGGCGCGCGGTCGGCGCAGAAGCGGGTACGGCGGCGAAGCATAAGGCGGAAGTCCCTCAAGGCGTGGTGGTGGGCAGCGAGAGGGAGGTCATCGACGCGTCGATCCGATCTTCTCTCATTCCGTAAATCGGATGAGATTCAAAAACCCGAACTGACTTTCAAAAAAAAATCTTGTCAGCGCGCGACGATCGATGTCCACCACGGCAGCGGCCTTTGCACGTGCACGGGCAGATTGCGTTCCAGCATGTCCAACGCGCGGTCGGAGTCGTCGGCGGGGAATACGCCCATGACGAGCAGGTCGGCGACTTCCGGCGCCACGCCCAGATAGCCCTTGCGGTAGCGCCCGAGTTCATTGACGAGCACTTTCAGGGGCAGGTTGTCGGCGACCACCACGCCTCGGCTCCACGCTTCGCGGGCGGGGTCGGCGCTCGCGGTGGATACGATGAGGTCTGCGTCGAAGCGGGCTTGGCCGCCTGCCGTTACGTTCACCGACGCGCCGGCATGGTTGCGTACCGCCACTTCGCCGTCGTAGACGTCCAGCTGGATCTGGCTTTCCGTCTGGCGCACGCTGAAGCGCGTGCCCAATGCCTGCATGTGTCCAAAGCGGGATTCGACATAGAACGGCCGTTGCGCGCGGTCACGTGCCGTTTCGACCAGGATCTCGCCCGCCCGCAGTATCAAACACCGCGCCGAGTCGCGGTAATCAACGTCCAGCGCGCTTCGGGCGTTCAACCATATTCTCGATCCGTCTGCCAGCAGCAGGGCGCGCCGCTCTCCCGTGCCCGTTGCGTAGTCTGCCGTAAACGCCAGCGCCTGATCGCGCAGCGGTGTATAGCGCCACCCCAGCCAGCCCAATACGCTCGTGCCGAGGGCGATGGCGCTGCTGCCCAGCAGTTGGCGCCGCTTCAGCGCGCCCTTGCGCGCCACGGCGGCGCCTGCCAGCGCAGCCTTGGCCCCGCCTGGACGCAGCGGCTCGAACCGCTGGCTGACGGCTTCGATGTGACGCCACGCGGTCGCATGCTCGGCGCGTTCGCGCAGCCAGGCCTGCCATGCGGTCCGGTCCTGATCGGTCACGCCATCCGCGCGCAGCAAGGCAAACCAATCGGCGGCCTGTTGCAGGCTGTCGAAATCGGCTTTCAGCGCGCTTCCCGACGAGGGCGCGGCTCCGCTGTCGGCCGGCAGACTTCTTGACGGCAGCCCCATCCGTCTACCTGCCCAGCCCCGCATCGATCAATGCGCACTGCAACATGCCTTGAGCAATGTACTTCTGGATCATGCGTTCCGACACACCGAGGGTCTGGGCGATGTCGCGGTAAGGCACGCCGTCCACCTGTGCCATGATGAAGGCGGTGGCGGCCTTGTGCGGCAAGCGGCTCAGCAGCGTGCCGATCTCCATCAACGCTTCGATGATCAACGCGCGCTGCTCGGGAGAGGGCTCGAACGATTCGGGGCGCGCGGCCAGCGTGTCCAGCCATGCCTGTTCGACTTCACGGCGGCGCCATAAGTCGGCGCATAAGCCATTGGCCATGGCGCGCAAATAGCCGCGCGCTTCCGGGAAACTCTTGAATCCCTGCGAGGCCGGCTTGCTGAGCAGGCGCAGGAAGGCGTCATGGGCCAGGTCGGCGGCGTCCGCCGCATTGCCCAGACGGCGTCGCAGCCACCCTTGGAGCCATTCGTGGTGATCGCCGTAGATCACGTCCATCGACGGTGCCGCACCGTATCCGTCAGCCTTCATTCCTGTTCAAGCCCGCGGCGGTGGGGCCCCTCTGTCTAGGTGCTGCGAACGAAAGTAATTCGCATTCGCAAGAAAGAGGTGAATCATACACCATGGAGAAGGGCCTGGCATGCGCGAAATCGCGCGCCCTGCTAGTCCAGCGCTTCGTACTCGGCCATGGTGCGGTACCAGAGATCGCTCACCTTGACGGCCAGGCTGCTGGCGGTGGGGAAGGCCTCGGTCAGCAGCGTGTCGTGATTGACGAAGCGTTCGCGCAACGTGTCGATGGTCATGGTGATCAGGATGCGGATCATGCCCGCGTACTCCCGGCGCTGCAGCTTCGTGAACGCGCGGCCGCGGCGGCGCTCGGAGACGTGCAGCACTTTCATCGTCCAGTTGGCGTTGCGGTCTTCGCGCAGCCTGGTGATCGCCGCGTTGCGGTGCACGGCGGCGTACAGGTTGGCGTTCGCTTCGTACGCGCGGCAATACCAGTCGTTGGCTTCCAGGATAGCCTCATAGGTGGACAGGTTGCGCGAGTTGCTGACGCGTGCCGACTCGATGTACTCAAGGAACAGGCTCAACATCTCGAAGATGCAGTCGTCCACGTCCTTGAAGTGGTTGTAGAAGGTGCCGCGCGACAGTCCGGATTGGTCCAGCACGAACTCCACCGTGGGATTGCGCAGGGGTTCTTCCTGCACGCAGCGCGCGGTGATCGTCAGGAAAAGATAGCGGGTGCGCTCGCGCTTGGGCAGGGAGCGATCCAGGCTCTTGTGGCCAAGCATCTCCTCGAAACGCAGAGACGTGGGTATGTCGTCGTGCGGATCGATCTCCGCCTTCTGGCCCGCGATTGTCTTGTTTTGTGTCACGCCATGTCCTTTCACTGGGGTCGCCCGTCGCCGTCGCCCGATAGGCGCCGGCGAGGCCGCCGCAGCCGCATTTTACTGTCCCGTAAACGCCGCCCGGCGCTTCTGGACGAAGTGCGCGACGCCCTCCTGGAAGTCGGCGCTGCGCAGGCTGTCCACCATTTCGTCATTGGCCAGCCGCACGGCGCCGGCGAGGTCCTGGAACGGCGCTTCCCAGAGTTGCCGCTTCATCACGCGCAGGGATCTGGGAGACACCTCCGTGGCGAGGGTTTCGGCGAACGCCAGCGTCTCTTCCAACAAGGCATCTCCCTCCACGACGCGGTGCACCAGCCCCAGCCGCAGCGCCTCGTCCGCGGCGACCTTGCGCGAGCTCATCAGCATGTCGATGGCGCAGGCGTGGCCGACGACCCGAGGCAGGATCCAGGCGGTGCCGTGCTCGGCCACCAAGCCGCGCCGCGCGAAGGCGGTGGTGAAGACGGCATGCGGCGAGGCATAGCGGAAATCGCTGTACAGCGCCATCACCAGGCCCAACCCCGCCGCCGCGCCGTTGACCGCGGCGATGATGGGCTTGGAGCAGGCGGGAAAGTACGAGTAGCGCGTCTGGTAGTCGGGGCGCCGGCTCATGTCGAACGGACGCATCCGCGCTGGGTCTCGGATGTCCTCCGGTGGCAACTGCGCCAGTTCGCCCATGTCCATGCCGGCGCAGAA
>Ga0182740_1001449_pt1 | contig 16023 bp, 14 predicted proteins | sample eDN5th37CKraftBY_FD_128872 | JGI IMG/M metagenome (GOLD analysis project Ga0182740, IMG submission 128872) | Enriched backyard soil microbial communities from Emeryville, California, USA - eDNA 5th pass 37_C Kraft BY (version 2) (version 2) | ecosystem: Environmental > Terrestrial > Soil >...
GCTCGGTTCCGGCATTCGCTACGGCACGATGTTCAAGCTGATCCCCGAGCGCAAGGAATTTTCCGATTACATTGCGCGCTTCGCAGAGCGGCCCGCGCTGAAGCGCGCGATGGTCAAGGATCATGGCGACAAGGCCGCCTGAGCCGATCTCGCAAACGGTTGTTCCAAAGCACCTGGATGTGATCTCGAGCCGGGGATATCCGGCAAAGCTGTGTCTTTTCGACACTAGCGAGCCAACAGGCACCGGGCTAAATTCACGGTCCAACAGCCTTTGAATTACGGACTGGGAAGGTGCCGTATGCGTGCTTTTGTGAAAATGCTGCTGCCGCTCATTGCCGTGGCGGGTTTTGTCACTTCGGCTGCCGCCGACCAGGTTTACAACCGCGAGCCGATCGAGATTCCGACACTGTTCGGCCAGAAGCTGATCATCGGCACCAACTATCCGCGCGAGACTGTGACCTTCAACGAGAAACACGCGCCCGGCACCATCATCATCAACACCACGCAGCGCCGCCTCTATTATGTGCTCGGCAACGGCCAGGCGTTGCGCTACGCGATCGCCGTCGGCAAGGAAGGCTACGCCTGGTCCGGCACCAACAAGGTCAGCATGAAGCGCGAATGGCCGGACTGGAATCCGACCCCCGGTCAGCGTCAGCGCGACCCGAGCCTGCCCGTGCATATGGCGGGCGGGCCGAACAATCCGCTCGGCGCCCGCGCGCTCTATCTCGGCAACACGCTCTACCGCATCCACGGCACCAACGAGCCGTGGTACATGGGCACGGCGCGCTCCTCCGGCTGCATCCGCATGACCAACGAGGATGTGATCGACCTCTATAACCGCACCAAGATCGGCGCGACGGTGATCGTGCGGCGCTAGGCGCATCGCGCTTCGCATTACATTTCGTCATGCCCGGCCTTTTCCCGGTCATGATGATCTTTGCCGCCGGCGTGCCGTCTCGTCTGCGCCCGTTGCCATGCCCATAGCGTCATCTTGCTCTCGAACGGCATGAGCGCGACCGCAAGCTCCAGCGTATCGCCGCGCTCGAGCCGCTCCGTGAGGGCTTCGATCGCGCGCCGAAGCGAATCCGGCACGCGCTGCGCCGAGCGCGCAAGGCAGGCGCGCGCTGCGCCGTGACACCGTTGCGCCTTGCGGCAGGCGGTGCGCTCGCACAGGCGAGGAATGCAGATGAGATCGGCGGCAAGGCGCAGGCCGCGAGTCTTGTCGCTCGTCTCGCTGCGAAGCGCCCGGCTGAGCCGCCGGGCGACGCGTAGCCAGCCGCGGCTTGCGCCGTGTGCCGGCGGGTGATCGAGCGCGGCGCGCACGGAGTGCGCGGCAAGCATCTTGGCATCTTCGAACTGGGCGCGGCTTCGCGGCCGCGCCTGCATGGAATCGAGCAGCCGGTGCGCGGCGAGGAGAACGGCGGCGCTGTCGAGTGCATGTGCGGCGCGGGCGGGATGAGTGGTTCGGTTCGAATGAGTTGTTGGGTTCAAGACGAAAATCCTCTTCCAAAAGGTTGAATGAAAGGGGTTGGGCAAGCGGGTGCATCCTCGCTGCGGCTTGCGCGCGAGGCTGGATCATTGCGCCCCGCGCCATGAAGGCGAGGGGGATGGAGCGCCGCCCGGCGCAGCCATCTTCCTTCCGCGCCGAAGTTTGATGCTCCGGCGCTCGCCTTGCGGCGCTCCATCGTGGCGGTTTTTCGGTCCGGGCCGCGCTTTTCGTGAGGCCCGCGCGGGCGCGGGCTTCTCCGTCAGCGAGCTCCTCGCGCCGGCGCGTAATCGCCGGAGGCGGTGCCCCGGGCCGTCCCGGGAGCGCGGCTGCGAACCGCGCCCGCAGGCGCCACATCCCGCTCCGCTCTCATGACGCCTCTAGAAAACGCCCCTCGCGAGCGGGAGTGATAGGAATATAAGCCTTATAAAAGAGAAAGTCAAGCGGCAAATAAGATAATATTCACAGTAGTCTGCTTGCCGTCCTTTCCGCCGTGCGCATAAAGCGACTTTATCTTTGGCCATAAAGCGAGCTAGTGACGTCTATTCTAAACTTCGTTGGGCGGGTAACTTATGTAATCAAATCAATCTGGTGGGGGTGTCTGAGTATGTTTGCTTTCGTATTAATGCCTTTCGATGCGAGGTTCGATGACGTTTATAAGTTAGGAATTAAGGAAACAGCGGAGCAACTGGCGATTAATGCTGAGCGTGTCGATGAGCAAATATTTCATCAAGAACATATTCTTGAACGCATCTACAATCAGATTATGGCCGCTGATTTCATCATCGCGGATATGACTGGTCGTAATGCAAATGTATTCTACGAAACCGGGTATGCTCACGCCAAAGGAAAAACTTGCCTGCTGCTAACGTCGAACGCAGACGACATTCCCTTTGATCTAAAGCATCACCGGCACATAATTTACGGGAGCTCTATTCAGAATTTAAGGCAACTTCTAAAGAAGGAACTTACATGGATAAAGGCTCAGGTAGAAAATAAAAGGACAGTCATTTCACTGGCAGTGGGCAGGGTTGATGCAAATCTGGAAAAGAGCAAATTTGTTGTCGTAGCAGATGTGGATCTGTACTTTGATTTAAATAACAAGACGAACAGCACTTCTCCTGAAATCGATTCGGTTTATTTCTATACAGGTGCGGGCTGGCGATACGCTCAAGATGGCCAAGAATGCCCGTCAACCTCATCAGACGTCGCAGATTTTCAATTGCGACATTTTGTTAAGCCGCCAGTGAGACGCCTGAACGCAGGGTCTTGGGCGCAGGTAAAAATTAGCGGGAGGAAGACTGTGGCAAATGCACTTGACGGAGACAAACTGAAGGATTCGTATCGGTTATCCGGTCGTTCACTAGTACGCGTAATGACAACCGATGGGGCTTTTGACTATCCCATAGAATTGGATGTTACCGCGGAATGGCTCCCTTTTTAACAGTTTACTCCGCCGCCACGCGCTTCCTCTTCTTCGCGCCGCGCTCCAGCACCGGCTTGAGAAACTCGCCGGTGTAGCTCTTCTTCGCTTTCACAATATCTTCCGGCGTGCCTTGTGCGACGATCTCGCCGCCGCCGTCGCCGCCTTCGGGGCCGAGGTCGATGATCCAGTCGGCGGTCTTGATGACCTCGAGATTGTGCTCGATCACCGCGACGGTGTTGCCGCTCTCCACCAGCTCATGCAGCACTTCCAGAAGCTTCGCGACGTCGTGGAAGTGCAGGCCGGTTGTCGGCTCGTCGAGGATGTAGAGCGTGCGGCCGGTCGCGCGCTTCGATAGCTCCTTGGCGAGCTTGACGCGCTGCGCTTCGCCGCCCGAAAGCGTCGTCGCCTGCTGGCCGATATGGATGTAGTCGAGCCCGACGCGCATCAGCGTCTCCAGGGGCTTCCGGATCGACGGCACAGCGGAGAACAGCTCCAGTCCTTCTTCCACCGTCATGTCGAGCACGTCGGCGATGGATTTTTCCTTGAAAGTGACTTCCAGCGTTTCGCGGTTGTAGCGCTTGCCCTTGCAGACGTCGCAGGTCACGTACACGTCGGGCAGGAAGTGCATCTCGATCTTGATAACGCCGTCGCCCTGGCAGGCCTCGCAGCGGCCGCCTTTGACGTTGAACGAGAAGCGGCCCGGCTCGTAGCCGCGCGCTTTCGCTTCGGGGAGGCCCGCATACCACTCGCGGATCGGCGTGAATGCGCCGGTGTAGGTCGCGGGATTGCTGCGCGGCGTGCGGCCGATCGGCGACTGGTCGATATCGATGACTTTATCGAGATGCTCCAGCCCTTCGATCCTTTCGAACGGGGCGGGCGCGTCGTGCGCGTCGTTCAGCTTGCGGGCGACCGCCTTGTAAAGCGTGTCGATCAGCAGCGTGGACTTGCCGCCGCCCGAGACGCCGGTGATGCAGGTCATCAGCCCCAGCGGAATTTCGGCGGTGACATTCTTGAGGTTGTTGCCGCGCGCATTGATGATCTTCAGCTTGCGCGCCGGATTGGGCTTCCTGCGCTCGTGGATCGGCACGTCCAGTTCGCCGGAGAGATATTTGCCGGTGATGGATTCCTTCGAGCGGATGATGTCGTCGGCCGTGCCCTTGGCGATGATGCGCCCGCCATGAATACCGGCGCCGGGCCCGATATCGACCAGAAAATCGGCGGAGCGGATCGCGTCCTCGTCGTGCTCGACGACGATTACGGTATTGCCGAGGTCGCGCAGCCGCCGCAGCGTCTCCAGAAGCCGCGCGTTGTCGCGCTGGTGAAGACCGATCGACGGCTCGTCGAGCACATAAAGCACGCCCGTGAGGCCGGAGCCGATTTGCGAGGCGAGGCGAATGCGCTGGCTTTCGCCGCCCGACAGCGTGCCGGAGGAGCGCGCGAGCGTCAGATAATCGAGCCCGACATCGACGAGGAAGGTGAGCCGCTCGCGGATTTCTTTCAGAATGCGGGCGGCAATCTCGTTCTGCTTGGCCGTGAGCTTCTTCGGCAGATCCTCCACCCAGGCGCGTGCGCCTTTAATGGAAAGCTGCGTGACTTCGCCGATATGCTTTCCGTCGATCTTGACGGCGAGCGCTTCGGGCTTGAGGCGGAAGCCGTGGCAGGCCTTGCACGGGATCGAGGAAAAGTATTTCTCGATGTCCTCGCGCGCCCAGTCGCTCTCGGTCTCGCGATAGCGGCGCTCGAGATTGACGACAACACCCTCGAACGGCTTTTTCGTCTCGAACGAGCGTGTTCCATCCTCGTAGATGAACTTCACCTCGTCGTCGCCCGAGCCGTAGAGAATGACATCGCGGACTTTTTTCGGCAGGTCTTTCCAGGCGGTGTTGAGCGAGAATTTGTATTTGCGCCCCAAAGCCTCGAGCGTCTGCGTGTAATAGGGCGAAGACGAGCGCGACCACGGCGCGATTGCGCCCTGGCGCAGCGTCTTGGCCTGATCCGGGATCACGAGGTCGGCGTCGATTTCCTTCTCGACGCCCAGCCCGTCGCAGGACGGGCAGGCGCCATGCGGGCTGTTGAACGAAAACAGCCGCGGCTCGATCTCTTCAATCGTGAAGCCCGAGACCGGGCAGGCGAACTTCGCGGAGAATACAATGCGGTTCGGATCGTCCGCATGGCCGCGCTTCATGCCTTCTTTCTTCACGGCTTCCGGCGCGCCGTCGGCAAATTCGATCACCGCAAGGCCGTCGGCAAGCTTCAGCGCGGTCTCGAATGAATCCGCGAGCCGCGTCTTGATGTCCTCGCGCACGACAAGGCGATCGACGACGACATCGAGGTCATGCTTGAGTTTCTTGTCGAGCGCCGGTGCTTGCGGGATCTCGTAGAACTTGCCGTCGATCTTCACGCGCTGGAAGCCGCGCTTCAGGAATTCCGCGAGGTCTTTCTTGTATTCACCCTTCCTGCCGCGCACGACAGGCGCCAGCAGATAAATCCGCGTACCCTCGGGCAGCGCCATGACGCGATCGACCATCTGCGAAACGGTCTGGCTTTCGATCGGCAGGCCCGTGGCGGGCGAATAGGGCACGCCGGCGCGCGCCCATAACAAGCGCGCATAGTCGTAAATCTCTGTGACCGTGCCGACCGTCGAGCGCGGGTTTTTCGAGGTCGTCTTTTGTTCAATCGAAATCGCCGGCGACAGGCCATCGATGCGATCAACATCGGGCTTTTGCATCATCTCGAGGAATTGCCGCGCGTAAGCCGACAAACTCTCCACGTAGCGCCGCTGGCCCTCGGCATAGATGGTGTCGAAGGCAAGCGACGACTTGCCGGAACCCGAGAGCCCGGTGAACACCACAAGCTCATCGCGCGGAATATCGAGATCGACGCCTTTGAGATTGTGCTCGCGCGCGCCGCGAACGGAAATCACGCGGGTATCGCCGTGCTTGGGAGTGGAGCGGCTCATGCGGGAAAACGGCTTCTATTTCAGGTCCGGAGGTCGGCTTTCGAACGTAAGGCGCACCAAGCCGCTTTGCCATCTCCAAATGGCGGTTTTTCCCGCGATTTCAATGGCTGCAATCATGCGGTTTTCTGCACCCAGAATTTGTACATCTGCGAAAACGTGCGCGGATATTTCTCCTCAAAACGCTGCCAGTTATCCAGTTCGATCATCGCCGCATCGATCGGAAACTCACGTGCATAAAGCTGGCGCGTCTCGAGCGGCAGATCCCAGCCGATGAATTCGAGTCCGTTTTCCTTCAGGAACTGCTTGATTTGCGGGATCGTCACGCGCAGCTCGTGTTCGTGGAACAAAAGGTCGCGCAGGTCGCTGGTGCTGTAGAAATCGGGCGATTTCAGCACGCGCTTCATCGGCTCGCTGTCGGGCAGCGCCATCACATCCTGCCGGAAGCGGCGGATTTCATCGGCGCTTTTGCCGTAGCCGTGTTTCTTGATGTAGGCCCAGCCCTCGGAGACTTCCTTGCGCGCGATTTCGCTGTAGAAGCCGATATGCATGAAGCCGCCGGGGTTGAGCATCGAGACAAGCGTACGCCATGCGTGAAACGGCTCGGCCATGTGATGCATGACGCCGGTCGAGCTGATGATATCGAAGCGCCGCCCCAGCGAAGGCAATTGTAAAATATCCGCCTGGCCAAATTCGACGTTCCTGATGCGATACTGGTTGGCCATGCGCTTGGCGTAGCTCAGGCTCGACAGGCTGAGGTCAACGGCAAGGATTTTGGCGTTGGCGATCAGTTGCGCAAAACCGGCGACGACGCTGCCCGTGCCGCAGCCCGCGAACAGCACTTCTACATTGTCCTTGAAGCTGCGCGTCTGCGCATGCGGAAACAGGATCGTCAGATATTCGCGAAAGGTGATTTGCCGCTCGGGTGTGGAAGTCGCGATCCAGCGCGGATAGGGGTTTTCCTCATATTGCCCGCGCACTTTGATGGAAGTTTCGTCTTCGATCGGTGTCAGTTGCGGCAGCTCGCCGCGAATTTTCCGCTCCTGCTGCACCTCCTCGACCTGCTGGTGAAGCAGCGCCTGCAGGCCAGGGTCGCCGGCGCGGCTGAGCAACTTCGCGGCATTCGGCAGTCGATGGAGCGGCATGTAGCTTGCGAGGATCGCGAGGCGGTGCGCCGGGATTTCGGCGCCGGTATCGAGGTCGGCGGCAAGTTGCTTGTAAAGCGCCTCGACCTTTTTGGTTTCCTCGGCGCTTGCCGAGAAAACATATTCGTTGGCGAAGCATTGGCAGGCGATCGCGCCGGTCAGCGCGAGGTAATGCGGATCTACGGTCTGCTCCGGGGCAAGATCAAGGAGCGCTGCGCGCAGCATCGTCAGCATTTGTTCGATCTCGGCATCGCGCAGGCGCGTAGAGCCCAGATAAAACAGGAGATAAGGGTTTTTCGCGGTTTCCAAAAAACGCGGATCGCTCAGGAGTTCTCCGGCCGGTACGCGTGCGGGCCACGCGGCCTTTGCCCGCGCGATGAGATCGAGCACCGCCTGATTGTCCTTGATGATGGTCGCGGTGAAGTTCTTTTCCGCCAGAACCGTCAGAAGGTGGCCGAAATTCTGGAAGGCTTCATGCAACGAGGGCTTGAGCGTGAACGCCTGATGGAAATGCCGCAGCGCTTTGCCCCCGTCGCCGAGCTGCGCATAAACGAAGCCGAGCTGGTTATGCCCCTCGGCATTGGTGGGATGCTGGGCGAGTGCCGCCTCGAACGCCTCGCGGGCGTCCGCCCACTGGTTGCGGTTGGCGAGGTCGTTGGCGGTTTGAAACAGGGCGGAGCCCGAGCTTGTGTTCATGATTGCCTTGAATGAGCCGGTGGAAACGGGGCGAGGGAGTGGAAGTTATTAACAGAAGTGTCCCGAAAAACGACGAACAGAGGTGGAACGCCGGTCGCCGGACACCTTAATTCGATTGCACAGATTTTTTGGTAAATTAGCAAAAACCCTTGCGGTAACAGGAAAAACGGAATAGAACATACCGCGAACAATTTGAATGTGTCTTACGTGTGTCAAACTCCAACCCCTTGTGGAAAAATCGTTAATACCCGCTGCGCCCTAGCGGGAAAATAGCGCAGTGTCGATCCGTACTGAATGCGAAAGCCATAGCGGGAGGAAGTGATGGCCGGCAGCGTGAACAAAGTCATCCTGGTCGGCAACCTCGGTGCCGACCCCGAAATTCGCCGGCTTACCGATGGCCGCCCGGTCGCCAACCTTCGGATCGCGACTTCGGAGACCTGGAAGGACAAGAACACCGGCGAGCGCCGCGAGAAGACCGAGTGGCACCGCGTGGTGATCTTCAACGAAGGCCTGTGCCGCGTGGTTGAGCAATATCTGCGCAAGGGTGCGAAGGTCTATCTCGAAGGCCAGCTCCAGACCCGCAAGTGGCAGGACAAGGATGGCCAGGATAAATATTCGACCGAGATCGTGCTGCAGGGCTTCAACTCGCAGCTGGTGATGCTCGACAGCCGTGGCGGCGGGGGCGGCGGCGCGCTGGAAGATTCCGGCAGCGACTTCGGCTCCTCCGGCCCATCCGCGCGGCGCCCGGCACCGGCGGCCGCGAGCCGCCGCGGCGATCTCGACGACGAAATTCCGTTCTGAGCTTTTCGCCAGCGTCCGGGCTGGTGACGTCATGTCCGGCACGAGGCCAGGCATGACGATATTTCGTGTCCGGGATGCAATCGCTCCCGTCATGATGATCGGCTAGTCTCGCGCCATGCGAATCCTGGTGGTGGGGGCTTACGGGTTCATTGGCGCGGCGGTTGCCGCGCGCTTGTCCGCTGACGGCCATGAAGTGATCGGCGCCGGCCGCCGCATCCGCAACGCTTCCTATCGCCGCCCCGATCTTCGCTGGATCCGTCTCGATCTTGCGCGCGCCCGCAAACCGGAGAAGTGGCGGTTCCTGGTGCGCGGGCTCGATGCCGTCGTGAATTGCGCCGGCGTCCTGCAGGATAAGCCTGGTGACTCGACCGAGAAGATTCACGTCAGCGGCCCCGCCGCGCTCTACGAGGCCTGCGCGCTCGAAGGCGTGCGCAAGGTTGTGCACATTTCCGCGGTTGGCGTCGGCGCGGAAGCGGGGACGCGTTTTGCGCGCAGCAAGTTCGCGATCGAGGAGGAATTGAAATCGCTCGATCTCGATTGGGTCATCTTGAGGCCGTCGCTCGTCGTCGGCCGCACGGCCTATAGCGGCACCGCGCTTCTGCGCGCGATGGCGGCGATCCCGCTCGTGCTGCCGCTCACGAGAGAAAGCGCAAGCGCCCAGCCGGTGCAGGTCGATGACCTCGCGCGCGCCGTTTCATTCTTCGTCGCGAAAGATGCGCCGGCCCGGCAAACGCTGGAAATTGCCGGCCCCGAACGCTTACCGCTCCGCAAGATCATCACGCTCTATCGTCAGTGGCTCGGCTTCCGGCCGGCCGAGATCATTCGCCTGCCGCCGAGCGTCGCGACCACGCTCGCGAGGGTGGGCGATGTCGTAAGCTGGTTCGGCTGGCGTCCGCCATTTCGCTCGACATCCCTCCGGCAGCTTTCGCATGCTTTCGCCGAAAAGCCTGACGAATGGACCCGGATTACCGGCATCCAGCCGCAACGATTGGAGACTGCGTTGCAACTCGATCCTGCCGCTGCACAGGATCGCTGGTACGCCTACCTCTATCTGCTGAAGCCGGTCGCGCTCGTCGCGCTTGCCTGTTTCTGGTTGCTCACCGCCGTGATCGGCCTTGGGCCTGCGCGTGGTCTGGCTGCCGAGCTTTTGAAGGAAGTCGGCTTCGGCGACTGGGCGTCGATCGCCGCTGACGCATCGGGCCTTTTGCATCTTTTGATAGGTCTCGGCATCGTCTTGCGCCCGACTGCGCGCTTCGCGCTCGTATTCAGCCTGCCGGTGATCCTGATTTACATCGCCGCCGGGACACTGATGCGCATGGGCCTCTGGCTCGATCCGCTCGGCGCGCTCGTCAAAATGATCCCGCTTCTTGCACTCACGCTGATTACCCTTGCAATCTGGGACGACCGCTAGCGGCGGAATACGCTCGCCCCGACGGGCGTGCGGAATGCGGCAAGTGCGGCACCATGGGATCAGGATCGCGGCGACGGGAACGATGGAGACAAATTCCAGTACGCGGGTCGTGACGGAATCTCGACGGATCAACATCGAACGAAAAGGAAGGCTGCGCATGAACTGGGAGCCGCTACTTACCGCGTCATTGCCGATCCGCTTTCACGCCTTTGCCGCGATGGGTGCATTCGCGCTCGGCATCGTGCAACTCGCGGCGCCCAAGGGAACGCTGCCGCACCGGACGATCGGCTGGATCTGGGCCTTGCTGATGTTTGTGGTCGCGATCAGCAGTTTCTGGATACACGATATCAAGATGTGGGGGCCGTGGAGCCCGATTCATCTTCTTTCGATCTTTTCACTGATTACGCTTCCCGCGGCGCTGTATGCCGCGCATGTTCACCGCGTATCGACCCATCGGCGCGCCATGATTTCGCTGTTCGTCGGCGCGCTATTGATCGCGGGAATCTTCACCTTCGTGCCCGGACGCATCATGCATCGGGTTGTTTTCGGACAGTGAAAATCGACCCAGAAAACAGCTTTGAGCAGCGCTTTTCAGGCTCCCGGCACGGGCATGAAAGTGACGATTTAAGTTATTGATATTAAAGCAAAATATAGCAAAAAATCGCGGGGTTTTAGCTTGGTTTCTCCGGGCGGAATCGGCTATAAAGTGCAAGCGTTTTTTCGCGTGATTTGAGGCCACTTGTCCGACACCGATACCCCAAAACCGGGGGAGCCGGCCGCTCCGTCTCCCACCGATATCAAGCCGATTTCGCTTAGCGATGAGCTGAAGCGCAGCTATCTCGATTACGCGATGAGCGTGATCGTTTCGCGCGCGCTGCCCGACGCGCGCGATGGCTTGAAGCCGGTTCATCGCCGCATCCTCTATTCGATGAACGAGAACGGCTACGAGTGGAACAAGCCGTACAGGAAGTCGGCGCGCGTCGTCGGCGACGTCATCGGTAAATATCACCCGCACGGCGACCAGTCGGTCTATGACGCGCTCGTGCGCATGGCGCAGGATTTTTCCATGCGCCTGCCGCTGATCGACGGCCAGGGCAATTTCGGCTCGGTCGACGGCGATCCGCCGGCGGCCATGCGTTACACCGAAGTGCGCCTGATGAAGGTCGCTTCGGCGCTTGTCGAGGATCTCGACAAGGACACTGTCGATTTTCAGGAAAACTATGACGGCTCGGAAAAAGAGCCGACCGTGCTGCCGGCGCGCTTTCCGAATTTGCTCGCGAACGGCGCGGGCGGCATCGCCGTCGGCATGGCGACGAATATTCCGCCGCACAATCTCGGCGAGTTGATCGACGGCCTGACCGCGCTGATCGACAATCCGTCGCTTTCGATCGATGAGCTGAACGAGATCATCCCCGGACCGGATTTTCCGACCGGCGGTTTGATCCTGGGACGTTCCGGTATCCGCGACGCCTATCGCACCGGGCGCGGCTCGATCATGATGCGCGGCCGCGCCGCGATCGAAGAGGGCCGGGGCGAGCGCGAAAGCATCATCATCACCGAAATTCCCTATCAGGTGAACAAGACGACGCTGATCGAGAAGATCGCCGAGCTTGTCCGCGACAAGAAGATCGACGGCGTCGGCGACATCCGCGATGAGTCCGATCGCGACGGCATGCGGATCGTGATTGAGCTGAAGCGCGAGGCGATGAGCGAAGTCGTGCTCAACCAGCTCTATCGTTTCACGCCGCTGCAATCGAGCTTCCCGGCCAATATGGTGGCGCTCTCCGGCGGCCGCCCGGCGGTAATGACGCTGCTCGATCTGCTCAACGCCTTCATCGCGTTCCGCGAGGAGGTCATCGGCCGGCGCACCAAGTTCCTGCTCAACAAGGCACGCGATCGCGCTCACATTTTGGTGGGCCTCGCGATTGCCGTCGCCAATATCGACGAAGTCATCAAGATCATTCGCGGCTCGAAGGATCCGGCCGAAGCGCGCGATGCGTTGCTGGCACGCGAGTGGAAGGCCTCCGACGTGCGCGATCTCATCGCGCTGATCGACGATCCGCGCCACCGGATGCTCGAAGGCTCGGATAAGATCAAGTTGTCCGACGAGCAGGCGAGGGCGATCCTCGATCTGCGCTTGCAGCGCCTCACCGCGCTCGGCCGTGACGAGATCAAGGCGGAGTTGGACGGCCTCGGCAAGGAAATCACCGAATACCTCGAAATCCTGCGCTCGCGCCCGAAGATCCGGGGCATCGTCAAGGACGAGCTTGCGGCGATCAAGGCCGAGTTCGGCACGCCGCGTAAAACCGAAATCACCGAAGGCGGCGCCGAAGTCGAGGAAGAAGACCTCATCCAGCGCGAGGACATGGTGGTCACCGTGTCGCACGCCGGTTACGTCAAGCGCGTGCCGCTTTCGACCTATCGTGCGCAGCGCCGCGGCGGCAAGGGCCGCGCCGGTATGCAGACGCGCGAAGAGGATTTCGTTACACGCCTGTTTGTCGCTTCCACCCACGACGAGGTGCTGTTCTTCTCGTCGAAGGGCAAGGCCTATACGCAGAAGGTCTGGCGCTTGCCGCTTTCCGCGCCGCAGGCGCGCGGCAAGGCGATGGTCAACGTCATCAACATCGACGCCGACGAGCGCATCACCTCGATCATTACGCTGCCCGCCGATAACGCCGAGCGCGAAAAGCTGAACATCATGTTCGCGACGACCGGCGGCACGGTTCGCCGTAACGCGCTCTCGGATTTCACCGGCATCCGGCCGTCCGGCATTATCGCCATGAAACTCGAGGAGGGCGACGCCATCGCCGACGTCGCGCTCTGCACCGAAAAGGACGACGTGCTGCTGTCCACCGATGGCGGCCACTGCATCCGCTTCCCGGTGAGCGACGTGCGCGTCTTTACCGGGCGCAATTCCATCGGTGTACGCGGCATCAAGCTCGCGGACGGCGACAAGCTGATCTCGATGGCGATCATCCGTCATATGGAGGCGACCTCGGAGGAACGCGCCGCCTACCTCAAGATGGCGAATGCGGTCCGCCGCGGCGACGACGACACCGAGAAGAACGAGGACGACGAGGAAAAGGTCGACGCGATCGAACTGACGCAGCCGCGCTACGCCGAGATGGGCGCCGCCGAGCAGTTCATCCTCACCGTCACGGCGAACGGCTACGGCAAGCGCACCTCGTCGTTCGAGTACCGTATCACCGGCCGTGGCGGCAAAGGCATCGTCGCAATGTCGATCGGCAAGAAGAACGGCAAGATCGTCGGCTCGTTTCCGGTCGAGGAAAACGACCAGATCATGCTGGTTACCGATGCCGGCAAGCTCATCCGCACGCGGGTGAACGGCATTCGCATCGCCGGCCGCTCGACCCAGGGCGTCATCGTCTTCAACACCGCCGACGACGAGCGCGTTGTCTCCGTCGAGCGCATCGGCGAGGAGAACGGCGAGCAGGAATAGCGGCGGATGAACTTCCAGCTCTTCTCTGCATTTTTGCTCATTACCGTCGTCCTGTTTCTGACGCCGGGGCCGATCGTGACGCTCGTCGTCTCGACCGGCGCGAGCCGCGGCACGCGCGCGGCGCTTGGCGTCGTCGCGGGCTCATCGTGCGGCAACGCTATCCTGATCGCCGCGATTGCCTGCGGCCTCAGCTTCGTTGTGCGTAACGCCGCTGTCCTGTTTGAGGTGATGCGCTGGGCGGGAGTCGCCTATCTCATCTGGCTCGGCGTGCAGGCGTGGCGCCATGCCGATCGAACGGCGAATGCATCGCCGCCAGCGCGCGGCGTCTATTTCACGCGCGGATTTCTCACCGCGGTGACGAACCCCAAAACCATCGCTTTCTTCACCGCTTTCCTCCCGCAGTTCCTCGATCCGGCACTGCCGGTCGAGCGGCAGCTTGTTGTCATGAGTGCGGTCTCGGTTCTGCTGGGCGCGATGATCGATAGCGGCTGGGCGGCGGCCGCAGGGTGGGGGCGCTCGTGGTTTCTCGCCCCCGCGCGCGCGAGGCTTTTGGGGCGCGTTTCCGCGCTCGCGCTGATTGGCGGCGGTATCTGGTTGTCGTTCGCGCGGCGGCCTGCGTAGGGTTGCTGGCTGTTTATCGTTAACGGCGGGCTGCTTGTCACCTGCGCGCGCAACCGGTAACTCTTTTCCATGTCACGCACAGCGCTTTATGCCGGCTCGTTCGATCCCGTCACCAACGGCCACCTCGATGTGGTTCGCGGCGCCTGTCGCCTTGCCGACAAGCTCGTGCTGGCGATCGGCGTACACCCCGGCAAGTCGCCGCTATTTTCGGCCGACGAGCGGCTCGCGATGCTGAAGGAAGTCTGCGCACCCATCGCCGCCGCCGAGAAGGCCGCGCTCGAATTCATCACCTTTGACAATCTTGTGGTCGAAGCGGCGAGGAAGGCCGGTGCGACGTTGCTGATCCGTGGCCTGCGGGACGGTACAGATTTCGATTATGAAATGCAGATGGCCGGCATGAACGCTGCGATGCAGGCGGGCATCCAGACCGTATTCCTGCCGGCGTCGCCGCCAGTGCGCCCGATCACCGCCACATTGGTCCGGCAAATCGCGGCGATGCGCGGCGATGTCTCGGCGTTCGTCCCAAAACCCGTACTTGCCAGGCTTGCCGCCAAATTTCCCAAGTAGGTTCAAATAAACCGGAGCCGATATGATCCGATTTGTTACGCTCGCTTTTCTTTGCCTGCTCTCGTTCGCCGCTCCGGCAAGCGCGCAGAACGCCGATCCGCAGAACACCTTGATCCTCGAGACCACCAAAGGCCGCGTCGTCATCCGCCTGCGGCCCGATCTTGCACCCAAGCACGCCGAGCGCCTCAAATTGCTCGCGCGCGAAGGCTTCTACAATAACGTGCCGTTCCATCGCGTCATCGACGGCTTCATGGCCCAGACGGGCGACGGCCAGTACGGCAACGGCACCGGCGGTTCGAAGCACCCGAACCTTCCGGCGGAATTTTCGCAGACGCCGTTCGTGCGCGGTGTCGTCGGCATGGCGCGCAGCGCCAATCCGAATTCGGCGAACAGCCAGTTCTTCATCATGTACGCGCCGAACTCCGGCCTCAACGGCCAATACACCGTCGTCGGCAATGTCATCTCCGGCATGGAGAATGTCGATAAGCTGAAGAAGGGGCCGGAGTCGCTGAACGGAAGCGTCACCAATCCCGACAAGATCGTCACCGCACGCGTCGCCGCCGATAAGCAGTAACGCAAGAAGCAAGAACGAGAGGAGCCGTCATGGCCGACAAGGAAAATACTTTAATTCTTGAAACCACCCAGGGACCCGTCACTATCGCGATGAAGCCCGATCTTGCGCCGAACCACGTGAAGCGCATCAAGGAGTTGGTGCGTGAAGGCTTTTACGATGGTGTCGTGTTTCACCGCGTCATCGACGGCTTCATGGCGCAGACCGGCTGCCCGCACGGCACCGGCACCGGCGGCTCGGGCCAGAAGCTCAAAGCCGAATTCACGCCGACCAAGCACGTGCGCGGCACCGTTTCGATGGCGCGCGCACAAAACCCGGATTCCGGCGATAGCCAGTTCTTCATCTGCTTCGCCGACTCGCCGTGGCTGAACAATCAGTACACGGTGTGGGGCGAGGTGACGTCCGGCATGGAGAACGTCGACAAGATCAAGCGCGGCGAGCCGGTGAAAGATCCCGACAAGATCGTGAAGGCGAGGATGGCGGCCGGCTAAGGCCCGCTACTTCTTCGCCATACAGTCCTTGATGAAGGCGCGGCGCTTCTTGAAATGAAGCCCGCGCTTTTTCGCGTCCGCCTTGCAGGCGCGTTTGTGCGCGGCGTGCGATGAGACCGCCATCTGCTTGGCCTGTATTTTCTCCGGCGTCAGCGGCTGCGCACTAGCCTTAGGTGTTAGCGCGATGCAAAAGACAAACGTGCCCGCGAGTGTTATCGTCCGTAACAAATTTGTCATATATGACATTGGCTTATCTCCCCAGCGGCGCGCTTGTAGACGCGCAGCACGGCGGGAGCAAGGATCGTAAAAGGATCGGAAGACTTGCGCACAGACCTTTTCGATTTCGAACTGCCGCCCGAGCGGATTGCCCTTCGGCCGGTGACGCCGCGTGA
>Ga0182740_1001451_pt1 | contig 16012 bp, 11 predicted proteins | sample eDN5th37CKraftBY_FD_128872 | JGI IMG/M metagenome (GOLD analysis project Ga0182740, IMG submission 128872) | Enriched backyard soil microbial communities from Emeryville, California, USA - eDNA 5th pass 37_C Kraft BY (version 2) (version 2) | ecosystem: Environmental > Terrestrial > Soil >...
CACAGCCCGCAGGTCGCCGCGCGCGCCGATCGCCACTGGCTGATCTCCAAGAGCCATGACGGCACCGTGACGCGCACCGACGTCCGTTCGCTCTCCGCCGGGGAGCGGCGCGAGGAAATCGCGCGCATGCTGTCCGGCGCCGAAGTGACCGACGAAGCACGCGCCCAGGCGTCGCGGCTGCTCGACGTGGTCTAGAGTGATTTCGAGGCAGACGGCATCATCTACCGACTCGGAAATCACGGCACACAAACAAGAAAACAGGAGTCGGCCCGATTCAATCTGAAGCGGATCGACTCTAAGTGCCGCTGGCGGGTGAGGCACGCGGCCCGGTCAGGGCGAGGTGAGGCGCGCGACCAGCCGTTCCGCCTCGGCCCAGGTCAGCGCGACATGATCGGCACCGGCGTCGCGCAGGCGGTCGGCATGCCCGGCGCGGATATGGGCGCCGGCGCACAGCCCGATGACCGTCATCCCCGCGGCGCGGCCGGCGCGGACCCCGCCCGCGCTATCCTCGATCACGATGCAGGCCGATGGCGCCACGCCGAGCCGCCCGGCCGCGAACAGGAAAATATCGGGATGCGGTTTGCCGCACGCAACCTGATCGGCGCTGTAGACATGCGGGCCGAACGCATCCGCGAGACCCAGCAGCGCCAGACACGATGCGAGCCGGTCCGGCGCGCTCGTCGACGCGATCGCGCGCGGCATCCCCGCGCACCTGTCGAGAAACGCGCTCGCCCCCGCGACTTCGCGCAAATCGGTCTCGAACCGGGCGAGCGTCGCCGCCTTCAGATCCGCCGCGAAGGTGTCGGGCACCGGCCGGCCGATGGCGCGCTCGATAGCGGCGATCACCTCGGCCCAGCACCGGCCCATATAGCGGGCGAGCGCCTGATCCGGCGTGGTCGGCACGCCGAGCCGCGTCACCCACTCGCCAAGCACGGCATTGGCGAGCATTTCGCTGTCCGCCACCACGCCGTCGAAATCGAGGATCAGCGCGGCGGCCATCCGACGCCTCCGGTCCGGGTTCGCCGCGGGCGAAACCGTGCGTCCGATGGTGGGCGCGGCAGGGATTGAACCTGCGACCCCACCCGTGTGAAGGGTGTGCTCTACCACTGAGCTACGCGCCCATCTGGCCGTCTCGCTCGGAGCGGCCGACCGGGAATGGAGCCGGACAGTCCCCAATGCCTGCCCGACGCGCGGCGATTAAGCGCTCGCCCGGCGCTTGTCCAGCCCGATGGGCCCGGAAAGCAGCCGACCGGACCCCGCCCGGCCCCGGCCGCGTTCGATGGTTAGTTGACGGCGTCCTTCAGGCCCTTGCCCGCCTTGAATTTCGGCTGAATCGACGCCTTGATCTTCATCGGCTCGCCGGTGCGCGGGTTGCGTCCCGTCGACGCCTTGCGCTTCGAAACGGAAAATGTGCCGAAGCCGACGAGGCGCACCTCGTCCCCCTTCTTGAGCGTTGCGCTGATCGCCTCGAAAACGCCTTCGACAGCCTTGGCCGCGTCATTCTTGCTCAGACCCGCTGTCTCGGCGACAGCCCCGATGAGTTCTTGCTTGTTCATGCCTGCGGAACCCCCTTACAAAGGTAAGAATTTCTTGACTCGCGGCGCATGCCGGAGGCGCATCTAAGGCTTGGCGGCAGCCCGCTGTCAAAGGGAAAGCATCATTTTTGCTTCAAATGGCGCTGATTCGAAGCTCAATGGCGGATCGAAGCGCTCCCGGGTTCGCCTGCCGCGCCTGAAATATGCTGGGGAGGCTCGGCCGCGAATTCGTCGGCATCGCTCCAGTCGATCGCCTGCAAAGGCGCCGCCAGCGCCAGCGTCAGCACCTCGTCGACATGGGCGACCGGCGTGATCGTCAAGTTCTCCCGGATGTTGGCCGGCAACTCCACCAGATCCTTCTCATTCTCGCGCGGGATCAGGACGTGGGTGATGCCGCCGCGCAGCGCCGCGAGCAGCTTCTCCTTGAGGCCCCCGATCGGGAGCACCCGGCCGCGCAGCGTGACCTCTCCGGTCATCGCGAAATCGCGGCGAACCGGCACGCCGGTCAGCGTCGAGACAATCGCCGTGACGATCCCGATGCCCGCTGACGGGCCGTCCTTGGGCACCGCGCCTTCGGGAAGGTGGATATGGATGTCCTTGCGGGCGAACAGGCTGGGCTTGATCCCGTAGCTGGGGCTGCGCGCCTTGACGAAGGACAATGCGGCCTGCACCGATTCCTTCATGACGTCGCCGAGCTTGCCGGTGGTGCGGATCTGGCCCTTGCCGGGGACGGTGACGGCTTCGATCGTCAGCAGTTCGCCGCCGACTTCGGTCCAGGCGAGGCCGGTGACGGCGCCGATCTGATCCTCCTCTTCGCCCACGCCGAACCGATATTTGCGCACGCCGGAGAAGCTGGACAGCGAATCGGGCGTGATCTCGACCGCCGCCGTCTTGCCCTCGAGAATGCGGCGTAGCGCCTTGCGGGCGAGCTTCGCGATCTCGCGCTCCAGCGTCCGCACGCCGGCCTCGCGCGTATAATAGCGGATGAGGTCGCGCAGCGCGTCGTCGGTGAGGGTGAACTCGCCCTCCTTGAGGCCGTGGGCCTCGATCTGCTTCCCGATCAGATGCGATCGGGCGATCTCGATCTTCTCGTTCTCGGTATAGCCCTCGAGGCGGATGATCTCCATCCGGTCGAGCAGCGGCTGCGGCAGATCGAGCGAGTTCGCCGTGGTCACGAACATCACGTCGGAAAGATCGACGTCGATTTCGAGATAATGGTCCTGAAAGTGGCTGTTCTGCTCCGGGTCGAGCACCTCGAGCAGCGCCGACGCCGGATCGCCCCGGAAATCGTGGCCAAGCTTGTCGATCTCATCGAGCAGGAACAGCGGATTGGATGTCCCCGCTTTCTTGAGATTGGTGACGATCTTGCCGGGCAGCGAGCCGATATAGGTGCGGCGGTGGCCCCGGATCTCGGCCTCATCGCGGACGCCGCCGAGCGACTGGCGCACGAATTCGCGCCCGGTGGCGCGTGCGATCGAGCGGCCGAGCGAGGTCTTGCCGACCCCGGGCGGCCCCACCAGACACAGGATCGGCCCCTTGAGCTTGTTGGTTCGCGCCTGCACGGCAAGATGCTCGATGATCCGGTCCTTGACCTTCTCGAGGCCGTAATGATCCTCGTCGAGCGCGCGCTGCGCCTCGGCCATGTCCTTCTTGACCCGCGATTTCTTGCCCCACGGCAAGCCGAGCAGGACGTCGAGATAATTGCGGACCACGGTCGCCTCGGCGGACATCGGCGCCATGGTGCGGAGCTTCTTGAGCTCGCTCGTCGCCTTGGCGCGCGCCTCCTTCGAGAGCTTGAGCTTGGCGATTTTCGCGGCAAGCTCGGCAAGCTCGTCGCCACCGTCCTCGCCGCCGGTGCCGAGTTCGCGCTGGATCGCCTTCAATTGCTCGTTGAGATAATACTCGCGCTGGGTCTTCTCCATCTGCCGCTTGACGCGGCTGCGGATCTTCTTTTCGACTTGGAGGACGCCCAACTCGCCTTCCATGAAGGCGAACGCCATCTCCAGCCGGCGCGCGGGATCGAGTTCGACGAGCAGCGCCTGCTTGTCCGGCACCTTGATGCTGACATTCGCCGCGACGGCATCGGCGAGCCGGGCGGCATCCTCGATCTGGCTCAGCTGTGTCGCCGTCTCGGCGGGCATCTTCTTGTTGAGCCGCGCATAATTTTCGAACTGTTCGACCACCGAGCGCATCAGCGCCGCGATCTCCTCGCCCTCCGCCTCGCCATCCTCGACCAGCGTGACCGTCGCCGTCAGGTGCGTGCCCTCCGCCTCCAGCGTTTCGAGGCGCGCGCGCTGGCGGCCCTCGACGAGCACGCGCACCGTGCCGTCGGGCAGCTTGAGCAGCTGGAGCACCGTCGCCACGACCCCGAGATCGTAGAGCGCGTCGCGGTCGGGGTCGTCCTCGGCCGGGTCGAGCTGGGCCACGAGGAAGATCGCTTTGTCCGCCGCCATCGCGCTTTCCAGCGCCGCCACCGATTTGTCGCGGCCGACGAACAGCGGAACGATCATTTGCGGGAAGACGACGATATCGCGCAGCGGCAGGACGGGAAGGGACTCGGCCATGGATACTCCAGCCAGGGGTTCGACGCGGCGGCGTCTTGGCATCTGGCGCCTATATGGGGAACAACTCTATGGGCGGCAACCGGACCGGATCAATCCCTCTTGCCGGGGCCGGTGCGCCGGACTGCCGGCCGCCCCAGCCGCCGGCCGGCGGCCAGCGTCGCGATCAGGAGAACCAGCCCCGTAAGTGAGAGGCGCGCGCCCCACAACTCCGCCGCGGTCGGCGCCAGACGGAAGTCGACCCGGTGCACGCCAGCGGGCACGACCGTGGCGGCAACGTCGAGCCCCGGGGCCAGCCGCCGGCTCTTGCCGGCCGGCACGCCGGAGACCGTCACGTCCCAGCCGGTGAACTGCAACTGGTGGATCGCCACGATCCGTGGCCGGTCGAACGCGGTGCGAAGCTCGATCGCGCGCGGCGCCCAGCGAACGATCGCAGGCGCCGGCCCCGAAGGCCAGGCCAGGGTTCGCCGCGCGCCGAACACATCGGCAAGCCGATCGAGGTCGCCGAGACGATATTCCTTCTGATCGCGCGTATCGGCGAGGGTTTCGACGATGCCGGGCGGATGACGGTGCTCGATCCGGGCCTTCGTGACCCGCGCGGCGAGGAAACCGGCATTGACCACGAACAGCGCCAGCGTCGCCCCGCCAAGGACCGCGCGCGCGCGTTTCCCCTGCCAGGCGCCGACCGCCGCGAACCCGACCGCGCCGAGCCCGGCGACGAACAGGGTCGCGATGCTCAGAAACCGCCACGGAAACTGGATCTTGTTGAGAATGGTGCCCGCCGCCCAGAGCGGCGCGGCGGGGGCGCTGATTAGCAGGCCGATCGCCAGGATCGCGGCGAACAGCACCGCGCCCTGCCACCGCGCGTGGGGGTCGCCGTGTCGTCTGACCAGCCAGAAACTCGCCAGCGTGACCAGCGCATAAAACAGGCTCACCGCGCCGATCACGAGTTCCGTGCCCGAATCCGGCCAGCGAGGCCCGCCGACCAGCCAGCGCCACGGATAGAAATAGGGGCCGAACAGGCTGCGGGTGTTGATCGCCTCGCTCAATACCAGCGCGGGCAGCAGATAGGCCGCCGCCAGCAGACCGGCGACGAATCCGCTCCAGGCAAACGCGACCGCCAGCCCCGCCGATGGCCGATACGCGACGGCGAGAATTACATAGCCGCCCAGAATCGGCGCGAGCATCAGGGTCGAAGGTGCATGGCTGACCGCGTACAGCGCCAGCGCCACGATGGCGGTCGCGCTGGGGCGCCGCGTCGCGCGAATCCGCTCGGCGCCGTAAAACACCCAGGGCAGAACCGTCATCGCCGCCAGTTCCGCGAAGGCACCACGCTGATAGACGTTCACATAAGCGTGGTAGGGCAGCAGCGTGTAGAGCAGCGCGCCGAACAGCGCCGCATCGGCTTTGCCGGTCAGCGCCTTCGCCCATCGGTAAGCCCCGATCGCCCCGCCGAGCAGCAGGATGAAAATGGCGATCACGAACCGTGCCGGAATCTGATCGGCGGCGGGCAGCAACGGCGCGGTCAGGCTCGCCAGCCACTGCACACTCGGCGCGTAGAGGAAGAAAGCGGGGCTGCCGAACCCGGCATTATGCGCCAGCAGCCAGCGCGGCCACCAGTCGCCGCCCCAGAATTGCGGCGCGAAATAATATTGCCACCGCCATTGAATCTGGGCGTCGCCGGTGAAAGCGTCGGCGACGAAGAACGCCGGCACTACGAACAGCAGGCAGCAGCCGATGAGAGCGAGAGCGGCGACCCGGCCGCCGCCGGTCGCCGCCTGATCCTCGCCCCCCGGCCCGGTCATGCGGCGCCGGGCGCCTCCTTGCCCTTCTTGGCGAAGACGCGCACCGGCTCCTTGCGGCCCTCGACCACGTCCTTGTCGATCATGATCTCGTCCACGCCGTCCATCGCCGGCAGTTCGAACATCGTATCGAGCAATATGCCCTCAAGGATCGAGCGCAGCCCGCGCGCGCCGGTCTTGCGGTCGATCGCCCTGCGCGCGACCGCCACCAGCGCCTCCTCGGTGAAGCCGAGCCGGACGTCCTCCATCTCGAACAGCTTCTGATACTGCTTGACCAGCGCGTTTTTGGGCTCGGCCAGAATCTTGACGAGCGCCGCCTCGTCGAGGTCCTCCAGCGTCGCGATCACGGGCAAACGGCCGACGAACTCCGGGATCAGCCCGAACCTGAGCAGATCGGCCGGCTCGCAATGGCGCAGTACCTCGCCGGTGCGGCGCTCGTCGGGCGCCGCCACGAACGCGCCGAAACCGATCGACTTGCCCTGAAGGCGATCGGCGATGATCTTCTCGAGCCCCGAAAAGGCGCCGCCGCAGATGAACAGGATGTTGGTCGTATCGACCTGAAGGAATTCCTGCTGCGGATGCTTGCGCCCGCCCTGCGGCGGCACGCTCGCCGTGGTGCCCTCCATCAGCTTGAGCAACGCCTGCTGGACGCCCTCGCCCGACACGTCGCGGGTGATCGAGGGATTGTCCGCCTTGCGGCTGATCTTGTCGATCTCGTCGATATAGACGATGCCGCGCTGGGCGCGCTCGACATTATAGTCGGACGCCTGGAGCAGCTTGAGGATGATGTTCTCGACATCCTCGCCGACATAGCCCGCCTCGGTGAGCGCGGTGGCGTCCGCCATCGTGAACGGCACGTCGAGAATGCGCGCCAGCGTCTGGGCGAGCAGCGTCTTGCCGCAGCCGGTGGGGCCGACCAGCAGGATATTCGACTTGGCCAGCTCGACATCGGCGCCCTTCGCGCCGTGATTGAGCCTTTTATAGTGATTGTGCACCGCAACCGAGAGCACCCGCTTCGCCTGCGACTGGCCGATCACATAATCGTCGAGGACGTTGCAGATCTCCTGCGGCGTGGGCACGCCGCCGTCCTTCTTCGACACCAGCGCCGACTTGGTCTCCTCGCGGATGATGTCGTTGCACAGCTCGACGCATTCATCGCAGATGAACACGGTCGGCCCGGCAATGAGCTTGCGCACCTCATGCTGCGACTTCCCGCAGAAAGAGCAGTAGAGGGTGCTCTTCGAATCGCCGCCACTCAGCTTAGTCATAAAACCCTTACCCTCGGCCGCCCGAGTCGGCGACCATCCTAGACCGCCCTTTCGCAGCGCGGCAATGGCTATATATGCCGCCGCCGGGACACCCGGCGGCTATCATCCGCCGGCCTCTGCCCAGATGTTATGTAGAGTTGTTGCGCGGGATACAAGCCGCCCAGCCTAAACCGAATTGCCGAACAAGGACATAGCCGCCCGGGCTCCCATCGCGCGCCGCCGCCTCAGGCCGCCGGCTGCTCGTCGGTCGGCGCCGGGCGCTTGTCGAACACCTCGTCGATCAGGCCGAATTCCTTGGCTTCCTGCGCCTCCAGAAAATTGTCGCGATCCATCGCCTTCTCGATCTCCTCGATCGGGCGCTTGGTATATTGCGCGTAGAGCGTGTTGAGCCGGTGGCGCATCCGCAGAATCTCGCGCGCCTGGATTTCGATGTCCGACGCCATGCCCTGGGTTCCGCCCGACGGCTGGTGGATCATGATCCGCGAATTGGTGAGCGCGACCCGCATGCCGGGTTCGCCCGCCGCGAGCAGGAAGCTGCCCATCGACGCCGCCTGACCGATGCAGACCGTGCCGACGCGCGGCCGGATATATTGCATGGTGTCATGGATCGCGAGCCCCGCCGTGACGACGCCGCCCGGCGAGTTGATATACATGAAGATGTCCTTCTTCGGATTCTCGGATTCGAGGAAGAGCAGCTGGGCGGTGATCAGCGAGGCCATATGGTCCTCGACCATGCCGGTGACGAACACGATCCGCTCGCGCAGCAGCCGCGAATAGATATCGAAGCTGCGTTCGCCGCGCGTCGATTGTTCGATGACAATGGGAACGAGGCCGGCGGCGATGTCGGCGTGATCGTGGCTCATGGGTCGGGAGGGCCTTTCTGTTCGCGTGCCCGCCCTACATCGACGTTCGCGGGACCGAGTTCAAGGGCCTGCGCCGCGCTTGCCCGGAAAGGCAGCGCCAACCCCGCCGCCGCCCGCCTCACTCCGGCTCGGGCGCCTTCAGCGCCAGATAGGCGAGCCGGCGCACTTCGTGCCTGCCTCTGACCACGGTATCGAGGATCAGGCCCGAAAAGCCGCAGAGGAACGCCAGAATCATCAGGCCGGTGACGAGCACGGCGGTCGGCAGGCGGGGGACCAGGCCGGTCTGGGCATAGGTCAGGATCAGCGGGGCCGCGAGGATCACGGCGAGCACCACCAGCCCCGCGCTGACCGCGCCGAAGAACAGCATCGGCCGCTCGGTGCGGAACAGGGTGAGGATCGTCCGCAGGATCCGCCAGCCGTCGCGATAAGTGGAGAGCTTGGAGACCGATCCTTCGGGACGGGCGGCGTAGGCCGTCACCTGCTCGGCCACCGGCATCCGCAGTTCGAGCGCATGAACGCTGATTTCGGTCTCGATCTCGAAGCCCGAGGACAGAACCGGGAAGCTTTTGACGAAGCGCCGCGAGAACACCCGATAGCCCGACAGGATGTCGCTGAAGCTGCGCCCGAACAGGCGCGCGAGCAGGCCGGTGAGCACGCGGTTGCCCAACCGATGCCCGCGCCGGTATGCGGCCTCCACCTCGGACTGGCGGGCGCCGACCACCATGTCGAGCTGCCCATCGAGCAACTGGCGAATCAGCGCCGGCGCCGCCGCCGCGTCATAGGTCGCGTCGCCGTCGGCCATCACATAGATGTCGGCTTCGATGTCGGCGAACATCCGCCGCACGACATGGCCCTTGCCCTGCATCCGCTCGGCGCGGACCACGGCGCCGGCCTCGCGGGCACGTTCGACGGTACGGTCCCGGCTGTTATTGTCGTAGACATAAACCGTCGCGTCGGGGAGCGCGGCGCGAAACCCGGCGACCGTCGCGCCGATCGCGGCCTCTTCGTTGTAGCACGGCAGCAGCACTGCTATGCGCGGCTGCGACGGGCCATTGTTTCGGGCATCCATGAATATAGTCCATCCTCGATCATGGGCCGCGCGCATTGCGGCGGTTCGGTAAGCTCGCTAGAGGAACGCGCCGCCGCATAACAGTCGCCAATAAAGGTAACGAAGCCGTTATACGCAGCCAACCAGACTGTAGCGAAAAATGCTGCTCCCCTATCGAAACGGGTCGCCCGGGGACAGCAATCGGAGAAGCATGAATGCGTGAGCTCCGACGACGATGGCCGTTGATCCTTTTCGCGGTTGCGGCCTCGCTCGCGCTGCTGTGGCCCGCGTTCATCAACGGCCAGCCGTTCATCTTCGACGACACGACCAATTATGTCCGTGGCGCGGACGCCGCCGCCTATCGGCTGACCGGAATCGACACCGCCTGGACCCATGAATTCGTCGCCCGGTACGGCGAACTCGACACGCTCGCCGCCAGAAACCGGACGCCGCGGGCCACGGCAGACCTCCCGGTCACGCTGTCGGGGCGTTCGGTCTATTATGGCGCGCTGCTCTATCTGTCGCAGGCGGTGGACGGATTCTGGCTTGCCGCCCTGTTTCAGGCCGTGCTCACCGGCCTGGCGATCCTCTTCACCTGGGAACGTCTGGCGCGCCCGTCCGGCGCGGCCCGCCGCTACGGCGGCGCCTTCCTGATCGTCGCCCTGATCGCGGCGCTGACGCCGGCGGCCTATTTCGCGAGCTTCGCGATGCCCGACATCTTCGCGCCGCTCGGCCTCCTCGCGCTGGCCCACCTCCTGTTCTTCCCCGACCGCGACAGCAGGGCGCGGCGATTGTTCTGGTTCGCGCTCCTGCTCTTCGCCCTGCTGGCACATAGCGCCAACATCCTGCTGTTCGGCGGGCTTTTCGTGCTGTGCCTCGCGGGGCGCCTACTCGGCCGACTTCCCATCCGGCGCGGAGCCCTGGTGGCGGTCGTGCTTGCGATCGTGCTCGGGATCGGCGGCGAAGCGCTGTTTTCCGCCACCGTGCGCGGCCTTACCGGGGCACCGCCGGTTCGCCCGCCGTTCCTGATGGCGCGCATCATCGACGACGGCCCGGGCTACCGCTTCCTGCGCGACACCTGCCCCGGCAACGGCTTTTCGGTCTGCCGCTATCTGCCGATCCTCCCCTTGAACAGCGACGCGTTTCTCTGGACGAAGGCCCCGGGGCGCGGCGTGTTCCAGGCCTCCCCGCCCGCCGAACGGCGCGCGCTGGCCCATGAGGAAACCGCATTCGTCCTCGCGGTGGCGCGCGCTCGGCCGTTCGACCTGGCATCCTCGGCGCTTCGATCGACGATCGCGCAGATCTCGTTCATGGGGCTGTCGGAGTTCAACTATCGCCACAAGACCGAGCTGTTCCTGCACGAGAAACTCCCGCCCGCCGAGGCCCGCCGCCAGGCAGGGACGGCGGCGATCCGCGATGCGATGCCGACCCGGGCAATCGCGCGCATCACCCCGGCCCTGACCGCCGCGTCGCTGGCGTTCCTGGCGGTCGCCGCCGCCCTCGCCTGTCCCGCGATCCGGCGCAGCGGCACCACCGGCGCGCTCGGCGGCTTCGCGCTCCTTGTCCTCGCGGGCGTCCTACTCAACGACGTGATCGCGGGGACGATGTCGACCCCGCACGACCGCTATCAGGCGCGCATCATATGGCTGCTGCCGCTGCTCGCCCTCTGCGCGCTGCCCGCCACCCTGGCCGCATGGGAGCGGCGACGGCAGAAACCAGCCCCGCAGGCGCCGCTCGCAACCGACTGACGGGGGAAGAAAAGCCCCCGCCGCCGCTCACTTCTTGGGCGCGGGGGCCTTCTTCTTCGCCGGTGCGGCGGCTTTCGCGGCGGGAGCCGCGTCGCTCGCGGGCTTGGCCGAAGCCTTCTTGGCGGCCGGTTTCGCAGGCGCCGCATCAGCCGCAGCGGCTTTCTTCGGCGCGGCCTTCCGGGCGGCGGGCTTCGCCGGCTCGCTGGCCTCGGCCTTCGCAGATCCGGCCTTGGCCGCCTCGGCCTTTTCGTCCTTGGCCGCCGGCTCCGGCTTTGCCTTCTTCGCGGCCGGCTTTTTCGCCTTGGGCTCATGGTCGTGATCGTGGTCGCAATCCGGCCCATGGACATGCGGCTTGGGCGTATCGTCCTCGTCGGCCTCGATCGCCGCTTCCAGCTCCTCGCGGGTCACGGCGCGATCGGTGATCTCGGCCTTCTCGAACAGCCAGTCGACCACCTTGTCCTCATAGAGTGGCGCGCGCAGCTGGGCGGCGGCCATCGGGTCCTGCTGGACATATTGGACGAAGCGTTCGCGATCCTTGGGATTATACTGCTGCGCCGCCTGCACGACGAGGCGCTGCATCTCCTGCTGCGTCACCTCGACGCCGTTCTTCTGGCCGATCTCGGAAAGCAGCAGGCCGAGGCGGACCCGCCGCTCGGCAATCGCGCGATAATCGTCGCGCTCGGCTTCCATCTCGGCGCGGGCCGCCTCGGGGTCTTCCTCGTGGCTCGCCTCATGCTCGAGCTGCGCCCAGATCTGGCCGAACTCGGCCTCGACCATCGACGGCGGCACCGGAAAATCGTGCTTGGCCGCGAGCTGGTCGAGCAGCTTGCGCTTCATATGGGTGCGGGTCAGGTTGTTGAGTTCCTGCGCCACCTGATCTTTGAGCAGATTGCGGAGCTGGTCGAGGCTTTCCAGGCCGAGCGACTTGGCGAACGCCTCGTCGGCCACCGCCTCCTTCGCCACCTTCACCTCGGAGACCGTCACCTCGAAGGTCGCCGCCTTCCCCTTCAGATAATCGACGCCATAATCGTCGGGGAAGGTGACGTTCAGTGTACGGCTCTCGCCCGCCTTGACGCCTTCCAGCCCGCTCTCGAAGCCGGGGATCAGGCGGCCCGAGCCCAGCTCGACCGACATGCCCTCACCTTTGCCGCCCTCGAACACCTCGCCGTCGACCTTGCCGAGATAATCCATCACGACGAGATCGCCCTCGATCGCGGGGTGGCCCTCCATCGCCGGTTCGAAGCTCTTCTGCTGGGCCGCGATCCGCGCCACGGCGGCGTCAACCTCCGCCTCGGCGGCCTCGACGGTCAGCCGCTCCAGCGCGAGGCCCTCGATCGCGGGCTCGGGCACATCGGGCAGCACTTCGAGCGAGACCTTGACCTCGGCATCCTTGCCGCTGGCATAGGTCTCGTCGAGCTCAACCGCGGGCTGCATCGCCGGACGCAGCTTCTGCTCGGCGAGCAGTTCCTGAACGCTGTCCTGCACCGCCTTGTTGAGCGCATCCTGCTCGAGCGCCGGCCCGTGCATCTTGCGGATCAGGTTGGCGGGCACCTTGCCGGGGCGGAAACCGGGCATGCGGATCTGCGGCGCCACCTGGCGGACTTCGGCCTCGACGCGCGCGAGGATATCCTTGGCGGATATGGTGAGCGTGTAGGCGCGCTTCAGCCCCTCGTTCAAAGTCTCGACAGTCTGCATCGGCATTTCCGGGCCTTCTCGTGAAAATGGGTCGGGGCACCAAGTCGCGCGTGTGACCGCGGAGCTGGTGCGGGCGAAGGGACTCGAACCCCCACATCTTGCGATACTGGAACCTAAATCCAGCGCGTCTACCAGTTCCGCCACGCCCGCCGGGCCGCCGGTCGGCGGCTCTATAGCAGGGCAGGAGCCGAGGGCAAGGATTAGCCGCGCCGCCCCGGACGCACGGACGCGCCCAATATCAGCCCAGCGCCTTTTTCAGCAGGTCGTTGACCACGCCGGGATTGGCCTTGCCCGCCATCGCCTTCATCGTCTGGCCGACGAAGAAGCCGAACAGCTTGTCCTTGCCGCCGCGATACTCCGCGACCTTGTCGGCGTGGGCGGCGAGGACGCCCGCGATCGCCGCCTCGATCGCGCCGGTGTCGCTGGTCTGGCGCAGCCCGCGTTCGTCGACGATTGTCGCCGGATCGCTGCCGGTTTCGAGCATGATCTCGAACACCTGCTTGGCGAGGCTGCCCGAGAGCGTGCCGTCGGCCACCAGACCAAGCAGTTCGGCGCCCTGCGCCGGGCTCACCGGGCTGTCGTCGATCGTCCGCCCGACGCGGTGCAGCGCGCCGAACAGGTCGGAGATCAGCCAGTTCGCCGACGCCTGGGCGACCTCCGCCTCGGGCTTGCCGCTCGCCGCGAGCAGCGCCTCGAACCAGCGCGCCACCGCCACGTCGGCGGTCAGCACCGATGCGGCGTAAGGGGTCAGTCCCAGCGCGCCCTCGTAGCGCGCCCGCTTGGCGTCGGGCAGCTCGGGCAGACTCGCGCGGCACGCCGCGACGAACGCCTCGGAAAGTTCGAGCGGCAGCAGATCGGGATCGGGGAAGTAGCGGTAATCGTGCGCGTCCTCCTTGGAGCGCATCGAGCGGGTCTCGCCCCGGTCGGGATCGAACAGCCGGGTCTCCTGGACGACCGTTCCGCCGGCTTCGAGCACATCGACCTGGCGCGCCGCCTCATGCTCGATCGCGGCCATCACGAAGCGCACCGAGTTGACGTTCTTGGTCTCGGTCCTGGTGCCGAGCGGCCCGCCGGGGCGGCGCACCGAGACGTTGACGTCGGCCCGCATCGAGCCTTCCTCCATATTGCCGTCGCACGAGCCGACGTAGCGGAGAATGGAGCGAAGCTTGCGCAGATAGGCGCCGGCTTCGGCGGGCGAGCGCATTTGCGGCCGCGAGACGATCTCCATCAGCGCGACGCCGCAGCGGTTCAAATCGACATAGGAGGCGGTCGGGTGCTGATCGTGCATCAGCTTGCCGGCATCCTGCTCGACATGGAGGCGCTCGATCCCGATCTTCCGGGCGGCGGGAATGCCGGCCTTCTCGTCGGCGTCGATCGTCAGCGCGCCTTCGCCGACGATCGGATGATACAACTGGCTGATCTGATAGCCCTGCGGCAGATCGGCGTAGAAATAATTCTTGCGATCGAACCGCGACCAGCGGTGGATTTCCGCGTCGAGCGCCATGCCGGTGCGGACCGCCTGGCGGATACATTCGCCGTTCGGCACCGGCAGCATCCCCGGCATCGCCGCGTCGACCAGTGAGACATGGGTGTTGGGCTCGGCCCCGAACGCCGTCGAGGCGCCCGAAAACAGCTTGGCGTTCGAGGTGATCTGGGCGTGGACCTCAAGCCCGATCACGACCTCCCACTCGCCGGTCGCGCCCTGGATACGGTAGCTGGCCTCGTTCGTCATCTCGCTTCAATCCACCTTCACGTCCGCTTTGATCCGCGCGCGCGGCGATACCATCACCGCACCCGCCGGAACATCGTCGATGACCAGCGCATGTGCGCCGATCACCGCATGATCGCCAATCCTTACCGGCCCCAATATGCTCGCGCCCACCGATATGTCGACGTGGCCGCCGATGCGTGGAACGCCGCGGTTCCGGCCCGCCACCCCCAGCGTCACCTGCTGCATGATGAGGCAGTTCGGCCCGATCTCCACCTCGGGGTGGATCACGATCCCGTTGGGATGGGGCATGATCAGCCCGCCGCCGATCCGGCACCCGATCGGAATGTCGGCCCCGGTCACGATCGACCAGAAGCGATGCCGGAGCACCGCCCAGCGCCGCCGCAGCGCCGCCAGCGGCCCGCGTCGGGACGCCGCCCGCTGATAGCCGCGCAGCGCGGCGAGCAGCGAGCGCGACGGCGCCCATTGGAGAAAAGCCTTGGCTTCCCGGCTCCAGTCCGGCGTCTCGGCTGAAATCCCGTGCGCCAGCCGCGAAGCGGGAACGCCGGTCACGCTACCACCACCGCTCCGCCCGCGCCGCGAAGCCCGCCCGCTCCTCGATCGCGAGGCCGGCGTTGAGCACGCCCTGTTCGTCGAGCGGCTGGCCGATGATCTGGAGGCCGAGTGGCAAACCCTCGGCGTCGAGCCCGGCCGGCACCGACATCGCCGGCAGCCCGGCGAGCGACGCCGGGACGGTGAAAACGTCGTTCAGATACATCGCGATCGGATCGGCGCTCTTCTCGCCGAGCGCGAACGCGGCGGACGGCGCGGTCGGCGTCAGCAGCAGGTCGCATGTCTTCCATGCCTCCGCGAAATCGCGGGCGATCAGCGCGCGCACCTTCTGCGCCTTGATGTAATAAGCGTCGTAGAAGCCCGCCGAGAGGACATAGGCCCCCATCAGGATGCGGCGCTTGACCTCCGGCCCGAACCCCGCCGCGCGGGTCGCCGCGTACATCTCCTGAAGGCCGGCGCCGTCGGGAAGGGCGCGCGCGCCATAGCGGACGCCGTCATAGCGCGCGAGGTTCGACGAGGCTTCGGCCGGCGCGATGATGTAATAAGCCGGCAGGGCGAAGCGGGTGTGTGGCAGCGAGACTTCGACAATCTCGGCGCCGGCATCGCGCGCCAGCGCGATCCCCCGCTCCCACAGTGCCTCGATCTCGGCGGGCATCCCTTCGACCCGATATTCCTTCGGAATGCCGACCTTCCTGCCCTTGAGATCGCCCGACAGCGCCGCCTCCCAGTGGGGGACGGGAAGGTCGAGCGAGGTCGCGTCCTTCGCGTCGAAGCCGCTCATCGCCTCCAGCAGGATCGCGCAGTCGCGCACGTCGCGGGCCATCGCCCCGGCCTGATCGAGCGACGAGGCGAAGGCGACGACCCCCCAGCGCGAGCAGCGCCCGTAGGTCGGCTTGATGCCCGTAATCCCGGTGAAGGCGGCGGGCTGACGGATCGAGCCGCCGGTGTCGGTGCCGGTCGCGCCCGGCGCCATCCGCGCCGCGATCGCCGCCGACGAGCCGCCCGACGAGCCGCCGGGGGTCAGCGCCTCGGCGCCGTTACCCCGCCGCCACGGCGAGATGACGTTGCCGAACGCGCTGGTCTCGTTCGAAGAACCCATCGCGAACTGGTCGAGGTTGAGCTTGCCGAGCATTCCCGCCCCCGCGCCGAACAGCCTGGCGGTGACGGTCGACTCATAGGTCGGCGTGAAACCTTCGAGGATCCGGCTGGCG
>Ga0182740_1001452_pt1 | contig 16006 bp, 14 predicted proteins | sample eDN5th37CKraftBY_FD_128872 | JGI IMG/M metagenome (GOLD analysis project Ga0182740, IMG submission 128872) | Enriched backyard soil microbial communities from Emeryville, California, USA - eDNA 5th pass 37_C Kraft BY (version 2) (version 2) | ecosystem: Environmental > Terrestrial > Soil >...
ACGGACATCGTCGAGACGCTGCGGCTGGAACTCGCGGGTGAGCCGATCCGGGTGATGGAGATCGCGCCGGGCATGGTGAAGACGCCGGAGTTCTCGCTCAACCGGTTCGGCGGCGACCAGGCCAAGGCCGAGAAGGTCTACGAGAACGTCCAGGACGTGATCGACGAGCACGATGTCGCGACCGTCATGGTCTCGATGCTGGAGATGCCGACGCAGATCAACCTCGATCTCGTCGTCGTCCGCCCGCTGGCGCAGGCCGCGCAGTACAAGGTTCACCGCGGACCGCTCAAGCCGAAGCTGTAGGACCGCCGTCGCGGCGCGCCGGGGAGATGGGCAGGCGACACCTGCCCATCTCCCCGGTTCGCGTTTGCGGGTCACCGGCGCATCATGCGTCGCGTACGGGGCGGCCGGAATCACCGGATCGCCGGAGCAGGAGGTCCCTCATGGCAGCGGCCAGCGATCATCTCACCGACCAGCAGATTGCCTACCTGAAGACCCAGCGTCTCGGGCGGCTGGCGACCGTCGATGCGGACGGCGCCCCCCAGAACAACCCGGTCGGGTTCCGCCTGAACGCCGATGGCACGATCGACATCCCCGGTTTCGCGAACGAGACGACGCGAAAGTGGCGAAACATCGCGCGCAACCCCCGCGTGGCGTTCGTGGTGGACGACGCCGAATCCGACCCCTGGCGCGTCCGCTTCGTGGAAGTGCGCGGCACCGCCGAGCAGATCCCCGATCCAGCCCCCCAGCCGGGACAGCCCTCGAAGGCCGTGATCCGCATCACGCCGACACAGGTCTTCACCTACGGCCTCGATGGCGAACTACCGCCGCGGGCGAAGTCGGCCTCGTCCTAGCGCTCCCCTTCCGTGCTGGCCGTCGTTCCGGCCACGACCCTGTCAGCGGTGGGGAGTGGCGCAAGCGGTGGCGGAACCTGGGTCGCGATCGTCTCACCAGGAGCCGGGTCGTTTCGCTGGCGCGTGCGCACGATGGTCGCAGCGGCCACACCGAGCACGCTGGCAACGGCGGCAGGGATCATCCACCACAGGGACCGTCCATCGTTGTGATCCGGTCCGTCCGTCATGACCACCACTCCCCTGCTCCATTGCGATTGACTCGAATGCCCTGCACCCGTCGCCACTCTTGCCACCTGCACGACGGCCCGCCTGTCGTTCGCAACGATGCGTGATCCGATCTTGCCATGAACCACCGTGAAGCGGTGAAACGTGATTGGGAACTCGCTGCCCGCTCCCTTCTCACCCTGGACGCTTCCCCTGCTAAGCCTCGGCTCCGGGGCAGCCAACCGGGGGAGATCGACGAACCAGCGGCGACGGCTGTTCAGGGCGATGTTTACGACAGGATCGTAACGCGACCAGGCCCAACACAGGGTAGAGATCCGATCCTGCAGTACGCGAGATCCTCATACCGAATCTGGCTGCTTCGCGTACGCTGCACTGGGTCCGGATCGGTGACTTCCCTACCGAGGGCTACGACATTCGGGGCCTGCTACGGAGGGAGTCGTGAGCCCTTCGGCTGCGCTCAGGACAGGCTACGACGGACGCCGGTCCGATCTCCGCATACGGTGTATCCGGGTTCGGTATCAGTCCCGGATCTGGCGCAGCCGGGCAGGTTCCTCCGCCGCCGGGGCATACCAGTCGGGATCGTCGTCCAGGACCTCGTCGGCGGCGAGCAATCGCGCCCCTTCGTCGAACTCGTCGTCCTGGGGACGCTCGTCCAGCACCGGCGAGGCCAGGAGCGCATCTCGCGCCGATGCGGCGACCGCCTGCGCCTGCTCGATACGGTCGCTGCGAAGGGCGTTCCCGGCTTCTGCCCGCGCCGCCATCACTGCCGTTGCCCAGCGTGCGGCGTCCGCCGTCCAGATTCCGAGCTGATCGTAGACGCAGTGCCCGGACTGGGCGAACCAGTCGAGCGTTGCCAGCGCACCGAGCGATTGCGTCAGCCGCTGCGATTCGTTCGGCGGCACCACGACATCGCGCCCGGCGCCGACCGCGAGGACCGGGCACGTCACGTGGGCGAACGCCTCCCGGAGGTCCAGGTCCCTGGCCAGCGACAGGACGTTCTCCGCGTTGCTGCCGGAGATCGCCATCAGCTCATCACCGAGCAGGGGACTGATGCGTCCGATCCAGCGCCCGGGTTCGACCGGGGCCGTGACGGCGACTACACCGGCGATACGCCGGTCGTAGGCGGCGCACCGGATCGCCTGGTTGCCGCCGAGGCTGATCCCGACGACGACGACCTGGCCAAGATCGAGGCGGGGGTCGGCGCCGAGGAGATCGAACACGCCATCGAGGATGTCGTCCTGATCGGCCGCGAAGGGCGTGCGCGCGGCCTCTCCGGTGCCGGGGCTGTCCAGGGCCAGTACCGCGAGACCGGCCCGCATGAACGGCGTCGCCCAGGTGAAGGTCTCTTCCTTGGACGAACTCGCCCCGTTCAGGAGCACGACCAACCCGTACCGGCCTGCCGCCTGGTGTTCGAGCGGGACGTGCAGGTAGCCGGGAAGGGCCTTCGCACGCCACGGCACGGCCACCTTGGTGGCGGACGGATAGACATAAGGAAGCGCGTGCGTGAACAGCGACGCGGCGGCGGCTCGGCACATGACGGTGGTGCGGCGGTCGTTCGGGTCGGACACGATCTGGGCGACGTGATAGCAGAGCCCGGCCATCGCCTGGTTGCGCGCGCCGTCGATCTTGTTCCCGGCCGAGACCTGGCGGCGGAAGTCCCCGAGGTAGCGTTGCGCCGTCGCGATCCAGGCATCCGGCCATGCGTCGAGACTCCGGATGCTTCCCAGCGTCTCGTCCACCACATCCTCGGGCAGGCCCATCGCCGTGAAACGCGCCCGGAGCGACGACGGGAGCGCCCGCGCCGTGCGCACGCGAAGCATCAGGTTGGCGTGCCGCCGCGTGAGGCGGCGATTCAGCCGCCAGGCATCCGCGCCATAGCGCCAGTCGGGCAGGGAGCCGCCCGCGCGATGGGTGGGAGTGGGGACCACCGGGGCGACGGGTTCGCCCGGGGAAGCGTCTACAGGCGAGGATTCGCGCTCGGCCCGTTCCGGCTCCCAGGAAAGGGGCCGCTCGAACTGGATGGCATCGTCGGCGGCGGGAGCAACCGGCGAGCGACGCTCGATGCTGTCGAGATCGGGAAGGGTGGGTTCGGTGCGCGCTGGGGTAGTTGGGAGCGAGAGACGGCCGGTGTGGCGGGGATGGTCCTGTTCGGTCATGGGGCGCTCGTCCAGGGATGATGGCGATTCACGGGCGGCAGGCAATGCGGGCTGCCTGGGGACGGGCGACTAGCGTCGCATGCCGGCCCAGTCGCTGTGAACCTCGCGGAGGAGGGCTCGCACCGCGCGGGCCTCCCGGTCGTCACGACAGATGAAGACGATGCGTTCGATGCGAGAACTGAACCGGCGTTGATACCCCACGATCTCATCGATCATGAGCGGAAAGGCGCTGGCGCCGTCCAGGCCGACGGAGGCCATGCTGCCGCCGAGGGACGGCATGGCGATCGTGCGCAGCCGCAAGGACTCCGCCAGTTCCAGGGCGGCGCCGGTCGCGTTGCGCACGACATCGGGACGCTCCACTGGCGCTCCGAGGGCATCGGAGACGACCGCATGCAGGATCGCCCGGATGCCGTCGTTGGCGAGAGCGCCGGAACCGGTCGCCAGCGCCGTGCCGAGCGCCAGAGGCGCACGGGCCATCGCCTCCCGTTCGATGTCGAATCCACCGGCGTTCCGGACCGAACCGGCGATCCCGACGCCCATAGCACCCGACCGGTTCGCAGGCACGACGAGGGCCGCGACGTTCTGGGCGAGGATCGGGCGAGCAGAGACGGCGAGTACCGTGCGGCCGAACCGCAGGGCATCTTCCTCGGTGATGTTCGTGGTGGCGTCTCGTCCAATCACGGGATCGTGTGCTTTCGGGTGCGTTCGCCGTGCCCGGAGACACGGCGGAATCCTTCGTCCAGGATGCGGAGATCGTTGGACCTGGCGGGAGTTTACCAGTTTTCCGTTGCCCAGCGGCTGGCCGGCGAGGCAGTGAGGGCGTCCACCCGGGTGGACGCCCTCACTGCCTCGCCCAACGCTGTTACCCGGGACGTCAGGTCGATCCCGGCCCGAAATCGCTTGGCGAGATGATGCGGACCTCGCCCGTCGACGTGTCGACGTACATGAGGTCGGTGCCGGCCCACGCCACACTGCCGACGCGGTCGCCGGATGGCGGCGTGTAGGTATTCACCTGGTCGCCATAGCGCATCCAGATCTCGATGGTGCTTCCCGTGCTCACCGCGACGTACGTCCCGTCGTCCGAGAGGGCGAAGTCGATCCCGTTTGCCGGAATCCGGGCGTCCGTCGTGCCGTTGTAGGCATTCTGGAAGATCACGTTGCCATCGACGATCGCGCCGACGACGTTGAGGTCGGGGTAGAAGCGCAGCGCCTGGCCGGCGAGAACGCGATGCTCGCTGACGATGTCCACGCCATCGGTGGCGCTCGCCCGGAACCAGCCGGAGGCCGTCTCGATCAGCAGGGAATCCCCGAAGACGTACGCCGGGCCGCTGCTGGCCGCGCCAGACCCCAGCACTACCGCGCTATCGGGAGTGCCATCGCTGCTCACGCTCAGGGCGTAGTACGTGGCCTCGCTGCCGGACTGCCGCTCCACGATCAGCGTGTCATCGATCCAGCCGATCGGAGTCGGGCTCCCGCTGCCGGTCCCCCGATCGCCGTCCAGCTCGATCGGCTGGCACGCCCCGCTCGATCCGCAGGCCTGGAGCTCCCCCTGGGAACCCGCCGTCACGGTGATTCCGCTGGCGGAAGTCTGTGGCGCGGTCGCGTTCTCCAGCGGAGCCCACGAATCGCCGGATGCCTCGATCCGGGCGGAGCCATCGGCGGCCCCCAGCGACCGGCCAGGATCGCGGGACGGCGCCTGTTCCTCCGGGGTCGCCGTCTCCCCCGAGGGGACGATCTCGGTCGAAGCGCCGCCGGTGCCATCGTTCGGAACCGACTGGTCCTGACCCGGCGTCTCGCTGGCCGGGCCAATGGTCGGCGCGGCATCCGGCGATTCCTGGGTCGCAGCCGGCTCGATCAGGGCGCCGGACTCTGTCGTGGGCGCGGCCTCCGACTCGACCGGTGTCGGAGGAACCTCCGTAGCGGGCGCGGGTTCGGTCGCGGTAGGTTCCTCGGCCGGAACTATCTCTGTCTCGGCGGGCGCGTAGGTTCCCGTCGTCGATTCGATCGGGGGCGATCCCTCGGTCGGGGTCGCGGTCGGTGCCGTCGTCGGGACCTCCTGCACCTCGGTCGGGACAGGGGTCTCGGTCGGGAGTGGCGGCTCCGTGGGAACCGGTGTCTCCGTCGGCACGTCGGTCGGCACGTCGGTCGGCACGTCCGTGGGAACGACCGTCTCGACCGGCGCCTCCGTCGCGGCCTCCGGCGAGGAGGCAGCCCCGGCGGCAATCCTGATCGCATTCGACCCGCTCTCGCCGGGCGCGGACTGAGCGGACTGCTCGGTCGGGGGCACGGTCGGCGCAGTCGTCGGTTCGTCAGTGGGCGCGGCAGTCTCCGTCGGGACGACCGCGGTGGGGACCGATGTCGGCGGTGCGGTCGGGGGAGCCGATTGCTGCGCCGGTTCGGTGGGAGCGGTGGTCGGTTCGACCTTCGCCGGCTGGGTCGGGACAGCGGTCGCGGTCACGACAGGAACCGTGGGCTCGTCCGGCGCGGTCGTCGCAGTGGGGTTCGCCTGGGCGACATCCGATTCGCGCGTCGTCTGGATGGAAGGTGCGAGCAGGGTCGTCTGGTGATCCTGACCGTCACCTCCGCCCTGGTTGCCCAGCAGGCGGGTGAGCACGAACACACTCAGGACGCCGACGACGAGGACGGCCGCCGCGGTCGACCACGCGGAGCCCGGACCCGGCGCGAAGAACCCCTGGAAGCGGGTCCACGGCGTCTGCGGCTTCTGGACGGTATCCAGCACCGCGCGGCGCACGCGCGGGCTGACCGGCAGATGCGGCAGGTCGTGCAGGCCCTGGGCCATCGCGGCGGTCTGGCTGGCGAATGCGCGGCATTGCGGGCAGGTCGCGAGGTGCGCGTCCAGTTCTCGGGCCACGATCGGGTCCAGAGGCTCGTCCATGCGGGCGGAAATGAGCGATTGGGCTTCGGCGTGGTTGATCATGCGCGGCGCTCCTCATCGGGAGTGCCATCCGCCGGTCCCACATAGACCTGGGCAAATGCCTTTCGGGCACGGAAGAGCCGCAACTTCGCGGCATTCTCGGTGATATCCAACGCCTGCGCCGTCTCCGCGAGTGAAAGTCCCTGATAGTGCCGGAGGAGCAGCGCCGCCGCATAGTGCTTCGGAAGCTTGCCCAATGCCTCGTTGACATCCGCCGAGCGGGTCACGCTGCGTTCGATCGATTCCTCACCGGTTTCCCGGTCGGACAGGAAGGGGAGCCAGCGAATGACCTTGCCCCGGCGCATGTGGCTGATCGCGGTATTGGTCGCGATCCGGTAGAGCCACGCCTTGAAGGCGAGGTCGTTCGATGTCCGTGGCAGGGCCTTGTAGGCCTTGATGAAGGTGTCCTGGGTGAGATCCTCGGCCAGGGCGCGATCGCCAACCATCCGGTGCAGGTAGTTCAGGATCGGTGCATGGTAGTGCTCGAACAGGCGGGCAAAGGCATCGGCGTCCCCAGCCCGAGCACGCTCGACGAGAGTAGCGTCGTCGACCGACACGCATCTTCTCCCTGGGATGGTTCCAGGCCCGGCAGCAGGCCAACGCAACGTGATGTCCATCTCGGGAACCATCCTCCTTCCCCCTGATCTTCCAAACGATCAGGATGGGGAGGACGTTTCGCGGGGGCGGAATCACCACAGACGGCGGCGTGTCGTCCCATTCAGAAACGCGGCACGCCGGGGCCAGAATAGCACGGCCCTTCCGGACCCGGCATGCGTCCGGCGCGGAATGTGCCCCGGAGTCGCAGCCACCGGCGCCGGCTCGGGACGCTCCGGACGTTTCACGTGAAACGTCCGGGGGCAGGAATCCACCCGGGTGGACTACCGGATGCCCATCGTGCCTGGCCGTCACCATTGCCTAGGGCGCCGAGGCAGCATCCAGGGCAAGCGGGCCGAAGTCGTGCGGGCCGCTCGTGGACCAGAGCGCGAGGTTGATCGCACCACCGATCAGGATCACCAGGGAGAGGACGTAGACCCAGAGCATGAAGGCAATGGCGGAGCTGAAGACCCCATAGATCTCGTCGAGGCTACTGAAGCGGGCGAAGAAGACCTGCAAACCGTACACCGAGACCGCGATCGCCAGGACCGTGAAGACCGCCCCCGGCAGATAGGCGCGCAGGGGCGCCCGCACCGCCGGGGCGAACCGGTGGAGCATGGTGACGGCAGCCACGAGGATCAGGCCGAGGAAGGGCAGCCGCACGGCGGTCGAGAGGCGATACCACGACTCGCTGAGGCCGATGTCCGAGGCAAAGCGCTCGCCGACCGAGGTGCCGAGCACGAAGAAGACCGATCCGAAGCCGATCAGGATCCCCATCGCGACCGTCAGGCTGAGCGCGGTCAGCTGCACCACGATCGGATTCCGGTTCTCCCGGATGCGGTAGGAGGCATTCAGCCCGAGCATCAGCGAGCGCATCGCGCCCCGGGATGCCCAGATCACCAGCACCCCGGCGATGGACAGGAGGGAAGTCGGGTCGATCGCCAGGGCGCTCTCGATGGGTTGCTGCAGGAACGCGGTGGTCTCGGGCGGAAAATGGTCCGTCATCCAGCGGAGGACCGGCTCGGCCGGGTGTTCCTGGTACCCGGCGAACTCCTGCGTGATCAGGCTGACGAGGGCGGTGATGGTGATCAGCAGCGGCGCGATCCCGAAGAGGACGTTGTAGGCCGCCTGCTGCGCCATGCCGTTCAGGTTGCCGATCCGGACGGTCGTGATGATGTGCCCGACCGTTGCCACCAGCCTGCGAACCAAGCGTCTCACCGGCGTCCGACCTCCCCCGACCGAATCCACGCCCGGGCAGGGCGTCGCGGATCTTCATTCCGCATTGTGCCACCCTGGCCGGGTGGGGGGACGCTGGCGGCAGGCCATCTGCGACACTGGAGCCACCTCGTCCCGCTGTGTGCGGGACGCCGCTGCCGTGAATGGACATCCTCCGCCATGCCATCACCCCATCCGCAACCCGCAGAAGCCCCCGCCGCCCCGGTGGATCGCATCGTCGTCACGGCACCGAACGAGGCCGCCCTGGTCCAGGCGGTGCTCGATCGGGCGGTCGCGCTGTCGGCAGCGGAGGATGCGCCGGCCCACGATCAGGTGATCGGCTTCCGGAGCGTGGCGGTGGACCTCCCGTCCCTGCTCGCCGAGACGGTGGAACAGGCATTCGGCGAGGCCGCCGTCCAGGGCGCCCGCGTCATAGGCGCCGAGGTCTCCGGCGTGATGCCAATCGACGAGGGCATTCGCTGCTGGGGATTCGTCTCGGTCATCCCCGTTTCCGGTCCGCTGGCGGTTCCGGCGGTGATCGGCATCCCCGAGATCGCCCGGCAGCCGGGAGCGCTCGTCGCCACGCTGACCCTCGATCCCGCGGGCAGCGACGCATGAGCGGCGAGCCCCTGGCGCTGGACGCAACCACGGTCGGGATCGACTTCCGGGCGAACACGCTCACGGTCAGCGCAGCGGTGCCGCCGGGAGAGATGAACCTCCCGAGCGGGGTGGGGGAGGTTCGCGCCGCCAGCATCGACATCGGGACGCGCGGGCGCCTGCTGGGCATCGAACTGGAGCGCGACGGGTTGCCGCTGCTGGCCGTCGCGATCGCGGAATCGACGCCCGCCGATCTCGCCGTGATGCGCACCGCCCGAATCCCGGTCTCCGTCTCCATCACCAGCGAAGCTCCCGATAGTGGGAGTGGAACGATCGCGATCGTCTTCTCCCGGCACGGGGAGACGTACGACATCTCCTGGCCAAGCGGAAACCAGTGCTGGCGGCGGACGACGCCGGGCCCGGATGGCACGCCCGGCGTTACCTGCGCCGTCGTGACCTCGGGCTAGCGCGTTCGCACGGCGGGGCGGATGCGGGGAGGATTCGCCCGGCGTGCCGCTGGCCGCGTGACAGCGCCACCACCTTGCAGCAACGCCCGGACCAGCCCCTTCGCCCGGTCGAAATCCCGTTCGTGGACGAAGATCTCGTGCGAGAACGTCGCAGAGGAGGCCCACGCACCCGCGCCGGGGCCTCCCGGCTTCAGCATCGCGGCAATGCCCGCCTCCCGCAGCGTGGCGGCCCACATCAGGGCCTCCGGCTCGTTGGGGGCCGTCGTCAACAGGACGACGGAATCGTCGCGCCGTCGTTCTTCGCTCATCGTCTCGTTCCTCCCAGCTTGCCGGCTGACCGGCGTTGGCTGTGGCTACGGCTATGGTCGTCGTGGTCGAAGGTCGCACATACCGCCCAGACCTTCCCATTCCCGCTTCGATATGCAGGATCGGTCGCACGTGGCTTGCCCCGACAGGACACGTGGCCGGCGAGGTGCGCTGCTGCGGGCATGATAGCCACATTGCATCGACCCGCGCCGGTGCCCCGGCGCGGTGAATGATCGCCCCCTCTTGCGTTCTGAATTAGCCCTGGCTAAACTCTGCCTTGGCACCCGGCTTGGGCGTCCAGGCTCCTCGTGGACAGAGCGCCGCCATGCAGTCCGATCCGTCACCCCCATCGCCGCCCCATTCCGAGATGGCGGCGTATAATGAGTCCTTCCACACGCACGCCACCGACATGCTCGAAGGCGATCGGCAGGTCTCCTGGTTGCGACGGGTCCTGCCCTTCCTGGGGCCGGCCTTCATCGCCAGCGTCGCCTACGTCGATCCCGGCAACTTCGCGACCAACATCCAGGCCGGCGCCCAATACGGCTACATGCTGGTGTGGGTAATCGTCGCGTCGAACCTGATGGCGATCCTGATCCAGACCCTCTCCGCCAAGCTCGGGATCGCGACCGGCAAGAACCTCGCCGAGATCTGCCGCGAACGCTTCCCCCGGCCGGTCGTCTTCGGGATGTGGGGGGTCGCCGAACTGGTCGCCATCGCCACCGACCTCGCGGAGTTCATCGGCGCGGCGCTCGGCTTCAACCTCCTGTTCGGCATCGCGCTCTTCCCGGCCGCGATCCTCACTGCCATCACGACCTTCCTCATCCTCGGCCTCCAGCGCTACGGGGCGCGGCCGCTGGAAGCCGTGATCACGGCCATGCTCGCCGTGATCGCGATCTGTTACCTCATCGAGACCGTGCTGGAACAACCGGACTGGCTGAAGGTGGGCGGCGCCATCGCCCGGCCCCGCTTCGATGGCACCGAAAGCGTGCTGCTGGCGGTCGGCATCCTCGGCGCGACCGTGATGCCGCACGTCATCTTCCTCCATTCCGCCCTCACGCAGGACCGGGTGCGCGTGACGGAACCACGCCTGCAGAAGAAGCTCTTCCGGTTCGAGCTGGTCGACGTCATGCTCGCGATGACCATCGCCGGGGCCGTGAACGCCGCGATGCTGATCATGGCGGCCACCACCTTCTACTACGCCGGCCTCTCCGAGGTCGCCTCGATCGAGGATGCCTATCGGACGCTGGAACCGCTGCTCGGGTCGGCGGCGAGCGTCGTCTTCGGGATCTCCCTGCTGGCGGCGGGGCTCTCGTCCTCGACGGTGGGGACGATGGCCGGTCAGGTCATCATGCAGGGCTTCCTGCACTGGAGCATCCCGCTCTGGATGCGGCGGGCGGTCACCATCGTGCCGTCGCTGATCGTGATCGGCATCGGCCTCGACCCGACCCGCACCCTGGTGGTGAGCCAGGTGGTGCTCTCCTTCGGCATCCCGTTCGCGCTGGTGCCACTGGTGATGTTCACCCGGAACCGTGACGTCATGGGCGAGACCCTGGTCAACCGCCGGATCACGACCATCGCCGCGACCGCCGTCGCCACGCTGATCATCGGCCTCAACCTCTTCCTGCTCTGGGGGACGTTCTTCGGATGACCGGCCCCGGGCCGATCGTCCTCATCTGCCGGAGGACCGACGCATGACCGACCTCTCTGCCGCCACCGCCACCGCCGATCGCACGGAAGCCCGTCCGCTCCTGCTCGTCCCGCTCGATGGTTCCCGGCTGGCCGAGGCGGTGCTGCCCCACGTCGCCCGCCTCGCGACCGCCCTCGATGCGCGGGTCCTGCTCCTGCACGTCCTGGAGACGGATGCCCCGCGTGAGGTCCACGGCGAGAGCCACCTGGTGGAGGCCGATCCGGCGCATGCCTACCTGGACGGGGCGGCGAACCGGCTGCGGGAGTCCGGTGTCGTCGATATCGAGGAGCACGTCCACGACAACCGGGAACGCGATGTCGCGAAGGCAATCGTGGACCATGCCCAGGAGTACGACGCCCGGCTGATCGTGCTGGCGAACCACGGCTCGGGCGGCTGGCGCGAGTTCTTCTTCGGGAGCATCGCCCAGCAGGTGATCCGGCATGGCCGGCAGGCCGTGATCGCGATCCCGGTGCGGGAGCGGCTGGATGTGGGAGAGCCGCTGGCCGCCAACCGTCCGCCGGGACCGGTCGCGCTCGCGTCCAGCGCCGGGGAGGGGCCGGAGCCGGCCTTCACCGATGTCGCCTGGATCGCCGGGGCGTATGGCGTGGGGGTCCACCTGATCGCGGTCGTGGAGACGCTCGGCTCGATGAGCGCCCGCGACCGGGCGATCGCCTCGCTGGTGCCCTCCGCCTCGCGGGAGGTGCTGGCGATCCAGGAGGAGGAGGTCCGGATGCGGCTCTCCGCCACCATCGCGGCCTTCCGGCAGGCCGGTGTCGAGGCGGATGGCGTCGTCCTGCGCGGCGATCCGGCGGAGGCGATCGTGGCGGAAGCCACCCGCGCTGGCGCCGGCCTGCTCGCCCTCGCCACGCACGGCCACAGCGAGCTGACGGGCCTCTGGACGACCAGCGTGGGATCGCGCGTGCTGGCGACCTACGGGCGGCCGCTCCTGCTCGTGCCCGACCCCACCCCTGCCTGATCGTCCGGGGACGAATCGGTCCACCCGGGTGGACGATCGCGCGGGGATCGCGCACGCTTGGCGATGCATCCCGGCGCGGTGAACGCGACCGGCCTTCCGCCTCACGTTCGCCACCCCCGGATTCCCATGACCGAGCATTCCTTCGTCGCCCCCGCCCTGCCGAACGACCCGATCGGCATCTACATCCACATCCCCTTCTGCGCGCATATCTGCCCCTACTGCGATTTCACGACCTACGCGGGCAAGGAATCGCTGATCCCGCGCTACGTCGAGGCGCTGCGCCGGGAGATCGCGACCGCCGGAGCGGCGCACGATGGCCGCCGGATCGCGACGATCTTCGTCGGCGGTGGCACCCCGAGCCTGCTCGACGCCGCGCAGATGGCGTCCATCGTCGCGGCCTGCCGCGATGCCTTTCCGGTCGAGGCAGATGCCGAGATCTCGATCGAGGCGAACCCGAACGGCCTGACGGCGGACCTGCTCGCCGGCTATCGCGCGGGCGGTGTGAACCGGCTCAGCATCGGCGCCCAGACCTTCGACCGGCGCGGCCTGCGCACGCTGGGGCGGCACCACGAATCGGGCGATGTGCTCTCCGCGCTGCGAGCGGCGCGGGAGGCGGGGCTGCGCAACGCCAGCATCGACCTCATCTTCGGCTGGCCCCGGCAGACAGTGGAGATGTTCGCGCGGGACCTCGACGAGCTGATCGCAATCGGCGGGGGCGGGGAGACTGGTTTCATCGACCACGTTTCGATGTACAGCCTGATCGTGGAACCGGGCACGCCCTTCGCCGACGCGGCGGCGCGCGGCATCCTGCACATGCCGGACGACGATGCGACGGCGGACATGTACGAGCTGGCGATGCAGCGCCTGGCCGAGGCGGGCTGGCTGCACTACGAGGTCTCGAACTGGGCGCGGGAGCCACGCTTCCGGTCTCGACATAACGCGCTGTACTGGCGACATGCCGACTACTACGGATTCGGGGCGGGGGCGCACGGCACGGTGCGCGGGCTGCGCACGATGAACCAGCCATCCCCGGAGCGCTACTGCGCGGCGGTGGAGGCGGGGGATTCCCCGGCGGCGAACCGGGAGCTGGTAGAGGGTGATGTGGCGCGGGGGGAGACGATGATGCTCGGGCTGCGCCTGATCGGGCGCGGCGTCGATGCGGCGGCCTTCACGACCCGCTACGGCGTCTCGCTGGAGGACGCCTTCGGGACGGAGATCGCGGATCTCGTCGCGATGGGCATGCTGGAGCGGGACGATCGCGGCGTCCGCCTGACGCCGCGCGGGCTGATGCTCGCGAACGACGTGGCCGAACGCTTCCTGCGCTGACCGTCCCGGAGAGGCTTCCCCTGCGTGCTATGCTGGGTTCCGACCCTCCGCCCCTCGTCCGGTACGCCATCCGACCATGTCCACCGCCCTGCCCAGCGTGCGCACCACGCCGCGCGATATCTGGCGCCTGCTCGCCACCTATCTTGCCCCGCAACGGGGAGGCGTCCTGCTGCTCGCGATCCTGTTGCTCGCCAGCACGGGCATCCAGCTCGTCTCGCCCCTGGTGATCCGCGCTTTCATCGATCGCGCCCAGGCGGGGGACGCCCTCAGCACGCTGATCGTCGTCGCGGTGCTCTACATCGTCACCGCCTTCGCCGCGCAGGGAATCCGGCTCGCCGAAACCTGGGTCGCGGAGTCGATCGGCTGGACCGCCACGAATGCCCTGCGCGCCGACCTCGCCGATCACGTCCTGCGGCTGGATATGGGATTCCACAACCGGTTCACCCCTGGCAACCTGATCGAGCGGGTCGATGGCGATGTCTTCACGCTGGGGAACTTCTTCTCCCGGTTCGTGGTGAACCTCGTCGGCAACGTGCTGCTGACGGTCGGGGTCGTGACGCTGCTCTTCCGCATCGACTGGCGGATCGGCCTCACGGTCGCGGCCTCATCGATCGTCACCCTGGTCGCGCTCATGCTGCTCGCCAACGCGAACGCACGTCGGTTCGCCGCCTCCCGGCAGGCGATGGCCGACCTGATGGGCTTCCTGGAGGAGCGCATCGGCGGCACGGAGGACCTCCGCTCCGCCGGGGCCACCGACTACGTGATGCTCCGCAATCACGAGCACGCCCGCGCGTTCTATCGGAAGCAGATGCCGGCGGTGATCTTCGGCAGCCTGCCATTCTCCATCTCCCAGTTGCTCTCGGTGATCGGGATGGCCGCCGCGCTCGGCGTCGCGGGAACCCTCTACCAGGAAGGGGAGGTGACGCTGGGGACGGTCTTCGTCGTCTTCCAGTTCGCGACGACCCTCGTGCATCCGATCGAGGAGGTCTCCCGCCAGATGCAGGATTTCCAGCAGGCGTCGGCCAGCATCGGGCGCGTGCGGGCGCTCCAGGCGGTGACCTCGAAGGTCGATGACGGGCGGGGCGAGCCGATCCCCGCGGGGCCGGTCGCCGTCGCCTTCGAGGACGTCACGTTCGGCTACGTGGCGGAGGAACCGACCGTGCGCGATGTCTCGTTCGTCATCCCGCCCCGGCGCGTGCTCGGGGTCGTCGGGCGGACGGGCAGCGGCAAGACGACGCTGACGCGGCTGCTCGTGCGCTTCTACGATCCCGACCAGGGCGCGATCCGGATCGGCGGTGTCGACCTGCGCGAAGCGGCGACCGCCGACCTCCGGCGACGGATCGCCCTCGTCACCCAGGATATCCAGCTCTTCCGCGCGTCCGTCCGCGACAACCTCACCCTGTTCGATCCGGAAATCCCCGACCAGGCGATCGCCGGGGCGATGGAACGGCTCGGGCTGGGGGACTGGCTCGCCTCGCTGGACGACGGGCTTGACACCATCCTGGCGCCGGGTGGTGGCGGGCTCTCCGCCGGGGAGGCCCAGCTCCTCGCCTTCACGCGCGTCTTCCTGCGCGATCCCGATGTGGTGATCCTGGACGAAGCCTCGTCGCGGCTCGATCCCGCCACGGAGGCCCGCCTGGAACGCGCGATCGACGCGCTACTCGCCGGACGGACGGCCATCGTGATCGCCCACCGCCTGGCGACGCTCGAACGGGCGGACGACATCCTGGTGATGGCCAATGGCCGGATCGTGGAGCATGGCGACCGGGTGCACCTCGCCGCCGATCCGGAGAGCCTCTACGCGGGCCTGCTCCGCTCGAACCGGCATGTCGTGCTGGAGGGAACGCCATGAAACCGTGGCAGATCATTCGCGCGCTCGCCGGGGTCGAACCTCGGGTCTTCGTCCTGGCCGGATTCGGCATCTTCACCAGCATGTATCTCCTCACGCTGGTGCCCGGCCTGATCCTGCAACGCTTCTTCGACGATCTCTCGGGTGGTGCGGCGGCGGGCGCGAACATGTGGACCCTGCTCGGGCTGCTCGTGGCGGTCGCCGTGGTACGCGCGGCAACGCTGATGATATCGACGGCGGAGTCCGTCCTGCACATCTACGTGGAAGCCCTGATGCGCAAGAACGTCCTGCGCCGCATCCTGACCCACCCCGGCGCGCGCTCGGTGCCCGTCTCGTCCGGCGAGGCGGTCAGCCGCCTGCGGGACGATGCCCGGGCGATCAGCATGTTCCTGAGCTGGACGTTCGATCCCATCGGCCAGGTCTTCATGCTCGCGGTCTCCATCGCGATCCTGGCCCGGATCGATCCCATCCTGACGGTCGGGGTCTTCGTGCCGTTGCTGCTGACCATCGTCCTCGTCGTGCGGATGGAGACGCGCATCGTGCGCTTCCGCAAGGCGAACCAGGAGGCGATCGGCAATGTCACCGGGCTGCTGGGGGAGATGTTCGGCGCCGTCCAGGCCGTGAAGGCCGCCGGCGCCGAGGACCGCGTGATCGGCCAGTTCCGCGCGATCAACGCGGCCCGGCGCACGGCCTCGATCAACGATGTGGTCTTCAACACCTTCCTGCAGACGGTCTCCGGCAACCTGGCGAACGTCGGCACCGGCATCCTGCTCCTGCTCGCGGCGAGCAAGCTGCGCACCGGCGAGTTCACGGTCGGGG